>Ga0209342_10003390_pt1 | contig 16783 bp, 17 predicted proteins | sample RifCSP16_2_FD_184023 | JGI IMG/M metagenome (GOLD analysis project Ga0209342, IMG submission 184023) | Soil microbial communities from Rifle, Colorado - Rifle CSP2_sed 16_2 (SPAdes) (version 2) | ecosystem: Environmental > Terrestrial > Deep subsurface > Rock core/Sediment | place: Rifle... | reverse complement strand
GGAGAGCTCCAAGCCTCCGACCTCGAGATCCGCGTTTCCCATCGGCCACCGCAGCACACTTCCGATGCGAACCTGGCGCGCCTCGAAGCGGAGCTGCCCTCCGCCTACCGTATCCCCGCGGATGTAGGTGTAACCGAGTTCCGAGAGCGTGAGCCGATGGATCTCTCTCAGGATTAGAATGCCCTCGTCCTCGGTGTTGTCGAGACCGTAGGCGTAGATGTCCGAGGCCTTGTTGAAGTAGATCGACTCCGGCAACCGGGGGCTGTTCACCCACAACGAGCCCATCAACTCATCCGCCCGCTTGTTCGTCTCGATCGCGAGACCGGACAACGTGACTCGACTGGCGTAGTCCATCCAGTCCGCTGCCCGCACCACAACCTCGCGCTCCGAGAACTCGCCCGGCAGGATTCGCAGATTGATAATCCAGCCCTGCCACTTGTAGTAGCTCGTGCCGTAATGCTCGAAGACGACGCGAACAGCCGTCCCCACCCGGAAGCCGGAACGCAGGTTCGCATTGTGCGGCGAGTAATAGCCGGCGGTGCCCGCGCTATTGTCGATCGAGTTGTCGAGCATGAGCTGGAGCTCGCCATTGCCGGCGACCCGATCCTGCACATCGGGGCCCTCCATGCCCCGACGAAAGCGCATGCCTTTCGCGATCCGTACATCGGGCGTTACGTCTTGCCAGATCGGCTCGTATTCGCTCTCGGGGTAGGTGAGCGCGTACTTGGCGGCGAGGTAGCTCCAAACGTGCTTGCGCTCAGCCTGGGTGTGGGATTTCGGGAAGAAGAGCATCTCGGCGATGTAGCCGTTGAGGTAGCCGCTGCCCCGCCCGATCTCGATGGCGTTACCTAGGATCGCCGCAGTCGTTGCCCCGCTCGTGACAGAGGAGAGCCCCGTCGATAGCAAGTCGTTCACACCGACATAGAGTTCCGTCGGGCTCTCCGCGCCTCGTTCATCCTGATGGTGACGCCACAGGCCGATCATCCACGTGCCAAGCGTGTAGGCTTTCGTGATCGTGTCTGCCACACCGTCATCGTTCGATGCCTTGAGGACATCGGCGCCGCTCTCGACCACCGTCAAGTACACCGTACCGCCGGTATCGCGCCAGAGGGTCTGGTCCGGATCGCCGCCCGGGGAGTTCGCGCGCGCGACGACATACACCGTCCCCGCCCCGCCCCCAGCCAGGAGCGCCGAGAGCAATGCGGTCGTCGACAAGTAGTCGGTGGAGCCGTCGAAGAGAACGGCGGGCTTTCCGTTCAGGATGTTCGTTTTGTAGAGCGGCCGATTGCCGGGCGTCGCTTGCGTCGCATCATAGCCGTTCCCGGAGGAATCAGCCCAGGTCGCGACTGGATCGCTGTCCGCAAGGCCGGTGATCGCGTCGGCCTTGAGCCAGAGCGTCGGCTGGAAGGTGAGCTGCGCGTTCGGCAGCTTCATCTCGACACGCATGGTCACGGCCGGATTCGGCTCCAAGGCGATCCCGCTCTCGTAGGGCAGCCCGTACTTTTCCGTCAGCCACAGAGACACGCCGCGGAGACTCGCTTCAGTGAGGACCGTCGGCAAGGCGATGACCTCGAAGAGGTCGCCCCACCAGTAGTGCTCAAAGGTGCGGCCAACGAGCAGCGCATTCGCCAGATCCGATGTCGCTCCGGAAGTCGTCGAGACGAATGCCGCATCGTCGAAGTTGTCCACGGCGACCTGGATCTTGCCGAGCGTCGTGTCATGGCGCCAGACGACGACCCGCGTAGCCGGAGCGACAGGAGGAAGGTTGCGTCCCTGTACGAGCGTGGAATTCTCGGGCGCTGTTCTCGCTGCGGTATCTGGCGCACCATCGTTGTTTTGGGCTTCGAAGACTTGGGGTGTGAGGTCGTATCGCAGCGAAAGCTTCGTGCCACTCGCGGCATTCACTCCGAGGATGCCGTAGCCGACGGCGCTCGGATACACGTTCTTCTGGAAGCGCGCGACGACGATGATCGTGCCGATTCCGTTCGTCCCGAGGAAGGTCGAGAGGTTCACGCCACTCTGCAGGAAGTCGTCCGTTCCATCGAACCGGACGGCCTTGTGCGTTCCTCCGACCGGCTCCGGCCGGTTCGCGTCCTGCCAGAGTCGGAGCTTCGGCTTGAGGCTGTCTGTCGCCTGCGTCAGATGGCGAGCGTTGCCAGAGCTGTCGGTCCAGCTCGCAACGAGCGACCCGTCGACACCGCTGAGCGCATCCGCCTTCCACCAGCCCGACGGCGAGAGCGTGGCGGGATCGATCGTGAGGGCCACGGTCTAACTCAGGGACATGGCGACACGGACCGCGTTGGCCATCCGCCTCGGCATCTCCGCGTAGTCCGCGCGGAGGGCCCGCAGCTCCCAGAGCAGCGCGGCGCTGTCGCTCGCCGAAGCGGCGTTTCGACTGGACGTGGCGCTCGCCGCCGTGCCGGCGTGGAGCCTCGCGAGATCCATCGGGAGCACCAGCTCCGGACCGTGGAGCATCACTGGCGTGCCTCTGCGGGAGGCGTTGATGAAGCCACCCGACGCCATCTGAGGGAGCTTGCCCCGAGGTATTCGATCCTCCTCGCCGGCCCCTCCGCCGCCGCCGCCGCCACCACCGCCTCCTCCTCCACCGCCCTCCTCGCCACCGCCACCAGTCGCTCCGCCGCCACCGCTGACGTTGACGTTGACGGTGACCGGCATTCCAGCGATGTGCTGAAGAACTCCGAGTTGCTGCCGCTGAACAGCGAGCGACTCGATCGCCGGATCGGCCAGGATCTCGATCCCGTTAGCTCGTGCCTCTTCGAGCAGCCTCGTCGTGTTCTCGTCGAGTTCTCTCCCGCTCTGGATCGAGGCGTTGAGTTGCTCACGGAGCAGGGCTGCGATCGAAGCCGACCCGGCTCGCGCCGCCTCCATGTCGGATAGGCCGGCCTGCCGGGCGGCTTGGATCGCTTCCCTCTGGATCTCCGCAGCAGAAGCGCCGGCGGCCTCCATCAACGTCGCATCGATGAAGCCGGCCTCACGCATGCCTCTGACTACTGTGGCAACATCGGTCGCCATGCCCTGTGCTTCAGTGAACTCCTTCGACTTCGCCAGGCGCGCGTCGAGGATTCCGAGCCCGGTCTTGAACAGGGCGTCGCCGACCTTGCTGATCAGGGTCTGGAAGGCCTGCGTCAGCCCCGCGGACAGGCCTCCCGCATCGATCCGGGCCATGAGAGCCTCGGCGCCGCCGCGCGCTGTGCCGAGCCCGGACTCCACTTTCTGGCGCGCCTCGACTCGTGCCTGGATCGCGTCGGCCTGGGCTTGCTTCTTGGCTGCCGCCTCGGCCGCCTTCTGCTCCTTCGACTTGCCGCCGAAGAGGCTCTTGATCCCGCCGATGATGCCACCGACGACGCCGATCGCAGATCCGATCATCCCGAGGGCGCCCGAGGCTTTGCCGAGAAAGCCGAGCAGTCCGCCAGGTCCTCCCTTGGCGGTCATCTGCTGGAAGCCCTGGATCGCGCCGCCGAATCCCGAGGCCAGCGATGCGGCGAAGCCGACAATCTTCCCGGTCAGTCCGCCCGTCGTGCTGGCCAAGGTTTGGAGCTGTTGTGCGAGGGAGCCGAGGCGTGAACTCCAGGTTTCAGTCTCCTTCGTCGCCACTTTTGTGCTCGCCGCGGCGTTCTCCATCTCCTGATCGAGTACATCCTGGTGCCGCGTCCACAGGCCGGCACCCCCGACCGATGGCAGCATGTCGCCGCCGCGGAGCCGGGTCCCCTTGAGAGCCGCGAGGCTTTCGCCCGCGATCTGCTGCTGCTTCGCGAGCAGGCCCTTCGACATCTCGTCCAGCGCCCGCATTTCCTCCGCTTCGTCCTGGCGGCCCTTGACGACCGACGCAATGACCTCATTTCTCTTCCGCTCGAGCGCGAGCAGCGCGTCGTGACGTTTTGCGGATTCGCGCTCGGCCTCGGCCTGGTTCCTCCTGCCCTCGGCCTTCTGCTGCTCGACAGCCTTCTCGGCCGTCAGGCGGTCGACCGCCATCTGCCGCTCTTGCTCGGCCCACCAAGCGAGGTCATTGCCCTTGCCCTTCGTCCCGCCACCAGCCTCAGCGCCGAAACTTCCGGTGAAGACGGGGATACCGCCAGGCAGGAAGCTGATCCCCTGCGCAGCCTCGATGGCGAACGCGGCGATCTTCTTGCCCAGCGTGGAGAGCTTCCGAGTGAAGGCGTCGATTTTCGCGTCCGCGCGGGCGAGTGCGGCGACCTCCTCGTCGCCGAGGGCACTGAACATCTTGTCGGCGCCGCTCGCGACATCGTCCATCACCGGGATCAGATCGGCGCCGCTGCGGCCGAAGGCGGCGAGCGCGACGGCTGTCCGGTCAGCGGGGTCTTCGATGGCCTCTATCTGCTTCGCCATCGCGCGGAACTGCTCCTCGGGCGAGAGGTTCTTGAGGGCGGCGACGTCGATCCCGAACTTCGCGAGCTCCTTGCCGCCACTGGCGATCTCCTTCTGGAGCTCCTTGAAGGCGATCTTCATCGCCTCGGCGGGGATGCCCGCGTCTTCCAGCAGGGCCGACAGCTGCTGGACCTGGACGACGCCGAGTCCGGTCGACTTCGCCAAGTTGGTCCACTGCTCGGCCTCCGCGGCCAGCTCCTTGATGGCGCCGAAGGCCTTGGTGCCGGCGATCGTGATGGCCCCGAGCCCCGCGGAGGCGGCGAGGCCCGCGGGCCCGATCGCGGCGAGCGCCCCCGAGATCCCGCCGCCCGTGCCAAGAGACTGGAAGACGGCGCCGAGCTTGCTCCCGATGCCCGTCAGTCCCTGCAGGCTCGCGGGCACCTTCGCGCCGGCCGCCGCGAGGCGGTTGACGTCGAGGGTGAGCCGCTCGAGTTGCTGGCTATTGAGCTTCGACTTCCCACCGATCCCGTCGATCGCCTGGGCGATGAGATTGAGCTCGTTCGTCGCCTTGCGCCCAGTGATGCGATCGATGTGTCCCTGCATCTCCCGCATGGTCGATTCCATGCCCTTGGCGGCACGCTTGTTCGTGTTCTCGAACTCGCCCTGGACGGCCCGGCCAGCCTTCCGGAGGTCGGCAAACATCGTCTCGGCGTTGACGCGAAGGCTGAGGGTGAGATTCCCGAGCTCGCTCATGGCTTAATGGCTCCCGTTGCGGCCTTCACCTGGAGCATCCAAGCATCGAACCGTTCCAGGGTTCCTTGTGGCGTGCGCTTCCGCCGGCCCCTCATCCGCTCCAGCACTTCTCCGAGTTCGGGGAACTTGCCCACCGCCGCGAGCGCAGCGAAATGCGCTCCATGCCACGCCCCAGAAATGGCGATGTCCAGCGAGTCGAGCGTGCGCTCGTTCGCGGAATGGATGACGAGGGCGACCTCCCGCGGCGTCAGGTCCCAGAACTCGGCGTGCGTGAGTCCACACCGGAGCGCCTCCGCTAAGAGACGCTCAAGGTCAAGGAGGCTGGCGCCGCCGCCCTTTTTGGAGCGTCTTCATCCTCCGGGCTGCTCGCTCGCAGCCCGTTGGTGACGGCTTGGAGATGCAGGCTCTGGAGTCCCACCAATCCGAGGGCGTCGCAGATGGCCTCGAACTCCGCGTCGCTGAGCGAGGCGTTCGCCTTCTCCCATCGCCAGAGGCCGATCTGGACCATCCTCCGGAGATCTCCGGGCCCCGGGTTGGTGAACGTCCCGTCGAATGCGGTGAGCATCCGCTGGTTTCGCTCGGCCCAGGTCAGCTCGACACGGATCTTCTTGCCGTCCTTCTGCTCGACCTCTTCCCAGGTGACCGGAGCGAACGGGTCCGGCCTGTGGAACCCGAGCGCCGACTGCATCTCGGCGATTTCCCGAGTCCCATAGACCAGGTAGTAGCCCCGCCCACCCGCGGAGAAGGCCGTCTCTCCACGATGCGCGATAGCCATCCCTGGCCGCCTAGCTGTACGTGACGGCGCCGGAGATGCGAACGCTGAAGGTCAGAGCGATCTTGTCGGTCGTCGTGACCGGCCCCTCCTTCGCCGACTTGACGTAGCCGGGGAAGGTCGCTGTCCGCAGCACCGCGGCGCTGATGTTGTCCTTGATCCGATAGCGCCAGTTGCGGACGATGCCCGATGCGCGGTCGGTGAAGATCTGCTGATGCGTCGGATCGCTCGGCACGAAGTTCGCCTCGCAGGCGAGCTCGCCCATGTCGATGAAGGTCGGCTTGAACTCCCGCGTGCGGTTCGGCGACTGGAGGTGCGTGAACTCGACCTCGTCGAACTGCGGGTTGGACGGGTCGATCGAGGTGACCTCAAACACGGAGGTGAAGACCTCGGGCGTCGCGCCGTCTCCGTACTGGATATCGGCCTTGTAGCCGATCATGCCCTGGCTTGCCATCTCTGCTCCCTTCCCTGCTCTGCTCTGCTCTGTTGACGGCCTGGACTACGAGGAGGTGCCGATCAGGACCACGTTGACCGTCGCGGTCGCGCCGGAAGCGTTGGTGATCTGGATGATGTCGGCGGTTGCGGCTGTAACGGCGATGCCAGCGAGCGGCGGGTTGCACATGAAGAAGAGCCCGCCGGGCAGCAGCGTCGTCGTCGTCGCGGCCGTGTTCAGGATCGGCACCGAGGCTGCATCTCCGAAGAGCGTCAAGTTCGTCGTGTTGGCCGTGGCGCTCTCGATGTAGACGCACTTCAGCTTGGCCGGCGTGAAGGCCGCACCCAGCGCGTCGAGCAGCGACCCCTGGAGGTCGAGATCGGTTGTCGCGCCGGTCGTGATCGAGAGCTGGGTCGTATAGACCTTGTCGGCCTGGCTCGCGCCGACGCCGTTCGCGAAGGTCTTCGAGTAGGGCTGATCGAGAGGCACGCTCGCCGTCGCCAGTCCCACGGTCCCGGTGAGCGTCGAGTTCAGCCGGAGGTTGACGCTCGAAGTGAGAGATGCGGCGGATACGTCGCCTTGGGTCGCGAAGGCCAGCGCCAGGGCGAGCACCGCGGCGAGGCCGAACAGCAGCTTCTTCTTCATGACTCTCATGCTCCTTCGTTTGAATGCACCCGGACGTCCATCACGACACGGCAGATTCCCGTCTCCGTTTCGAACTCGTCGAGGAAGTTCACCACCTCGACGAAGTTCACGAAGTGGGGGCCGACGACGCCTGAATAGGCGTCGAGCGCGCTCCTCGCCGCGGCGGCGAGGGCCCGGACCTGAGTGAAGCTCGTCGACATCAGGCTGAGCTGCACACGCGCAGTCGTCGGCGTCGTCCGGCCTTGGAGGGTGTAGGCCCCCACCGTTGAGATCCGCTGGTAGACGATCGCCGGCAGCGTCCCCTTCTGCGGCATCACCAGCGGGTAGACGCGATCGGCGACCAACTCGGATACCGCGGCGTCCGCGAGGAGCACCGAGCGGATGGCGTCCTCGATCATCGGGTGCCTCTGGTGCGACGCGCATGTCTCTTCGCGGCGCGGTCGAAGGCGGGCTTGATCTCGCTGCCAACCCTGTCCGGGAATGTGCCGCGGTTCTCGTCCCAAGCAGGGCGAACCATCGGCTGCGCGCTCATCTTCGAGGTGCCGAGTTCGTGCAGGTGGAAGAGCTGCCAGTGGGGACGGCGGGTGTCCGCGCCCACCTTGACGATAACCTGGTGGGTCGCCTCCTCGCTCTCGACGCGCTTCACCCTGATCGACTCGGCCATCTGACCGCTCCGGCGCCGGGCATGCTGCTGCGCGGTCTCGACGATTGGCTCAGCGGCATGCAGGAGAGCGTCCGCGATGAGATCCTCCTTCGTCGCCTCGTTGAGGATCGTGTCAAGGAGGCGCTCGGTCTCCGGCCAGCCGGTGAAGGTCCCCGTGAACATCACTCGGCCCGCGCCTGGGCGAGGATCTCGAGGCCCTCGTGGCGCCCGAGTTCCGCGACGTGCTTGACGTCATAGGACCGCCCGTCATAGACGAGGCGAGTCTTCTCATCCGGTGTCACCATCGTCCCGATAGGCGGCCGACGGATGGTGAACCGGGTATCGACCTTCGCCACCCACTGCTGCGCCTGGAAGAGCTCACGCCCTTGCAGCGGCTCGACCTGGCCCCAGACCAGCTCGTCGAGCGCCCAAGTCAGCACGACCGAACCATCCACGGGCGATTGCGCCTCGGTCGCCCGCTCGATGCGGACCCGTCGATCAAGACTTCCGGCGCGCATCGGGCTTCCTCGGGGGTGCGGCGACAGGGTCCTGTGGCGGCTCAGGCACTGGCAGGACGAGGGCGCGGCGCGCCAGGTTCGCAGCGAGCTCGTCCCCCATCTCGACGATCTGGCCCGGACGATAGCTCTGGGTCTCAATGTCGAATGCCCCCAGCACCCTGACCTTCATCAGTCGAACCTCGTCTCGACCCACGGCCAGATCGTCTCGCCCGCAAACGAGAAGTCGGGCTGCTCGCGGTTCTGGTAGGACTCGGCGATGTGCACGAGCATGGCTTTCTTGATGCCCTGCGGTACCGCGGCAGGGGCACCGTAGCCGGCGACGAAGACGACCCGCACGGCATCCGGCACGCGAAGCGTCGGCGGGTAGATCACGCTGTAGGCGGGAGTGATCCGACCACGAGCGGGAGTCTCTCCGCTGGGCGCCGTCACGATGTAATTGCTGGCGGCCCAGGTCTGCTCGACTCCAGCTAGGTCGAGGTACTTGACGGAGCTCACGGAGACGAGCGGCGGCTTCGGTAGCTCGATTGCGTACTCCGGGAACCAGGAGAGCCTGAGTTCCCACGTCTGGGTGACGAACGCGCGGCCGGTCAGCGTTTCCGCCCACTGCCGCGCGGCTGAGATCAGCCCGTCCCGCACGAACAGGTCCTCATCTTCAGAGTCGATACGGCAGTGCATCTTCGCTTCCTCGAGGCTGACGGGCTCGAGGGCGGCCGGCGTCACCGAGTAGAGGTTCGAGCACATGCGGCGGCTCTACTCCTCCGGGGGTTCCGGCTTCGGCTTCGGCTTCGCTTCCTTGACCGGAGCAGGCTTCGGCATGACAGCCGGGGGCTCGTCCACAACCGCCTCGGCGTAGCCGGTCGCGAGGTTGACCTCGGCCTCGGTCTGACCCATCTCGACGACCTGACCGCGGGCGTTCCCGCTTAGGATGCGTACCTTCATCGTTCCCGCTCCTTTGCCTATGGCCCGCGCGTGGACTCTTTCCCCACGCGCGGGCCGAACGGTCAACGGCCAGGCGTCTAGTCGGCGAGCACGTTGTCGACGGAAGCGCCCTTGTGCTTCATCTGGACGAGCAACATCGCGGATGTGATGTTCGCGGCGTTGCTGGCCCCCGTCGTCAGGGCGACGCAGTCATAGACGCCAGATGCCGACTCTGGCGTCAGCGTCAGGTTGGGGTCGATCTCGAAGACGATGACCTTGGTGTCGACCCCGGCATCCGTGGTGTAGTCCACGGCGTCGGTCGCCCGCGTGAAGTTGGTCGCCGCGGCGGTGAGCTTCGCCCAGATGCGGGTGGCCCGGATCGCGATCGGCGTCGTGCCGGCCACGGCGAGGGCCTGCTTCGGGCTCAGCGCGATCGTCGCGGCGTTGCCCTGATCGATGTGGACCACGATCCACGCCTTCACGGCGCCCTTGAGGCTCTTGTAGGTCGAGGTGCGTCCAGCAGCATCCGCCGCTGGGGCCAAGAGCGAGAAGGGAACGACGTCCTGCGGAATGTGGAGCTTGGACATGGCGTTCCTCCCTTACCGTGCGTCTAGCGTGACGAACGGGCTCACACCGAGCGAACCCTTGTAGGGCGTGAGGCTGGCCTTCCAGGCCGGCGCCCCGTTGATCCGATAGGTGAACCGGAATGTGTTCTCCCCGTACAGGAACCGCACGTGGATCGATTCCGCCGTCTCGAGGGCACCCTTTCGGATGAGCAGGTACTCACGCAGGGCCAGGTAGAAGATGTCTCCCTGGTCGCCGATGGCCGCGCACTGCTCGATCGGGATGACCGGCTTCCCGAACAGCGTGTCGTACTGCTGACCGGCGAGACCATTTGCCGGCATGTAGATCGGCGCCCCTCCAACGTTCTCGGAGCCGGCGACGTTCTTGACCTTCACCACCATCTGCGGGAACTGGGGCTCCAACTCCTGGTTGATGAAGAACGCGCTGTCCGCGCGCAGCCGGGGCGGAACCCGGGAACGCATCTTGAGCACGTTCTCGGCGACGATGGTGTCGGCGACCTGGCTGGTCTCCTTGGCCACGCTGACGAGGGCTGCCGAGGACAGCAGACCCTGACACTGCCCAGCGCCGGTCCCGCGGATGATCTCGTCGTCCACCCGGAAGGCGAACTCGGAGGAGAACGCGGTCTGGATGATCTGGCCCAGGCTGGTCGCGTCCCGCATCGCGCGGTCCGTGGTGTAGCAGATGCCCATCAGGTCCTCGAGCCGGAGCTCGAGCATCCCGAACTTCGGCTTCGATGCGGTCACGGTATCGGCTTCGGCGCGCCGGTAGACCTGGACGCCGCCCCAGCGGGAGCCGGTCGCCCGACTCGATTCGTCGATGTAGGGCAGCTCGATCCCATCCGAGTCCGGCCCGATGTCGATCGTGGTGCAACGGTTCGCCAGCACCGACTCGCCCATGGCCTTCGCCAGGAGCGCCGTCGAGAAGTCGGTGCGAACGAGGAATCCGCCCTCACTGCCGACCGACGTGTTGAGACCGCTCGCTGCCGCCTGTGGCACCATGAAGAGCCGCGGATCGCTTGGCCCTCCCTTGGCGCAGGTGGCCACGGCCTGCAGGAAGGTGCCCAGCGCCTGGTCGAAGCCGCGGGGCGTGCTGCAGTCACCCCAGGGGTTCTTGGCGCCCCCGAGGCCTGCGGCGTAGGACTTGAACGGCTTGTCCGGGGCCGGATCGCCATCAGGGCGCCGGACCGCCGGGGCGCTGGTCCTGTTCCACTCCAGCGTCTGCTCTTCGAGCTTGATCGTCGCTTCGATCTGCTCAAGCTCGGCCGTGAGGGTTCCGGCCTTCTTCCGCTCGTCTTCCGTCAGAGGGCGCTTGTCCGTCGCTGCCGCAGTCAGGATCTCCTTGACCTGGGCCCGGCGCTCCTCTCGGTCGACCTCCAACTCCTTGAGTCGTTCCATTCGCAGGCTCCCGTGCCGGCCAAAAGCGAAAGCGCCCCTGCCGGCACCTGAAAAAACGTCCAGATGCCGATCGGCAGGGGCGCCGGTGGCGCGGTGCCGCGATGGTCCGGTCGGAGAGGCCCGAAGGCTGAGGCGACCGGAACCCTTCTACTTCCCCTTCAGCGTATCACGACCTGTCAAGCCCCCCTCACAGGACCCGCGCCGCGAATCCGCCCACCACGATCCCGAGGAGCAGCGCCCCGCAGGCTATCCAGGCGAGTCGTCGGAGCCATCTACGCCGCTCGATCAGCAATAGGGCCTCCCGCTCGCGGAAGACGCTCGCGGTGGCTCGGAGGAGGATACTCTTCGAATGCTGGCGATACTCTCGCCGCTGGCTCATTGAGGGGGCTCAGAACGACGTTGGGAAGGCGTCCGCAGTCAGCGTGACGTTGGTGTTCAAGCTGTAGACGAGCTTCAAGTAGCGCCACGGGACGGCGCCCTTGAGGATGTAGTTGTTCGTCGTCGCTGATGTGATGGTGATCTGGGAGACGACCCAGGTCTCCGGCGTGGCGATCAGCGAGTAGGGCACGTTGAAGAAGATCGCCCCGTCCATCGAACCCTGGATGTCGACCTTCACGGTGGGCGTGGCCCCCACGGTCGTGATCACCCGGAGCAAGGTCGGGCCTTCGAGGGTGTACCCACGATCCATTGTGTTGGTGGAATCGACGGCACCGGCTGCGCTCGTCTGTGTCGTTGAGAGGTTGACGCCGGTCGAGACCAGCGGCACGGCCGACAGGACTTCGGCCCAGAGAGGCCCGCTGGCCAATAGCATCAGTGCAAGGCACGTCGCGATTCGCTTCATTTGAGATCCTCCGTTCGCACTCCAACAAGGGCGGCCCTGGCCGCCAGTTCCGCCGGGTCCATGACCATCGGCTCGGCCCGGATCAGATCCGCCCTCGGCTTGCTCGGCCCGCGAGATCCCGCGATCTGCGCGGCGCGCCCAACTGCCTGCTCGAAGGTTCCGACCTGGTCGATCATCCCGACCCCGCGCGCCTCGGTGGATCCCATCATCCGGCCGCCCCCGAAGGTGCTCTCCACCTGCTTCTCGGAGAGGCCGCGGCCCTTCGCCAGGTCGCGGAGGAACATCCCCATGTAGCGGTCCACGTCCTTCTGGGCATGGGCGCGGGCCTCGTCAGTGAGCGGCCCGGCCGGATTGCCCTCGATCTTGTAAGGGCTCTTGGTTGCCACGATGAAGTCCCAGGCCTCGCCCATCTCCTCGAGCGCCTTTGACATGTCCACATGGAGGGCGTAGACGCCGACGCTTCCTACCTCGCCGCTCGGCGTCGCCCAGAACTCCGTCGCCGCGCTCCCGAGGTAGAGGGCAGCCGAGGCCGCGATGCTGTTGGCGTGCGCGATGACGGGCTTCCTCGCAGCAGACTCCCGGATCGACTGCCATGCCTCGGGCACCCCGAACACCTCGCCTCCGGGCGAGTCGATCTCGAGCACGATGGCATCGATGGCTGGATCGGCGGCGTAGGCCCGGACTTGGGCCACGATCTCGGCCGTGGATCGCGTCTGCGCGCTCCCGATCACCTGAACCCGCTGGGTGAGCGTGCCGATCACGGGAACCACAGCGACGGTGCCGACCGTCCCGGGGACTCCGCTGCGGCCTGCGGCCTGGGGATCGAAGGCGTGGACCTCCTCCTTCAACGCCGCGAGGTGCCGGAGGCCAGAGATGCCCTCTCGCGCGAGGAGTCCCCGGACGTGGAGTGCGATTTCGGCGCGAATCGCCCACGGGCGCCCGGCCACGGCATGGATGAGGCTCAGCATTCGTCTACCCTCCGTTGCTCAAGGCCAGGGCGACGAGCGCCGCAGCCGCTTGCTCTTGGTGGCCGTCCGTGAGTCCCGACAGCCCTTCGGCGAGCACGAGGCCCCGCCGAGTGTCGCACCAGCCCTTCGCCGCCGTCTTGCTGCAGGCCATGGCGAGCGCCACGCGCCCGGCGAAGTGGCCGTAGAAGCGGGCCGCAGCCGATTGCCAGGCGTCCGCTCGCTTCGCGTTCTCCTTCGCCAGCCGGAAGAGTGCCTGGTGCTCTTCGTCGAGCAGTTCCCCCGCCCGCGCTCCCGCCAGGGCCCGCGCGCGCGCGGTCGCCTGGGCCGCCTCTTCGTCCTCATCCTCATCATCCTCGTCCTCAGGCGGCGGCGTTTCCCGCTGCGGCTGTGGCGGCGCTGGCTCTGGCCCGGCGGGGTCCACGTATTCGTCCCCGCCCTCGCGCGGGTTCCGCTCGAGAAGCTCCCGGCATTCGTTCGGGTTCAGCACACCCTTGTCGATCAGCATGCCGAACACGTCCGCCTGCGTCTTCGCGTCCATCCGCAGGATCGCGTTCACGTTGAACTTCGGGTAGTACCGTTCCGCCTGAACGACGAGCGTGAACCGGATCGACTGCTCGAGGAGCTCGATCCACGGCAGCAGCGAGTAGATCAGGAAGTGAAGCCCCTGCTGCTCGATCCCGGTGCCCCAGCTTGTGCTGCGCTCGACGTCGCCGACCATGTGCGGCGGCACCCCAAACCAGCGCGCGATCTCGGCGACGGAGAACTTCCGCGAATCGAGGAACTCGGCATCCTTGAGCGTCATCGAGAGTGGAGTGAACTTCATCCCCTCCCAGAGAACCGGGACCTTCCCCGTGCCCTGCTCGCCGCCGTAGACGCGCCCGAAGGACTCGCTCATTTCCTTCGCCGTTTCCGGCTTCAGGGTCTTCTCGTGCTGCAAGATGCCTGTCGGCTTGACGCCACGTTCGAAGAAGCGGGAGGCGTGCCGCTCGGCGGCGAGCGAGAGCCCGATCGAATCGTTGGCCACGTCGAGCATCGACAGACCACGGAGGCCATCCGAGCTCAGGCCCTGGAGATGCCAGATGTCCAGATCCCCCATGAGCTTGACCGTCCCGCCACCGTTCGGCCGGGTGTACTCGTAGCGCAGCGATCCGTCCGCGAGCTCTTCAGGGCCGCGGACGCGATCGGGGTCGAGCGGCAGGAGGCCGCCGACCCATCCGCGGCCCTCCGTGCCCGGGATGATCTGGACGAAGGCGTTCTGCCGAAGGATCAGGTGATAGCAGACTTGGCGCCAGAAGACGAAGGCGTTCTGCCGGCGGTTCGGCTTGAAGCTGATGATCGGATCCAGCGGGTGATCGGGCGCCTCAAGACGGCCTCGCGGCGTGAGCTTCTCGAACATCCCCTTGGGGAACATCGCGAGCACGTTCGCGAGGATAGAGACACAGCGATAGACCGTCGAGGCCTTCATCGCCGATTCTGGCGAGACGCGGACGCCCGTCCTCGACATGCCTCCACCGCTCGGAAGATCGTAGTACCTGTCGTCCAGGGGGTTGAGACCCTCTCCGTGAGGGATGCCCAAGAGCCACGACACCATGCTGGTCAAGAGCGTGCCCTCCAAAGAGCGCCGGCCACGAGGAACAGGCCGGCGAGAATGATGGCCCCGGGACGCGACAGCATCGAGACGCCGTAGACGATCAGGCCGACGCCCGAGAGGATGGCGAGCCGATCGACCGCCGCGGGACCCGGGATCACCATGAGTCGATCAGGGGTTGCGGCGGCCCCTGCCGTCCCTCCTCGGTGAGCGCCCTATTCGCTCCCGCGCGCTGGTCATAGATCGAGTCCCCCTCTGCCGGGCGCGTGATCGCGCGGCCGAGCGCATTGCACAACGCCGTGATGCCGTCGATCCGCTCGTAGGAGTGCTCCTTGTCCGGCTTCAGGTTGCCGGCGGCATCCTCGGCCGTGGCCAGGTTGCTCGCATTCCACCGCAGCACCGGGTTTCCTCCGTGCTGCAACTCCCCCGCTTTCACCAGCCGGAGGAGTTCGGAGGTCGGCGCCGCCATCGAGATGAAGCCCTGGCCGAACTCGACCATGGCCAGACCTTCGGCCATGAGGTTCTGGACGATCTCACCGCCGAAGGTGCGGTCAAAGGCGATCTCCTGGATCAGGTACTCGGAGGAGAGCGAGACGATCTTCGCCTCGATGAAGCCGTAGTCGGTCACGTTGCCGGGCGTCGTCTCGATAAAGCCCTCGCGCACCCAGACATCGTAGGGGACCCGATCCCGCCGCACCCGCGTGAGCATGTCGTCCTGCGGAAGCCAGTACCAGACGAGCACGATCCAGGGCTCATCATCCCCCTCTGGCGGAAAGGCCAGCACGAACGCCGACAGGTCGTTCACCTTGGCGAGGTCGAGGCCGCCGTAGCAGCGACGCCCGCGCAGGCTCGCCAAGTCGATCGTGGTGGAGCCGCGGTCCCATTCCTCCATCGGGATCGCCCGGATGCTCTGCTCCGTCCATTCACAGAAGTTGAGCCGGCGGCAGAGGTTCTCCTTCGACGGCATCCCCACGGCCTCGGCGACCTGCTCTTGCAGGTACTTGAGCGGGAGGATCGTGCCGAGGCCCGGATTCGCCTTGATCCAGACCTTCGGGTTTCTCCAATCGTCCTTTTCGTCGAGTGCACAGACGTAGGCGAACCACGAGGGGTTGTCGATGATGCCTTGCAGCACCTTCAGGCTGTACTCGTGGTGATCCCAGCAGACGGAGTGCCGATCCCATCCGCTATTCGTGATCTCGAAGATGAGGGCGTTCTTGCGGGCCTTCGTGCCCGCCCGGATCTTGTCCACGACCATCGCGTTCGGGTGCTCGTGCAGCTCGTCGATCAGCCCGAAGTGGACGCGCTTCCCGTCGAGCCCCTTGTGCTCCGAGGACACGGGGCGGAAGACCGAGTCGGGCTTCCCGTAGGACAGGCAGGCCGCCTCGCGTTTGACGACGCCGCCGAGGTCCGCATTCAGTTCGGGCGACTGCTCAATCATGCGATCAGCGTCGCGCCAGACGATCCGCGCCTGGTCTTGCGTGGTGGCCGCCGAATAGACCTCGGCTGATCGCTCGCCATCGGCCAAGAGCCCGTAGAGCCCGAGGCCTGCCGCCAGCGGCGACTTGCCGTTGCCCTTGCCGATCTCGTTGTATGCCGTCCGGTAGCGGCGGGCCCCGTCCCGGCCGTACCAGCCGAAGAGCGAGCCCACGATGAACTGCTGGAAGGGCTCGAGCACGAACGGGTGCCCGTTCTCAAGCACGAGCATCTCGGCGAAGAACTCGATCGCCTTCTGGGCGCGCTCGGGTGCCCAGGCGAATCCCGTCTTCTTCCGCTCCTTCAGGTCACGCAGATGCCGCGCGCACGCCAGCCGCACCCAAGAGCCCGCGAGAATCTTGCGACCCGAAACAGCCTTCGCGTAGGCGGTTACGGGATCGGTAGCCTTGCGAGCCACCCGTGCCTTTCGGATAGGTTTACGCACCACCGATGAACCTCGACAGCTTGGACTTCTCCTGCGGCTTGTCCGTCTTCACCCGCGCCCGATCGGCCGGAGTCATCCCGAAACGAGACCACAGCGCCCGGAGCTCGCGGCTCACGTTCGCCAGCGCCGACGCCGCCGCGTCCGCAGCCACCATCTCGCGGAACTTCACGCTGAGCACGCACAAGACCCCGAGCGCATCGTCGTCGATCTCGGTCAGCAGGCCATAGCGCGTGAGGCGTGCTGAGTGGCGCTTCCATTCCGCGAGGAAGTCGGGAAAGCCACGCACGAAGGGCGGAACCTCTGCGCCCAGTGCCGGTTTTGGCTCGCTGTCGTTCAGCGGCCGCTTGCCCGGATTGCCACGGAGCAGCTTGAGCGCGGTTGGGGTGGGCGGACGGCCAGCCATCACCGCCCACCCCGCCCATTTTGCGCCCGTTCCATTTCGCGAGCGTAAGCGTTTGAC
>Ga0209342_10003389_pt1 | contig 16784 bp, 14 predicted proteins | sample RifCSP16_2_FD_184023 | JGI IMG/M metagenome (GOLD analysis project Ga0209342, IMG submission 184023) | Soil microbial communities from Rifle, Colorado - Rifle CSP2_sed 16_2 (SPAdes) (version 2) | ecosystem: Environmental > Terrestrial > Deep subsurface > Rock core/Sediment | place: Rifle... | reverse complement strand
TAATCACGACATGGTGTGCGGTAATGGGGCCAGATTCTAGTCAGGCCAACACTCACGACATCGTGTGCGGTTTCGACGAAAAGCGGGCAACAGGTCATGGGCAGTCTCCGAGATGCGGAATTGACGGGTTTTGAGAAGACGCCACTCGCTGTCGGCGTCGGGTTGATACCAGACGGTCAAGCGTTGTTCGGCGGTGTTGATCGTGGCCCGGACGTATTCGCCCACCCATTTGATCCCGACCGGCCACGCCTCGTTCAGCCGCGTCACGATCTCGCTCACGCTCTTGCCCGCCCGCGCCATCCGCACCGCCTCGACGCACATGAACCCCATCGCCGCCGACCCGGACAGGCTGTCGTACGGGATCACCTTGACCTCGCCGGCGACTTCCTGCGCGGCGAGCGTGGCGGAGTTCGTCGTGCCGCTGAGCGTGCTGGCGACGTGCACCGAGAGCAGTGTGTCGTAGCCTTGCGCCGCACACGCTCGGTACGCTGCCGCAAACTCGCCGACGGAGGGCTGCGAGGTTTTCGGCAGGACGCCCAGCTCGTTCACCTTTTGGTAAAAGGCGTTTCGGTCAAGGTCCACTCCTTCCAGATAGACCCGATCGCCGAAGCGGATGCTGATGGGCACGACGCCGATGCCGTACTCCCGAAAATAATCCGGGGGCAGGTCGCAGGATGAGTCGGTGAGAACTTTGATGGTGGTCATAACGAATTCGATGTGTGTGGGTTCGACTTTCTACTTCACAAGCCTGAGGGCGGTCGCAATGTCCTGCGCGATCATCTTGCGTTTGCTCTTCTCGATAAAGAAGCTGGGGCCGGCCTGTAGATAGGATGGGAAGACCCTCTTCCCCTGAAAGCAGTATTTCTGGCCCCGAATCCTGTACGTGGAGCCGGCCGGGATCACTCTCCCTTTGCCGGCCCGCTTCGCGATATAGTTGATCGCCTTGATTGCCACGTCACCCATCAGCAGAAGCACTTCCGCATTGGGAAACAGGGCCAGTTCTTTCTCAAGGATGAGTGAGCATGCCTCGATGGTGCTCGCCTTCAGGCCATATCCCGTTTTCGCACATTTCACGGCGGTGGTGAGGTACACGCCCAAATCGAGGATGTCCTTCATGGATTCGACGTCTGCACCCGCATCGTTGAATGCCTGAACTGTGGTTTGCTGGAAGAGGGGCCTTCCTTTGGCATAGTAATAATCGTCAGGGTTTGCGGGCGCAGCCTCTGAAATCATGATGATGGAAACATCGCGCGGTCTCACGTCCACCTTTGGAATGGCGTAACACTCGCGCTTTACATCCGTGCACGGAAACTTAGCGCATCCTACACAGTCATTCACTCGCATTTCCCGACCTCCTTCCAGGTCTGCTCAAAGACCTTCTCGTCGCCCAACGGCTGGCGCGTGAGCCGCATGCGCGGTAGGCCGCACCGCAACTTAAAAACCCACATAACGAGGGACTTCTTCCGTGTAAGCCTTATACTCCTCACCGTAAAGGCGCAGGCAAATTTCCTCCTCAAGCAGTATCTGGAAGTGGTAGGCCATGACCACTATCGCAAGAAGAGCAAATTGAAGCCAGGTTGCCACAGCCATTGCAGTGCCCACGAACACTAAGACAAGACCAATCCATTGAGGATTTCTAGAAACTCGGTAGATACCGTGGGTCACAAGGCGGTCCACCTCTGCGCGCCTATATTCAAATAGCGAAACCATCACAACTGAGAAGCCAAGCAGGTAAATGGCCAATCCAACATACAGGAAGAGTGAGCCGGTTCGAAGGGGTGTGAAGATCATCAACGCGACGAATGAGATCGCGGCGAGTCTCCCGAGGAGTATGACCAGACCTCTCCTATCTCCCTTGGGATAACTAGGTTTGAGAAATAGCTTTCTTCTCTTCTCTCTCGCAAAAGTAAGGACACTGAGAGTTAAGCCCAAGAAATAGGCAACGAGAAGCAACCAACCATTGAAAAGAGACAGACCAAAAGCAGGAAGAAGTCTCATTTTCTGCCTCGGGGGCTATTCTCTGTTCGGTGCGGCCTAACACTGATGATCTGGAAACTTTCCACATCCTCATCCCATCATGCGGGAATCTCCACCGCTTCCCTCACTTCCCACGCTCCCGCCCCGCTCATGATCTGCTCGTCGCGGTAGCCCAACAACTGGATCGCCTTCGCCGGGCATTCGGCGGTGCAGGTGCCGCAGCCCTGGCAGCGCGCCGGGTCAATCCACGCCGCGCCGCGCAGGCCGCCCACGCTCGTCAGGTCGGCGCGAATCTCCGGGATGCCGAAGGGACAGGTGCGGACGCAGGTGAGACAGCCGGTGCATTTGGCGGCGTCTACCACGGCGACGCTCCCGCCGAGATACATCGTGTCCTTCGAGAGCACCGTCATCGCGCGCCCGGCCGTCGCGAGCGCATTGGCGATGCACTCCTCGATGAACTTGGGATAGTGCGCCATGCCCGCGAGGAAGATGCCCTCTTCCATGAAGTCCATCGGGCGCATCTTCAAATGGGCTTCGAGGAAGAAGCCTTCCGTCGAAAGCGGCAGGCGCATCATCTGCGCGAGCGAGGCGGTATCCTCGCCCGGCGCGATGGACATGCTCAGCCCGACGAGGTCGGGCTGGAACTCCAGCGTCTCGCCGAAGATGTGCTCGCGGACGCGAACGATGATGGCTGATTGTTGATTGCTGACTGTAGTCCCCGGAGCGAAACGGAGCGGGATTGCTGATTGTGCGGCTTCCGACCGCTGACCTCCGACCCCTGACTTCTGAATTTCGACGACCGGCCGGTCGCTGTCGGTATAGCGCACGAACAACACCCCGCGCCGGCGCGCTTCGAGATAAAACTTTTCGCGGAAGCCGTAGGTGATGATGTCCTTGTACAGGATAACCACCTGGCCGTCGGGGTTCAGCATTTTGATGCGGATGGCGTTCTTGAGCGTGTTGGTGCAGCACGTCCGCGAACAGTAGTCCGGCGCGCCCTCCGGCCGCACGCACTGGATCATGACGATGTGCTTCAGCGCCGCGATGCGTTCCGGCTGATGGACGATCATCTCTTCCAGCTCGGACTGGCGGACGACGCGCGGGTCGAGGCCGAGGCCGTAACGCCCGTCGCGCGACTCACGCCCGCCGGTCGCAAGGATCGTCACGCCGTGCTCGATTTCGGTGTAGGACAAGTTGGCAACTTGTCCTACGGCGCGGATGAGCGACCGGAACGCGCCGACGCTTCCGGTGTGCCGCGTAACCTGGCTCCGCAGGTGGAGGGTGATCCGTTCGTGCGCAACCACCCGGTTCACCAGATCACGCAGCAATCGCTGGGGGTTCACGCCCTCCGCGACGTAGTAGATGTGCTGCAAGTTGCCCCCCAGCGCGTCCGACTTTTCGACGAGGTGCACGTCGAAGCCGCTGTCGGCGATGGCGAGCGCCGCCGTCATCCCCGACACGCCGCCGCCGATGATCAGCGCGCTCCGGTTCGGCGCGCGAGATTCTTTGTAGAGGGGCTGCGCGAGGCTGGCGCGCGCCACGCCGACGCGCACGAGTTCTTTGGCCTTGCGCGTCGCGCCCTCGAGATCGCCCGCGTGCACCCACGCGCACTGCTCGCGCAGGTTCACCATCTCGGCCAGATAGGGATTCAGCCCGGCCTCGCGCACCGTGCGCTGGAACAGCGACTCGTGCGTGCGGTGACTGCACGCGGCGACGACGACGCGGTTAAGTCCGAATTCGTGAATCGCGCGCCGGATGTGATTCAAGCCGTCGGGGAAGCACGCGAAGGGCAAGTAGCCGGCGTGGACGACTCCGGGCAGGCGGGCGGCGAAGGCGGCTGCTTCCGGAACGTGCACGACGTCCGAGATGCTGCCCCCGCATCCACAGATGAACACGCCGAGGCGCGGGGACTCGCCGGACACGTCGCGCTCTGGGGCGGGGGGCGTCGCGCCTGTGATGAACGGATATTCGCGTGACGAGGGCAGGGCGCCCAGTTTCTCGCGCATCAGCCGCATCGCCTCCGCCGCCGCGCCGGAGGCGTCCATGATCGTCTCGCCGATCTCTTTGGGCGAGGCGAACGCGCCGCACACGAACACGCCGGGGCGCGAGGTCTCCAGCGGGGTGAACTTGTCGGTCTGACAGAAGCCGAACTCATTCAGCTCGATGTCGAGGACGCGCGCCATGTGCTCGGCGTTTTCGGGAGGCCGCACGCCCACCGCGAGCACGACCATGTCGAAGCGGTCTTCGACGAGCGGCCCCTGACCCGGCGCGGCCTCGCCGTGCTTGCGCCCGCCGGGGTAGCGCAGGATCAGATCACGCGTCGTCGGGTCCTCCCGAATTTCGGAGATGCGGCAGCGCGTATACTGGACGCCGTGCTCGTCGCGCGCGCGCACGTAGTAGGCGTTGTATTCTTTGTTGAACGCGCGCTCGTCCATCGTGAAGATATGCGTTTCTGCCCCCGGCAGGCGCTGCCGGGCGAGCATCGCCTCCTTCGTGGCGTACATGCAGCAGATGGCCGAGCAGTACGGGTACTTCTGATCGCGCGAGCCGATGCATTGCAGCCAGGCGATTTTTTTCGGCGCCCGGCCGTCGGCGGGGCGGGCGACGACGCCCTCGGTGGGGCCGGAGCGCGAAGCCAACCGCTCGTACTGCATCGAGGTGATGACGTTGGGATAGCGCCCGAAACCGAACTCCTGCATCTCGCGCGGGTTGAAGGGCTTGTAGCCCACGGCCAGGATCACCGCGCCCACGTGGATCTCCCGCTCGGTGAACCCCGCGTCGAGGTGGATGGCGTCCGTCGGGCAGGCCTCGACGCACTTGCGGCAGTCGTTGCACCCCTCGGTTTTCTCGAGCAGATAGTACGAGTCGGGCACGGCGCGCGGCGCGGATTTGCTGATCGCTTTGCGCATCGTCAGCCCCATCTGGAATCCCGAGGGGCGCTCCACCGGGCAGACCGTCGCGCAGCGGCCGCAGTTGACGCACTTCGCCGGATCAACGTACTGGGGCCGCCGCCGCAGCCGGACGGTGAAATCCCCGGCCTGCCCCTCGCACGCGATCACGTCCGTGGAGGTCAGCACTTCAATGTTTGGGTGGAGGTTGTGGTCAAGCAGCGCCGGGGTGATGGAGGGGCGGGTGCAGCCGTAGCCGTGATCGGACGTGCCCCGGCACAGCACGCAGTCGTGTGTGGGGAACATGAACCCCAGTTGGGCCACGCGCCCGCCGAGGGCCGGGGTGCTTTCGACCAGATAAGCCTTCAGTCCGGCCTCGGCCACGTCAATCGCGGCGCGCATCCCCCCGACCCCGCCGCCGATCACCAGCACAGCATTGGGCGTGGTTCGACCATTGGAAGGATCAGGCATGCTCGATAACCGGTTTGCGTTTCGCCTATAGCCGCAGGTACGAATCGGTGTAGATGACTTTGTTCAACAAGATCTGCACCGTCTTCCAGATCTCTGCCTGCTTCGGGTCGTTCAGGTCCGCTGGGCCGGGGTCAAGCTCTTCGCCCGCGGCCACGGCGGCGTAAAGTTTCAGATACAGCGCGCCGACGGGCGTGGAGGCGTCGCGTTGTTCGACCATGCGTATGACCTCCATCAGTTCCTGGTCGAGCGGGTCGAGGATGGCGGCATCCAGCCCCACGGCCATGAGCATGACCATGTACGTCCGGTTGATGAGCGGGCGCATCTGCGGCGGCACCTGATTAGAGACGTTGGAAAGCCCGACGCTCACGAGCGGCGGCGGGTCGGCGACCATCTTGATCATGCGCACGGCCTCGATGCACTGCGGCACGTATTCCTGGCAGCCGGAGACGGTGAGCACGAGCGGATCAATGAGCAGGTTTTCGATGGGGAGGCCGACCTCCTGGGCGCGCGGGATCAGTTTTTCCATCGCAATTGCCACGCGGGCGTCGGCGCTGACCGGGATGCCCTCTTTGGCCATGGTCAGCGCGACCAGTTTGGCCCCGTAGGCCGCGGCGAGCGGCGGCACTTTCTCCAGCCGCTCCTCCTCCGCCGAGGTCGAGTTGATGATGGCGTTGGCGTGACCGTCCTGCTTGGTCTTTTTCAGACCGACTTCGATGGCCGCGAGGTTGGTCGTGTCGAACGAGAGCGTCATCGGGCCAACGCCCTCCTGCACGCAGTCCACCAGCCAGTCCATCACCTCCGGCCCGGCCTTCTTTTGCGGGCCGATGTTCAAATCCAGCGCGTGCGCCCCGGCCTCCTTTTGCTTGCGCGCCAACTGCACGAAGAACGCGCCGTCGCGGTCGGCGAGTGACTGTTTGACTTTGGGCGAGAGGATGTGGATATTTTCTCCGATGATGTACATGCGGACCTCCAATCAATCTGCGGGTGAGTGGTGCAGTTGTCGCGGGCCGGGGCCTCCGCTGACGACTGACGAGGCCGCCGCCCCTGATGTCCTATCTTGCCATGCACGACCTGGCCCTCCCATTGTCAAACTGCCCGAATTCAGACTACAAAAGTCACATGTCAGCGACGCACTTTGTCCACCTTTTCGCCCTGACTTCTCTAAATAGCCTCTCTCCGAAAAGTCCAGCGCAGATGGCCAGGGCCGCGCCCACTGACAGGATATGGAGCATGGGCCGCGATCTCCGTTGCCGGATGTGAACAAAATCAGGTGACACGTCGCATGAAAAGTGCTAGGATGAATGCATGAACGCCCAGTCTGTCGGGCGGGGTTTCCTTCGTCGAGTGTTTTGACACCCCTGGAGAAGTGACCGGGGGTGTTTGTTATCCATGAGGGCCTGAAAAGGTCGAATTGCCGAAAGGAGGTGAGTATTGGAGCGCATCAAGTTCGTCCTCATCAACCCCACGTCTCCTGTATGGCGTGTTCGTAGCGGGGAGCGTCCACGCAGTTCTCGTTACTTCCGATTCTCCATGCTTCCAAGCCTCCACGTCGCGGCCTCCATGCCGCCGTATGTGGAAACGCAGATCATTGACGAAGAAGTAGAACCGATTGACTTCGATACCGATGCTCACCTCATCGGCATATCTTTCATGACCTACAACGCCCCGCGGGCCTACGCGATCGCCGATCGCTTCCGGGGCGAGAAGGGCAAGCCGGTGATCTTCGGGGGCTATCACCCGACGTTTGTGCCAGAGGAGGCCATGCAGCACGCCGACGCCGTGTGCGTCGGGGAGGCGGAGAACAACGTGCCGCGCCTGATGGAGGATTTTGGGGCCGGGAAGCTCAAGCCGTTCTACCGCAGCGAGCCGGTCAACCTCGCCGGACTACCGATCCCGAATCGCGACCTCATCCGGAAGCAGGACTATGCCCCAGTGGACGCGCTCCAGGCCACCCGCGGCTGCCACTACCGGTGCAGTTTCTGCTCGGTCGCCGCGTTCCACCAGTACCGGTTTCGGACGCGCCCGGTCGCCGAGGTCATTGACGAACTCAAGACCCTGGGGCCGTACATCCTCTTCATGGACGACAACATTATCGGCGAGCGCGAGTACGCGAAGCAGTTGTTCTCCGCAATGATCCCTCTCGGCAAAAGTTGGTTCAGCCAATGCGGCCTGGGGATCGCCGAGGATGAGGCGCTGCTTCACCTGGCGTCCCGCAGCGGGTGCCAGGGCCTCTTCGTCGGGTTCGAGACCCTGTCACAGCAAGGCTTGCGTTCTTGGAAGAAGCACAGCAACCTGGGGAAAGACTACCTGGCCGTCGTCCGAAAACTACACGCGGCGGGGATCGCGGTGTGCGCCGGCTTTGTCTTTGGCGGCGACGACGATACACCGGACGTATTCGAGCGGACCCTGGAGTTTCTACTGGAAGCCAACGTCGAAACCTTGCAGGCGACCCGGTTGACCCCCTTCCCAGGGACGCCGCTCTTCGAGGCGATGGATCGGCAGGGACGAATCTTCGACAAAGATTGGAGTCATTACGACTTCAACCACGTGGTATTCGAGCCAGTGCATATGCGCCGGGAGACGCTCGATGCGGGTGTGGCGTGGGTGCTGCGGCAATTTCACACGCGAAGCCGGGTCGCGCGCAGGGTCTGGACGAGTCTTGGTTACCTGCGCCCCTCAACGGTTCTGCGGGGCGTCCTGCCTCTGAATCTAGGGTGGCAGGACAAACTCACAATAGACGGGAGCTTTCGGCGGGGCGAGGCTTTTATCCCTCCGGCGAACTCACGCGCGCCAATTGGGAGGTAGCGAGGAAAGGGAGGTGACGTTCACGCACAATACGATCCGACTATCTATCCATCTCGATAGCGCGTTGCAGAAAGGAGATAAGAGGACATGGACAGGCAGGTCTCGCGCGGACTGAAAACTACTTTCCTCGTTCACTTCATTGTGGGCGGCATCTTCGGGCTCATCTACCTGCTGATCCCGGAGGCATGGGGGAACTTGGTGGCTTGGCCCGTCAAAGAGCCGGCGATATACCGGCTGATCGGCGCAGCCCTCCTGGGCTTCGCGGCCAGTTCATGGCTGGCATACCGGGAGACGGCCTGGGAGAAGGTGAAGATCGTGGTTCAGATGGAGATCGTCTGGCCCATCCTCGGCACGCTCGTCATGCTCTGGGGCCTGATCTTCGCCGGGCTGCCTGCAATCGGCTGGCTGAACGCCGTCATCCTCGCTGGTTTCGCAGTCGCCTTCAGCGTGTTCTATGCCCGAGGGTAGTGCAGCAAAAAAGATGATGGAGCACGAGTGGCTGCCGCTTGTGCTCCATCGCACCGTGAAACCCTGCTGCCTGACTGGCGGAACGGCTGGATTCCAGAAGGAGGATCACCATGTTACCTACAGATCGTTCTACCTCACCTGATTCAATCGAAATGCTCGGCGTCGCGCAGAAGCTTGGCGCCGAGCTCGTGTGGGATCGCTATCTCGCGCAGATGCCGCAGTGCGGCTTCGGCGAGACCGGCTTGTGCTGCCGCCACTGTTTGCAGGGGCCATGCCGGATTGATCCATTCGGCAACGGGCCGAAGGTTGGCATCTGCGGCGCGACGGCCGACACGTTTGTGGCCCGCGGCCTCGACCGCGCCATCGCGGCCGGGACGGCGGCCCATTCCGGCCATGCCAAACACCTGGCGCACACCATGAAGAAGCTGGCCGAGGGCAAGGCGCCGGATTATCACATCAAAGAACCGGCCAAACTCCGCGCGGTCGCCGAACGGCAAGGCATCAAGCTTGACGGCAAATCGGATGAGCAGATTGCCGGGGAGTTAGCCGACCTGGCGCTCGACGAATTCTCGGAGCGGGGCGAGCCGGTGGCCTGGACGACGAAGACCCTGACCGCCGCGCGGCTCGAGAAGTTCGGCGAGATGGGCCTGCTGCCCTACGGGATCGACTCTGCGATCTCGGAGATCATGCACCGGACGACGAACGGCGTGGACGCCGACCCGGTGAACCTGCTCCTCGGCGGCATCAAGTGCGCCATCGCCGACTACGACGGCATGGCGCTGGCCACCGATCTCTCGGACATCCTCTTCGGCGTGCCGCAGCCGACGGTCGCCGCCGCTAACCTCGGCACGCTGAAGAAGAACGCGGTCAACCTTGCCGTGCACGGCCACAACCCGGTGCTCTCGGAGATGGTCGTCGCCTTTGCGCCGGAGATGGAAGAGGCGGCCAAAGCCGCAGGCGCGATGGAAGGCATCAACATCGTCGGCATTTGCTGCACCGGCAACGAGGTGATGATGCGGCACGGCATTCCCATGGCGACCTCCTCGGTCTCGCAGGAACTTGCCATCCTCACCGGCGTGCTGGACGCGATGGTCGTGGACTATCAATGCGTCATGCCCAGCCTGACGAAGCTGGCCGGGAACTTCCAGACCCAAGTGATCACGACCATGAGCATGGCGAAGATGCCCGGCGCGGTCCACGTCAACTTCGAGGAGGAGCACGCCGCCGAGGGCGCGCGCCAGATCATCGGTCTCGCCATCGAGGCCTTCAAAAAGCGCGATCCCGCTAAAACCCACATCCCCGAAATCCGCAGCGCCGCTATCGTCGGCGTCTCGGTCGAAGCGGCTTTGGGCATCCTCGCTAAAGCAGATGGCGGCGACCCGCTCAAAACGCTGATTGACCACATCGTGAACGGCAACCTTGCGGGCGTCTGCCTGTTCGCCGGGTGCAACAACGTGAAAATCCCGCAGGATCGGAACTTCATCACGATGGTCAAAGAGTTGGCGAAGCGCGATGTGCTGATCCTCGCCACCGGCTGCGCCGCGGGCGCGTTTGCGCGGCACGAGATCCTCACGCCGCAGGCCACCGAGAAGTACGCAGGGCCGGGGCTGAAGGCTGTGCTCACCGCGCTCGGTCAGGCCGCCGGGCTGAACGCGCCGCTGCCGCTCGTCCTGCACACCGGCTCGTGCGTGGACAACACGCGCGCGGTCGCCATCGCCGTCGCCGTCGCGAACAAACTCGGCGTGGACGTGGACAAACTGCCCGTCGTCGCCACCGCGCCCGAGGCCGCGATGGAGAAGGCGATCAGCATCGGCACCTGGGCGGTCGCGCTGGGCCTGCCCACGCACGTCGGCGTGATCCCGCCGGTCACCGGCAGTCCGCTTGTGACCGAGATTCTCACCAAGACCGCCAAAGACCTTCTGGGCGGGTACTTCATCGTCGAGCTCGATCCGGTGAAGGCCGCCGAGAAACTCTTTGCCGCAATCAATGAACGGCGCAAAGGGCTTGGACTGGCGGAGAAAACTGTAGGGGCAGCCCTTGTGGCTGTCTGAGCGGAGGCGTCGTATGAAACGCATCTTCGTTCGCCCCGACCTGTGCACCGCGTGCATGACGTGTGAACTGGCGTGCGCCGTCGAGCACTCACAGGCCAAGAGCATTTTCGCCAGCCCGCTTGAGTCGCCGCGCCCGATGAAGCGCGTGTTCGTGGAGGCCAGCGATGGGCGCAAGATTCCCATCTTCTGCCGTCACTGTGAGGACGCGCCGTGCGTGGCCGCCTGCATCTCTGGCGCGCTGTTCCGCGATCCCGTGACCGATGCGGTGATTTGCGATTGGGGCCGTTGCATCGGCTGCTGGACGTGTGTGATGGTCTGCCCGTATGGCGTGATCGGGCGGCAGCTCGAACTTGGCAAAGCCGTCAAATGCGACCTGTGTCCGGGCCGCGAGGTCCCGGCCTGCGTGGCCGGGTGTCCAACTAAAGCGTTGATCTACGAGGCGGTGGAAACTTTCAGCAAAGAGAAACGTCTGACATTCGCGGCGGCCGTGGGAGCGGATTCTATTCCCCGGCCCGGAGGGTAACGCCATGCGACACGTGATCGTTGGATCTTCGGCGGCGGGGATAGCGGCTGCCGAAGCCATCCGCAAACGTGACCCGATCGCCGAGGTCGTCATGCTCTCCGCCGAGCCGCGCCCGCCGTACTACCGCCCGCTCATCCCGTATCTCATCTATGGTGAGAAGCCAGAGCGCGAGATGGTGCGCGAGCCGCGCCTCATGCCCCGGAACCTCGACGTGCGACTGAACGTGCGCGCCACGGACCTCGATCTGGCGACGCACACCCTGACCCTCGCCGACCACAGCACAGGCAGGTCTGAGACCTGCCCCTACGACCGCTTGTTGATCGCTACGGGCGCATCTCCCATCCGGCCGGACATCCCCGGCCTGGATGGCCCCGGGGTGTTTACGCTCCGCACGTGGGAAGACGCGATGAACATCGCGAAGGCGGCCGGAGGCGCGACGCATGCCGTCGTCCTGGGCGCGGGGCGCATCGGCATGAAAGCGGCCTTCGCGTTGCGGCATCTCGGGGTCGGGGTGACCGTGATCGAACTCTTAAGCCGTATCGTGCCGCAGCAACTCGACGCGGCAAGCGCGGCGATCTTTGCCGAGGCCGTGCTCAATACGGGGATCGTGACCATCCTCGGCCACACGATCGCGAAGGTCAACCGCCGGGGGAAGAGGACCACTTCAGCCGTCCTCGACGATGGCCGCAGGCTCATAACCGATCTCGTCGTGGTGGGCGTCGGCGTGCGCCCCAATCTCGAACTGGCCGTTTCCGGCGGGTTGCGCGTGAATCGCGGCCTGCTCGTGGATGATCATCTGCGCACCCGCCTGGCGGACGGGCAAAGCGCGCCGGATGTGTTCGCCGCCGGGGATGTGGTCGAGACGACCGACATCGTCACGGGCGAATCTATCGTCAGCGGCATCTGGACGAACGCGGCGACGATGGGCCGCATCGCCGGGGACAACATGGCTGGGGGCAATGCGGTCCATGAAGGCGCGTTCAGTCTGCTCAACGCGATGGAGCTCGGCGGCCTGCCGGTGATCTCAGTCGGCGATATTCACCGCGAGCCAGGCGATGGCGTCGAAGTCTTCGCCGAGCGGCGCGGATCGAACTACCGCAAGCTGGTCTTTCGTGGGAATCGGCTGATCGGCCTCGTGATGGTCGGCGAGATCGAGCGCGCGGGCGTGTACCAGACACTCATCCGTGAGAAGGCAGATGTCTCGGCTTTGCGCCGCGAGCTGCTCGGCCCGAGGTTCCACTACGGCCACTACGTCCACGCGAAGCCGAAGGTCGTGGATCGGTATGTGAGGGTAGGGTGAATTTGCCACGCCTTTGAATCAGTGCGATAGCGCTTTGAGGGAGGCGCCGAGGTCTGACATGAAAGGAGGCACAATGCCCACGTATATCATCCTGGTGCGTTACACGCAACAGGGCATGCAAAACATCAAGGACAGCCCCGCCCGGCTCGACGCGGCCAAAAAGGCCTTTCAGGCTATGGGCGCACAGCTGAAACAATGGTTCCTGGTCATGGGCCAGTACGACGCGGTGGTCGTCAGCGAAGCGCCCGACGATGAGACGGTCGCCAAGCTGGCGCTCGTGATCGGTTCGTTGGGCAACGTCCACACCGAAACCCTGCGGGCCTTCACCGAGGAGGAATACCGGAAGATCATCGCCGCGCTGCCATGAGTAGGCGCGCAACCAATCGGTCAAAAACGTGCGCCTCCCTCAAGCGCCCACCCCCTGGCAGGCTATCAGCCTGCCAGGGGGCAACGTGAACTGATGCGAGTGCAGCTTGATCCTGGGCCGCGAACTGCCCGGCCCGAAGTTCCACTGCGCGTACTGCATTCACTCGTACCGCAGCGCCTCTGCGGGCATCACGCGCGAGGCTTGCAGGGCGGGGAGCCAGGTCATCAGCAGCGCCATGCCATAGGCCACGCCGACCGTCAGGGCCATTGAGTCCCAGGGGATTTGGAATTGCAGGCCTGGCACTTCTTCGGCCGTGTCCATGATCATGTGATAGGCGGGTATCAGCGCCAACACCGCGCCGAGGCCGATGCCCAACAGAGCCACAAACGAGGCCTCAATCAGGAAACTCAGCCCGACCATCTCTTTCTGGAATCCCAACGCGCGCAGCATCCCGATCTGTTGCCGCCGTTCGACGACCGCGCGGGTGCTGGCCACGCCCAGCGCCGCCACGCCGACCACCAGCCCCAGCGTGAGGAAGCCCTGCAGCAGGATTTCGATGACGCGCTGGCTCTTCTGCTGCTCCCGGATTTCGGCTACCTGATCTACACTCTGCAGGCCGTATTTCAGAAAGGCGCTCTCCAGCGCGCGGCTCGCAGACTCCGGGTCAACGCCCTCCGCCAGCCGGATGTAGTGGGTGGTGAGCGCGAGCGGGCTGGGCAGGGCCGCGTCGAGCGTGGCCTGCGAGGTGAGCAGGCCGCCGAAGATGAAGGTGGAAGAATCGAGGACGCCGATAATGGTCACGCGGAACGTTGCCTTGCTGGCCGGGTCGCGCACCTCGACGGTGATCGGCGGCATCGTCTCGTCCTCGATGTACACCCCCTGCAGCTTGAAAGTCGGCCCGCCAATGATGATGCTGGTGGTCTGGCGGGAGAGGACGGCGTACCGGTCTATGACTGCGAAGCCAGGGTGGTCGCGCAGCGCGCGCCACACCTCCGCCGCTGAGTGGTAGCCCTCCGCCATCACGGCGAAGTCGTAGCTTACGCTCTCCAGATAGGCCGCGTCCCCGCCCGTCACCGGATACCCGTGCCACTGGTCGCCAGATTGGCGCAGGTCGAAGAACGTGTGCGACTGCGCGGCGACGACGGGATAGTCGGCTCTGCGCAGGCGCGGGTTGGCGGCGATGGCTTTCGCGAGGTCCGGCACAGGGTTGGCGGCGCTGGTCCCAACGCGCAGGTCAAAGCCGCCCGTCAGCGCGTCGGTGTTGGCGAAAAAGGCTTCGTTCGTTTTGAAGGCCGTAGCGATGAAGATCACGCTAAAGACAACGATGGCGAACATGCCCACGGTCAGGCCGGTGCGGAAACGGCTGGCGAGCGGATAGGCGACCGCCATGCGCAGGACGGGCGCGAGATGGCGCGCGCCGCCGAGCAACCTCAAGATGGCCCACAACAGCAGGTCGGCGTTGTACATCACCACCATCACCGCCCCAGCCACGAGCAGCATCCCCGAAATGAAAAACATCTCCGGGCCAGTGGTGAGGTCTTTGATTCCAAATGCGTCGAAGGGGAGCGACCAGAAGATGGCCAGCAAGCCTCCCATCAGTGTGAAGGCCACGCGGTCTCCCAGACCAGGTCGCTTTTTAAGCAGCCAGTTGAGCAGACCACGCGCCATCAGACCGCCGCCGATGAGAGTGAAGGACACGCCAAGGCCATAACCTGCGCTGCTGGAGGCCCGCAAACCCGCCGACAACATCGCGAGGCCCAGCAACAGCGTCAACGGGCCGCCCCTGAACCCGGCCAGGATCATGCGCAGTACGCTGAGCGGGGCCTCCACCATCCACGACCTCAACGCGCGACGGAGGCGCAGCCGGCGCAACTCGTGGAAGCCACGGGCGACGATACGCAGGGGAGCGAGCAACCGATCGCGGAGGCGAGTGGGGGGCGAGGGAGGCTCCGGCAGATCGCGGATGGCGGCGACGATGTTCAATCGGCTGACCTTATAGGATGAGAAAACCACGGTCGCAAAGGTGACCAGCATGCCGAGCGAATACGAGATGACGAGGCTTCGAGGGGTGTAGTGCGGCTGAATGGTGAGATCAATTTCCGAGGCGAACGCCTGTCCCAGCGTCATCGCGATCAACAACCCGACCCCAACGCCCAGCCCCACGCCCACGGCGGCGGCGGCGATGTCGTAGGCCGTACCCTCGAAGACGAACATCTCCACGAGGTGGCGCCGCTGCGCGCCGACCGCGCGCGTCATGCCCATCTCCGACTTACGCTCGGCGGCGAGCATGACGAAGATGAGGAAGATCAACAGCATCCCGGCGGCGATGCTGAACAGACCGGTGACGACGAAAATGGCCGTGAACGCGCTGGCGATCTGCTCGGCCTGGTCCAGGTTGTCCCACTTGACGTCATCCACGACCATCTCGGACAGGTTCTCGAACAGCCACCCGAGCCGGTCGCGCGCCGCCGGGCCGCGCCAGTTCGCCTCGGCCAGGAGAGTCTGCAATTGCTCGCCCAGCCCTTGGTCGGCCAGCAGGCTGCGCACTTTTGGCGTCAGGCTTTCAGCCTCCAATCCCGCGGCCAGCGCGAGCGCATCTTGCTGAAAGTTTCCGCCCCAGGTGGCGGCGCGGCGCAGAGCCTGGGCCGCCGTCCCGTCCTCTGTCAACAGGTCAAACAGTTCGCGCATGACTTTGGGGTCGGTGAGCAATCCGCGCAGATGAGCGGTGACTTCCTGGCTGAGGTCGGCGCCCATGAGCACGTCTCCGGCGTTGGAGATGGAAATCAAGTTGATTTTGCCGCGCTGGTCGAAGAGCGCTTGCGCGCGCCGGAGCGGCAGTATCAGCCGAGGGTTGACGCCCCCGGGGACGATGGCGCGCAGGAAGACCGTCGTCGGTTTCGGGTCAGCGTACAGCTTCAATTCGTCGCCAGGCATGGCATCCAGCGCTTTAGCCGCCGCAGGATTGAGATAGATCTCGTTGGCTGCCAGGTCATTGAGATTCAGCGGGGCGCTGCGCGCTTCAGCCAGATCGCTTGGTGTCAGCACGCTGGCGTCCTCCGGACGCAGGCCGATGACCTCGAGACCACTAACGCTGCGGCGATGCGTGACGTTGACGACTGGGACGGTTCCGCGGATGACCGGCGCGATCCAATCCACCAGTGGGTAGTCGGCTAACTCGCGGGACAGCTGCTCGAAGCGGGCGATTTTGAAATAGCCCTGTTCTCCGCTCCCCCGGACCCATTCATCCGTTTCGCCCAGGTCCTGGACCGTGAGCGAGCGGATGGTGTGTGAGAGCGTATCGCCCGTGACGAAAGCGGCGGTGATGATCAGCGTCGCCAGCATCAGCCCGAAGACGATGAGCGCGGACTGCACGCGGCGGCGCGGGATAGGGCGCAGGCCCAGTTTGAACATCACGCGCCCGCGCCAGGCCAGCAGGGCCAGCCCGGCCAGCACGGCCGCCAGCGCCGAACCGAGTCCGGCGGCGATGAGATTCATGTCGAGGCCGAAGAGCTTTTCCATAAGTCGTTTTCGATCAACCCATCCCTCATCCGCACGATGCGCCCGCAGCGCCCGCCCACGCTCCGGTCGTGTGTGACCAGGATGAAAGTCAAATTCTGTTCACGGTTCAGGCGCACGAGCAAATCCATGACCGCGCCGGAAGTTTCGGAATCGAGGTCGCCGGTCGGCTCGTCCGCCCAGACGATGGCCGGGCGGTTGACGAGCGCGCGGGCGATGGTCGTGCGCTGGCGCTCGCCGCCGGAGAGGGCCGAGGGCCGATGGTGCGCGCGCTCCGCTAGGCCGACCTGGGCGAGCGCCTCCGACGCGCGGGCGCGCGCCTCAGGTGGTCGCGCCCCCGCCACCAGCAAGGGCAGTTCGATGTTTTCCACTGCGCTCAACACGGGGAGCAGGTTGTAAAACTGAAAGACGAAACCCA
>Ga0209342_10003387_pt1 | contig 16787 bp, 19 predicted proteins | sample RifCSP16_2_FD_184023 | JGI IMG/M metagenome (GOLD analysis project Ga0209342, IMG submission 184023) | Soil microbial communities from Rifle, Colorado - Rifle CSP2_sed 16_2 (SPAdes) (version 2) | ecosystem: Environmental > Terrestrial > Deep subsurface > Rock core/Sediment | place: Rifle... | reverse complement strand
AGACGGTGACCTGCGGCGAGATGCGGGCGAGCTCGTCGCAGGTCACCGTCTCGCCGGCCGTTCTCGAGATCGGCGACCACCTTGCCGATCCGCACCGTGTTCCAGACGAGCGCCGCGTTCGACAGGAGCGACAGGGCGCTCACCACTCTCCTGGGCCCGCTTCCCGCCCTGAGGATAGTGCTGCGCGGGATCGCCGAACTCATCTTGGCGATCCTCGGGTGGGCGGCGGAGATGGAGGGTCTGACCCGACGCGAACAGATCTCAGCGCGGCGTCAGCAGGCTGCCGTGGCGGCTGCCTCCTGACCAGACGTGCCCGAGCCGTCAGGCGGAGCGGCCACACCTGCGGCGGCGGGCTCCCGGGAAACGGTAACCGGCGGGGCGGCCGGCGCCCCCACGGCGTGGCGCTGGCGGGCCTCCTGCGCCCGTCGCCCAGCCGGGGTCTCTTGGGACACTCGCCCTTTACCGAGCTAGCACAACCGCCATTATCGCCACCTGCGCGATCAGGTACAGTACGCCGCCGCCGATCATCCAACGCCTCGTGCTCGCTTTAGCTGCGGCGAGTTGGTGCTCAGCGTTCAGCTTCGCCAACTCGAAGTCGAGGCGTCGGTGGATCTCGAGCCCGGGATCGCATGAGCGGCCGCACTCCACCAGCATCTCGTTCACGACGTGCGCCAGGGTCGACGCCTGCCGCCAGGTGAACCCACAGCCCTCAAGGCGTTCGGCGAGCTTCAGGGTGTCGATCGCAACGGTCACGCTGTCCTCTCCACGATGTCGTCGTCATCGGTCACGGTGCGTCCGTGCCCATTCATCCAAGAACGAGCGTCGCTCCTCCGGTGTGAGAACCCCGGCGAAGGGCGACGACTGGCGGAGGGCTGTGGCCTTTTCGGAGTCTTCGGTTGCAACAGCGAGCGCGGCGTCGAGGCCGGCATCGAGGAGGCGGGCCCACTCGTCGAAATAGTAGTCGTTGGGGGTGGCCCTCCGCGAACGAATGAGCTTGGCCTTCGCGATCTCGAGAAGCGCTGGGTCGCGCCGGATCTTCTCCGCGACCAGGCGGTGCATGGCGAGAGACCGGGCGTCGGTTTCTTGATGCGTGCGTGGCAATCTACGTCCTCCTCGCCGCCAGTTCTGGCGGTACCTTCGCTGCTAGTAATGCCCGATGGGTGCTTCCCATTAGGTGGGGTCCCGCGGGCGGACCTGGAGTTCCGGCGGCACATTCGCTATTAGCAACGCCCGGTACGGCTCTATGTAGGCCTGGGTGCCACGTGGTCGTAGAGATACTATGGCGCCAGGTCCACTCCGGTGGGCCAACACGGGGCCCCGCATGGGTCCAGTGTGACCGCGGAGAACACGACCGGGTCGCGGATGGACTCGAACATTGGGCCGGCGAGGATTGGGGCCAGGTCGGCCGTCCCCTCGCGGCCGTCCTCGAACCTGATGAAGAGTTTGAATCCGCCGACAGGGCGAATCTCGACGGGAACCGGGTTGTCGGTTGGACGCATCGCTACTCCTCGTGGGTCGACCTTGGTGACTCTACCGTCCGACTGGCAGTGCCACCAGTTGTCCACCGGCTCCGCTGTGTGGAGGGTTCGCCAGTGCGCCACCAGGATCCGCTTCGCTCCGGCCCTTCGGCTGACAGAACTCTCGCTCCGGCTTTCTGGCAATCACGTGGGCAGGGCCCCCGCCCTTTTGCGGTTGTGCCACGGAACGTGCAACGGGAACAGTTGGCCGTGCCATCGGGATCGCGACGCAGCACTCCCTAACTCGCGCATCGGATCAGGTGCCGCCCACACCCGGCGCAGGGGCGGGACGGAGCCCGCGCGCGGGGGACGGGCAGTCAGATTCCAAGCTGGGCCCTGAGGAACTTGCGGTGCCTGAGGGCACGGGGGACCGCGCCGGGCAGCGTGCAGCCCCCCGACCGTCATCGGCGAAGCAGTGCACATAACAGCGCGAGGAGTGCGCCCGTTGTGAAGCCTTGCAAGAAGGGTGAGCAAAGGCAACGCGCCTCAAGGCAACGCGGCGACAGCAATGACCGCCCTTGATGCTCGGCGATTTCTTCGACAGCGCTCGCCGCGAGTTCCGGCGGCACATTTGCTATTAGTAACGCCCGATACGTGTTTGCTAGTCTTACCAGGCCCATAGGTCGTTGCCCCTTACCCCTGCTGCTCGGAGAGCGATCACGAGAGGCGCGTGAAGGTCGTAATGACGTTCGCCGCCGGACCGAACGCTCTCGCCTGCTTGCCCGACTTGCGCCCCGTCAACTTCTTTACGCGTCGGCCGAATCCTTGATTCACCACGAGTGCGCCAAGAACTGCAACTGCGGCCGCATGCTTTTTCAGAATGGCTGGCGTCGTCGCGACGCATTCCGCGGCGGTTCGAATCACATTTTCGTCCACCGCGCCGTTTTGCTGAAGGTGCTTCACGATCGTGTCGACTTCGACGAAGAAATCAACCAATTTGGTGAGGCCGTCAATGTAGGTAGCTGCAACTAGCGGAAGCGGGCCGATGTATTGCGCGTGAAGCTGCGCCAGCGCAAAAGCCAGAACCGCACCCTCGGTGCCAAAAAATTGCGTGAGATTCTCCAGCGGCTCCAGCATTTGTTCGGGGAAGCGGAAACTTCGCACAACCATAGCCATAGTGACTCCCGGTGTGGTGCATGTTCGTCGCACGGATACTGTTCCCAAAACTCACGCTTGTCAACGGGGGTGCTGGCCCCCCCCCTACGACGCCGCCAGTTGCGTTAGCGAAGAATCCCCAGGGAGTTCGCGGTCGAAGGAGTAGGTGCCGTTGGGGATGATGTGGCGGAACATGAGCGGCGAGATGCGGGCGAGCTCGTCGCGGGTCACCGTCTCGCCGGCCTTCTCGAGATCGGCGACCACCTGGCCGATCCGCACCGTGTTCCAGACGAGCGCTGCGTTCGACAGGAGCGACAGGGCGCTCACCTTGTTCATGATCTCCTCGTAGTCGCCGCTTCTGAAGACGCCCTGGTTGGCGAAGAAGAGGCGCCGGGCGAGGGCGTGGCGCGACTCCGTTCGGTTGAGCTGGAGCTGAACCCGGTGGCGGATCGCCGGGTCGTTGAGGTACCGGAGGATGTACGTGGTCTTCACGAGGCGGCCGAGCGCCGTCAGGGCCCTGGCCAGCCGGTCCGAGCTCGAGCTGAGGCGCTCGAGCACGACGTGCGCGGGCGCGGTGCGCCGCTTCAGGGACGACGCTGCCCGGACGAGTTGGTCCCACTGTTCGCGGACGAGCGCCAGGTCGACCATGCCGCCGCGGAAGACGGCATCGAGGTCGCCGTACGAGACCGCCCGGTCCGGCCGGTAGAGCTGTACGGCGCCAAGGTCCTTCACCCTCGGCATGAACGAGAATCCGAGCAGGTAGCAGAGCCCAAAGAGCTGCTCGGTGTAGCCGTGGGTGTCGGTGGAGTGCTCGCGGGGGTCCAGGTCGGTGTCGTTCTCGAGGAGGCCGTCGAGCACGTAGAGGGCCTCACGCACGGAACAGGAGATGGCGCACGTCGAGAAGACGGAGAACTGCTCCGAGACGTGCGTGTACACGGTGACCGCGCGGTCGTAGTAGCCGAAGTAGCGCGGGTAGAACGACCCCAAGAGCGAGCTCCTCTGCACGCCAAAGCGCTGGCCATCGGACGACGAGGCGTGGCCATCCCCCCACGTCGCCGACAGCGGCAGGCGGTGGTGGAAGTTGACGAGCACGCGGTTGGCCGCCTTGATCGCCTCTGGGCGGAGGCACCAGCGGGTGACGTTCTGCAGGGTGTCGGCGGCGATCCCCGCGGTGCTCTGCGCCATCATCGCGATCCCGAGGTTGGTGCCGTGGGCGACGAGAGCGGCGAGCAGGGTCGCGTGCAGGTTGTCGCCGGCACGGGGCACGTAGCCGTCCAGCGGCACGAGCTCCCGCGTGAAGCCACACCATCGGTCCACCTGCATGACCAGATCCTCGACGCGCAGGTGCCCGAGATGGGGCTCGATCGAACGCTTGATCCGACGGATGCGGGCGGGCACCTCGAGCGCGTCGTCGCGGGAGAAGCGAAAGCCATCGTTCTCGACGGTGACGAAGCGGTTGGCCGCGAGGCCGTCGGCGAGGGCTCGCACCGCCTGATCGAACTCGGTTCGCAGCCAGTCCAGGGCGCGCTCTGCCTCCGTGGGGAGGTTGAGCTCGACATATGCCTTGGGGCGCTCCTCGGCCCACTGTTCCGCGTCGACGACGAGGTTCCAGAACGAGACGTGGTGCCGGCTGTCGGCGAGGTACAGATCGCCGGAGCGAAGCGCCTCAGCGGCGGCCTGTGCGACGGCGACCTCCCACAGGCGGTGGCGATCGGGGCGGTCAGCCGCGAGAGCCGCTTGCCAGCCGCCACGCTTCGGGAACGCCAAGGGCGCGTCGGCGGGGAGCTGCGCGGTCTCGCCGCGATGGAGAGAGCGCGCAAGCTCGATCGCGGCGATGAGGGTCTCCGTCCCAGGCTGCCCCTCGAACCTCAGCTCCAGGAACTCGGGCAGGTAGCGCTTCAGGAAGTGGTGACGCGCGACGAGTTCGTCGAAGAAGCCTCCGGCGTCGGCATGCTCGAGCTCGGAGATGTCGTCGGCGACCTCGCGGAGACCCACCTCGTCCGCCTCGCCGAAGAGGAGAACCACCCGTTCCTCGCGAGGAAGCGCTGTGTCCCCGAGGATTCGGAGCAGGCGTGCGGCGGTGGAGAGGGCCCCCTTCGCGCGCTGCTGCGTCTCGGCGACCTTCTTGTGGAGCGCCCGACGGGCACTCCGGGCCATCCGGATCATGTACTGGCGATGCAGCTCGACCGCCTGGTCGAGGAGTGTCTTGTACGTGTCGGCGAGGAAGCACGCGAGGAGCGCCTGGCGCTTCGTCTGGGCAAAACGCTTGAGGTCATCCACGTCGTAGCGGCGCACCAGTCCCGCCAGATGCTCGACGATCTTCCCGGTTACCCCGGGGAACGCGAGGTCGTTGACGCCGAGCGACAGCAGTTGACGAATGTGCCCGAGGTTCTCGCGGAGCACGGCGGGGGTAGCTTCGGCCGGGTATTGCTTGAGCTCGAACAGCGGCGAGCGGTGTTCAGCGTGGAGCAGACCCTCGAACGCCTCGCACTGGGCGGGCGTGAGCCGGTCGACGATTCGCCGCCAGGTCCGCTCCTCGCCACGTGTCGCGGCAGAGGCAACGAGGCGGTCGAGCGTCGACGGCCCGGCGAGCTCGATCTTCCACGACCGGAGGGCGGTGACGGCGAGGCCGTGCAGATCCTTCGGGAGAACACCGTCCACCGCCCGTTCGTGGAGCCATGCCCGCAGCTGTTCGTGCGCCTCCGCATCGAAGGCGCGGTAGCCCAGGTACTGCCGGATGCGATTCGCATGGTTGGTGTCGGTGGACGCTCGGTCGGGTTCTGCCACGAACAGCACCGCGGGCAGGCCGAGCTGGCGGCCAACGTGGTTGACGACCCTCGGCGGGATCTGGCTGTAGTCCTCGAAGAAGCGGCCGACGGTCCTGAGGGCGCAGAGTTGCAGTGCGTAGCGGTGACGATGGATGTCGCCGCGGCTACTGCACGCCACCTCGGCCAGGTCGTCGACCGAGAGCATCCAGTCGCGCGCAAGTTCCTCGTCGCTGGGATCCGTGGGGAGGAGGGGGGGCATGGTGGGGCGGAAGGTAAACCTTTCGCCCCGGGCAGATCAGCCTGAGATGGCGCCTGTCCTTCCGCGTACTTGGCGCTCCTCCCCGGAGTGGGGTTTTTGCGCCACCCTCTCCAGTGCGCGGCGCAGGGTTCGATGGGAGAGTCCGAGCTCGCGCGCCGTCGCACGCAGGCCGAGGCCCCTCCCCATAAGCTTCTTCGCCTTCGCGACGTCGACCGGCCGCCGCGGCCGGCCGAGGTGCTTACCCCGGAGCCGCGCGGCCGCGATGCCCGCGCGCACCCGGGCTCGGATGGCCTTGCGTTCCCATTCGGCCATCAGGATGGCCATCTTCGCCATCAGCTCGCCCGCCGGCGTCGAGGTGTCGATCCCGTCCTCGATGCTGACGAAGGCGCATCCGGTGGCGATGAGCTCGTCGATGAACAGGCAGCCCTTCCCGGCGGAGCGGAACGACCGGTCGCCGCGGAAGATCACAACGGTGTCGAACTGGCGGCGGCGAGCGCCGCTGAGAACCTCATCGACGACCTTCCGGTACTGGGCTGACCCGCTGACGCCCTGCTCGATGAAGCGCGCCACCACTTCCCAGTCACGCGCCTGCACGTAGCGCTCGACGGCGTCGCTCTGTGAATCGAGCTTCTGGTCGTCGCTGGACACGCGGAGCCAGATGGCCACCCGGCGTGACCGCCTGCCGTCTTGCTCGCGATCCCGGGGCGGGCTCACCCCGCCACTCTACCCGCCACCACCGGCCTCCTCAATCGGAGGAACCTCCACGCACGCCCTCGCCGTTCGTGGCGTGCTCTTGCCGAGCGAGCCGAGGACTACGAGGCGAACCTGCAGGCCTGGTTCGTGACGCTGTTGCCGCGCACTCCGGGCGAGGGGCAGCTCGCGGCGAGGGTGGCCGACGTCCGCTTCAGCACCGACTCTCGCGCCTGGAGGAGCGCATGGTGAACGCCGCGCTGGAGAGAAGGCCCGCCGAGTCGCTGCTCGCGAAGGCGCTCCAGGAGGCCCAGGAAGCCCTCCAGGCGGCGCAGAGCGTGGCGGCGCTGGCGTAGGAGGTGAAGACGCCCGGGCAGGCGGAGGCGGTCGCGCAGAGAATCGACTACGACTCGTTCGGAGGTGCTGGCGAACACGAGCCCGGGCTTCCAAATGGCCCGCCGCTCCCGGACAATGACGTTCATCTGTACTGAGCGAGCCTGCCATGGGAATCCAGCTCCGGAACGTCAGGACCTTGCTCTGGGCGTGTAGCGCGCTGGGTGCGCTGGGTGCCACGCTCGGCCTGCTCCCGCCTTATCGCGATCTGCTGGGGGTCATCAGGACACCCGGTGACCTCATGCTTCGGAATGCCCCGGGGCTGGTCGCGATGGCGCTCCACGCATGGTGTGCGGTTCGCGCCAGCTCTTTACGATCGACTCGGCTTCCGGTTGTCCGGGTGTGTGGAGTGTTCGACCTCGTCGTCGGAGCCACGATGTGGGTGCCCTGGCTCGGGCTCTGGATCAGTCTGCTATCACCGGCCAGCGTCATCTTCCTCGTCGCAAGCGCCCACGCCCCGGCGGTCGCGAGCCGGATCGCGTACGGCATCGTGAGCGTGGTAACGCTCGGCTTCGGTATCTGGATCGTAAAGCAGTCGCGATGACGGTTACCGTCCTCGACCGTCCCAGGGGCTCAGGCCGTTCTGCCCCCCGCCATGCCGTGAGTTGCGGTAGCGACCCCTCCGGGCGGCCACTAACGCAACTGGCGGTACGGAAGGGGCCAGCACCCCAGCACGCCTCCCGCCGAAGGCGTGGATCGTGCGCGTGCCGGCGGCCACTCGGCCCTAGCCCCCGCTACCCGCCCGGCAGTAAGAGAGGCCCCCTGCCGGGGCGAACGGATCAAGGTGAGGCTTGCTCGTCGTGGTGCGCGCCGGATACCTTCCTGCTGTGAGTTGGGACCTGGTCATCGAGATCGAGCGCGAGGACGACGGCCGCTGGATCGCCGACGTCGAGGCGCTCCCCGGCGTCATGGTGTACGGCGCGACGCGCGAGGAGGCCCTCGCACGCGTTCAGGCGCTCGCACTGCACGTCATCGCCGACCGGCTCGAGCACGGTGAGGCGGCTCCAGGTGACGTGGCTGTGACCTTCCGCTCCGCGGCGTAGCTACAGGTCCTCGGGCTTCAACCCCGTCTTCTTGGCGATGCGGGCCAGCATCTTCGGCCCGATCTCAGCGCCGTCGTGGAAGTGCCAGATCAGGGCCGGCCACCCTGGGCGTTCGAGCACCTTGCGCGACCCGCCCGACTGGCGTTTTACGCTCCATCCGATTCTGAGCAGTGCCGCTATCACGCGGCCCGCCTTCATCGCCGGCCAGTCACCCATCACCACCTCCTGTCCGCGGTTACCGCCCCGGTCGCCCGAACACAACCACGGCAACGATGTAGGGCCGCAAGGGGTGCTATCCGACACCCCCGCCTGCTTCGGCGACGACCTGGGCGACTTCGCCAGTGGGGTTTCAGGTGGCGCCCCACTGGTTGGCTTCGCCTTCCTGCCCTCGCCGCGCCGCTTCTCCAGCTTCCGCCGTGAGCGCGTTCGCCCGCGCCCCTCCTCGTGCAGCCGCGCCAGCTCGCCGGAGGCGGTCAGCAACCTTCACGCGAATCCGCGCCTTCTCCTTGGCCTCGTAGTCCAGCCGGGAGCAGTTGAGGTCTTAGGCGGCTCGGCACTCCTAAGCGGTCGCCAGCCACAGACTGGGTTACCCGTTAGGGCCTGGTCCGGCCGAGCGGCGTACGGCTCGACACTCGCGCCACCCTGTACGGGCCCGCGCCGATCGCGGCGGCGCACGGTCGGACGAGCGCCCGCCACCGCTTCCGCTGGAGCGCGAGGGCGGCTCCGATCTCCACCCGAAACGTATGCTAGAATCCATGCGCGTATTCATGCCGCAGCACCACATCAGTCCATAATTTTCAATCACTTAATAGACCCACCGCTGCCCCAGAATCGATGCGCCATGGCCTCTGTCGAAGATGTCGCCCGCATCCTCCGTGCCCAGCCGGGTATCCGGGCGTCCGATCTCCCGGTGACGCTGCGGGTGTCGCAGTCGCGAGTCTCACGGCTCCTCAGCGAAGCGGGGGACCGCATCGTGCGCTTCGGGAAAGCGCGCGCGACGCGGTACGCTCTGGCGCGCGCTATCGCGGAAGTGGGCACGTCCGCGCCGATTCACGAGATCGACGAGCACGGTGAACTGCGCGCTGCGGGCCGGCTCTTCTTCGTCGAGGTGGACGGGTACGCCCTCACGTACGCGGGCGAGGACCGCTTCGACCAAAGACTTCCCGTGTTCCTGAGGGAGTGCGGCCCGAGCGGCTTCCTCGGCCGGCACTTCGCCCAGCGGTTCCCGGAGCTTGGGCTCCCGGAACGCCTCGACCGTTGGCTGGGTGACGACTACGTGCGGGCGATCGCGCTCCGCGGAGACGACGCCGTCGGGAACCTCGTCGTCGGCGACGAGTCGTTGCGGCGCTTCCTGCGGTACGAGGAGCAGCCACGCGAGGTCGCGGACTACCCGCAGCTCGTGCGGGACATCGCGGTGAAGCCGCGCCACTCGTCGGCTGGTGGCGAGCGCCCGAAGTTCACCGCGTTCGTCGAGGGTCGCCACGTGCTCGTAAAGTTCGCGGGCCCCGGCGACGGGGAGGACGCGCGCCGCTGGCGCGACCTGCTCCTCCTTGAGCACCTCGCGCTCGAGGTCATCCGCGAGGCGGGCTTCGCGCGGGCGGTCGAGTCGCGGTGCATAGATCTCGACGGGTTCCGCTTCCTCGAGGTCGTGCGCTTCGATCGCGTGAACGGGCGCGGCCGGGTGGGCGTGCGCAGCCTCGATGCGGTTCGCAGCGAGGTCGAGGTCGCGGGCGGCTCCTGGACGGAGATCGTGGACCGCCTCGCCCGAGGCGTTCGGCCGCGCGTGAGGGAGGCTGATGCGACCGCGGTGCGCTGGCTCGACGCCTTCGGTGGCCTCACGGCCAACAACGACCGCCACGACGGGAACGTGAGCTTCTTTCGCGACGCGAAGGGCGCCCTCTCGCTCGCGCCGGCGTACGACACGGCACCCATGGCGCTGGCGCCGGTCGCGACGGGCGTCCTCGAAAACGCGTGGCAGCCTGAGCTGCCCGAGCCCTCGGCGGTGGAGGAGTGGAAGGCTGCCGTTCCCTCGGCTCTCGTCTACTGGGAGCGCGTCGACGGCGAGGCGAGGCTCGACCTCACGGTCCGGCGGCGCGCCCGCGAGGCGCGGGCGGCGGTGGAGCGGCTCGCCGAGAGCCGCTTCCCGGGCCTGCGCGCCAAGCCTGGCGTCTGAAGAAGCGATCACGTCTCACGTCCGCACGTCCGACTTGGCCCGGCACTCCTAAGCGTGTTGCCGGCCACAGACTGGGAGCATCGTCGAGACGCCACCAATGCCTGGCAGGAGCGGGCATCGGCGGTGCCCTGTGAAAACCGACCGTTTCTCACATCACTGCCGAACCCCTCGTTTTCCTCGGGAACCGAGGCTCTGTTTTCTACCCCCCTTTTTCGCAGCCATCCGGGCGGCCCAGACCGTGCACTTCAGCTGGTCGGCGATCCCCGCCCACGTGGCCCCCGACGCCTTGAGTTGCTGAACCGTCGCGGCCGCCGGTAACGCGAGGGGCGGCCGCCCCAGGCGCCGCCCGGCGCGACGGGCATTCGCCAGTCCGAGCCGCGTGCGTTCCACCACCAGGTCCCGCTCGAACTCGGCCACGGCCGAGAGCATCGTGAGCAGGAGGCGCGACATCGGGTCCCCGCTCGGCCGGATGTCGATGCCCTGGGTCACCGCCACGAAGCGGACCCCGGCCGCCTCCAGTTGGCGGATGTTGCCCAGGAGGTCGAACGCGCTCCGCCCGAAGCGATCGAGTTTCCAGACGAGGACCGCGTTGACGTCGCCACGCTGCGCCGCCTCGAGAACCTTGACCAGGCCAGGCCGCTGGTTGTTGGCCCCGCTGCCCGTCTCGCGCACGTCGAGCACGACGCGCAGGCCAAGCCTGCGCGCCGCGGCGCGCAGCTCGGTTCGGGCAGCGTGCTGGTTCTGATCGACCGTGGAGACGCGGTGGTACAGGGCGGCGCGAGTGTCGGAAGCCACGCTCAAGACTACCTGCTGCTCGCGGCCGAGCCGTACGCCGCTCGGCCGAACAGACCCTAACGGGTAAGCTCAGTCTGTGGCTGGCGACACGCTTAGGAGTGCCGGGCCCAGTCAGCATCTCATCGACGAGCACCCTGGGCTCTTCTTGAACCTCGTGCTGGCTGGGACCTTGGCTTTGACGCGTCGTTCTGCGTGCGGCGCTACCCTTCGACGCCCGCCGCCGGGTGATCCGCTCGCCGCTCTGCCGCCCCGACCGTGCCCGCCGGTGGGGCGGGCCATGCCGACCCCGAAGCTTTCACGTTAGGTGGAAGCGAATGAAGCACGTGGCACGCGCCGCGTTCCGGCTATGATGGCGTTCTGCGCGGGCCGCGCGCACCATGCGCTGGGACCGGAGATATGCGGTGAAACGGATCTTCTCGTTCGTCGCCGTCGTCGCTCTCGCAGCCTGCGCCACGCTCAAGGGCGATCAGGCGGTGTGCCCAGAATACCGAGACTTGAGATGTGCGACGGCGCCCGAGTGCTCGATGGACGCCGCGCGCGGCTGCCGGGTCTGCCAGTGCAGTCCAGCCATGGGTAACGAGGCGAAGGGGACGCTTCCCAGCGGCGTCCCGCCGGACCGGAGGACGCAGTAGGCGTCAGGGGCAGCTCACAGGAGTATCGTCGCGGGCGGCAGCGATGCTTGATAAGCCCGCAGAGCTGGGCACCGGTCCCGCCAAGGACCGGCGTCCTCTGCCCGCGGACCTCGACAACGAGGAGCTGAATCGCGCCTGGAACCTTTCCGAGGCCGACCTGGTGGAGGTCTACTGCTGCCGCGGGAACGAGGCATGGGCGATGAACCGGTTCGACTCGTCCTGGGAGAGCCGGTCGACCACGGTGCGCCGCTTGGCGGGGCGCTCGAGCTCGAGCCGGTGGCGGACGTGCTTGCCGACGTCGACCGCCTGGTCGTAGGTGAGGTGGTAGCGGCGCCAGATGCGCTCGGTCTCCCTGACGACCTTGGCGAGAGGAAGCTTCGCTTTCCGGTTTGCAGGTCGCAGTTCGAGCCGTTTCGGCATGCCGCATGGTAGGCCGAGGGGGGCTGGGTGGGGGGCTGGGAGAGGGTCGAGTTTCGTACTTCGGGTATTCTGCGAAAGATGACCTGGAGTCACTGGGTAGAGGGACCCGCTTCCACGAGATTCTCACCGACGACCGCACCCCAGCCCTCGCGCTGTGGAGAAGAAGTGGAGAGCCAGGCAGGCGACCACCTGAAATGCACCCCACCCTGCGCCAGAGGCGGTCACTGGACGACGATCGGGTGGGCTCAAGAAGGAAAGGCCCGCGCCGCGTGCGGCTCCACGATGTAGACGCGCGGCTCGCACGAGGAGTCCGGACGCATGCTCCTCGTGGCGCCGCCATCCGATGTGGACAGATGAGGCGGCGCGCCCACGACGTGGTCAGGGAACGGAAGAGGGTTCTCCGGCCGGCTTCGCGCGAGCCCTGAGCAACGCCATCATCGCGTCGCTCGCCTCCTTCTCTTGCTTCTTCTTCTTCGTCCAGTGCGCAACGAAGTCAGTGAAGTCCTTCTGCACCTCGCTCGCGATGGCAGCGGTCAGCCCGATCCCCGTCTCGTTCCCGTGACACGAAATGTGGACGATCGGAACGCGTCCCTCGTACCTCCCTTCTGGCCCATGCCTCGCTGCTATCTTCGCCGCGGCCCTGACAAGGAACTGCTCCGATATGACCTGGTAGCGCCTTGATGAAACCTCCATCAGGTCTAGGCACTCCTCTAGCGCGGCGCCTTCCTCGCGCCCATTATAGAAGTCCTCTGCGGATGGCGACTCCACGATGTGGATCGCGAACAGCGGCGCGGGGGTGGCGGTCTCAGCCTGGTCGTGCTTCATGCCCCCCCTCTAGTGGACAAGCCGACTCGATGCATCTTCGGGGGCCCGAAGAAGGGCCAGCGGCTGCTTGCACGGACGTTGCGTTCCTCCCTGCGTTGTAATTCACTATGAGCGCATCTCGAATTATCGACAGGGAGACTCGCCATGCTGAAACGGCTGCGGGCGGAGCCCAAGGAGAAACCATTCCTGCAGGTCGAATTTATTCTTACCGACCAGGAAGAGGCGACCGTAGCGGAGATTCTGTTCACCCTTCATCCAAACGTGCTTCAGACTCGGGTCGCAGAGGCCTTTGTCCGCAAGATCCAGAGCGACCCCGAACTGATGAAGAAGTTCCTTGCCGCCGGGACCGAGGACGGGGAGTTCGTGCTCGGACAGCCGCGGAAGACGGCAGCAGGCTTGGTTTTTCCGTTCAAGTTCTACATCAAGCCCAGCCATGTTTCGAAAGGTGAGGCCGTGCGCAGGCTGCGCGCTGCCAACCACGGCAGCCAAGCCGACGCCCTTGAGCAATGGACAGACGCGAACGGCAATGACTGGGGATGGGATGGTTGGGCCCGGGTAACGTATCCTGAGCTTGTACAATTCATTTGGCCACCAGCCGGGACGTAGAGCAGCCTCGCCGCTCGGCCGAACAGACCCTACCGGGTAAACCCAGTCTGTGGCTGGCGGGCTTAGGAGTGCCGGGCTCAACCACAGCGCGTCCTCTCGCGGCCAGAGATGGACACGCCGCCTCGGTGCGATGATGTTCATGTTCATCACCAGCCGGTCGGAAACGCGCGATGCCCGCTCCGAAGCAACGACTCACCCCCGATGAGATCCGGAAGATCGTCCTGACCGCGGTCGCGGCGGACGACGTGCTCGTCGAGCAGCTCGTTCTGAAAGGCGGGAACGCGCTCGACCTCGTGCACGATGTCGGCAGACGGTCGTCGTTCGACGTCGACTACTCCATCGCCAGCGGCGACTTCGAGGACTCGGCCGACGCGGCTCGACGGCTGGAGCGGAGCCTGATCCAGCGTTTCGACGCAGCCGGGTACGTCGCGTTCGACTACCGGTTCGAGCAGCGACCCCCCATCGTCGGCCCCGACGAACAGCCTACGTGGGGAGGGTACCGGGCAAGCTTCAAGCTTCTTCCACGCGAGGTGGCTGACCGCTTTCGCGGGAGCATCGAGAAGATGCGCTTCAACGCGGTGACGACGGGCGAGGGCGAAAACCGCACGTACGAGATCGAGATCAGCAAGAACGAGTACTGCGAAGGCAAGGAGGAGGTCGAGCTCGACGCCTTCAAGTTCTACGTCTACACGCCGGCCATGATCGCGGCCGAGAAACTACGGGCTATCTGTCAGCAGGACACTAGCTGCCGTGCGCACCCGGCGCCGCGCGCCCGCGACTTCTACGACATCCACGCGATCGCGTCGGAGAAGCGCCTCGACCTGGGCACCCCGCAGCACCTCGAGTTGCTGAAGCGGATGTTCGAGGTGAAAGAGGTGCCGTTCGATCTGCTCACCAAGATCGCGGAGCGGAAGGAGTTCCACCGGGCGGGGTGGCCGAAGGTCGAGCAGGAAGTGCGCGAGCGTCGGACGCTGCAGGACTTCGATGCCTACTTCGAGTTCGTCGTGAAGCTCGCGGCGAGGCTACATGCCCTCGGGGTAGAACAGCCTCCACTCTCGTGAGTACTGCGGCGTCTTCATCTGGTACGTCAGGTAGAAGTCCAGGTTGAGTCCTAGCGATCGCAACCGGTCGAGGGCCTTCCCACCGTACCCGGCGCGTTCCATGTAGAAGCCGATCGCCTGGTGGTAGGGGTACGCGTAGTCGATCTTGCGTAGGGTAGCGACGAGAGTCGCCGCTGAAACGCGCTCCCTCGCTGTCTGATACGCCTTCAATACCTCGAACACGCCGCCCGCGTACACTGGGCGCACAGTGATGTCGATGAGCGTCCGCTCGAGCTTGGTGGCTTCGAGTGTCTCGCCTCCCGGCCCCGTGAGCTGCGACACCTCGAGCCGCCGCGTGTTCTTCCCGTTCAGAAGGACGATGCGGTAGTCACCGTGCATCACGACGTAGTGGGCCTGCCGTTGAGCGTGCGCGAAGGCTTTTGTCACAGCAGCCTGCGAGAGGCTAGTGCCTGCGCCAGCGCCTTTGTGGCTCTGCTCCTTGTTCACGAAAACGGTGTGAGGGATCTGGTCCGTCAGGCCGTGCAGAAACACCGCCGTTCCGTGTGACAAGTACGACCCTGATCTGAGCGAGAGGGCGACTGCGAACGGCCCCGGTTCACCCCAGAAGTACCGCTCGAACGGCGGGTACTCCGAGCCCTCGATGGGCTTTACCCGAGCTCGCCGCAAGCTGCCGTTCGCGGAGAGAAACGAGATCAGCCGCGTCGTCGTAAGGGACTCAGGGGCGTCCCACGCGATGCGCTGGTGCTTCAAGACATCTCTGATCTCGTTCCGGGTCCAAACCCTCTTCGGCGATCGTTCGAAGAACGACAGGACATCCTTGCCTACAGAGGGCCGGAGCCGAGTAAGGACGGCCACAGCTCACCTTTCCTGGTTCATCGCAGTGTGTCGGCTTAGAGCGGTGCGTTCGTAGTGTCGGTAGGTATATATACCTACCGACACCGCGAGGTCGAGTCTTCTCCGCAACTGGTTGCAGATGTGCGGCGAGCCTAGGTATATATACCTAGGCTCGCTGCTAGGGCGCAGCGATCACCACGCAACTGGCTGCCCGCGCTTAAACCATGAAACAACACGGTTTTCTGTTCGTCTACTACTCACACCAGACCAGAGCGCGGCAGCCCGCGTCGCGTAGACCCTTCGGAGACCATTCCGCACAGTTGACAATGCGGATCGGATAAGCAACTCTTTCGTCATGACAGGATTCCGCGCATACGGGAGCCCCCTTTTTACGGTGAACGCAACCGGCCGCACGGGCTCGCAGATCGAGCAGAGGCATGCCGCGTCGCTTCGCGAAGCCGAGGAGATCGCCGTCGGGTTGCGTGACAATGACCATTCGTTCGTCGCGATCCTGCCGGTCGGGCGGGAGCGTCCCCTAAGCCTGTGGCGCCGGAACGAGTATGGTCTGTGGAACCTGATATGCGGGGGCCCCTCAAGCGAGCCGGGTGAGCCGTGCGGCCGGCTGGAGAAGGCCCGGGGGCTCTGCTCGTCGCACTTGAGCCAGGAGGCGCGCGGGAGGCCTCTGGCGCCGCTGCGGGACCGGCCAGGCGACCTCGTGCCTTGCCCGATCCGGATCCCTCGCCCCGTCGCTGAAAGCGCTTCCGCGGATCCTCGCGGCGCGCGCGCCGCGCTCGTGTCCTGGCACAGCAGCCGTTCGTGACCGGCCGCCTCGCGAGCCAAGGCTTTGGAATCAGCGTCACGCCGGAGAAGCACTCTTCCCGGCGTGGATGGCCTCACGTGGCGCCCCTGAGGCCCGGAGCCGATCCATGGTCGTGGTTTGGCCGGCGAGCTTCTCCGAGACGATGGCCGCGAGCGCCAGCGAGGTCCTACTTGAGCCCGAGTGCCCTCCACAGCTCGTCGACGTCGAAGCGTTGCTCGAGCGGCCTCGTAGCCTCGGCGTGCTCGATCTCGGCGAGTAGGAGCTCGAGCGCCTTTCTCGGGCCGCCCTTCCTCTTCGCGGCGTCGCGAGGCGTGAGGCCGCCGAGTGCCGGGATGGACTCGTCTAGCCAGCGCCGGTGGTGCTCCGCTTCCATCGCCTTCAAGGTCTCCATGAGCTCGGGTGGAATCGAAGGCGCTTCTGCCCGGGTGTGGGGCGGACCGCCAGCTTGGAGCAGCGCCGCCGGATCGGTGTGTTCGCGCACGCGGAAGGTGACGAGCGATCCCAGGCGCTCCTCCACGAGCTTGCGGAGCCGGTCAGCCCGTTCCACCGAGTTCGACTCGAGCCGGAGCGTGCCCCCCTCGAGCGTCGCCCGACCGATGTGGGTGGTAGGGAGAAGGCCCTTCGCATTCCCCTCGCGCACGAAGTTCACCTCGGTAGCCGGGCCCTCCCCTTCCTCCCGGCGGGCGTCGGGCAACTCGAGGAGTCCCTGTACGATCTCGGTGGCCTTCTCGGGCGCAACCGCGAACCGATCCACGGTGACGAGCAGGTCCTCGCCGTCCGTGTTCTGCAAGCGTGGCAGGGGGCGCGCCTCCGCGGCGTCCACCGTCTCCTGCCAGATGCGGAGGAGATCCCCGCC
>Ga0209342_10003384_pt1 | contig 16792 bp, 16 predicted proteins | sample RifCSP16_2_FD_184023 | JGI IMG/M metagenome (GOLD analysis project Ga0209342, IMG submission 184023) | Soil microbial communities from Rifle, Colorado - Rifle CSP2_sed 16_2 (SPAdes) (version 2) | ecosystem: Environmental > Terrestrial > Deep subsurface > Rock core/Sediment | place: Rifle... | reverse complement strand
GATCCCAGGAATCACCCGTGCCATCCGGAACAGGATACGGATAACTTACACCGGTATCAACATTGTCTCTCGCGATGCCAAAGCCCGGCTCCATAAGCGGCACTGGCTCGCCGTAACCGCCCCATTCCCGCCAGCCCTTTGGCATCGGCAGGGCAAAAGTGGCGCAAAGCTCAAACTTCAGTTTTTCAAGTTTTTTGTATTCGTATACTTTTCCCTTTTCAAATTCCGGATCGACCGGCAAGGTAAATCCGCTAAGCGGGTCTTTGAGATCATTTAAACTCGCCGGCAGTTTTTCCTTCTGCTGCCAGTAATTAATCACCTGCCACTGGATGTTTTGGAGATCGCTAACACGCCTGTCATCAAGCCGGAGCAATCTTTGCTTCATCGGCGAGCCCATGACCATAAAGCTCCAAACGATTGCCGCAAACACAAAGATCGTGCTTATAGTAGCAAAGACTGCCCCTCTTTTGACTTTGAGCAGCTTAAAATCGATCAGCTCAAAAATATAATATTTGCCGACAACAAGAGCTACAATGAAAGCGGTAACGACTTTTAAAATAAAACGCGTTGTGATTTCCCCAGCAACGAAATACCGGACAAGCGTCACAAGATCAGCAACGATAACGATTGCCGAGAGAAACAAAATAATGTAAATCAGCCACTTTCTGATTATTGCGTCGATCTGGCCTAAACCTGATATCTCCTGATGCTTCCAAAAGTATGAAATAAGCAAAAAGATAGGGAAAACGATGATAAGCGTCGCTAAAGCACTGCGCATCGCTTCAAAATCATAAGTAAAATAACCATATTGATAAGTCGCGTTCAAAACATCCGGGAACTTTTTATTGAGCGTTTCAAAAACAAGATTCAAAAATGAAGTGACCGACGCGATTAGAGTCACAAGAATCCCGAGTGAGAGAAAAAAATATTTTGGATTTAATTTAGCTTGCGGCATGAATTTAATTAAAATTTAAGTTATTAATATACCAGTAAATATACCAAGAAATTCTATATTTTGGCAATCTTTAATATCTCCTCGAGGTATTCGCGGGTTCCCGAAAGACGCGGCACTTTGTTTTGCGCGCCGGTTTTGCCATTGGATTCGAGCCACTTATAAAATGTTTCCTTAGGCACAAAATGAACAACTGGCGGCTTCAGCAATAAATCCTTGAATCTTTTGGCGTCATAATCAGAGTTTACTTCCCGCAGAGATTCATCGAGAGCTTTCTCGAAAGCTTTTTTGTCTTTCGGTTCTTCCTCGAATTCAATTACCCATTCATGGGCGCCTTGGTTTGTCTCTTTGTAAATAATCGGCGCCACCGTAAATTCTCTGACAATGCAATTCGTTTTTTTGCAGGCCATGACAATCGCTTTCTCAGCATTATCCACGATCACTTCTTCGCCAAAAGTATTGATGAAGTGCTTAATGCGGCCGGTGATTCTGACGCGGTGCGGGAAAAGCGAGGTAAATTGAACCGTATCGCCGATCAGGTAACGCCAAAGGCCGCTCTCGGTGGAAATAATCATCGCGTAGTTAACCCCCGTCTTCACCTTGTCGATAGTGAGAGGCAAGGCGTCTGGCTTACCCACATCTTCGCGCGGCAAGAATTCAAAAAAAGTACCGTAATCAAGCATCAAGAGCAGATCCTTCCGAGAAAGATTGTCTTGGATGGCAAAAAAACCTTCCGAGGCGTTATAGATTTCGAGATATTTTATTTTTGAAGGCGGCAAAACTTCTTCCAGAATTCTTCTGTAGGGCTCAATAGAGGTGCCGCCGTGGATAAGCACTTCAAAATTAGGCCAAATTTCCAAAATATTTTTTTTCTTTTCCATTTCAAGAAATTTCTTGGAAAGCAAAGAAATCCAGGACGGCACGCCAGCAATCATCGTTATGTTTCTCCTGCAAGCGATGTGGGCAATTTTTTTGATCTTTTCTTCCCAATTTTTCATCAAGGTTGTTTTTATGCCCGGCCCGACAAAAAATCTAAACAACAAAGGCAGTTTCCTGACAGCAATGGCCGACATATCGCCGACTTGGGCGCCGAAGTTCTTTTTAATCGGCTCGAGACTACCGGCCACCACCACGTGTTGCCCCCATAATACTCGCGTTCCCGGGAACCAGCTTAAATAAAAATAAGCCACGTCTTTTCCTCCCCGAAAAGAACTTTTTCGGAGGCCTCGTTTTGAGACGGGAAGGAATTTGCTTCGCGCGCCCGTCGTGCCGGATGATTTGGCAAACCATTTGATTTTCCCCGGCCAAAGAATATTTCTCTCCCCCTTCATCATCCTCCCGATGTAAGGCAGAAAATCTTCGTAACTCGAGATCGGCATCGCTTTTTGAAAATCGCCTGCCGATTTTATATTGCCGAAACCATGCTCTTTGCCCCATAAGGTTTTGCCGCCTCGCTTGACAAGGTCTTTCAAAACTTTCTCTTGAGCTTCTCTGGGGTTTTGTTTAAAAAAGTCGATCTGTTTCAACCGCCTTTGGCTAAAAATACTGATTATTTTATTGATCAAAAACATTAAATTAGATTTTAAATTCTATCACATCCCCATCTTTCACTATATATTCCTTCCCTTCAGTTCGCACCAACCCCTTCGCCCGGGCATTAGCGTAAGAACCTGAATCAATTAAATCCTTCCAAAAGACCGCTTCGGCCCGGATGAATTTTGTCTTAAAATCCGTGTGAATTGCCTGACCGGCTACTGGCGCCGTTGACCCTTCCTTTACCGTCCAAGCTCGCGTCTCGTCCTCGCCGGTTGTGAAATAGGTCATGAGGCCAAGCAGTCTATAGCCTTCAGTGATAAGACTATTGACACCTCCTTCGGAGAGTCCTAATTCCGACTTAAAAGCTTTCTTTTCTTCGGCCGACATTTCTTTGAGTTCATCCTCGGTGCGGGCGTCGATCAAAACGAATCGCGAATCTGACTCCTCGATAAATTTAATTAGCTTGTTGAATTCATCAGGGCTCGCTTCATCAAAATTCTTAACGCCGCCCCTTTTGTTGAGCCCGTAAAGGATCGGCTTTGTCGTCAAAAGATTTAGATTCTTAACCAAAGCTCTTTCTTCATCGGTAAGAGAAAGCCGTGAAGCAAGCTTGCCTTCTTCAAAACACTTCTCCAATTTTTTTAAAGCACTTTCTTCAATGATTGCTTTCTTGTCTCCTTTTCTCAAATCTTTGCCAATACTGCCGAGTCTTTTAGTCACCACCTGCATGTCAGCCAAGATGAGCTCTAAATTTATGACTTCAATGTCGTTTAAGGGATTGATCTCGCCGTGAACATGGATAATTTCCTGCCCCGCCGGTGAAGGAAAAATGCGGACTACTTCCAAAATTGCGTCTACCTCCCGGATATGAGAAAGAAACTGATTGCCAAGGCCCTCCCCTTTTGAAGCGCCTTTGACAAGACCGGCGATATCGACAAATTCGATTGCCGCCGGAATGGTTTTTTTAGACTTGGAGAAGTCAGATAGTATTTGAAGCCTTTCGTCAGGCACACCGACAATGCCGATCGAGGGATCGATCGTGCAAAACGGGTAGTTTTCCGCCGGAACACCCTTTTTGGTGAGAGCGTTAAATAACGTGGACTTACTATACCGATCTTTAATGACATAAATGCAATACTAACAGATTTTAGTGGAAAATAAAAAACCCATACCATATTAGTACGGGTTGTCTAAAAAAATTAATTCCCTTTTCGGCTTATTTTTTTATATAACCTTCCTTAAAACTAACCCAGAATTCATCAATTTCTTCCTTACTCAGACCTCTGGAGAAAACTATTTTGTCATCTCCTGTTTTTATAAGAGTTTCTTGAGGAAATGATATTCCAAAATCTTCTTTTGAGCGTTCTTTGATCATCATTCCCAGCTCTCTGCCTATTACGAATGGTTTATCAGAAATTGTTCCGGGAAGAAAATTGGGGTGTTGAGTTCTAATTCTAATTATTGGTTTAGTGATCCCAATAGGTGCATCAACCCAAAAAATAAAAATTGTATTCATTGATTATTTTTTTAAATGAGCAGAAGCTCGTGAGTGTTTATTTTTCCAAATACAGATTATCACAAAATCATTGACAAGTCAAGAATTTTGCAATAGACTGTGGTCAGCATAAAGCCCTTTGAAATACTGGAAATTCACCAAGTACTAAACCACAAAAACTTTTAATTATGATAAACGAACTTTGTATAAAAATTTACAGGGATACAGTAAACAAAAACCAAGTCACTCTTTTAGCATATGATGACGGCCACGCCTTCAAAGACGCCTTCCTGACTGCTGAAGCAAAAATTACAAACGATGCCGAAATCAGAATCCTAGGTGTGTATTTTAGACAAAATAGGGGTTTTGATTCAAAAAAATGCGCCCCAGAATATTTGGAGAAAATTGAAATAGCAGTGGAAAAAATGATTCGTTGTTGGAATATTGTGTATCAAATTACATAATTGTTTCAGAAACAGCTATTAATCCGCCTCAATTAAGAGACGGATTTTTAATTTCATTTAAGCTCGGGTTTATACACCTCAATGTCGCAATTCCCTTCGCAGAGCTTGCCGCACTTTTCGCACGCTTTGACAATTCCGCTGTGGCGGCCATCAACACAATTGCATGGTGTTAGCGAATGGCCAAATTTAGCACAATGCGGTGTCTGGCAAACGCCCGGCTTATCGGAAACGCCACCGCAACCACCGGTGCAAACATAATGAGTTTTAGCAAAAATTTTTTCTTTAGTGCTAATACCAAGCACAAGCCCATAAGCCAAGTGACCAATAAGACTGCCGAGAAAGAGGAGAAAACTAAAACCTTGGCCGAGTACAGACGCAATTTGGGCGAGAATAAAAGGAAGTAAGCTAAAAAGCATGCCGCGAACAGCGTCCCGGCCTAAAAGACGCTTTTTAAACCAAAAAATGTAAAGGCCGGCCAAAAAAATTCCGACAGCAAAGTGAATCACCCAACCGCTAAAAATTGAAGTCTTAAATATTTCGGCAAGCGTCTCCCAAACCGGCATCCGCGGTAAACCCAAAACCGGCGCTATCAAAATCAATAGCGAAATTGCAATCGTTCCCAAAATACCGCCTTTAAAAGAAAGATAAATTTTTCGCCTAAACATAAGCTTTAGTATACAATAATTTTAATGGAGAAAAAAGAAGGACTCCAAAATATTCATAATAAATGGATTAAAGAGTGCCGCTGCTCTCTTAAAGAAACCGCAACGCAAGCAGTGGCTGGTGATGGCAATCCTGACACAGAGATTGTTTTCATCGGCGAAGCGCCGGGCAAACAGGAAGACAAAGAAGGCCGGCCTTTTGTCGGCACGGCCGGCAAGTTTTTAAACGAAATGCTTATGGAGATCGGCATTCGCCGGAAAGATGTCTACATCACCAATATCGTCAAATACCGCCCACCCGACAACCGCGATCCGGAACCAAAGGAAAAAGAAGATTGCATCGAGTGGCTTTATGAAGAGCTTAATTTAATTAAGCCCAAACTCATTGTTTTTCTAGGCCGGCACTCCCTGACTTATTTCTTCCCAACAGAAAAGATTTCTGAAATTCACGGAAAACTTCTTGTGAAAAATATTAGCAATTTACCGAGCAAATATTTCCTAGCTCTTTATCACCCCGCGGCGGCACTATACAACGGCGGAATGAGAGAAACTCTAATGAATGACTTTAAAAAAATTCCCAAGATTTTGGAAAAAATAGAAAGCGAAAAACAAGAGATTGGCTAAAGCGGGTGTTTCGAGAGGTAATCAAAATATTCCCTAAGGCCGTCGCGAGTGGCCCGGGCCATGACTTTCATTTCTGCTTCCCTTTTGGCAAAAGTCGAAAATCTTTTTTCATAAATATAGCCGTATTCGATCAAAAGACTCCTTGTGCCAAGAGTATTGTGGGATCCAAGTGCAATTAATTTTTGATCCGGCACAATACCCGATGATTCTTTTTCGTAATTACTCTTGGGATAGCGTTTGAGGAGCGAGGAAAAAATAAACCCCGCCAACTCAAAGCTTTTTTGATTGTTTTTAAGATGCTGTTCGGGGCTGTAGACGGCAAAACCTTTGTAGACACCCCGTTCGCTCTTGAAGCGGCGCGAGTAATCGTTAAAGTGGACATGAATAACGGCGTCCATTTTGTTTTCGTCTGCCCACAGATTGATACCGTAGAGTTTTATTGCCATTTCATCGGAAACACTGTTGTGATTAACGCCTTCGTGAGCGATGATGTCGCCGTTTTCAATTTGATCTTGGAAAACGGTTTTTGAATTACTGATAAATTTCTTGATTTTTTCTTCATTGTTTTTAAAATATCCGCTGAATTCTTTCGTGTATCCAAACCAATCGTCGCGAGTGATAAAGACTAGAAAACGCTTATCCTCTTTCAAAAGCTTGTAGAGAAAATTCCCCAGTTTGACGTTCATATCCTCTTCTTTAACTCCCCGAAAAGAAGCGCCGGGGTATTCGCTGTCGTGACCAGGAACGATAAGAATTCTTGCGGCCGGCATGGCCGCCGCAAAAACAGAGCTGCCAGCGGCAAAAAAAGCGATTAGAGAAAACAAAAAAATTATTTTAACTCTTTTCATTATTTTTCTTCTTATTCCACCAACGTGAAGTCTTCGTCGTCTTTGTCTTCTTTCAGAAGAAAAATTGCGGCTAAGCCCAAAACAACAAGGCCGGCCACGCCCAAAATCCAAAGCCAATTTTTATTGAAAGCAAATCCGCTTTTTGCCGCTCCCGCTTCAAGCAAATCCTCGGCTTCCGCAGTTTCCGGCGGGGTTTTTAAAATTTGCGGCGGATCTTCCTCAATTTTATTACTGACTGCGGTCGCGATTGGCTTCTTGGCGGGCGGCGGTAATACCGGGGTGATTACTTGCGGCGGCGGCCAAAGAAAAGCTCTTTCTCCGGTTGGGAAAAAAAGCGCCGCCGGATTCACGCCCGCAAAGCCCGTGATCTTTGCCGGAATAATCATCTTTTTATTCGCGAGAATAATCGTGTTTTGCGGAATGTAGAAAAATTTGCCGTCCTGGCCCAAAATAAAAGATGACAAATTAACTTCTTTGGCGCTTTTGTTCGAGAGCTCAACGAAAACATCCGGCGGCAAGCCGACATTCGTTATTTCCACTGAAAAAGCCGAGACTTTGATGACGAGCCTGTCGCTTGCGTCTGATTCTTTCGTTTGAGCGTCTTTGTAGTAATCAAGAACAACAACATACTCGCCAGGCCAATCATACAGATGAGTGAATTTTTCTCGCGCGGCTGATTCTCTGATCGTAAAATCGCCAAGATTCCAGACATAACGGCCGGCCGTTAATTCTTCCTTTTTAGTGCCAAGCACTTTGGAATCGAAAGCAATCGGCACTTTGGCAAAGCCGGCCGCCGGCGCGATAATTTCCGCCGTGTAGGGATAAACTTTTGGAGTACTCGCTTGAACAGAACTTTCGCTTGAACTTGATCCGCCCGAATCATCGCCGCTCTCGGAACTATCGCCGCCATCATCGCTATTGCCACTATCATCGCCGCTCCCGCCGCTATCACCGGTATCTTGATTAGACGAGCCGGGCGTTGGTGAGGCCGCGATAAAACTGCCGTCAATCAGCGAGAGCGCTTTGCCATCCCCGGTGGCGCCGGTATCGGAAGAATAAGTCACTTCATTAATAATATTGCCATCGGCGTCTTTGATCGCGAGCGTCTCGCCGGTATTAGAAAGCGAAAAGGAGCTGTCAAAAAGAAGGCCGGCAAAACCGGGCCAGTCGGCTAAGAAGCTTTCGGCTTTGAGAGCGACCACGGCATAATCGCCTGCGGCTAAACTATTGCCGCCTTGAATTGGAGTTAAGGCGTGATTAGTATTGGCTTCAAAAAACTTGTAAGTCGAAAAATCAATGTCAGCACCGTCGTTTCTGACCTCGATCCATTCACGATCAGTATCCGATCCCTCGAGATCGTACATGATTTCGGTGATAACCACTTGCGCGCTTGCCGGCAAACCTACGAGTAAAAGAATGACGAGCAGGCATTTTTTCATGGCTTTATTCGAGGATTTTTTCTAAAACATCCTTCGGCACTTCTTTCGGCTGATTGGGAATATTGGCAAGTGGCGGCGGTGACGCCGGTTTTGGCGCGGCGGCCACTTTGGGCTTTTCTTCTGTTGGCGGTTTTTCTTTTTGTTTTTCCGCTTCTTCTTTGGCGGTAACAGTTTTTAAAAGTTCCCTCAATTGCTCCACATGACGAGACTGTGGCTCTTTCTTTTTTAAAACGCTAAGCGAAACCGGCGGCAATGATGAAGGCTCAATTCGCGGTTCCGGTTCCAAACGGGGTTGGAATTTTGGTTGCGGCCGCGCTGTTTGAGTTGGCGCGCCGAAGCGAGGCTTGCCTTCCGGCCGTAGCGGCCGTCTTTCTTGGTATTGAGGCCGGCCTTCTTGATACGGCGGCATCGCTCCTTCCGGACGCGGTTTAAACTCTTTTGGTATGGCGAAACTTTTATCATGCCAAGCCCGAATTTCACTCTCGGCAACGGCGCGCGGTCTGGCAAAAGTCTTTCGCGAATGTTCCAGAATTTCCTTGCGGTAGGAAGTTTTTGGCTTTGGAAACGGTCCGATTGTCGTCGCCGAAAAAGGTCTTGAACCAATGCCATCAATCTGGAGCGTTAAATAAATTTGGGTAAAACTAAGATTGACCAAATCTTCCTGGGTGAAAGTCGGGGCAAAAACGCGCTCGAGGACCTCCGCGTCAAAGGGCCCGATCCGGAAGGATACAGTTGAACCAACGTTGCCGAAAACCGCATCCCGCACTGATTCTTCCATTTGAGAGATATACTGATGAGCAATGGTCAGACTCAATTTGTATTTTCTCGCTTCTGACAAAATATCGGCAAATGATTCGTTGGCAAAAGATTGGAATTCGTCGACATAGGCATAAAAATTAGGAAGAAAACGAAGGGTCTCGGGCGGCACATCGGCGCGGCTCATCGCGGAAAGATAAATTTTAGTGATGAGCATGCCGCCAAGGAGGCTGGCGGTTTGCTCGCCGACCTGTCCTTTGGAGAGATTAATAATGAGAATTTTTTTCTCGTCCATCAACTTCCGAATGTCAAAAGCCGATTTCGGCTGGCCGATAATATTTCTGATTAAGGGATTGGAGGTGAACTGGCCAACCTTGTTCTGAATCGCCGCGCCGGCTTCCTGCATGTAACGGTCGCCGTATTTGGCAAATTCATCTTTCCAGAAAGATTTTACGGAAGGATCTTTAATGTTATCAACCACCGCCCTGCGATAATCTTTGTCAGAAAGCATCCGATTCACGCCTAATATGGTCGCGTCGGGATATTCAAGAAGCGCAAGCAGGGTGTTGTTTAAAATATATTCCATTCTCGCCGACCAGGCATCAATCCAAATTTTCTTGAAGGCACTCATGAGGCCGGAAGCGACGAGATGCCGCCGGTCGGGACCGACATCTTCCATCACGTTAAAAGATACAGGGTGCTCCATGTCGAAAGGCGCGAAGTAAATCACGTCTTCGATCCGTTCCATCGGCACATAATCAAGCATTTTGTCGGCAAAGGAGCCATGTGGGTCAATGACGGCAAGACCTTCCCCGTTTTGGATGTCTTGGATCGCCATGTTTTCCATCATCGTTGATTTACCCATGCCGGTTTTCCCGATGATGTAGAGGTGTTTTGCCCGATCGGCTTCTTTAATGCCGAAACGGAGTTTTTTACCGCGGAAATCGGTCTCGGCGAAATAGTTTATTTGATTAGCATCTGCCATTAGAAAAAGTATAACATAATCACGGAAGTACTATAAAACTTGCGTTATTTATAGAAAAGTAGTTGAATATAAGCCGAACAAGTTCCACAAAATCAATTCATATAATGAGTAAATACGTACACCTGCAAAGAGCGCATAACTCAAGCGCGGCCTTTCTTAAAAGAAGTGTTGTTATCAAAGGAACTCGGAAATCTATCGGTCAAGGAGGCCGATTGTGTGATGTAAAGTATCCTTCGGGTGCGGTAAAAAAGGAGATAATGCTGTCCGTGGTCAAAAGCACGGGTAATGAAGAGATTGTTATCCTTGAAGAAACAAAAGGCAAAACTCCGCGCGTCATTCCCGACGAGGAATTGAAAGAATTAAAATTTAAGTTTACCAATCTTGATTTTTGACATCAAATCCCAACACCGATTGCTCGGTGTTTTTTAATATCAAAAAATCCCCGTTAGAGGGATTTTTTGATAGTTTGGTTTATTTCGACGAGCGAGGAGTAAAATAAAAACTTGTTTTTATTTTATCCGAGCGAAGTCGAAATATGTCTTCATATTGAAAATATTCTTTCTTCTGTTCCGTTGGAGTTGCCGGACTTTCCCGACGGTCAACAGTCTTCCCTGTTTGCCAAGTTGTTGTGAGATACAACCAAACTCATTTCACTTAGAGTGAAAAGATCGACTTCTAGCAAACTTTTGGTTTGCGTAGATGAAATTCTTCCACGACCAGCTTCCGCTAGCCGTGCCTTGTTACGACTTACTCCTTGTCACTGGTCTTACCTTAGGTCCGTAATTAAACGAAATTTCGGGTACTCCCAGATTCCCTGAGTTGACGGGCGAATGTGATAGTTGACAGACTTCACGTTCCCACGTAGCGAGCGGATTTCCCGCACTACGCGAGTCCTAGGTATGCATCTGTGATTTTAATACATGGATTTTTTGAAGACCTTTTTTTGTATGATGAGCCTTCGAAAGCGCGAGATCAAGAATTTGACAAAAAATTTCAAAATCTTTTATTCTTTTACTTTCGAGCGGATGCCTTTTAAAAAAAGGTGTCACCAATTTCTTCAATAAACCATAATTGAATATTTCGAAACGATAGTTATTTCGTTGATTTTTCCGATATTCGCGTTGGAAGTATATCTTTCCACATCCCCAAAAATCTCTTACTTTTTCAAGAAGCGGAAGTTCATCTTCTCTCATCTTGATATAGTAACGACATTGCACTCTGTAATTTACAGAGCCATGTTCTTTCTTTGGTGGAAGTAAATAGACCGTAAAACTTCCCTCCCCATCGGTCAAACCAACAATATAATCAGCAGATAATTTACCTGGTTTTGTCCTTCTTGCATTCTTCTTATGGAAGAGCGCAATACTATGACGCAGCTGACTCCCAATATCTTTTGATTGCTTCATGAGTATATGATAACTCATTTTTGAATTGACGGGTTGTCAATTCAATACAATCTCTGCCGTAAAGAATTGGGTCTCCCACGGGTCACGCATAATTCTATTCCACACATCCTATAAAGCTTTTTATAACATCTTCCCTATCCTCACCGCCTGATAATAGGTCGATGTAGCTTTTATTTTTATATAGGCTGTGTTTTGCTTCCAAATCCTTCAGTCCATGCCTTACGGCGTTGGACTTATCTTTCAGCTACGCTCTTCTGACGAAGAAGAGGGGTGGATTTTAACCACCAAGAATTATGCGCTGCCGGGCGCATTTATTTGTGAGTACAAGACTAGAGAACGTATTCACCGCGGTGTGCTGACCCGCGATTACTAGCAATTCCAGCTTCATGAAGTCGAGTTGCAGACTTCAATCCGAACTGAGGGTACCTTTAGGGATTTGCTCCGGCTCGCGCCATTGCGTCCTGTTGTGGTATCCATTGTAACATGTGTGTAGCCCAAGACATCAAAGGGCCATGCTGACCTGGCGTCATCCTCTCCTTCCTCCCAGCCCGAAACAAACAAAAATTTTATTTGCTTTGGGCTGGGCAGTCTTGCCTGACACTTGTAACAGACAATGAGGGTTGCGCTCGTTACCCCACTTAAGGGAACAATTCAAACCACGAGCTGACGACGGCCATGCAGCACCTGTCCAGCCGTTCTTGCGAACGAGACACGTTTCTGCGCCTCTTCGTCTGGATTTCCAGTCTTGGTAAGGTTTTTCGTTTACCGTCGAATTAAACCACATGTTCCACTGCTTGTGCTAGTCCCCGTCTATTCCTTTGAGTTTTAAACTTGCGTTCGTACTTCCCAGGCGCTTCTCTTAACGCGTTAGCTTCGCCTCTCCGAGGGTCGATACTCCGAAAAGCTAGAGAAGATCGTTTAGGGCGTGGAATACAAGGGTATCTAATCCTTTTTTATGCCCACGCTTTCGTGATTGAGTGTCAGGTATGCGCCAGTAGACTGCCTTCGCTTTTGGTGTTCCCCATGATATCAACGGATTTCACCCCTACACCATGAGTTCCGTCTACCTCTCGCACCCTCTAGTCTTGCCGTTTCTTCGGCACTTCCCGAGTTAGGCTCGGGTCTTTAACCGAAGACTAACAAAACCACCTACTCACCCTTTACGCCCAATAATTCCGGATAACACTTGAGGCCTCTGTCTTACCGCTCCTGCTGGCACAGAGTTAGGAGCCCCTTATTCTTCTGGTACCGTCAAGCCTTGCGGCCTTCTTCCCAGATAAAAGACCTTTACGTCCCGAAGGACTTCATCGGTCACGCGGTGTCGCTCGATCAGGCTTTCGCCCATTGTCGAATATTCTCGGCTGCTGCCACCCGTAGGTGTATGAACCGTGTCTCAGTTTCATCGACGGAGGTCGCGCTCTCACGCCTCCTAGACGTCATAGCCTTGGTAGGCCGTTACCCTAACCAACTAGCTGATATCCCGCAGGCCTTTCCCAAAGCGAATTGCTTCTTTACCCCGGAGGGAACTATCAGGTATTAGTCCCGCTTTCGCGGGATTATTCCTGACTTTGGGGGAAGTACCTACGTGTTACTGCCTCGTTTGCCACTAAACATTTTCTTGATGTAATCTCGAAAATATTTCGTTTGACTTGCATGCCTTATCCACACCGCCAGCGTTCATCCTGAGCTAGGATCAAACTCTCAGTTAAAACTCCAACGAAACAAAAGAAAAAATAGTTTCTTTTGTTCATAAATATACATTAACTAACATATGTAAATTTCAAAGAGCGGTGCTCTTTTCACAGCTTTAATATTGTATATTAAGTCAAAAATTCGTCAATACGAGGTTGGGGGTATAAAAAAGCCCCTGTTTTAGGGGCTTTGGCCGAATTTTTTCGACTACTTTTTCTTCTTTTTCTTCTTTTCCAGCTTTATCTTTTCTTTTGGCGAAAGCGGGGGTGGCAATGCTTGGGTTTTAAATGGAATAACTTTTTTCTTTTTGTCGCCTTTAAAGTCTTCGGCCAGAAGCATTAACTGGTAATCAGTTCCCGGGCAAAGGCCGTCAATGCGGCAAGAGAAAGTAACTGTTTCGCCGACTCTTTCAAACTCTCTTTTGCAGTAAGTTTGATTTTCGATTTGAAGCCAGGCTTCTTTTAAAACTCCGGCTGGTTCAATGACGACATGGACGATAATGAAAGTGTCGGCCGATCGCAAGATATTAGTTTGTTCGGTAAAAAAGTCCATTTTCGACTTTTTGTCTTGGCCGTCGCTTTCTTTTGAGAAAAGAAACGGGGTGAAAATAGAAAAAGGAAAATAAGTAATAAAAAGAACAAGGTATTTCATAGAAATAAGGTATTGGTACTGGCGAAATAATACCTTGTTTTAATGTTTTAGTCAATGCCGCGTAGAAGATCTCAAAGGGACAGATAAAACTGTATTCCTGCTCCATTTTTTACTCGGGCGATTTTTGATTCAATTTAAAAGCGTTGTAAGCTAAAAATGTCGCGACAAGAAAAGCGATCACTGAAACACCAATTGAAATTTCAATTTATTTGAACACCTCGACTTTGACATTGGCCACTCCGGCCGAAAGAAGGCCGATGTCCCGCGCCGCGATTTGCGAAAGATCAATGACCCGACCGGCCACAAACGGCCCGCGGTCGTTTACTTTCACAACAGCGCTTCGGCCATTTCGCTGATTGATCACCCGCACTTTCGTCCCGAAAGGCAGAGTCTTGTGGGCGGCCGTGTATTCTTGTTTGTTGTAAAGCTCTCCGGAAGCCGTTTTTTTGCCTTGGAAAAGATTGGCATAGTAGGACGCTTGACCTTCGAGAGTTTGGCCCACTTCGAGCTTTTTATCACCGAGAGTCGTTGCCAGAACTTCGTTTAATTTAGCGCGGGTTAACTTACCGACATAACCACTGCCGACTTTAAGACTGGCTGGTTTTAAAACTTCATCAGCGTATTTTTCTTGAAAACGGATGACGGCGGCGCGGGTTAGTTTGCCTAATTTATCCGTTTCCTTGCTCGGTGAACCGTCTCCTTCTTTGGCGACCTCGGTAGCCTGGTCAAGATTAAGAACAATCTGGAGGCATTTTACTTCCTGACCGACTGATCCTGTCTTCAAATCCCCGCTGAAAACAACACCGGCACAACCATCAATTGGCGCGGCAAGCAAAAAATTCGGCTGAATAAAAATAATGCCGCTTAAAATAAGACTTGCAAAAAATAAATTTTTAAATACTTTCATAATTTAATTTAATAATAACATAAATCAGAAACCGCCCTTAGGGGCGGTTTCGCACTGATTAGTGTTCGTGGCCGTGGGGTTTGCTTTCCTTCGCCGGCTCTTCGCCAACGGCCACCTCGGTGGTGAGTAAAATAGCGGCAGCGGAAGAAGCGTTTTGGAGGGCAAGTCGTTCGACCTTGACCGGATCAATAATGCCCTTTTCAACTAGGTCCTCCATTTCGACTTTCTCTTTATACTCGGCTACGGCCGCATCATAACCCACGGCCTCGCCTTTTGCTTCTTTGACTTGTTTAACAATAGTCGTCGCATCTTCCCGGCCAGCGTTTTCGGCAATTTGTTGGAGTGGTAAGGAAAGCGCCGTCAAAAGCGCTAAGTAACCAGTCACATATTCTGATTCCTTCTTACCCTTACTTGAATCAAGATAAACTTTTGATTCTTTGAATTTCTTAGCGACTTTCTCGCCAGCCTTGACAAGCGCCACGCCGCCGCCCGGCACAATCCCTTCGGCAATGGCGGCTTTGGTGGCGTGCACAGCATCTTCGATTTTAAGTTTCAAATATTTCATTTCGGTTTCCGTTGCCGCGCCAACGTAAAGAACGGCTACTCCTTGAGAGAGTTTGCCGATTCGCTCTTGGATCTTTTCTTTATCAAATTTTGATTCGGTGAGACTTAATTGTTTTTTTAGTTGTTCTACGCGGGCTTCGATATTTGCTTTCTTGCCTTTGCCGCCAATAATCGTCGTCCGGTCTTTGGTCGCGATAATTCGCTTAGCGCGGCCAAGCATGGAAAGTTCCGCGTTTTCAAGTTTGATGCCTAAATCGGACGAGACAACTTTCGCCCCGACTGTTACCGCAATATCTTCAAGTATGTCTTTTTTACGGTCGCCATAACCAGGCGCTTTAAGACCAAGCACGCTGAAAATGCCGCGGAGTTTGTTTACAACAAAAGTTGCGAGCGCTTCGCCTTCGATTTCATCGGCAATAATCACAAGGCTTTTTACCCCTTCGTCAGCCACTTTTTCAATAAGCGGCAAAATGTCTTTGATGGCGGAAATTTTCTGATCCGTAATCAGAATGAGGGGTTCTTTGTATTCAGCATCCATCCGTTCTGGATTTGTCACCATATATGGCGAAACATAGCCCTTATCAAATTCGATGCCTTCCACCACTTCTGATTGGATACCGATTGATTGCGATTCTTCAACAGTCACCACCCCGTCTTGGCCAACTTTATCAATCGTATCCGCAATGATTTTGCCTATTTCTTCTGATTCGGCCGCGATCGTTGCCACCTGCTGAATTTCTTCTTTGGCTTTTACTGGCTTCGCCATCTTTTGAAGGCTTTCAATTACATGAGTGGTTGCATCTTCGATGCCACGGCGCAGAACCATCGGATTAGCGCCGGTTGCTAATTTTTTAAGACCCTCATTGACAATAGCTTGAAAAAGAATGACTGAGGTCGTCGTGCCATCACCGGCGGCATCATTAGTTTTATCCGCCACTTCCTTGGCGATTTCGGCGCCCATATTTTCAAATTTATCCGCGAGGTTTATTTCTTTGGCAATCGAAACACCGTCATTAGTAATTAAAGGCGCGCCGTAACTGCGTTCAAGCACCACATTGCGGCCGCGCGGACCGATCGTCGCTTTCACTGCATCTGCCACTTTATTTATGCCGCGAAGCAATGCCTCGCGCGCCGCCTCACCAAATAAAACTTGTTTTGCCATAGGTTATATTGAGGCCAAATTTCTTTTCCGAACCGTTCCCTATCGGCTGTCCAAGTGAGGGAAGGAAATTTGGCCGAAAATTATTTGATAACTGCTAAAATGTTTTCTTCCCGCAAAATATAGTATTCGACCCCGTCAACTTTAATTTCGTCAGGACTGTATTTGGAAAATAAAACCACATCGCCTATTTTTACTTTCGGAGATATCAATTCGCCGTCTTCAAATCGGCCTTCACCGACGGCGACCACTTCCCCTTGATCGGGCTTTTCTTTATCAATGGTTTCCGGGATGATAATGCCGCTTTTAGTTTTGGTTTCTGGCGAGATCGGTTTAACGAGGACTCGGTCGCCAAGCGGTTGTATTTGTGTCATTTTTTTCATAAAAAAAGCGAAAAATTATTAGATAATTAGTAAGGTTGTAGGATTATTTTAATGAAGTTGGCTGTTATGTCAATATGCTGTGTAAATTAAAAAAGCGGGTAACCGCTTTTAATTTGAAATTTTGCTAAGCAATTTCTTTTGGGAAAGATAGGTCAATCTTAGCCCGATCGAAAAGACGCCGGTCGAACTCGCGTTCGATTGAATTCCGAACGGCCTGTTCGCAATGACGCCGAAAGAGGCTTCGGTTCTTACAAAGAGCGCAAGTTGCA
>Ga0209342_10003382_pt1 | contig 16798 bp, 15 predicted proteins | sample RifCSP16_2_FD_184023 | JGI IMG/M metagenome (GOLD analysis project Ga0209342, IMG submission 184023) | Soil microbial communities from Rifle, Colorado - Rifle CSP2_sed 16_2 (SPAdes) (version 2) | ecosystem: Environmental > Terrestrial > Deep subsurface > Rock core/Sediment | place: Rifle... | reverse complement strand
ACTATCTGACCTGGTACGCCTCGGGATGGGCCGGGTCTCTCATGCGATGAGACGGCCCCTCCCTTAACTCAAACCGCGCCGGGCACCTTGCTCAAGGGCGTCCAAGCGCGGGGTTGAGGAGGAGAATGTGCTCCGATTCTCGGCTTCCCGACTTAGCAGGGGATGAAGCCAAGCTTAGCGGAAGATTAGTGAGACCGGGGCCAGGCAGCCAGCACGCTTTCGATCGAAATCGGCCCCTCGCGAAGTAGAACCGGTTCGGGCCCGGTACAGTCGATGACCGTCGATGGACGCCCTCCCGGACACGCTCCCCCGTCAAGGATGACTGCGATCCTTCCACCCAGCGAGTCGGCGACTTCAGCCGCCGTCCTGGAGCTCGCTTCCCCGGACCGATTCGCAGAAGTGGCGGCCAGGGGCCCGGCCGAGCGAAGCAGCTCCAGCGCCGCCGGGTGATCCGGCGCCCGAACGCCTACGGTGTCGCCGGGCCCGATCGCTTGCGGAACCGCCTCCTTCCGCCGGACGACGAGTGTCACAGGGCCCGGCCAGAAAACCGAGGCGAGCTCCTCCGCGAATCGATTCGGAGTCACCACCGCTCCAGCATCCTTCCAGCCGGCCACGAGAATCGGGATCGACTTTTCGGCCGACCGACCTTTGGCCCGGAAGATCCTCTTGATGGCCTCGCCATCAATGGCCGAAGCGCCGACTCCGTACACCGTGTCGGTTGGAAAGGCGATGAGCCCGCCGGCTCGGAGAACACCCAACGCCGTCTCCATCCACAACGGATCCTTCACCGAGACGAGTCTGGTCTCAAGCCTCATGCGCCGACCCGCGGCGGATGACGAGCAAGCGTTCCAGGCGGGAAAGATCATGGACAACTTCGACAGCGCCCGAGGTGATGGTGTTGAGGGCGAGGGCGGAAAGGTGCGCCCCGTGCCCCTCATCGATCTCGAGCAGCGCCAACCCTCCGATGGCCAGGCATGATCCCAGCGACTGAATCAGCCGTCGCGTGAGCGCCATGCCTCCGACTCCGCCGTCCAGCGCCATCACCGGCTCGCGGTCCACGGCCGCCAGTCGTCCGAGTCGGGCGGATGGAAGGTAAGGGAGATTGGCGCAAAGGACGTCCCATTCACCCGCCAGGCCTTCAAGGAGGTCGGCCTGGACAAGACGAAGCCGTTCTTCCACCCCGTGCTCCAATGCATTCGCTTGCGCCGTCCGCAAAGCGCCTCGGCTGAGGTCGGTGGCGAAAACGTCGCACGCCGCCACTTCGACGGCCAGGGTTACAGCCACGCAGCCGGAACCGGTGCCGATGTCGACCAGGCGCGCCATCCCCCCTCGGTCCTTCAGCTCTCCCAGCGCCCTTTCGACCAGCAACTCGGTTTCCGGCCGAGGGATAAGGACCTCCGGGTTGACCGCGAACTTCCGCCCGTAAAACTCCCACCAGCCGAGGACATACGGCAGCGGTTCCCCGGCGACGCGCCGGCCGACACGAGCCTCGAACTCGCTGGCGGTCGCGCGTGGCAGAACGCTCCGGTCGTGCGTCAGGATCCACGTTGTCGTCGTCTGGAGACTGTCCGCCAGAAGCAGCCGAGCATCGGAGGCAGCCGAGTCGCTCACGGGTGCGAACGCTCGTTGCGCGCGCCGGAGAGCCTCACCGACCTCCATCGAAGCCATCCTTACGTGCCGGCGGCTTGCAGGCGCTCCGCTTGCTCGTGCGCCGCCAACTCGTCGAGAAAGGGGTCGAGGTCGCCGTCGAGCACAGCCGGGAGGTTGTGCAGCGACACCCCGATGCGGTGGTCGGTGACACGCGACTGAGGAAAGTTATAGGTGCGGATCTTCTCGGACCGCTCGCCGCTGCCCACCTGGGATCGACGGGCCGAATCGATCTCCGCCTGCTGCTTTTCCAGCGCCAGCTCGTACAGGCGTGCGCGCAGGATGCTCATGGCCCGCGTCCGGTTCTGCAATTGCGACCGCTCATCCTGGCATTGCACGACGATCCCCGTCGGCAGATGGGTCAGGCGAACCGCCGTGGCGTTCTTCTGGACGTTCTGGCCGCCGGCTCCGGCCGACCGATAGACGTCCATCTTGATGTCTTTCTCCGGGATGTCGATCTCGATCTCGTTCGCCTCGGCCAGGACGGCGACGGTGGCGGTGGAGGTGTGGATTCTCCCCTGGGCCTCGGTCTGCGGGACCCGCTGTACCCGGTGGACGCCCGACTCGTACTTGAGCCGGGAGTAAGCTCCTCGGCCGCGTACCTGGAAGATAACCTCCTTCAATCCGCCGAGGCCGGTATCGCTCGTTGAGAGGGTCTCGATCTGCCATCCGTGGGTCTCGGCGTAGCGGCTGTACATGCGAAAAAGGTCGGCGGCAAAAAGAGCCGCTTCCCCACCGCCGGTGCCGGCGCGAATCTCGACAATGACGTTGCGATCGGCCCGTGGATCCTTCGGGATGAGCAGGGACCGGATCTCGGCCTCAAGCGCCTCCCGACGCGGTGCAAGCTCGTCGACCTCCACCTGCGCCAACTCCCGGACCTCCGGATCGTTCGTTTCGAGGAGCGCCCGGGCCTGTGCCAGCTGCGCCTCCGTCTCCCGCAAGGCACGGTAGGAGCGCACCAGCGGCTCGAGCTCGGCGCGTTCTTTGCCCAGCGCGGCGTAGCGCTGATAGTCTGCGCCAGGCGCGGCGAGTTCCTGCTCCAGGCTCTCGTAACGTCGCAGAATCGATTCGAGTTTGTCCAACATGGACGCCAGACACAAGAAACTCCCACAAACCTCGTGGGAGGGGTGAAGTGATTATAGCACGCCTGACCGCCTAAAGGGTCGGATGGCCGACGCAAGAAAAGGACGGCCCGGATCACCGGGCCGTCCTTCGTCGAAGTGGGGGCGGTTAGACGTCAGGGCAGTCGACCATGACCGTATACGTTCCAATATGCTCGACGGTCGTATGCCCTTCGTTGTCCTCAATGATGAACCAGACATCGAGATCCACGGGACCTGCCGTGAACGCCGGGCTGGCGAATTTGACCGACCCCGCACCCAGAATGCCGGTCACCTCGATGTTGTCGAAGGTGATCGAGATCGAGTAGGTCGCATCCCAGGCGTCACCATCCGGCCCCCCCGACACGAGAGTTGTATCGCCCGGATCGGAGTAGACGTAGGGCTCGCCGGACTCCTTGTATTTCATCCGGACCTGCGAAGTACTGATCCCATCGGACGGTCCGGGATCGAAGATGTGGACCGTTGCGTTTAGCGTGCACACGGTCACGTCCCCGGGAGGCGGGGAAACGTTGTAGGAAACGACTTCCGGATTCTCAGTGTCTGCCGCCGCCGGGGGCTCGTCCGTGGCCATCGCCGTAGCGGCGCCCGTCGGCTCCGGCTCGCCCGTCGCCTCGGGCTCCGCCGTCGGTTCCTTGGTCTTGGTCGATGTAGGCGTCCTGGTCGCCGGCGGACGGGTGTTGGTCGGCAGCGGCGTCGGGGTATCGGTCGGCAGCGGCGTCTTGGTAGGCGTCGAGGTGAACGGTGCGTCGCCGGTGAAGTTGAGGGCGGTGGCAGTTGGCACCGGCTGGCTCATCGCCAGCTCCAAGCTGGCGCGCTGCGCAGCTGCTTCCTCGTCGGTCAGCCCGAGGGATTGCCTGAGCGCCTGCACAGCCTCATCGATCGAGAGGGAGATCATCCCGATCGGGACGCTCCCGTCATCGGCGCGGTAGTCCGCCGGCAGATTCGATCTCAGTCTCGGAGCGAAAGGCAGCGGGCCAGCCAGGGCAATGTTCAATTGCAGCGCCAGCAGAACCCAGCCCACAAGCAGAAGGAGAAACAGACCGACGGCGGCGATCAACCAGCGACGCCCAGAATCCGACTTCATGGCACCACTCCGTCCCCGCCAGGGAACCGCAACAGGGCTTCTTGCGAAGCCCTCGCCGTGGTCCCTGTAACCTTATTCGCTTTGGGCGGTGAGCACAGTGGACCTTCGGTCCTAGCCAAACCACACCAACCTGATCGTCAAGGGCTTTCGGCGCGGCAGTCCCCGGCTTTAGCCGGGGTCCCCTTACGCCGCGCAGCCCGGCCAAAGCGCGGGACTACCACCTATGCAACGGCACCTTCCGTAGCCGCAGGCTTTGAGCCCTCACCCCTTCGGGCACCCCTTCAGGTGCACCTGGGTGTGCGCCGCCCTTGGCGCCCTGCACCGCTTCGGTGCGCCGAAGGGCGTAGAGGGCGAAGGGCTTAGAAAGAGGAGGATTTCAGTTTAGTGGAGCCGTCGTGTCGTCGAAGAAACCAGCGCCGCCTGCCTCCAGCAACCGCCGCCCGCGGCCGACGACTTCGTGGATTTCCAGCGGCGCTCTGCGCCCAGCAATCTGGGCCTGCCCCCGTCGTCCGAAGTCGAAATGGCCGCGAGCTCCCCCCAGCGCGTGATAGGTCTCCCCGCTGATCATCAGACCTTCGGCGTCCGTATCGCGCAGCACCCGTTCGACCTGCAGCGCCGTATCGACCCCATCCCCGATGATCGTGTATTGGACACGGTCGCGTGTTCCGAGGCCGCCGGCGACAACTTGCCCGGTCGCCACGCCAACCCCAAAGGGCAACCTGGCCAGGCCGGCCTCTTGGCGCCGGAGGTTGAGGCGCGCCACGAGTTCGATCAATTCGAAGGCTGCGTGGGTTGCCTGCAGGGCCCCCACGGGAGCCGGAGAAGGCTTGGGGAAAAGCCCGAACAGGGCCACCGCCACATCCCCATCGAAACGGTAAACCACGCCGCCATGGTTTGCGACCAGCGGGACCAGCGCGGCGAAATACTCGCTCAGAGATTCCATCGTCTTGGCCGGGTCGGCGTTGCTGTTTTCGGCGCTGACCCCGCGCAGCCCGGCGACGAGAACGGTGGCGCGGGCGGATTGCACGCTGGCTGCCCGAGCTCCATCGGCCAGGCTTCGCCGCAACTCTTCTCGCACCTCCGGGGTCACCGCTCGGCCGAGCAAATCATGGTAAACCAATCCTTCCTGCAGCCCTTCGACCATCCGGTTGAACGTCCCGGCCAGGACGCCGATCTCGTCGGTTCCACCTTCAGGAAGGCGTGTGTCGAGGTTGCCGGTGGCCACGGCGGTCGAGGCATCGGCCATGCGCACCAACGGCCGGGTGATTGAATTCGAGATCAAGAGACCGACGATGACCACCATCAACAGCGCTAGCGCGCTCAACAGGACCACGGTCGTCAGGTCCGGTCCGCCTTCCCCGGTCGAGGCCAGAGGGGTTTCCAGCAGCGAAAGGCCGAGGACGCCGAGGTTGTCCAGGCCGTTGCGCGCCAGGAGCGGTGTCAGAACCTCCCCATAGGGGACTTCGCCAATCTCGACGCGCCGGACCGGACTCTGCTCAGGGTCCCCGCCGGCCAGAATGTCGAGCGCGTCCGGCGGGACGGTCAGCGACTGCGGCGAGTCGGTGTTGAGAGTGCTGGCCAGGATCGCGCCGGAACGATCGTAGATGGAGACATTCGCGCCGGCCTGGGTCCGAAGCTCCTCGACCATCCCTTCAAGATAGTCGCCCACCAGCACGACGCCGAGAACGCGGTCCCCGCTCCCGATGATCGGCCCGCCCACCCAGAATACCGCCGTCTCGCCCTCCTGCCCGGGATTGAGGATTTCCAAGCCTGCCCGTTTTTCGTCCGTCCCGCCGGCCAGCAGCGCCTGGACCGACTCCCACCCGGCATAGAAAGCCTCGTTGCGGATCGTTTCGTACTGTCCCCGCGTCCCATCCGGGCGCTGGCGGATGGTCAGCAGGCTCACGCCTTGTTCATCGAGGATGACCACCAGATCGGCGCCGGCGCTCACCGCCAGCGGGAGAACGCGATCCCGCATCCCTTCGGCGTCCTTCGAGATCAGCGTCTCGACCACGCCTTGGGTGTTGGCCACCAGGCGCTCCTCGCTGAGGAGATCCCTCTCAACTCGCACAAGGGCATCGGTCGCTTGCTGCCCGCTGTCCGCCAGCTGGCGGAGAAATCGTTCTTGCGCGGAGGTCGTGAGGAAGGTGCCGACGAGGTAGGTGGCGCCCAGGGCCAGCGTCAGGGCCAGCAGCATGAACGGTAACGTGATCTTCCAGCGCAAGCTGAAGCGAACGCGAGGTCGTTCGGTGTGGTCTGCGGTCGTCACGCGTCCCTCAGTACGAGGCGCGATCTACTTCACGAGAAAGGAAAGGATCACCAGCAGCGCCAGGAAACTGCCGGCGAGGAGACCGATGCGGCGGAGGTCCGATCGGACGTATCGATAGTCGGGGTTGAAATCCCCGCTGCCGGACTCGCCGCGTGTCGAGGAGATGCCTGCTGCGGAGGTCGTCCGGCGTTCAATCTTCTTGGTCTTCTTGGTCATGCCCATCCCTTTCGCCGATCTGCCTTCGCCACGATCATCCGCTGGTCAGCTCGGCGAAGACGACGATACGTTTGTTATCGACCAGGTAAGGGTAGCACGAAATGAGCGTGACCGTAGGGCGGGCCGTCGCTTCCATCACCTGCACGTCCGTCGGGCCGACGATCTCGGTGCCGGTGACCCGGTAGACAAAATCGCGCGTAGCCGTGGACAAGCGAATTTCATCACCCGGCTTCAACCGATCCAGGTCGCGGAACAGCTCACCGAAGATGTCGTTGTGGGCGGAAAGCACGACGTTGCCTGCGTCACCCGGATTGGCCGTCCCCAAGTGTTGGGCGACACCCTTTCTTAGCTGCTCCCAGCCGTCGCCCTGGACAACCGGCGCCGGCGAGCTCCACAGAGCGGGAATGTGGATGATAGTCGCCTGTTCCGGGCCGGGCGTTGGAAGACCGACGACCGGCAGCGACGCGACATAGGGTCGCAGATTCTCCGGGATTTCGGCCTCGTTGGGCTGCGCGCCGCCCGGCGACGTCGGAGGGGTATGGCCGGATGGAAGCACGACGGCCCGGATCAGAGGTGTCGCCACGGCCATGGGGCCTTCGAGGGCGGCGGCTACCTCAGCATTCAACTGGCGCAACGCGCCCAGGCCGCTGAGCAGGATTAACGCCAGCCCTGCGACCGCGCCGATTTCCACCAGCAGCAGCGTCCGGTTCAAGAAGGTTCGACGACGCGTAAGCACCGGCTCGTCGGACGGGGCCTCTCGCAGTTCGTCGGATGGCGGCGGGTTCGGCCAGCCGCGGTCGGCCGGCGCCTCTAGGCGCAGGGCGCGGCCCGAGGCGCGAAACTGCTCCAGCCGCAGCCGCCGCGCGTCCACCCGACGCTGCGCCAGTGCCGCCTCCAGCTCGGGGACCGACAACTCTTCGACGCGCTTCGAGCGTCCAGCCACTTGTTCTCCAAACGGTATTGGCGCGGATTATACCCAGGGGACACCCTGGGAAATCTCACGCGGTCACCCCCTTTTGGTCCTCCATTCTGTTCGACCCCCTTTTGGTCTTCCACTCCGTTCAACCCCCTGTGGCATCTCGAAGTGTTCACCCCCCTTTAGTCCCCCCTTGCGAAGCACCCCCGAAGCGAAGCGGAGGGGGCAAGGGGGGACTCCGGGGGGCTAAGCAGCCCCCCGTACCCCCTGCAATGGCTATCTTTCGTGCCCGAGGAGGGCGCGCACATCACAGGTCGCCCTCGATTCGACATCATTGCGGCAGGTTTCTGTTTTCGGAAATGGGTCTTACTAACGCCAGCTTTCGGGCCGCAACGATATCAATCGCAAGCCATGACTCTTGTGCAAGAAGCGCGCCTACTTCGGCCGCGAAGCCCGGCCATTGCAGGGGGTGTGGGGGGCAGCTCATGCCCCCCACGGTCCCCCCTTTAGGGGGGACAACAGGGGGGTGGAGGGGGTGAGCAGAGACATGATTCTCTGGGGAGCCCGATATAATCTCCAAGGATGGACAGACCGCAGATCCACGTTTCAGAAGACCTGCAAGCCGCCTACCACGCGGCCCTCGAAAGTTGTCTCGTCGTAGAGCACGAACCCCCCGGATTGGTGGTGGCACGCGGCGCATCGACGCTCGATCTTCTCCACCGCATGTCCACCAATAACATGACGGATCTCGAGCCGGGTCACATCCGCACAACCGTCCTGACGACCGCCATCGGCCGAACGGTGGACGTGATCCACGTCATTCGCCGAGCGGAGGACTTCTTGATCCTGACCAGCCCCGGTAGAGCGGAAAGCGTGCGAGCCTGGCTCGGCCGTTACATCTTCTTCAACGACGATGTCGTCTTGAGCGAGATGAGCAATGGCTATCACCTGTGGGGGATGTACGGTCCATCGGCCACGGACGAAGCGGTCGCCGCAGCCGGAGTCGCAACCGCACCGGATTCGCCGAGTTGCACAATCATCGGCGAAAGTCTCCTCTGGAGGACGGAGAAGACCTTCCCCGGGTTGTGCCTGCTTGCGGCAGGCGATCTGCATCGCCGCGCGCAAGCGCGGTGGAACGATCGAGGGCCGGGATCCCCCCAGGCCGCCGCGTACGAGGCGCATCGCATCGAGCGCGGTCTGCCGGCTCCCGATCGCGAAATCGACGAAGACGTCATTCCATTAGAGGTCGGGTTGTGGCACCTGGTCAGCTTCGACAAGGGCTGCTACATCGGCCAGGAAATCATCGCGCGTATGGAGAGCCGGAGCCGAATCGCCCGGCAACTCACCGGGGTGCGCCTCGAGACTCTCGTATCCGCTCCGCAGGACATCGAGCAAGCCGACGCGCCCGTCGGCCGGCTGACGAGCACCGCATTCTCGCCGCGACTCGGCCCGATTGGGCTCGGTCTGGTGCGGTCCGCTCTGCTGCAACAGTCTCCGACCGAAGTCCGGCTGGCGCCTTCCGGCGTCCGCGCCACTCTGCTGCCGCTTCCGCTCGATCCTCCGGCTTCGTGATCCAACGGTCACAGAAACCCGGCGGTTATAATGCCGAGGTGACGGAGCCGCGCCGCATCCTCTTCGTTTGCATGGGCAACATCATCCGCAGCCCTCTGGCGGAGAATCTCTTCCGCCAGTTGGCAGAGGAAGCCGGCTTGGACGGGAGCTACGAGGTCGACTCCGCCGGCACCGGCGCGGCGCATGCCGGAGAGGCGCCGGATGCCCGCATGCGCCGGACCGCCGCGCGGCATGGGCTTCGCTATGACGGAGAGGCGCGCCAAGTGCGGCTGAGCGACTTCGATCGGTTCGACCTGATTTTGGCCATGGATACCGACAACCGGCGCGACCTGCAGGCGAGGGCACGGACGCCCGAGCAGGCCAAGAAGATCCGCTTGTTGCGCGACTTCGATTCGAAGGCCGGCCGCAACGCCTCCGTCCCTGATCCGTACTACGATGGAGATGAGGATTTCGAAGAGACCTACCGGGTCGTCGAGGCGGGTGTGCGTGGTTTGCTCGAGGCCCTCAAGACCGGCGGGGCATGAATCTTCCCCAGCCCATCGTCGAATGGTGCCGGGCTCAAGGTTTTGGCGCAATCACGCAGGCGATCCCGCAGGGCGGCGGATGCATACACGCCTGCTACCGCTTGATGATCGACGGCGGGAGAACCCTTTTTCTCAAGGTCAATGACGGCGTCCCCGAGGACATGTTTCCTTGCGAGGCCGATGGGCTGATGGCCCTGGCGCTAGGCGCCGGACCCCGCCTTCCCCATGCGCTCCTTTGGGGCCCAACGTTCTTGCTGCTCGAGGACTTGTCTCCGAGCAGGAACGTCGCCGGTTTCTGGGAACGTCTCGGCCGCGAGCTCGCCCAGCTTCATTCGCGCACTTGCCCGCGCTTCGGATTCGATCACACCAACTACATCGGCCTCACCCCGCAGCCCAATGGATGGACCCCGGACGGCCATGCCTTCTTCGCCGAGCGCCGACTGCTGTTCCAGGCCCGCCGTGCACGCGATTCAGGACTGCTCGAGAAGGCTGATCTCGGGCAGGTGGAGGCACTGTGCGCCCGGCTGGACCGCCTCCTTCCGGATCAGCCGGCGTGCCTGATCCACGGCGACTTGTGGTCGGGCAATGTCCTGCGCGGTCCGAACGGGGAGCCGTGCCTGGTCGATCCGGCCTGTCACTACGGCTGGGCGGAGGCCGAGCTCGGGATGACCGAACTCTTCGGCGGATTCCCCGAAACATTCTATGGGGCGTATGCCGAAGCGAGTCGACTCCCTCCGGGCTGGCGCGATCGTCTCCCGGTCTACAATCTCTACCACCTTCTGAACCACCTGAACCTGTTCGGGGGCAGTTACCTCGGGTCGGTTCGCTCGGTGCTGCAAGCATTCACGTAACCCGGTTCCACATCGGCGGTTTTCATTTCCAGAGGAGCCGCTCCCCGTCCCCCTGATATCATGGGAACCCGATCGGCAGGGCTCGGCCGTGGGCCGGGAACGCTTGGCGCCTCAACGCCAGGAGGAACTCGTAGATGACTCATCGTTTTGCAGTGATCGGGGCCGGCCGCCAGGGAACGGCCGCCGCCTACGACCTCGCCCGTTTTGGTGAGGCGGAAGCGATTTGGATGGGGGATGGGGATCGAGCTCAGGCGGAACGATCCGCCCGGCGTGTCAACGAACTGATTGGACTCCCTCTGGCGCGGCCACAAGTCGTGAACGCCGGCGACCCGCATGCCGTCGCGGCGTGGCTCCGCAAGGAACGGATCGAGGCTTTCGTCAGCGCCGTCCCCTACTTCTTCAACCTGGGCTTGACGGAGGCCGCCATCCAGGCCGGCTGCGGTATGACCGACCTCGGAGGTAACAGCGAGGTCGTTCTCGTACAGCTTGCCCGAACCGGCGAGGCCGCCGAAGCCGGCTGCAGCATCGTTCCCGATTGTGGACAAGTTCCCGGCATGGGAACGTCCCTCATCCTGTACGCCATGGAACACCTGGACCAGACGACCGACGTCTTGATGTGGGACGCCGGACTCCCGCAGGCGCCCAAGCCGCCATGGAACTACAGCCTGCACTTCAGCATCGAGGGACTGACCAACGAATACTTCGGCGATTGTCTCTATCTTCGAGAGGGGAAACCCGTGGGGATCCCCGCGCTCGAGGAATTCGAGTTGGTCGAGTTCCCCTCGCCGACGGGTACGCTGGAAGCCTTCACGACCTCCGGCGGGCTGACCACCGCCGTCCGCACCTTCACCGGAAGACTTCGGACGCTGCAGAACAAGACGATGCGTTACCCCGGCCATTTCGCCCAACTCAAGACCATCCAGCAACTCGGCCTGCTCGGAATGAAGCCGGTGGCGGTGGACGGCCAGCGCGTGATCCCTCGACACGTGCTGCACACGCTGTGGGATCCGCAGATTCGAGCCGACCCCGAGGCGCACGATCTGATCCTCATCCGGATTCTCGCGAAGGGGAAGAAAGGCGGACGATCGGCCGAGGTTGGGGTCGACCTGGTTCATCGATTCGATGAGGCGACCGGCTTCAGCGCCATGGAGCAAGGGACGGGTTGGCACGCCGCCATCTTGACCGAGGCGATCGCGTTCGGTCAGGTGCCGCGCGGCGTCATCCCGGTGGAGCTGGCCATGAGCGGAACCGAGTTCGTCGAGCAAGCGAAACGGCGCGGGTTCACCATCGATGTCCAGACAAAGTCGGTCGCGTGATGATCCGGCGATAGCGGGGAGTCTTAGTCCGCTTCCGAGGGCCATTCATCACTGCGCGCCGCCGGAGGCGGCCACCTATACTTCTGCGGGGCGGCCCCGCGGCAAAGCCAGGGCCGGCCCCCTCGATGGAGCCCGCTCCGTGGTGAGGCCGAAGGGCCGGCCTTCAGGGTTCGGACGATTCCCAGCTCGCCGATAGTCGACGGAGACCTGGTGGGCAAGACCTCACGTTTCCTCTCCCCGACCTGGCTCGCCATTCTGACGCCCTTAGCGGCCGTTGTCGCCGCGCTGGCCGTCGGAGCGCTGTTGCTCCTGGCACTCGGAGTCGATCCGGTTGCGGCCTACGCCTCCATGTTCCAGGGCGCGTTTGGCAGTCTCAATTCGGTGGCGGACACCCTGGTCAAAGCCACCCCGCTCCTGTTGGTGGGAGTCGGGATCTGTATTGCCTTCCGCGGCGGGATGCTCAATATCGGCGGAGAAGGTCAGCTAATTGTGGGCGGGCTGGCGGCGACAGCCGCCGTCCTTGCCCTGCGCGCCTGGCCGGCGTGGGCTCTCATCCCGGTGGGTCTCGCCCTCGGGTTCCTGGCCGGGGCCGCGTGGGGCGCGGTTCCCGGAGTGTTGAAGGCGAGGCTGCAGGTCAACGAGATCCTGACGACGATCATGATGAACGCCATCGCCATTCAGGCGCTCAATTACCTTCTGCGGGGGCCTCTGATGGACCCGGAACAGGTGTCGAAAGGGTCCTTCATCCCGCAGACGGCGCGGTTCACGCTGGCGGCAGATCTGCCAAGACTGGTGCCGACGCGATTGCATGCCGGATTTCTGCTGGCGGTGATCGTGGCGATCCTGGCCTGGGTCTTGTTGTGGCGCACGACGATCGGTTTTCGCATCCGCGCCGTCGGTCTGAATCCGTTCGCCTCGCGTCGGGCCGGGATGCGGGTCAGCCGCTACGGCATTCTGGCGATGGTGCTCAGCGGCGCGCTGGCCGGCCTGGCCGGCGCGGTGCAGGTGATGGGCGTGAACCACCGAATGTTCACCGACGGCTCATCGGCCGGCTTCACCGGAGCTGCCGGGTTCAACGGCATCGTCGCCGCCCTGTTCGGCCTGCTGCATCCAATCGGGACGATCCCGGCGGCCGTCTTTTTCGGCGGCCTGATCGTCGGGGCGAACGCCATGCAACGCGCCATGCAGATTCCGTCCGCTATGATCACGGCTCTCAACGGTCTGCTGGTGATCTTCGTCGTCTCGAGCGACATCTGGCGCAGGCGCATGGTGCAGCGACAGCAGAAAGCCGAAGTGGCCAGCGCCCTTGGCGCCGCTTCCGGCGCCGAGCAGGCGGCGCCGACATGATCCAAGATCTGCTCTCCCCGGCGGTGCTGGCCGGGATCGTCTATTCCGGCATCCGGCTGGCCACCCCTTACTTGTATGCCGCCCTCGGCGAGACGATCGGCCAGCTGAGCGGCGTTCTCAACCTCGGGGTCGAAGGGATGATGTTGATGGGGGCCTACGCCGGGTTCTACCTTACGTACCGGACCGGAGATCCGTGGCTCGGCTTACTGGCGGCGATCCTGATGGGCGCGATTCTCGGTCTGGCCAACGCCTTGATCACCGTCACCTTCAGAGCCGAGCAGGGGATCAGCGGCATCGGAGTCTTCCTTTTCGGGTTAGGGATGAGCGAGCTGCTCTTCCAGAAGACTCTCGGCTCGGTCGCTACCGTCAGCGGCTTCCCCCCGATCCGTCTGCCCTTCCTCGGCGATTTGCCGGTCGTGGGTGATTTGCTGTTCAATCACAACCTGATGGTCTACGCCGCCTACCTCCTGGTGCCTCTGGTCTGGCTGGTCTTGAATCGCACGACCTGGGGCCTGAAGATCAAGTCGGCGGGGCAGAACCCGGCGGCGGCGGACGCGCTGGGCGTCAGCATCACCCGCGTGCGCTACGCCACCGTGACGGTCGGTGGGATCCTGGCGAGCGTCGCCGGCGCCTCCTTATCCATTGCCCTGCTCAACGTCTTCCAGCAGAATCTGACCTCCGGCATGGGCTTCATCGCCGTCGCCCTGGTCTACTTTGGCGGATGGAGCCCGCTGGGAGCGTTAGCCGGATCGCTCCTCTTCAGTACGGTCAACGCGCTGCAGAACTGGATCCAGGTATTGGGGATCCCCATCGCCCCGGACTTCGCGTTGATGCTGCCCTATGTCCTGACGATCCTGATGCTGGTTGTTCCCTTCCGTAAGGCGCGCCAGCCGGCGGCCCTCACCAAGCCCTTCGAACGGGGCGAGGGCTGAATGCCGACCGCTGGCCGGCGTCCTGAGATCGTATCGAGCCGTGTCCGTGACATCACTCTCCAAGGAGGGAGAAAGATGAGAAAGCTATACCTGAGTACGGCCGTCCTGATCATCGCCGCGTTGTTCCTGGGCGCCTGCGGGACGGCAGCACCGACGGAGGCGCCGACGCAGGAGCCCACCCAAGCGCCGGCTCCACCCGAGGCCACCGCCGTCCCGGCGGAACCGTTCCGCGTGGCGGTGGTCATGCCGAGCGCCATCAACGACCTGGCCTTCAGCCAGAGCATGTACGATGCTCTGCTGGCGGTGCAGGCGGAGATGGGAGGCCCGGCGGCCTTCGAGATCGCCTACTCGGAAGGCATGTTCGTCATCGAGGACGCCGCCGCCGCCATCCGCGACTATGCCAGCCAGGGCTTCGACCTCGTCATCGCCCACGGCTCCCAGTACGGCTCGTCGCTCCAGGAGATCGCACCGGACTTCCCCGACACCAGCTTCGCCTGGGGAACGACGGTCGACACCTTCGGGCTGCCGAACGTCTTCGCCTATGAGGCCCGCTCCGAGCAGGGCGGCTATGTCAATGGCGTCCTCGCCGCCATGTACTCGCGGAGCGGCAAGATCGGCGTCATCGGGCCGATCGAGACCGGCGACGCCAAGCTATACGTCGACGGCTTCACCGCCGGCGTCACTGCCACCGACCCCGAGGCGACGGTCGCCACAATCTGGACCGGCTCGTTCAGCGACACGGCCCTCGCCTCGCAGGCCGCCCAGACGCACATCGACGCCGGCGCCGACGTCCTGACCGGCACGGCCCAGATGGTGACCGGCGCCATCGGCGTGGCGCAGGAGTCGGGCGTGTCCTGGTTCGGGACGCAGTCGAATCAGGCCAGTCTGGCGCCGGAGATCGTCTTCGCCTCGCAGGTCTACCACTGGGAGGTCGTCCTGACCGAGATGATCGCCCTGATCCAGGGCGGCACGCTCGGCGGCCAGTCGTTCGCCATCGATCTGGCGAACCGCGGCCTGGTCATCGAGCGTAACAAGGATTTCCCCGTTGGCCCGGATGAGCACCTGCAATTCGCCTTGAACGAAACGATCAAGGGGATCGTCGACGGAAGCATCGTCATCCCGGTTGGGGAGTAGATAGATGAGCGAATCGGGGCAGGGCAAGAGCCCTGCCCCGATTGACCCACCTGCGATGCCCGCCCCATCCGCACCTACCCTCCGCAGCATCGAGCTGCGCGACATCGTCAAGCGCTTCCCGGGCGTCGTCGCCAACGACCACGTCAACCTGACGGTCACGGCGGGCGAAGTGCACGCGCTGCTGGGAGAGAACGGCGCCGGCAAGACCACGCTGATGCGGATCCTGTACGGGCTGTATCAGCCGGACGAAGGCGAGATCCGGCTCGACGATCGCCCCGTTCGGCTGCACTCCCCGGCCGACTCGATTCGTCAGGGGATCGGCATGATCCACCAGCATTTCATGCTGGTCCCCACATTGACCGTGGCGGAGAACGTCGCCCTCGGTCTGCCCTCCAGCCGCGGCCTGCTGCTGGACACGGACCGGGTGGCCGAGCGGGTCCGCCAGCTCGCTTCGAACTATGGGCTGCAAGTCGATCCGACGGCCTACGTCTGGCAGCTTTCGGTCGGCGAACAGCAGCGCGTCGAGATCCTCAAGGCGCTCTACCGCGGCGCCCAGGTCCTCATCCTGGACGAGCCGACGGCGGTTCTGACTCCTCAGGAGGTTCAGGAACTCTTCGTCACCTTGCGCCGCATGGCCGCCGAAGGCCATCTCCTGATCTTCATCAGCCACAAGCTGCACGAAGTGCTGACGATCAGTGATCGGGTCACCGTCCTGCGCGGCGGCCAGGTCGTACGCAGCCTGGTCACGGCCGAGACCGACCGCCAGGAGCTGGCGCGCCTGATGGTCGGCCGCGAGGTCCTGCTGCGCGTCGAACGCCCGCCGGTGGAGGCGGGCCAGGCCCGGCTGCGGCTGGACGACGTCTGGGTGGATGGCGACCGCGGCCTCCCCGCCGTGCGCGGAGTCAGCCTGGAGGTGCGGGCGGGGGAGGTCCTGGGGGTGGCCGGGGTCTCGGGGAATGGCCAGCGCGAGCTGGCCGAAGTCATCGCCGGGTTGCGCAAGGTCGGGCGAGGACGAATCTGGCTCGAGCAGAGCGAAATGACCGCCTGGGACCCGGAGCGGCGGCTTGCCCAAGGGTTGGCGTACATTCCCGAGGAGCGCATGCGCGATGGCGTGATCCGCGAGCTTTCCGTCGAAGAGAACATGATCCTCGAAAACCACGCCCAACCGCCGTTTGCCCGTGGGATCTTCCTCAACTTCTCGCGCATCGGGCAGCATGTCGATCGGCTGATCGGGGAGTTCGAGATCAAGACCCCGTCACGGGCAACGCCGCTGCGCAATCTCTCCGGCGGAAATATCCAGAAACTCATCTTGGCGCGGGCCCTGGCCGGCCGGCCGGTGGTTCTGGTCGCCGCTCAGCCGACGCGCGGGGTCGACATCGGCAGCACGGAGTACATCCACCGCCGCCTGGTCGAGCAGCGCACGGCCGGGACGGCGACGCTTCTGATCTCGGAAGACCTCGACGAAGTTCGCAACCTGTCCGACCGGTTGGCGGTCATGTACGAAGGGCGCATCATGGGGGTGCTAGATCGGGACGAGGCCACCGTCGAGAGGGTCGGCCTGTTGATGGCCGGGGTCTCCGAGGGCGAAGCCCTCGCTTCCCACGCCTGACGCCCAACCGAAGAGGCGGAATCAGGATGCCCGCGGCAGCCAGCGAATGGCCGCGCTTCGGGGATTCCCATCTGCATTTGGCAGCTCGCTGCCAGAGCACACCTGCCCTCCTCGCCGGGACGCCGGGCGGTGTGGCGGGCGGTGGTAGGAAGCGCGTGTAGCCGCCGGCTTTAGCCGGCGTCTCGGCGCAGCCTAAAGGCTGCGGCTACGCTTTGCTTGGCGGACTACCTCCTCAATGTCATTAGTATCTTGCTCTAGGG
>Ga0209342_10003381_pt1 | contig 16800 bp, 18 predicted proteins | sample RifCSP16_2_FD_184023 | JGI IMG/M metagenome (GOLD analysis project Ga0209342, IMG submission 184023) | Soil microbial communities from Rifle, Colorado - Rifle CSP2_sed 16_2 (SPAdes) (version 2) | ecosystem: Environmental > Terrestrial > Deep subsurface > Rock core/Sediment | place: Rifle... | reverse complement strand
CATCGCCCCCTCGTCCCACATCCCCTTCGACCAGGGATCCGCCGCCGCCGCCGTTCGCGTCGGATGAGCCGCCTCCCCCATAGCCGCCGCCACCCGCCCCTCCCGCGTCGAAGGTCAATCCCCCGTCGCCCGCCGGCCCCCCGGGGCCACCAAGGACCTCGACCGTCGCGTTCTGGAGCCAAGCCATCTGGCCGACCAGGGCGAAGAGTCCGAAACCGCCGCGGCCGACCGAACCGCTTACCTCGCCCCTGCCTCCCCCTGCCAGCCCCGGGGATCGCGCCCCGCCGCCCCCGCCATAGCCGCCGCCCGCACCGCTGCCTGTGGAGCCGGTGATGGTCCCTGCGCCGAGGAACACATCTCCGCCTCGGGCCGCGGCCCCGCCTTCCCCGGCGGCCGCCAGAATCGCGCTGTCAGCAAGGAGGAACTCCATGGCGGTGATCGACGCCGAGACGTCTCCGCCCGAGCCCACGTTCCCCGAAACGTGGCCTGAACCGGCCGGGGCCATGTAGTACCCGCCACCACCGCCGCCGTACCCCCCGCCCCCTGGGTTCTCCGCATCCTCTCCCGGGTCCCCGGCCGCGCCCCCGGGGCCCCCGGCCAAGAGGGCTGTGGACGCCTCTATCTGCAGATCGTAGGCGCTCGCGAGGAAGGTCACGTTCCCTCCGGTGCCCACCCGGTCGTAGACCCAGCCGTCGTATCCGCCGAGGCGCGACCCTCCGTAATAGCCGCCACCCCCTCCTCCCCCGTACCCGCCGCCGCCGCGTCCTCCCACCGAGGTCCAGGAGCTGTTCCAGCCACCGCCGTCCCCCGCATCGCCCCCAGCCCCGCCATGGGCCTCGATCCGGGTGCCCCTGAGGAGGAGGGACGCGTTCGCTGCGAATCGGACGCTCGCGGCGCCGCCGGACCCGACGAAGCCGTGAACGGTCCCGCCACTCCCCGCGACCGGTGTGAAGCTGACCCCGTTTCCTCCGGCGTACCCGCCTCCGCCTGAGCCACCGTAGCCGCCGCTGGACCCGCCGTCCCCTGCATGCCCGCCGCGGCCGCCTCTCACCGAGACCTGCGAACCGATGACGGTCAGGGGGCCAGTCGCAGTCAGGTCGAGGCGCCCAGTGCCTCCGACCCCCACGTTACCCGACACGGCGCCTCCGTTGGTGTACCCCCCACCCCTGGCCCCGGGGTCGCCGGTGCTGTTCGCCCCGCTCGCGGCGTTCCCGCCGCTGCCGCCACTGAGGTTCAAGGAGGCATTGAACAAGACGAGGGATGCTGCGGGGTAAAGGAGGGTCACCGACAGAGATGCGTTGCCCCCCGCTGCCACGTGCCCCGACAGACTCTGCCCATCCTGCCAAGCGGCTGTGGCCGACGCAACGCTACGCGGCAGGTCGAACCCGTGACCGCCGAGGATGCGGACTGTGGAGTTCTCGACGCGAAAGCCTCCCGAGAGCTCCAGCGCGATGGAAGCACTGCCGCCGGCGCTCAGGGGGATGTAGACCGAGTAGGGGCCTGGCGTGGACGTGTCGGCGTAGCCGTCCGAGGCCTGGAGCCGGACCGAGGCGCCACCCGTCAGATTCACGTGGCTCGCCGTTCCCTGGATGGAGGCCGGGGAGGCATAGTTAGGGGATGCGAGGGTCACCGTCCCCCCGGGAACGTCGAACACCGCGTCACCCTGCAGGAAGACGTTCATCGCGTCGAGCGTTGCCGCTGCGGGGACTCGGAGCGTGCCCGTGGTGAGCACGGTCACGTTCGCCCAAGTCTCGGTCCCCGCCACGGTGTAGACCGCCTCATCGTCGCCGACCACCAAGTCCGTCGCGGCGCTTGTCTTGTGGGACGTGGTGAGCAGTGTCGCTAGAAGCAGAAGCACCACGCAGCTCGCACACCTCTCCCGCCGAGTGGGGCTGACCATCCTCCGGAGCGCCAAGCGCTCGCCTCCCTCCCTGGAAGCACCCTGGGATATTTCAAACCGTGGTGGGGGATTGCGGTAAGCTCTCGGCGGGGTTCCACGGCGGTCAGACGATGGCCGCCGCGACATCCTCGATCTCCCGCTCGCAGTACTTGCAGGCGAGCGTCAGCGGCTCGACGGCCCGCGTCAGGAACTCGGTCTCCACCGGCTCCCGCTGGTTCGTGATGCAGTTCGGGTTGCCGCAGCGGAGCAGCCCGACGACCCGGTCCGGCGTCTTCACCACGTGCTTCTCCGCCACGTTGTAGTTCCGGATCACGTTCACGGAGGCCTTCGGGGCGATGAGGGCGATCTTGTCCACCTCCTTCGGGTGGAGCTCGCGGTCCTCGACCTTGACGATGTCCTTCCACCCCATGGCCTTGGAGGGCACGTGCATCGCGACGGTCACGGTCGAGCTCACCTCCCCGGTGATCCCGAGGATGCGCAGCACCTTGAGCGCCCGCCCCGAGGGGATGTGGTCGATCACCGTGCCATTCTTGATCGGGGTGACGCGGATCTCCTTCACGCCACCACCCCGAAGATGAGGGAGAGGAGGGCCATCCGCACGCGCACGCCGTTCTGCGCCTGCTGGAAGTACTTCGCATGGGGCGTGCGGTCCACCTCGGGGGCGACCTCCCCGAGCCGGGGCAGCGGGTGCATGATGATGAGGTGCTTCTTCGCGTCGCGGAGCATCTCCAGGTCGATCCGGTACGAGCCGGCGACCTTGGCGTACTCGGCGGCGTCGGGGAAGCGCTCCTTCTGGATGCGGGTGGCATAGAGCACGTCCGTGTCCGGCAGGACGTCCTCCACGCGCGTCGCCGTCTTGACGTCGCGACCGCGCTCCTTGATCTGCGCGAGGAGGTAGGGGGGGAGCTGGAGGGTCGGCGGGGCGATGCAGTAGAGGTCAACGTCGAAGTGGCACAGCGCGAGGGCGAGGGAGTGCACCGTCCGCCCGTACTTCAGGTCCCCGACGAGTGCGATCGTCTTCCCGTCGATGGCGTCCAGCTCGTCCCAGATCGTGTAGAGGTCGAGGAGGGTCTGGGTCGGGTGCTGCCCCGCCCCGTCCCCGCCGTTGATCACGGGCTTCTGCGAGAACTCGGCGGCGAGGCGCGCCGCGCCCTCCTGGGGGTGGCGGAGGACGATGGCGTCCGCGTAGGCCTCGACCATCCGGACCGTGTCGGACAGGGTCTCCCCCTTCGCCACGGAGCTCCCCTCGAGCCCGCCGAAGGAGACGACGTCCCCGCCGAGGCGCTTCATCGCGGACTCGAAGGAGAGCCGGGTGCGCGTGGACGGCTCGAAGAAGACCGTGGCGAGGATCCGGCCCGCGAGCGACCGGGCCGACCCCGTGTGCGGGTCCACCACCATGTCGTCCGCGACCCGGAGGACGTGCTCGATGTCCGCCCGGGAGAAGTCCGCAATGGAGAGGATGTCCCGGCCGAGGAACCCGCCCATCGAGGCGGCGGTAGCTGCACGGCGGTATTAAGCCTGCGGGGGCTACGGCCGCCCGCCGGAGCGCCCGATCTCCATGACGCGGCGGGGGAGGAAGACCACGCTGCCCTCGGCCTGCATGTACTTCCTCCAGTCCTCGCTGTTCCGGCGGACCTGCTCGGCGCGCTCCACCGCCACGGTGGCGACGACCTGGCTGACGATGGCGTCCACGTCGACGCCCAGGACCGCCTTGAAGAGGTACTTCAGGCGCTCGCCTTCTGCCGCGCTCATGGGCAAACCGGTGCCATGGTCGGACGGTATATAAAACGGTGTCCGCTCCAGGTTGGGAACGTTGACAAAAACAATAAAGGAGGGTTCGCGGGGGGCGCGAACCCTGGGGTTTGAGGAGGGGTCAGCAGAAAAGAGGGCAGACCCGGGGGGCGGGCCTGCCTTGGGGTTGAGGAGGGGTCAGCGTCATGGGGCCACCGTCTCCGGGAGGGGGGGCTCCGGCACGGGGGGCGGCGAGACCTCGACGGCCTTCCAGTCCCCGCCGAAGTCCTTCGTGATCCCGGTGGCGAACTGGAAGCGGACGCGGAGCCGCCCGTTCTCGAAGAAGATGTAGGCGTTGCGGAGCTGGCTCTGGTAGAGGGAGATGCGCTTCCCCTTGCGGGTGAGGGCGCGCTCGACGCAGGCGAGCAGGCCGGCGGCCTCGAGGGCGTGGATCCGGCGGTAACACGCGGCGATGGGGATGCCGTACTCGCGGCTGAGCTCGATGGCGCTCTTGGGCTTCTTGAAGGTCGCGACGAGGATCTTCGCCGAGTACTCGTCGGTCACAAGGCGCGACGCTTCAAGGGGGTCCATCGGGTCTTTTCCTCCTCTCTGGATGGAATCCATGCCCCTGTCTATGCTTAAAGCCGGTACTCATAAGTGCAGGGCACGATTCTCAAGAATGAGAACACGTCAGCCGCCGCAGCAGCCGTCTTCCCCGGACGAGCCGCACCCGCAGCCGTCCCCGCAAGACCCCTCGTGACCGTGCTCCTTCTGGACGACCGGCAGCAGGACCCGCTCGGGCTCCTTCTTCTTCTGCAGGGCGGCGAGGAAGGTCTCCATCGACAGGCCCCATGCGGCCCCAGGGAGATAAAGGTGCTCACGTCAGGTGCTTCGTGACGAGCTTCTCGAGGACGGCCTTCGGCTTCGCCCCTACGATGGTGTCGACGAGCTTCCCGTCCTTGAAAACGAGGAGCGTCGGGATCCCCATGACGCCGAAGCGCTGCATCGTGTTCGGCTGCTCGTCCGTGTTCATCTTCCCGAAGGTGATCTTGCCGGCGTACTTCACGGAGAACTCGTCGATGGCGGGGGCGATCGCCCGGCAGGGGGCGCACCACTCCGCCCACAGGTCGACGACCAGGTAGGGGTGCTGCTTCACCGCCGTGTCGAAGCCGTCGTCGGTCAGGGTGACGAGGTGGGGCGAGGTCATCAGGCGGAGAACCCGCCGCGGCCGGATAAACCTCACCGTTCGTCGCACGGACCCCCCGCCGAATCAGTAACGCTTATATAGAAGTCCAAATATATGCGGGACGGGAATAGCCATGATGCAAGGCCAACCTATCATCATCCTGAAGGAGGGCACCGGCCGCGAGAAGGGTCGGGGCGCCCAGTCGAACAACATCGCCGCCGCGAAGGCCGTCGCCGACGCGGTCCGGACGACCCTCGGGCCGAAGGGCATGGACAAGATGCTCGTCGACTCGCTGGGGGACGTCACGATCACGAACGACGGGGTCACGATCCTCAAGGAGATTGAGGTCGAGCACCCCGCCGCGAAGATGATCGTCGAGGTCGCCAAGGCCCAGGATGACGAGTGTGGCGACGGCACGACCACCTCGGTCATCCTCGCCGGGGAGCTGCTCAAGAACGCCGAGCTGCTCATCGACCAGGAGGTCCACCCCACGGTCGTCGTGAACGGCTACCGGATGGCCGCCGTCGAGGCGGTCAAGATCCTCCGCGAGATGGCCTTCGAGGTCAAGGGGAACGACGCGGTCCTCCTGAAGCAGATCGCCACCACCGCCATGGGCGGGCGCTCCCTCGGGAAGGAGAAGGCCCACCTCGCCGACATCGCCGTCCGCGCGGTCATGGCCGTCGCCCACGAGATCAACGGGAAGACGGTCGTCGACTCCGACGACATCAAGGTCGAGAAGAAGCAGGGCGCCACGGTGCACGACACGAGCCTCGTTGACGGCATCATCCTCGACAAGGAGCGCGTCCACGAGGGCATGCCCACCCGCGTCAAGGACGCGAAGGTCGCCCTCGTCAACCGCGCCCTCGAGATCAAGAAGACCGAGTTCTCAAGCGAGATCCGCATCCACGACGCCGGCAAGGTTCAGGCCTTCCTCTCGGAGGAGGAGAAGACCCTCAAGGCCTACGTGGACAAGATCAAGGCCTCCGGGGCCACCGTCGTCGTCTGCCAGAAGGGGATCGACGACCTGGTCCAGCACTACCTCGCCAAGGCGGGGATCTACGCCGTCCGCCGCGCGAAGGAGAGCGACATGGACGCCCTCGCCAAGGCGACGGGCGGCCGGGTGATCACGAACCTGGACGACCTCACCGGCGGTATCCTCGGGCACGCCGCCCTCGTCGAGGAGCGGAAGATCGGCGAGGACGAGATGACGTTCGTCACCGGCTGCAAGAACCCGCGCGCCGTGAGCATCCTGGTCCGCGGCGGCACGGAGCACGTCGTCGACGAGCTGGAGCGCACCCTCCATGACGCCCTGCGCGTTGTCGGGGTCGCCGTCGAGGACGGGAAGGCCCTGCCGGGCGGCGGGGCGCCGGAGATCGAGCTCGGCCACCGCCTCAAGCGTCACGCCGCGACCGTCGGCGGCCGCGAGCAGCTCGCCATCGAGCAGTTCGCCGCGGCGGTCGAGGTCGTCCCGCGCACGCTCGCGGAGAACGCGGGCCTCGACCCGATCGACACCCTCGTCGCCCTGCGCCAGGCGCACGGCGAGCCGAAGGGGTCCACCATGGGCCTGGACATCGCCACGGGGAAGCCCACGAACATGCGCGAACTGCAGGTCATCGAACCGCTCCGCGTCAAGACGCAGGCGATCGACTCCGCCACGGAGGTGGCGGTGATGATCCTCCGCATCGACGACGTGATCGCCTCGAAGAAGTCGCCCCCCTCGGCGGGCGGCGGCGGGGACGACCACCACGGCGGCATGGGCGGGATGGGCATGCCCGGCATGGGCGGCATGTAGTCAGGCCGGCAGAACGCGCCCGAACTTCCCGCGTCCGACCTCGAGCCCGAAGTTCGTCCGCCGCACGAAGCAATCCAGGAGCCGGAGGCCGCTCCCGGGCTTCAGCCCGAGCTTCGCGGCGAGGTCCGCATCGTCGTCCCAGAGCACGAGGCGGCATCCCCCGCTCGCGTCCCGGACGAGCACGTTCGCGACGCGCCCCTTGCGTCCGTCCTGGCGGGTGAACTCCCTCGCGGGGGTCACCTCGTCCACGGTGACCTTCAGCGTCGCCTCCATCCCCTCCTGCAGGTCCGCGACACGCCCGTACGTGACGACGTCCCGCCCGAGCTGCGCGACCACGAGCAGCGAGGCCGCAGACTCGTCGAGGAGCCCGCCCCACGTGTCGATCACGGCCTGCACGTTCGCCTTGAACTGCGCCTCGGAGACAAGGTCGGCGACGCGCACGTGGTGGTTGGGCACGGCCCCCCATCGATGCCGGGGGATTTCTGCTTGACGGCTACAGGCAAGCCTTGGAGTTCACCGAGGGTCTGGCGGGGCAAGGGGTAAGTCCACCGGAGTTGCGCCCGGGAATCGGATCGTGCTGCCCGCACACCGCGGTCCCCCGTACGACACCATCCACGTCCCCCCGCCGTGGGACACGGGCGGAGATTGGACCCATGCTGGGTCACGAAGGGGAGGGGGCCATCACATGGTCCTACGCAGAACAAGCCCGGCAGCTGGGACCAAGTCGGACACCGAACCCCACGGCCCGGGGCACAACGTTCCAGCCCCCAGCGCGTCTCACCGAAGCCGGATCGTCTCGAGGTTCATCGGGGCGCGCGTCTCCACGCCAAACTTCTTGTAGAGGCCGGACGCGAGTTCGGCGCACTTGTACTCCTCGCCGTGACCGATGATCACGCGTTCCGGTCGCGGCTCCATGCTGCCCACATAGTTCATCAGTTGCAGCCGGTCGGAGTGCCCGGAGAACCCGTCGATGGTCTCCAGGTCCATCTTGATGCGAAGGACGAGCGGGTGCCCCTTGTCCATGAGCGTGATCTCGCGCGCCTCGCGCTGGATGCGCCGGCCGAGCGACCCCTCGGACTGGAACCCCACGAACACGAGGGCGTGCAGGGGGTTGTCCGCCCAGCCCTTGAAGTACTCCAGGACCGGGCCGCCGGACATCATCCCGGAGGTGGCGAGGACGATGCACGGCTCCGTGTCGTCGACGATGCGGTGGCGCATGTCTTGCGTCTCGACGCGGTGGAAGATCGGGCTCAGGAAGGGGTTCTCCCCCGTCTGGAAGATCTGCGTGCGCAGCTGCGAGTTCATGTACTCCGGGTAGGCGGTGTGGATGGCGGTCGCCTCCCAGATCATCCCGTCGAGGTAGATCGGGGCCTCGGGGATCTGCTTGTTCCGCATGAGCTCCTCGAGGACGAGCATGACCTCCTGCGAGCGCCCGACCGCGAAGACGGGGATCAGGGCCTTCCCGCCACGCCGGAGGATGCGCCCGACGATGTCCCGCAGTTGGCTGGCGGCGTCGAAGCGCGAGGGCTGGATGTCGTGGAACCCGCCGTAGGTCGACTCCATGACGAGCGTCTCCACGCGCGGGAACTTGTTCACGGCAGGGTTGAACAGCCACGTCTTCTCGAACTTCATGTCCCCGGTGAAGGCGATGTTGTACATCCCGTCGCCCACGTGGAAGTGGCACACGGACGAGCCGAGGATGTGCCCGGCGTTCTGCATCGTGAGGCGGATGTCCGGCGCGATGTCCGTCGTCTCGCCGTAGCGCAGCGGGATCGTGCGCTTCACCGCCTCGCGGATGTTGGAGGAGTCGTAGGCGGACTTCCGCGCCTCCCCCATGGCCACCTTGATGAAGTCGATCTGGAGCAGGGACATGAGGTCCCGCGTCGGCGCCGTCGTGTAGATCGGCCCGGTGTACCCGTACTTGTAGAGCGCGGGGATCAGGCCGGAGTGGTCGAGGTGCGCGTGGGTCACGACGACCGCGTCGATGGAGTCGAGGGGCATGACCTCGGACGCGGAGAGGTACGGGCTCCCGTTCTCCTCGGAGATCAGGACGCCGCAGTCGACGAGGACCTTGGAGTCCCGCGTGCTGATCAGGGCCGCGGACCGCCCGACCTGGCGGAAGCCGCCGAGCGTCGTGATGCGCACCCAGTTCTCCCCCGTCGGGATCTCCCGCGAGAGGCGGCGCGCGACGGTGCGCAGGAAGGTCTCGCGGTCGTCGCGGACGGTCCGGAGATACGCCCGGATCTCCTCGACGGTCTTCGAGGGGATCGGCGGGGTCCGGGCGACCTTCGGCGCCCAGCCGATCTTCTTCTTGATCTCGTTGAGCAGCGCCCCCTGCTTCCCGATTACCATGCCGGGCGCGAGCGCCTCGATGGTGACCTCGCCGGTCTCCGGCTCGAAGTAGATGTCCGTGAGCTGGGCCTCCTTGGGGATGACCTCCCGGAGGTACGCCTCGGCCTTCGACTGCTCGGCCAGGAGGCTCGGGTCCGGGCGGACCACGATGCGCTTCCGGAGGCCCTGCGCGAGCTGGCGCACGAGGTCGTTGTTCTCCGCGAAGGCGTCCATGTTCTTGGTGTAGATGGCTACCACTGGGCCTTCGTAGTCGATGCGTGTGATCTCGACATGGTCCGGCACAATCCTTCGGACCACGTCCCTGGCCGCTGCCAGGATCTCTTCCATACCCATGGTGCCACTCGAGGCGAGCGGCGGGGGCGAGCTGGACCCGTCTCAGGTGAGCTTCATCGCCGTGCTGCGCCTCTTGACTTCCGCGTCGTCCAGTTCCTTGTACCCGTCCTTCGTGATGGCAGCGACGTCGATGCCCTCGCCCGAGGCGGCATCCCGGCGCATGGCCATCGTCACAGAACGGATCGCAAGGTCGATGCCCTCGGCCACCGTCATCTCGTCGCGGTAGTGGTCCTCGAGGACACCGTACACATAGGGGCTCCCGGAGCCCGTGGAGACGTACTTGTCCGGCAGCGAGCCGCCGGCGAGGTCGAGGGAGAACACATGCCCGCCGGTGCGGTCGACGCCGCCGATGACGAGCTGGACCCAGTAGGGGAAGTAGCGCCGCCCGGACAGGATGTTGGCGGTGAGCGTGGCGCAGGACTCCACGGGCATCGAGGTGTTGCGCTTGAGCTTGTAGAGCTCCACCTCGGCGGTGATGTACCGCGCGAGGACCTGGAGGTCGCCGACCAGCCCGGCGGTGGTCAGCCCGAGGTTGTCGTCGAGCCGGTACACCTTCCGGGTGCGCTTGTGGGCGATCAGCGTCCCCGCCGTCGCGCGGCGGTCGGCCGCGAGCACCACGCCGTCCTTGAGCACGAGGCCGAGCGTCGTCGTCCCGGTCTCGACTTCCTTCATCACGCCTGCCATGAGAATACCCCGCAGAAGCAGAGAAACTGACTACTCGCGAATATCGGTCCGCTATATAAGCGTTTTTGCCTTTCCCTCCATGGGGAGAACTCAGCGCGCCGCGGTCTCCAGGAGCCGCTCCACCGGGAGCGCGGCCTGGAAGAACCGGAGGGTCCGCCCGTCCGGGGTGACATCGACCATGACGAGGCGGAGGACGCCGAGGTCCACCAGCCGCCGGACGCGGTGCCAGCACTGCACCACCGGCACCCCATGGGAGCGGGCGATCTGTCCAGGGGTCCTCGGGCCGCTGGTCGTCGCGCGCAAGATGGCCAGGTTGAGCCGGTCGAGCCGGGCCGCCACGCTGTACCCACGTCCCGGTCAGGGGTTATCCCTTGCCCCCGCCGTACACGTGCTGATTCGGCAAACAGGGAACGTTCCTGTTCCGGGGAACGTCAGGACGCGATGTCCTTGCGCATCTTGTCCTTCAGCGCCTTGATCTTCTCCGCGGTGTCCTTGACGCGCTCGAGGAGGTCCTTCCGCCCCTCGATCCCGGCGCGGATGAGGAACGCGGCGCACTCCGAACGAGACCCGAAGAGCCCGCTCTCGACAAGCAGGTCCATCGTCGCGAGGTCCTCGTCGGCGACGCGCGTCATCACGATGTTCCCGCGGCCCTTGAGCGCCTCGTGGAGGCCCTTCAGGTCCACCCCGGTGCCCTCGAACTCGAGCTCCCCGCCCTCCTTGGTGGCCAGCTTGATGGCGATGGCCTTCGTGGCCCCTTCCTTGGGAGCGCAGACACAGAGGTCGCCGACGAGGTCGCCGGCGGGGCCGCATTCGCAGCTGACGACGCACAGGCCGCCGAGGTTCCCGGTCATGGTTACGTGTAATGTAGTTACATGTATTTGACCCCATGGCCTTACCGCCATGCGCGGACTCGGGGGGAGGTCCCACCGCGGCGTCATGACTCGGCGGCGCGATGCGAATCCCCGTCGTGTCGGAAAGCGGGCGCCTGGAGTTCTCCGTCCAGGGGGTCCTCACCGTGAGGATCGTCCTCCGCCTCCCGGACGGGGACCTTGAGATTCCTTTGAGCGCCTTCGGCGAGGACGAGGCAAGGCTCGAAGGCAGCCCTGCCCGCTTCCGACGCACCGCGCAGCTCCATGACCATTTCGCCCTTCAGTGGCGAGGGAAGTCGTGGGAGGTCCGGATCCCGGTCCTCGGGCCCGTCCGCGTCCGGCTGCCCTCCGGACGCGAGGTCCGTGTCGTCCGTGTGCCGGGGAAGCGTGGCCGGCTGGCCTCCGAGGACGGCAGCTTCCGGCTCGAGAGGCGGTGGCTCAGCATGACAGGGGAGGCGTCGTGGCAGGGCGAGGATGCGTTCCCGGCGCTCCTGCTTGTCCTCTACGCCAACGCACGCCTCTGGCACGCGGAGCCCTGGTCCGCGGTGGCGTCCCCGGTCTGATCACCAGACGCCCATGGCCTTCGTGGCGATGACCACGACGACCGCGAGGACAATGACGCCGACGGCGGCGTACATCTTCGTGTTCGACTTCTTCTTGTTCCCCGCGAGGTTGAGGACGCCCAGGTCGTAGGACATGGGGGCGAGCATCCTCTCCAGGCTGAAAACGCTTGTGTAGTCGCGTCCGCGACAAATCAGCCGAGCAGGTCGGCCACGACGACCGCCGCGCTGGCCGGGGCGAGGCGCAGCTCGAGCTCGCTCTCCCCTGGGCCCGGCCACGGGGCACGCAGGGTCACCGCGACACCCTCCCTCCGTCGCTCGACACCGCGCACCTCCTTGAGAGGGACCTCGAGGAACTCCCGGCCGCCGCCCTGGCGGAAGAAGTGGTCCACCGCCGTCGGGGGCACCGCGGCCTCGACATTGAGCGTCGTCACCCTGTCGTCGCGGTCGACCTCGCCTGCGAGGAAGAAGAGGCGCTCGCTGGTGGCGGTGAGCTCCCCCCAGGTCGGAAGGAGCACGGGCTGCTCCTTCCCGGCCACGCGGAGGAACAGGGACGCCTCGACCGTGGCGGTGGCGGTCTCGGTCTCGCCCTCGGCCAGGAGGCGCTCGCCATCGGCGTCGAGGATCCGTCGCTTCAGGGTCGCGAAGGCCGCGTCGTAGGCCCGCCCCCGGGCGTCGACGGCGCCGAGCTCCATGCGGTTACCCCGGACGCGGCGTGCCGAACGCCTGGCGGTAGCGCTCCGCGATCTCCGCGACGTCCTGCTGGCTGTAGTCGTCCTTGTCCGGGGCCTCGGTGTACTCCGCGAGCTGCCCGGCCGTGCGGATGTCCGGGAGGACCGTGCTCACGGTCTCCTCGCTGAGGCAGAACTTGATCGCCGCCTGCCCGATCGTCATGCCATGCCCTTCGTGGATCCAGGCGAGCGACTTCGCCGCCGCCTCGGCCCATCTCAGGAAGTCGGGTCGGCGCGGCGCGGGTGCGGTAGGGTCGATGAGGCTGAAGGCAGGGTCGTACGTCCCGGCCATCGGGCCGGACGCATGGGCTCCCCGGACGACGTTCCCCGTGTTCCCCTCGAGGCTGGCGGTGAAGAACTTCCTTCCGGGGTCCTGCTCGAGGACGTTGAACGCGTGGCCGACCGCCGTCGCGAACCGCTTCTTGATCGCCGCCATCCCCTCGTCGTAGTGGCCGACCCCTGGCCCCATGGAGATCCCCCAGTAGCGGATCAGCCCCTCGTCCTTGAGGGCGTCCAGGCCCGCGAAGAGCGCGTTGTCCTGGAGGACCGCCATGGTCGGGTTCTCGATGAAGAGGAGGTCGAGGTAGGTGCTCCCGAGGCGCTGGAGGGAGGCCTGCACCGCGAAGCGGATCCCCGCCGGGTTGGCGGGGGCGGTCGCGCCGAGGATGATCATCTCGCGGCGCTCGCCGAAGGCCTTCCCGAGGAGCCCCTCTCCCACGCCGTGGCCGTAGGGCCCGGTCTCGTAGTACGTGATCCCCGCGTCGTAGGCCTGTTTCAGCAGCGCGATGGCGCTGGCCTCGTCCGGCGGCTTCCACCACGGCGCGGAGAGCGTCCAGAGGCCGAAGCCGACCTCGGAGACCTCGATCTCCGCCTCGCCCAGCTTGCGGTAGCGCATCGAACCCGCCGGAGGAAGCGCCCGCGGTATTTCAGCGAGACGGCTTCCGGGGTCCGACGATCACAACGGCGGGGGAGCGCACCCGGGCCCTCCGCGCCTTGGCGACGATGGTCCGGAGGGTGCCCCGGAGGACCTTGGCCTCGGGGAGGGTGGCGCGCTCGATCATCGTCGTCGGGGTCAGGGCTGGCCTCCCCGCCGCGAGCAGGCGCCCCACATTCTCCGTGAGGCTGGACGCGCTCATCATCAGGACCAGGGTGCCCGCGAACCGTGCCGCGTGCTCCCAGTCGATGCCGGGATGCCGTCCGGGGAGGACGAGCACGCCCCGGGTGCAGTCGGCGTCGGTCAGGGAGAGGCCGTGCGCCGTCGCCGCGGCGGTGAGAGACGAGACGCCGGGGACGGCCTCGACGGGGATGCGAAGGCGGCGCAGCCCTTCGAGCTCCTCCGGTCCCGACTCGAATAGGAACGGGTCGCCCACGTGGAGGCGGAGCACGGTCCGACCGGCCCTGGCGTGGCGGGCGAGGCGCCGCACGACCTCCCGCGTCGGGGTCGCGTGGGGACCGCCCTGGACGCGCTCGACCTGCGCGCCCTTCGGGAACAGCGCCTCGATCCCCGTGCCGAGCAGGCCGTCGTGGACGAGGACGTCCGCGGCCCCAAGGAGGGTCACCGCCCGCAGCGTCAGCAGACCCGGATCTCCCGGGCCGGCCCCGACGAGGTAGACCTTCCCAAGAGCCACGGCGGGGGCACCGCGAGGCGGGTTCTTACCCCTGGCGCCCTTACCGCTGGTAGTACCGGCCCCAATCGTCGTCCCGCCGCCGCTGCTCCTGGCGGAAGGCCTCCTGGATCTTCCCGTTCGGCGACTTCTTCTTCGTCACCGCGAGCCCGACGATCACCGCCGAGGCGGCCGCGATGCCCACGAGCGCGATCAGCCCGACGGGCAGTCGGAACCCGTCCTCACCGCTTCCCTGGACGAAGGCCTCGGAGGCGAAGAGCGGGTCATGGTCGATGACGTCCCCGCGGGGGAAGCTCATGCCCACGAGCGCGACGAACCCGCTGTACGCGGCGTTCTCCTCGATCCGGGAGGAGCGGACGACGCCCTGGATCTGGGCGTAGACGGGGGCCGTGCGGCCGTCCACCGTCGTCTCGGAGACCCAGGTGAGGTCGCCGATGTAGCTCCACTCCCCGGTCATCCTCAGGAGGGGGGAGGCGATGCGCCGCGGGGGACGGTAGGTCCCCTCAGTCTCGTTGAGGCGGCGCTCCCCGCCGAGGTTCGTCACGATGGCGCCACCCTCATGCATCCGGTCGAGCAGGAGCCGGTCCAGGAAGTCCGGACCGTCCAGCGGGATGCGGTTCACGACCATGGCGTGCATCTCGAGGAGCAGGCCCGGCGCGGTGTTGGCGGCGTCGAAGTCCCAGCCGACGAAGCGCTGGTCCCACTTCGCGCGGTACTGCAGGCGGTCCCCGCTCCAGGTGAGGTTGCCGTCCCGCGTGAGGTTGACGGTGGGGCGGCTCAGGGGGCGGCGCACGACGTCGATGCGGATCTGCGGGAGGCTCGCGTTGTCGACGCGGACGACGTCGGTCGCAAGATGGAAGGTGAAGGTGACCTCGTCCAGGGCGCCGGCGGTGCTCGCGTTGCGGTCGAGCGCCCGGTACGGGAGGTCCCGCGCGGTGAGGCTGAAGTCCCAGCGCCTCCGCGTGCCCTCCTCGGTGCGCACGACCTCGGACTGCTCCCAGGCCGTGCTCAGGGAGGCCGCCTTGTAGAGCGGCTCGTTGCCCACGTGCCCGTCATACCGTTCGCCGTCGTAGTTCCTCGAGTAGTTCGCGATGCCATCCCCGTTCGTGTCGTTGAACTCGAAGAGGTGCTCGAGCTTCACGGCGTAGATCGTGTAGACCTTGAGCGCGCGGTCCTCGTCGACGAGGCGCCCGTTCTCGTAGACGTCCGCCACGCCGAGGTAGCGCGCCTTGATCGCGACCAGGTAGACGAAGTTGGGGTGCTCCGCGGTTCCCCACAGCACGCCGAACCAGGCGTCCTGCCCGAAGCGCAGGAACGTCCGGTTCCCGCCGTCGAGGAGCGTCGTCGCCCCGCTCTCTTCCACCACGCCCGGAATCACCTCGCTCGCCGAGGCCGGAACGGCCAGGCCGCCGACCAAGAGCACCATCGCGAGCGCCAATCCCATCCCGTTTCGTGCCATCGTCCTTCACCGGCGGTTTCCCGCCAAGGGTCTCTATCTGACCCGGAGTACTCAAGGGGCCTCTACTACTTTCCCGCCATTGTATCATGCGCTCCACGGTTCTATCCGGGGAAGCATTATTATCAGGAGGGCGTTTCGACGGCCGGATGGCGCTCCCCTTGAGCCAGGACGAGCGCATCCTCCTTCATCTCTCCAAGTTCGCGCGCTTCCGCGACGAGTGGGACGTGCCCGCCGAGATCGCCCAGGAGGGGATCGGGCAGCGCCTCGACATCCTTGTGAACAACGTGTCGCGCGCGCTCACGTCCCTAGTCGCGAAAGGCCTCGTTGAGGAGCGCCTCGCCCACGTGCGCGGGAGGCCGCGCCGCCTGAAGACGTACTTCCTCACGGAGCGGGGCCGCCGTTCCGTCGAGGACACGGAGGGGCGGCTGCGCGCCGCGACCGCGGTCGTGGAGCTCGGCGGCTCGACGAAGGAGATGACGCTCGCCGCCGTGGAGGAGGCGCTCACGCGGACCCGCGGGCGCGCGCCCGAACTGCTGCGCCTGGTCGACGCGATCCGCGCGGGGCGCACACGGGACGCCGATCTCTCAGAGGGCCTGGGCGATACGGCGGCGCCCCTGGCTCCCCGGTTCCAGGAATTCCTGGAGGGGGCACCCGACGCCGCCCACTTCGTGGGCCGGGCTGCCGACCTGGAGGCGATCGACGCGGCGTTCTCGGGTCCGGATGTCACCGCCGTCGTGCTCTGGGGCCTGGCCGGGATCGGGAAGAGCTCCCTCGCTGCACGGGCATTGGAACGCCACCGCGGCCGGACGCACCTCTTCTTGCACCGTTGCGCGGAGTGGGACACGCTCCGCGGGCTTGTCGCGTCCGTGGCGCCCTTCCTCCAGGCGGCCGGCCGCAACCGGCTCGCCGCCGCGCGCCGCCAGCGCTGGACCAGCCCGACCGAGCTGATCGCTCCGCTCGCCGCGGACCTCCATGGCCTGCCGGCCATCCTCGCCTTCGACGACGTGCACACCCTCACCGCCGAGGCGTCCCCCTTCCTCGCCGTCGCCCTCGAGGCGGCGCGTCGGTCGGGCGCGCATCTCGTCCTCATCTCGCGCACCGTCCCCACGGTGTACGGGCGGGGCGAGGCGGCGGGCGGCGCCATCCTGGAACGGGAGGTCGGCGGGCTCACCGAGGCCGAGGCCCGTGCGCTCCTCCCGGACCTGAGCGGGGACGCCTTCGCGGCCGCGTTCGTCGCGACGCGCGGACACCCGCTCTTCCTGCGGCTCCTCGCCGCCGGGGGCGGGGGCGGCACCGACCTCGCGCGGTACATCGAGCAGGAGATCTACGAGGGGCTCTCCGGTCCCGAGCGCGCCGCGCTCCGCTCCCTGGCGGTGCACCGCCTCCCCGTGCCGGCGGGTGCCCTGCCTGGCGGCGACGCCGTGGCGGCGTTGCGCGACCGGGGCCTCGTGCACGAGATCGGCGGCCGCTTCGACCTCCACGACCTGATCCGGGAGTTCCTCCTGTCAAGGCTCTCGCGCGAGGAGCGCGTCGGCCTCCACCGCGCCGCGGCGGCGCACTGGCGGGCGTCCTCCCCGG
>Ga0209342_10003380_pt1 | contig 16800 bp, 12 predicted proteins | sample RifCSP16_2_FD_184023 | JGI IMG/M metagenome (GOLD analysis project Ga0209342, IMG submission 184023) | Soil microbial communities from Rifle, Colorado - Rifle CSP2_sed 16_2 (SPAdes) (version 2) | ecosystem: Environmental > Terrestrial > Deep subsurface > Rock core/Sediment | place: Rifle... | reverse complement strand
CTCACGGCCCAACTGAAGCCTGACAGGGGAAGGACTACCAGGAGCGAGAAAAGCGGCCTGCTGCGTGACATACGCCCTCCAAGGTTGGGGGGTTGTTGTGGGGCGCTGGTCACGCAATCTTGGCGGGGGGTGACCACGAGGCACAGGAATAGGGATCACTGATGGGCTGTGCCCTGGGTCACCATGCCGGCGGCGGCGCAGGTTGGGCTTCCGGTAAACTCCTTGAGGGGCACGCGCTTGCGCCGGCTCCGCTCCGGCTCGTCCGGCCGGATCCCGGCCCGCTCCCATCTCCCAACCAGCCGCTGACCGTCGCCGACCTGGACGAGGCATGGCGCGAAGGGGTACCGAGCGCCTGGTCGGCGCAACGGATCGCGATCTGCGTGCTGGATGCCCACGGTACGGCGATGCCACCGGACGACGCTCTCGCCTTTGTCACAGCGCGCAGCCGCTGGATGCTGCTGTCGGCCGACTCGGCCAGGTACTGGCGCCGGGGCGCGGCGGTAGGCGTGCGCGACGATGGCCTGTGGCAGCTCGACCGCGCACACGATGCCGTGCGATCTGCCAGGCAGGCGGTCCGAGAACGCTTGGGCCTGATCCGTCGGTGGGCCCACATGCGACCCGACCGCAAGGTCTTAGAGGCGAACCGCAAGCGCTTCGAGCGCGAGCGTGAGGCCCACGCCGAACGTTTGGCGGCGCGTCGCGCAGCGGCTCCACCGAGGTCGTCACCAGCCTTCGTCATGAGGGGCTTCCCTACACGTTGTCCCCGAGCCACTGCACCAGCGCCGACACCGTGCGGTCCAACGCCGGCAGGTATGCCTCGCCGAGATAGTCCCGCTCGTGCGGCACGTTGAGCTGAAGTTGCCCCAGAACCTGGCCGTGCTCAAGGATGAACTCCCGCGCGAGCGATGCCGCGAGCGAGGGCGAGGCCGCCTGCACCCCCGGCTCCTGCAGCCACGCCCGAAGGCGAATGACAAAGGCATACACCCTCACCCACGGATGCCACGCGGGAGGGTGGGGGAGTTTCAGCAGCGCGGTCCAGCGGCGCTGATCGGCGTAGTACTTGACCGGCCGGTCCGTGCGGGACTCGATGAGCCGGGCGTCGGCCAGTGCTTCACAGGCGCCGCGCACCGAGTACTTCGCGTACAGCAGCGCGTCGGCGATGTCTTTGACGTCGGCCCAGGCGCCGCGGCGGCCGATGAGGTAGCTCAGGGTATCGATGCGGACATCCACGCCGAACGCGGTCCGCAGGCGCAGCATGAGCGACCCGGGATCGCTCAACCGTGTGGCCGCGGGGCCCACCTTACCGGGTCTCCCGGCCGGCTTCGAGCTGGCTGCGGCCAGCTGGCGCCACCGGGGGTCCTTGCCAAAGCTCGCGACCCAGGCCGCGAACCCGGCCACCCGCTTCTCCACGCCAGGAGGGAACGAACCCGCTGCCCGTTTCAACCGTTGGACGCTGAGCAGGCGGGATCCCACTCCCGCGAATCCGTAGAGAAAGTCCCCCAGACGGGGTTCGTCGTCCGCCAGCCAGAGGGAGGCGAGCACCAGTGCTTCGGGGTCGACGATGGCGTCCGGTGCCCGGGGCGCGGCGGCCTGGCCGCCCAGCGCCTGCCACTGGATCCAGACCGCCCCGGCCGCCGCCTCGTGCAGCTCCCGCGCGATGCTAGAGAAGCGCGTCTTGGACATAGGCCACCACTCGGGCAACGACGGCGTGGAACTCCGGCGAGGAGTCCTGGGCGCGGACCCACTCCGCGGCCCACTCGAGGTCTTCGGGGTTGGGCTTCAAGGCGAGCAAGTCGCGCACGTGCACATTGTCAGGTCCCGTCTGGTCGGCCGAGGCATAGAGCTTGAAGCAAATCAAGTCGCGCCGCCCGACGATGCCGACGCGGAGCGCGCCGTACCTGCGCCACTCGATTCGCTCGGCAAGGCCCGGCGGCAAGCCGGAGCGCCACTGATCGGCCACGGTCGTGTTCATCCAGTTCTCCAACAGACCTCGGTCGCGAGCCACCGCAGCGATTGCGCGACGCAGCGCGTCGGGCAGAGGGTCCGGCGGTTCGATCGCGCCGGTATCGTCAGCCCGAGCCAAGACGTCGACATCGATGGTGGGGCGGTCCACGATCGCCAGCAGGTTCAGTGCGGCTCCGCCAAGAACGACGATCGCGCACGACTCGTGCGCGTGAGCGAGTCGCTCGCCGACGGCGGTCAGCGCTGATTCGATGGCGGTCCGTCCTTGGAGTTTCATGTGAGGCTAGGCCATGGGAGATGGCAGACTATATTATAGGGTCTAATAGACTATATAATACTGCCCATTCTTCGTCAAGCCCAAGTGTTAGCTCGCCTCAAGCTTGGCCACCGGCTGCCGCCGTGAAATCCCTCTCGAACGGGCGCCAGAAACTGGCACCAGTGTCAACGGCGGTTTGGGATTGCACAGCGTCCCCCTTCACCCACAACAAGAAGCCCCGCGCATCCCGCAGGACGGCAGGGCAACTCGTTTGACTGACAGCGGATAGCGGATAGCTATTGGTTCATGGGCCTGAGTGGAGTTGAACCACTGACCTCACGCTTATCAGGCGGTGAGGGGCAGGGCTCAGATTCCGGTAAGTTCTCGGATTTCAAGGCGATTCCCCACGATCTGCACGGAATCGAAAATCACAAATCCGAGGGGTTCACGGTGTGACGTGGCACCGGAAGTGGGACCAACCGTCACGTACACTTGGTCGAACCGGCCGAGTCGTCGTCCGGTATCCAGATGCTCTCAGGCGGAACCTCCACGACGCGGTCGTCCTGCCAGATGACGACGGGCACGCCCAGCCTTGGTGTCGCACGACAGCGTATCCCGCTTCTTCGATAGCTCGATCAATCGCTGACGCGTCTTGGAGGATCGCGGCGGTGTCTTTCGCGGGGCGGTGGATCATGGAGACTTCTCCTCAATCTGGCTGCGCACCACTCTCCAGACCTCGGCGTCGACAACGGTAGGTTCCTTGCCGCGGGCCCGTGTGCGATGAGCCGCTGCCGTCCGATCACGCTCACGCGCTTGGGCGGACGGTGCTGCCATCACCGAGCTGCCCGTAGCGGTTCCGCCCCCAGAGCCAGAGGCTGCGGTCCGCCCTCATCGCCGCCGAGGCTCGTGGCGGCAATCGCCACTCAGTCGGATCCCTGGCCCACGCGCGTCGGCGCGTTCCGGTGCTCAATGTCGCCAAGGCCGAGCTGCCCGCGACCGTTGTCGCTGGCCACCGACAAGCCACCGTCGGCCGCGACGGCCAGGCTGGGGCGAGCGCGGCGGCGACCGGGCGCGATCGCAGGACGCGCACCCTCAGGTTGGCCGTGCGGACGGAGTCGGACTGTGATTCTGGCCGCGGCTTCCCTGCCCTGCACGATCGTGAGGCTGCGCAGGGTGTCACGGCCACGCTGAAATCCTGAGGGGGTTTGCGGACTGGAGCAGGAGGGCAAGAACCGGGACGACGCACATGCCGTCAGCTCCGGCGATCCGAGACGAATTCGGCCGATTTGCCGAGGTTTAGCGCGAACCGCGCGGGTGGGTCAATGAGATTCCCCGGCCCCTTGGGGCGCGATGCCCCGACCGGACCGTCGCGGCCCCTTCCGGGAAATCCGGGCAAGGCGCGCCTCCACGTCCCGCACCAGAGGCTGGTACTCGGGGTCGGCGCCGCGCCAGCGCGCGACAAAGCGGCCGTAGTGATGTGCGGCCTCGACGAAGTTGCCCCGCCGCTCATGGATCTCCCCAAGGCGCAGGTGAGCAAGGGCGGCAAGCGCGACATCGGGACCGACGTGGAAACCGATTGTGCCGTACCAGCCCAGCGCCTCTTCATCGCGGTGCAGTTGCCGCAGCAACTCGGCACGAAGGAACTGGCTGAAGGTCCGCCGTGACTCGCTCACCCGCGTCGCCAGCGGCATCATGAACCGGACGCGCTCCACCAGCGCCAGCGCGTCCGCCGGACGCCCCGCGCGCAGGGCAACCAGGGCGCGGATCTCAAGAGCCAGATCGTGCCGAACCTGGAAGGTGTCCGGCGGTGTCCGGGCCTCGTCGAGCGCCCGCGCATGCCGCAAGGCCTCGGTGCTGTCGCCCAGGCGGGCTCCGAGCACGCCGAGCAGGTACTCCATGAGCCAGGGATGGAGGGCTGCGGGCATTTCGAAGAATGCCAGGTCATCGAAAGGTGGAAGCGCCCTTTCCCGGAGCGCATCGCGCATTGCACGGAGCTCGCTGTCGGGCCGCTCGAACCCCGGCAGCACGGCGAAGCGGATCGGCAACGCCATGGCGACCCCGGGCGTCGGGACGGCCGCCCGGTCGAACTCCGCGCGCGCCCGCGCCCAACGGCCGCTGGACGCTTCCAGCAGGGCACGGCACAGGGACGCATAGGCCCGAGCCACGGGTGCCCGGTCGGTGGCGGTGGCCAGTTCCGTCAACAACTTGCGGGCCGCGTCGAGGCTGTCGGAGTAGGCCATCAGTTGCCAGGCGGTCCAGAACAGCCCCACGTCGTCGACAGTCGGGAGGCCGCGCGCGATACTGTCTCTGGTTGCCGGGTCTCCCAGGATGAACGCGACGACCCGGCGCTGGGAGTCGAAGAATCGATTGGTGCGCATCGATCGCTGAGCCGGCAGCGCCTGCGCGTCGGCGTACCGGCGCTCGTACAGTGCGAGCCAGCGCGCATGCGCGACGGCCAGCGGGTACTCGGGATCCAGGGCCAGTGCCCGGCTCAGCGGTTCGCGGGCGTGCGAAGTGGGTTGCCCGCGCCGCCAGCCGTAGAACAGCCGAACCGCTGCCAGCTCCTGCCACGCCTCCACGAGGTCGGGGTATTGTCCCGTCACGACCTGCGCGAGGCTGTCGGCCAGGCGGTCCTCTCCATGGTGCCAGGCCCAGCGCGTTGCGACCATCAAGCTGTCGCGTTGCGACAGCCGATTCAGGTGCCGGTACGCCCGGTCAATACTCTCGAGCGCGGCCGGCAGTCCTCCGCCCCTGATGGTGCCGCTCCACCCCAGGGCCTGCGACAACCGGTACCAGGCAAGGGCGAAGGTCGAGTCGGCAGCCACGGCCTCCCTGAGCGTTGCCGCCGCGGAGTCGAACACCCCCCGCCGCAGCAGTGCTTCGCCCTCGAGATAGGCTTTGAACGCTGTGTAGTTCGCGGCCTGGACCGTGGCGACGTCCTCCAGGTGCGCTCCTGGACCCAGCGGCACACCCGCCAGGAGTCGTCGGGCCATCTCGGTCACCAGCTCCCCGATCCGGTCCCGGTGGCCGGCGGCCGAAGCCTCCCTGAGCGGTCCGGCCCTCCGCCGCACCTCGTAGAGCGACGCCGAGACACGCACTTCGTCGCCCGCGTCCGCGACGCTGCCGAGCACAAAACGGCCGGCCCCGAAATGCGAGGCGACCCGGCGCGCGCGATCGGGATCGCGGAGAGCCTCGCCCGTGCGGCGCAGATGGCTGGTCAGGGCGAACGGGTCCACCCGCCGGAGCTGGCCAGCGCCGTCGAGCGCCTCGCTCAACAAACCCATCAGTCCGTCGCCGAGGTACGCCAACTCGGGGCCCGCCTGCACCGCGAAGGGGAATACCGCGATTCTGCTCAGCACCGGCGCATCCCCGGTGGGCGGGCCGGACACCCGGCGCACCAGCAGGGCCGCGGCACCCAGCGCGGCCGCGGAGAGCGCGAGCGTCGCCGCCCCCACGGCGCGGCGCGAGAGAACTGGGCGGCGGGCCGACGGCCTTGCGTCGCCGGCGACCTGGAGCGCCGCGGCGAACTCGGTGGCCGAGGCAAACCGGTCGGCAGGATGCTTGGCGAGCCCGCGCAGGATCGCCGCCTCGATGGGCTCCGGCACCGGGCGTGTCGCCCGGATCGGCCGAGGCATCTCCAGCATGACGCGCGCAAGCACGGCGTAGGCGTTCGCGCCCGTGAACGGGGGCTCGCCCGCGAGCGCCTCGTAGGCCACCGCCGCCAGCGAGTAGATGTCCGACGGTGGCCCTGCCGTGAGCGCCCCAACCGCCTGCTCGGGACTCATGTACGGTGGGCTTCCCAGCGAGAGACCCGCGCCGGCCAACCGCTCCGCACCAGCGCTGTTCAACGCCAGGGCGATGCCGAAATCCGCTAGCAGCGGCTGCCCACCCTGGATCAGGATGTTCTCCGGCTTGATGTCCCGATGCACGATCCCGCTCTTGTGAGCGTACTCGAGCGCGCCGGCCAGCGTGGCGATCAGCGCGATCGTGTCATCGACGGGAAGCTGCTTCTCGCGCTTAAGCCGCGCCCGCAGCGACTCTCCCTCCACGAAGGGCATGGCGTAGAACAACATCCCCTCGACGTTCCCCGAATCGAAGAGGGGCAAGATGTGCGGATGGTTGAGCCGCGCGGTCACCCGGATCTCGGCGGCGAATCGCTCGGCGAGACCCAGGGCGTTGACGGCGGGCGCCAGGATCTTAAGCGCGACGTGACGCTCGTGCCGGGCGTCGTGCGCCAGGTAGACGGTGGCCATGCCGCCCCGCCCCAGCTCCCGCTCGATCTGGTACCCACGCGCGCGAAACGCGGCGGCGACCGCGGGATCGGAAACCGGGGGGCCCCGGGACGGCAGGACGAGCGGCGCGGCCTCGAGTCCGGCATCGGCGCCGTCCGCCGGGTCCGACCGCGCGCGGATGCGCGCGATCACGGCCTCCGTCTCGGCGGCGGGCCGCGCCCCGAATTCGCTCGCGAGGTGCCGGGCGAACTTGTCGTACACGAACAGCGCTCCTGCGCGGTCGCCCAGCCGGTCCAGCAGCTCGAGGAGCTCCCTTACGGCGCGCTCATCCTCGTCCGACAACTCCACCGCACGCCGCGCGAAGACGATCGCCGTCGTCACCTGGCCGGCGACTTCGCGCTGCCTGGCCAGGGCCCGGGCGGCACGGGCGGCCAGACGGCGCAGGCGCGTGCGCTCCGCTTCGACCCACGCGTCGAACTCGGCCGCCCCCTGGAGATAGAAGGAGGGCAGCAGGTCGCCGCGGTAAAGGTCGAGCCCTTCCGATGGGTCGTCCGTGGTGACGGCGTCGGCAAAGGCCACCGCGTCGCACCACACGCGCCCCGGGTCCACCGCCACCTCGTCGGCACCGCGCGACACCAGCGCGTCCTCCCCCAACGCCTGCCGCAGGAAATAGACGGCCTTGTTGAGCGCCTTGCGCGCGCGCTCCTGGGTGAGCTCCGGCCAGAAGACCCCGAACAGTCTGTCGCGGCGGCACGCTCCGGTGGGTACGGCGGCGGCCAGGTAGGCGAGGAGGCCCAGGCGCTTGGGCTGCGCCAGCACGGTCCGCACCTCGTTGCCGCGCGGATCGACGAGAGTGACTCGACCGAGCAGGTAGAGCCGGTGCATCGACGCCCTCCGGGAGGCGACGGGCCTGCGCCGGCGGGAACCGCGAGACCGGCTGGGGCTGGGCGCGCCTGGAGGCCCAAAGATAGGGTCCGCGGGGGGTGTTGCCAGGTCACCGCCCGGAGACCGTCAGGGAATCGGCCCTCGTTACGGTCCGCCCCCAGGCAGGTCGGATGCGGTCACCCGGCCGGTTGGCGCAGGACACCACGCAGGACACCACAAGGAGGGTCTCATGCTCAGGTCCATCAGGTCATTGGGGCTTCTTGCCCTGGCGCTGGGGTGCGGCGACGAGATGCCGACGGCCTACCAAACCTCCGCCCCGCCTCCAGACCGCCTGTTCAGCGTCGCCGGGAACTCTGGATGCTACACGATCTCGGGCGCGCTCGATCAGGCCGCGATGCTTCCCGCTCCACTTGCCGGCACCATCACGGGTGACGTGACGGGGACGGTCCTGACTCGGTCAGCAGGACCGGCTGAAGCGCACGGCGCCGCCGTGCTGAGGCCGGTAAGCCAGACGTGGAACGTCACCGGCGGCATCGTCACACCGCTGATCGGGAAGACCCTGATCTTCGATAACGAGTTTGTCGGTGTGTTCGCGCAACCACCGCTGGTCCAGGTGAACACCCGAGTCCGGATCGCAGAGGGCGCCAAGATGGGCAACCTGACGCTGCACGGCATCACCGACCTCACCGCCGCGCCGGCGGTCACGTCGCACCTGGAGTACCATGGCGTGATCTGCCCGTAGAACGGCTCCGGACCGAGTACGGCGAACTCCTTCAGCTTGGGTAGTACTGAAGGGTTCGCCGACTTCGTAACCCCGGCCCTTCTCGAGCCCTCGCGAAGGCAGGGCAGTTGGACCACTGACCGTGACCTCCCGCCGCGGCGGTGGCCACCTGACCGCTGTCTCTGGGCACTCCCGTAGAGGTCCTTGAGCGACCGCAGCACGACGAGGTCACGACGGGGCGCGCGGCAGTCTCAATATCCGAGGTAAAGCCGGCGGCGGACACGTACACGAGGGGCGAGGAACGATCCCGTGCCCAGTGCGCCCACTTGACCCCGCTCTCCGCGAGCCGCTGGAGCGTGTCCAGGTGCCGCTCATGCACCGCGGCTCCGCGCGGCAGGCTATTCCATTTCACCGCGCCCGTCATGACGCGCCCATCCGCCAGCTCGCAGGCGAAGTCGATCTCGATCTGTTCGCCCGCCGGGTCCTTCCCTTCCCGGCGTGCCCATTCGGCCACGAGTGGCCGTGCTTCTGTCGGAGGCGATGATAGGCTTCCTTGACGATTTGCTGGGAGTCTCCCGCCCATAGGCGTATTCAGGAACGGGGCGATGCGTTCCCGCCAGACGTCCGAGGGATCAGAACGCTCGAGCGCCGCCTCGTGGGCGCCACAAAGCGATAGTGAAAACGGAACGCCGGGTCCGCCAAGTGCGAAGTGGCACCGGAAGTGGCACCAGCTTTCAAGGCGCCTGCCTGGGTCCAGGTTCGTCATCCGGCAACACGACGCTCCAAGGGGAAATCTCGACGACACGGCCGTCCTTCCAAACGACGAGAGGTAAGCCAAGTGGCCGGTGCCGAACCACGACCCGGCGCTGGGCCCTTTCGATGGCTCTGTCAATCGCCGTTCCGTCGCGGATAATCGCGCCGATGTCTTTTCTTGAACCGTCGGTCACAGGTGTTCAGCCTTTCCGCTTCTTGTGACGCTTCGCGTTCTCAGCCTTCCACACCAACGCCGGATGCCGCGCCAGCCGCGCCGCGAGCTCGCCGTCGTCCGGGACAAGAAGGCCCGGACGCAACTCCCCGGCCTGGAGCCGATCGGTATACTCACGCTCGGCCGCTGTCAGGTTAACCAGAGGTGCAACAACGACCCAGGCGGCTTCACGGAGTTGGGTCGCGGTCGGCCGGTCCTTCTGGGTCAGGCTAGGATGAAGTTGCTGTTCGACGGCGCGGTCCGTCACGCGTCGCCAGCGATCCGGGCCGTAGGAGTACACTGGATGATCGAGCGTACCAGCAAGGGCGACGAACAGCAATCGTAGCCGCGTCGTCCCCCACGCTGCCCCCGCGACGGCAGGAAGCCGGGCAGTATCGTAGAGATCGCGCGGGGCTGCCCGATCCAAAGTTGCGCACAGCTTCCCCGCGACCAGCTCCGCAACGCCCACGACCTTCACCGTCGGTCGTTCTGCGTCGCCCGGCTGCCAAAGTTCCGCCGGAAACGGCGGGTCGATTGACACGCGATGCAGGAAGTTGAGGTCGATCTCTATTCGGTCCGGGGCTCCCGCCGTGGATTTGTAGGCCAGATACGCCTTTCGGCCGGCGTGCTCCGCCCTGGACCACTGGAGCTTGTATCCCTGGGCACCAGCAATCGTAGTGATGGCTCGTTCCACCAGAGGGCGCTCATCCAGCATCTGCTCGCGCTCCTCGGAGCCGATGTAATTGAAGTCGAGGTCCACCGAGAGCCGGGGCGGTGAGCCAAAGCAGAGATTAAGAGCTGTGCCTCCTTTCAACGCCAGCGCGGTGCCCAGTATTGGGTGTCGTCTGATCTCGAAGGCCAGTTCGCCGAGCCGGGTCACTTTTTCGAGCGTGTCCGCGCGGTAGCCAGTCTCACGGGCTGCCACGTCGAACCAGGCGCGGCTACGGTTCATCGGGCTCTGCCCCGCGGAGCACGGCGTGGGGAAGGATGAGGTTCCAGCGCGGTACCATCCGCCCGCGATCTCGCTCCGCGCGGGTGCGGCGCGGCAAGTACTGAGGCGCCGCCGGACGCCGCTCTTCGAGACGCTTCAAGAAATCGTCCGTGACGAAGAAATGCTCTCGGTAAGTCTCCAGGAACCATCCTACGGCCGCGTACAACATGCGTAGGTCGTACGCACGCAGCACTCCCTCGAGCTGCTTGAAATCAAGGGACGCGAAGCCCGCCGCGGAGGTCACCAGCTCCTCGAGACCGCCCACCAGACGCAGTTGCCGGAAGCCGTCAACCAATGTGCGCTCGGGCCCCGTCACCCGCAGCGTCGTCTCCAGGTAGGGCACCTGCCGCACACCTCGTTGCGTCGCGTTCCTGCGCAGGAGCGTGGCGGGATGGGGAAGCACCTCAACCCGCGCGGTGGGAAACACCAGAGGTCGCCGGCGGCGGTGGGATAGCACGGTCACGACGTTCCAGTCCGAATGTGCCGCACCCAGCAGGGAGAGGGCGGAGTGGTAGGCAAACAGGCCGTCAGGGCGCAGGGCGGCGGCCACAAGATAGGGATCGGGCGCCACCTTCTTAGGATCCTCGCCCGGGCGCACCCGTGCGTACAGGCCGCGTTCGAGGGCCTTGAGCCGCCGGCGCGAGCCGTGGAACTTGAGCCAGGTCCGCACGGCGGAGGGCGAGGGTCGTCCCATAGCCGTCTTCACGTCTCGCAGCGCGAACACTGGGTGCGTGTCCAGAAAGCGATCCGTGTCGAACTTCATGACTTGCCGTTGTGCGCACATACGGGGTAATAATTAGCCCTTCCAAGCACAGGGCGTCAAGTCAGGGCGTGCGAACCGGATGTCCCAGAGCAGGGCGAATCCCTGCCGGTCTCTTCCCCGACGTGAAAGGCGATGAACACGACCAACCCCTATTGCCACGCCCTTGGAATCCCGGTGCCACACTTGGAGCAGGCGGCGCGGGTCCCGGACGCCAACAGCTCCTCCCTTCTCATCGTTGCCTTGCTGGAACGCGGGGAGCCCATGACGCTCGAGGAGGTGGCGGCGCGGTTTGAGGGGGCGGGCGTGGCGCCCGCGGAGCGCGCCCTGGCGTCGCTCAAACGGTGCCGCCCGGCGCGAGCGCCCATCTACCGCGACGGGAACCGTTACGCGCTCGACCCGCACGACCACGACACCGATCTCTGGACCTTCCGGCTCGGCCTGAGGCCACCCAAGGCGCCTCCGCTCACCCTGGTACGGCCGGAACCGCCACCGCTCCCGCCGCCCGAGACGCCCCTGACCGTCGGCGAGCTGGATCAGGCGTGGCGCGACGGATTGTCCGGTGCGTGGTCGGCGCAGCGAACCGCGATCTGCGTGCTCGACGCCCACGGCGGGGCGATGCAGCCCGAGGACGTGCTTGCGTTCGTCCGGGCGCGCAGCCGATGGACGTTACTCTCGGCCGGCTCAGCCCGATACTGGCGTCGTGGGGCGCCGGTTCGCGCGCGCGAGGACGGCGCCTGGGAGCTGGACCCGGCTCACGACGCGGTTCGGTCGGCGCGGCAGGCCGTACGAGAGCGCGTGGCCACGATCCGTCGCTGGGCCGACCTGCGCCCCGACCCCGTCGTCCTGGAAGCGCAGCGCAAGCGCTTCGAGCGCGAGCGGGCGGAGCACGCCGAGCGCCTGGCCCGGATGCGTCGGGTCCTGGTCCACGCGTATCCCGCCGCGGCCCCCAAGGCGATGGTGCTGGTGGACGTCGGCCGGCGCCAGGTCCGGACGTTCTTGGGCGAGGAGGTCGTCCAGGCCGCCGGGCAGCTGGCAGAGTACGACATCATCGCGGCGGTGGACGTGCGGGCGTTTCTCAGGACCCTCCACTTCGACCCCGGCGAGCGGCGACTCGGGGAGTTGGAGCCGCCTCACAAGACCACGCGGCTCAATCGGTGGGGCCGCACCCTCAAGATCACCTTGAGCATGCTGGTGCGGGGCTCGTGCGGCATCAGTCGTCCGTTTGGGGAGGAGAGGGTGCTGCGCGGGTATCTTCGTGACGGAAAGGACACAAAGCTCCGCCGGCGCCTCGAGGCGGACGCCAAATCTCTCTTCGCGCTCTACCAGTACGGGCGCCTCCACGGCGCCGTGCGACTCCGATGGGGTTTTCTCGACGAGATGATCCCGGCTCCGTGGGTGCACCCCGACGAACACACACTCCATGACCTCATGAGCCGAGCTCACGAACTGGGAGTGCCGCTCCAGGTCGTCGTCGGGAGCGCTCCCGGCTGGGCGGACCCGTGGTCACGGGCACGGCTGGCACGTGTCCCGGCGGATGAATCCGGGTGGCGGCGTTGGATGGTGGACGAGCAGGGGTACGTCATCAGCGAAGCCGACGTGCAGGCGGCGCGCCTGGTCGGCCCGCACAGCACCCTGCGGAATGGGTGACGGACCCTGCATCAACTGGCGGCGGCAACTGGCACCAACGTTCCAGACCGCACAAACACGAAGCCCCGCACATCCGAAGGACGCCGGGGCAACCCGTTTAACTGACCGCTGTTAGCTGACTGCTGCAGTTCATGGGCCTGAGTGGAGTTGAACCACTGACCTCACGCTTATCAGGCGTGCGCTCTAACCACCTGAGCTACAGGCCCCAGCCGACGTGGAAGGCCCACCCGGCCAACACCCCTCACTTCTCACCTCTCACGTCTCACCAAATCTAATCACTCCCAGTCCCGCTTCCGCTTGGGCGGTTTGGGCCCACCCTCGTCCTCGTCGAAATCCTCCTCGAGGTCGTCGTAGTCCTCGTAGTCTTCCTCGTCCTCGTCGTAGTCGTCGTAATCCTCGTCTTCTTCGTCGACTTCCTCGTCCGTTTCCTCTTCCTCGAAGTCGTAATTCTCCGTCTCGTCCTCCTCATCCTCGTCGAACCGCCGCCGAGCCTCCACCGGCCAGGACGGCGCCTCCCAGGGCCACATGGCTCCTCCCATGCGAAGAATGTCGGTTGCCACGACTACCACGGTCTCGGAACCCATCACTGGGCCGCCGCCCGCGCCTGGCGGGACGCCTTGCGCCGGTCCCCACTCAACCGCTGCCGCTTGCGCAGGCGGATCGCCGCCGGCGTGACCTCGATCAGCTCGTCGTCCTCGATGTACTCCAACGCCAGCTCCAGCGTGACCTGCCGCGGCGGCTCCAACCGGATCATCTCGTCCGACGCCGTCGTCCGCATGTTGGTCAGCTTCTTTTCTTTCGACACGTTAACGTCCAGGTCGCCGGTCCGCACGTGCTCTCCCACGATCATCCCCTCGTACACCGGATCCCCAGGGCTCACGAACATGGTGGCCCGCTCCTGGAGGTTGAACAGCGCGTATCCCACCGCCACCCCTTCCCGATCCGCCACCAGCACCCCCCGCGTCCGCCCCGGGATCGGCCCGGCCCAGGCACCGTACTCGAAGAACCGGTGATGCAACACCCCCTCACCCCGGGTCTCCGTCAGGAAGTCGGAACGGTAACCAAACAACCCGCGCGCCGGAATCCGGAACCGCAAGTGCACCCGGGCCGCACCCTCCTGCCCCACATTTCGCAGGTCCAGCATTTCGGCCCGGCGCGGACCCAGCCCTTCCATCACCACACCCAACATCCCATCCGGAACGTCCACCAGCAATTCCTCGTAGGGCTCGAGCTTCTCCCCGTGGCGTCCCTCTCGGGTAATCACTCGCGGGCGGCTCACCTGGAACTCGAACCCCTCGCGCCGCATGGTCTCCATCAGGATCGCCAGGTGCAGCTCGCCCCGGCCCGACACCGCCAGCGTATCCGGCTGGTCGGTCTCCTCGACCCGCATTGCCACGTTCCGCTCCAGCTCGCGATACAGCCGCTCGCGCACCTGGCGCGTAGTCACGAACCTGCCCGACCGCCCGGCAAAGGGCGAGTCGTTCACCATGAAGTCCACCGAGATGGTGGGCTCCTCCACCGCGATCCCTGCCAGCCGCTCCAGGTGCTCGCCGTGCGCCACCGTCTTGCCGACCTCCACCCCATCCAACCCCGCCAGCGCCACGATGTCCCCCGCGGACGCCTCCTCCAGCTCGACCCGCTCGACGCCCTCGAAGCCGAACAGCTTGAGCACCCGCCCCCGCTCCGCTTCCTCGGGAGGAACCATCCCGGGCTCCCCCAGCGGCAACAGCGTCACCGACTGGCCAGCGTGCACCGTCCCCCGCTCGATCCGTCCGATGGCGATTCGGCCCACGTACGGGGAGTGGTCCACCGTCGAGATCAGCATCTGGAACGGCCCGCTGGCGTCGGCCAGCGGCGCGGGAATGTGTTGGATGATGGCTTCGAACAACGGCGTGAGATCGCCCGAAAGGCGTTCTCCGTTGTCCGTTGTCCGTTGTCCGTCCGCCCCACTCCCCTCGGACACCGGATAACGGATAACGGACAACGTCTTGTATGCCACCCCATCCCGGCCGGATGCATAGAGGAAGGGAGCATCGAGCTGCGTGTCCGTGGCTTCCAGATCCATGAACAGCTGCAACACCTCGTCGTGCACTTCCGCCGGCCGAGCGTCCGATCGGTCGATCTTGTTGATCACCACCACCGGCATGAGACCCAGTGCCAGCGCTTTACGGGTCACGAAGCGCGTCTGTGGCATGGGCCCCTCGGCTGCGTCCACCAACAGCAGCACGCCCTCCACCATGCGGAGGATCCGCTCCACCTCGCCGCCGAAATCGGCGTGGCCGGGCGTGTCTACGATATTGATCTTGGTGCCGTGCCAGCGTACCGAAGCATTCTTCGAGAGGATGGTAATCCCACGCTCCCGCTCCAGCGGGTTGGAGTCGAGTACGCGCTCGACCACCTGCTGGTTGGCGCGGAACACGCCCGCCTGACGCAGCATCTTGTCGACCAGGGTCGTCTTGCCGTGGTCAACGTGCGCGATGATCGCGATGTTACGGATGGACAACGGGTAAGACCTTGGAAATCAAGTACTTAATTGCATGTCACCTGGTTGCGTGGGGCCAGTATAGAGGGGTCGGGGGGAAAAAACAAGCGCGTAGGGCGGCTAGTAGGGATAGCGGGGATAGTAGGGTCGTGCGGCCATCCCAACCATCGCCTATCCCCACGATCCCTACTATCCCTACTATCCCTACTATCCCTACTATCCCTTCTATCCACCACACGTATCATCCCGCTCCAACTGCATCGTCACGTGCTTGATCCCCAGATCCGCCATTTGTCCCTGCACCGTCTCCAGCACCCGCTGGTTGGCGCCCGGGTCGCTCACCACCGCGTGGCCGCTCATGGCGACGACACCGCTGGTCAGGGTCCAGACGTGGAGATCGTGCACGTCGTTCACCCCCGGGATGCCAGCGATGCGACGCTCGACCTCGGACAACGAGATGTGCCGCGGGGTGGCTTCCAGCAGGATCTCCACGCTGTCGCGCGCCAGCTTGGCACCGCTCCACACGATCAAGACCGCGATCGCCACCGAGATCAACGGGTCGGCCAGCGTCCACCCGGTGATCAGGATGACCGCGCCGGCCGCCATGGCACCGATGGAGCCGAGCAGATCGCCCAGCACGTGGAGGTAGGCCCCGCGCACGTTGAGCGAGTGCTGGTGGCCCCGGTGCAGCAGCCGCAGCGCCACCACGTTGACCACCAGGCCGGCGAATCCTACGCCGAAGAGAATCCGGGGCTCCACCACCGGCGGCTCCTGGAACCTCTGCATCGCCTCCCACACGATCCCGCCCGCCAGCACCAGCAGGGCGGCACCGTTCACCAGGGCCGCCAGGATTTCCAGTCGCAAGTACCCGTAGGTGCGTTCCGCCGTGGCGGGCCGCCGAGCGGCCCAGGCCACGAACAGCGCCAACCCCAGGGCCGCCACGTCGGCGAACATGTGACCCGCGTCGGCCAGGAGCGCGAGCGAATTGGCGACCCACCCGGCCGCCGCCTCCACCACCATGAACAGGGCGGTGAGCAGCAGCACGCGCTTCAGCGTGTGGGCGTGGCTGGCCAGCAGCGGGGCGCGGTGGGCGCACTCGAGCGAACGCTGCGACGGCTCCGGCTGGGTCACGCGCTCCTCGCCCGCGTTCCACCGTCTCGCCCGGCGGTGTAGCTTACGCTTCTACCGACCATGGAAACCGGTCTCTCCACCGGCTCGCTCCTCCTCCGTGCGCTGGCCGTGGCGTTGTTGATCGCGGCCAACGCCTTCTTCGTGGCCGCCGAATTCGCGCTGGTCGCCTCGCGCCGCACCCGCATCGACGCCATGGTGCGCAAGGGTGACCGAAAGGCTAAGAGGGTCCAGACGGCGCTGCAAGACCTGTACTTCCAGCTCTCAGCCGTGCAGCTGGGTATCACGCTTGCGTCCATTCTGCTGGGGTATGTCGCGGAAGAAACCACGGCCGTCTTGTTTCGCGAGTGGTTCCAGGCGGTGCCCTGGCCGGTCGCCTTCGTGAGTCGTGCCGCGCTGGCGTCGGTCATCGCCGTGTCCGTCATCTCGTTCCTGCACGTGGTGGTGGGCGAAGTGGCCCCTAAGAACCTGGCGCTCACCTATCCCGAGCAGACCAGCCGGTGGGTGGCCGGGCCCCTCCTGGTCTTCGCCTGGATCACCAGGCCCGCCACCAATCTGCTCAACTGGAGCGCCAACTCGCTGGTGCGGGTGTTAGGACTCAAAACCGCCGCGGCGGAGCTTGAGCGCCTCCACTCCCCGGAAGAGATCGTGATGCTGCTGAAGCAGAGCCAGAAGTCGGGCCGCATCGACCGGGAGGACGTGCGGCTGATCGAGGGCGTCTTCGAGTTCACCGAAAAGAGCGCGCGCGACGTGATGACCCCGCGGACCG
>Ga0209342_10003379_pt1 | contig 16802 bp, 24 predicted proteins | sample RifCSP16_2_FD_184023 | JGI IMG/M metagenome (GOLD analysis project Ga0209342, IMG submission 184023) | Soil microbial communities from Rifle, Colorado - Rifle CSP2_sed 16_2 (SPAdes) (version 2) | ecosystem: Environmental > Terrestrial > Deep subsurface > Rock core/Sediment | place: Rifle... | reverse complement strand
TTTCCCGACGCCCGCCAGATTCCGCAGATGATAGGGGAGAATGACCCGGATCATGACAGCGTCTGGACCTCCACAGACAGCACGGCGGGAAGGTCGCGGACGATCGGCGCCCAGCTGTCTCCGGCAGTGGCTGAGGCGTACACCTGCCCGCCAGTAGTGCCGAAGTACACGCCGCAAGGATCGAGGGAGTCGACGGCCATCGCGTCGCGCAGCACGTTCACAAAGCAATCGCGTTGCGGCAAGCCCTTCGTGAGCGCTTCCCAGTCGTTTCCGCCTGTGCGGCTGCGATAGACCCGCAGCTTACCTTCGGGCGGGAAGTGCTCCGAGTCGCTCTTGATCGGGACGACGTAGATCGTCTCCGGTTCGTGGGCGTGGACGTCGATCACGAACCCGAAATCGGTCGGCAGGTTGCCGCTGACCTCCTGCCATGACTCGCCGGAGTTGTCACTACGCATGACGTCCCAGTGCTTCTGCATGAATAGCACATCCGGGCGCGATCGGTGCATGGCGATGCGGTGGACGCAGTGCCCGACCTCTGCCACCGGATCGGGCATGAAGTCGGACCTCAGGCCGCGGTTGATCGGTTGCCAGGTCTTACCACCGTCGTCGGTTCGGAAGACGCCGGCGGCCGAGATCGCGATGAAGATCCGTTCCGGATTCTTCGGATCCAGCAGGATGGTGTGCAGGCACAGACCACCGGCGCCCGGTGCCCAGTTCGGCCCTGATGCGTGGCGGCGCAGCCCGGCGATCTCCTGCCACGTCCCCCCGCCGTCGCTCGAGCGAAACAAGCCTGCATCTTCAACTCCGGCATAGACGGTATCCGGATCGGACATCGATGGTTCGAAATGCCAGACGCGCTTGAACTCCCACGGGTGGGGCGTGTCGTCATACCACCTATGGGTGCCCGGGTCGCCGTCGTACTTGAACTCATTGCCCACTGTCTGCCACGTCTTGCCGCCGTCGTCGGAGCGGTGCACCACCTGACCGAACCAGTCACTGGCCTGCGAGGCGAAGATCCGATTCGGATCGACCGGTGACCCCTTCAGATGGTAGATTTCCAAGCCCCCGAAGTGTGGCCCGCTGACATTCCACTTTTTGCGTGTTCCATCCGAGGTCAAGACGAACGCGCCCTTGTGTGTGCCGACGAGTACCCGTATCCCGCTCATGCTTTGCTCCTCCTTGAGCTTCGCCAGAGTCTTTGTCCGCTGTCGTGCCAGATTGGATCGACGCTCCCCATGCCCCGTCGGTTCGCCAACTCGGCGAGAGCGTGACCATCTGCGCCATAGCGACGGGCGCACCGCCGGGCAGGTTATGTACGCACTGTCGCACCAGCGAATATCATTGTGGTCTATTCGGGTCCTATTCGAATATATCACATACGAGCGTGACCCATGGGGGGATTTCTTGGCTTGCACACCGGCTCCTCCAGGAAGGCCGGCACGCACCTGGTGCACCTTTTCACCTGTTGGCGTGCCTGGTTCCTCCGGTGGTATTTCCCTAGAGCCTCAGGACCGGACTTGACCGAGCCCAGGACCCCTCGGGGCACTTTTGGGCCCCCTGTAAGGACGCCAGGGTAAGCGGGCGAGCAGCCAATCCGCCCAATCCGGGCGCCCCCATCAGGGGTCAGGCAGCGCGTGGTCTCTCCACGTTGAGGGTGAAGGCGAACCAATTGCCGTACTTGTTTCGGAGTTGAAAGCCCGCCCGCAAGGCTAGGGCCTCCGTCTTGCGGGACGACTGGTAGTGAGGATCGGGAAGGACCTCGGTGATGGAGAGGAAACCCCCTGGCTTAAGGCTCTTGTGGATCTCGAGCAGCGCAGCCAACCGATCGGGGACCTCGCCGAGGACAGTGACGAGGAGTGCGCGATCGAATGATGACTCGGGGAGTCTCCCCTCGCCGAGCCCGGCGACGAGAAAGCGAATATTCGAAAGGCCCGCCTCCGCTGCTTTCTCCTGGACCATCTTGATCATTCCGGGTTGAAGATCGAGGGCAAGGACGCTACCCTGCGCGCCAACCGCCCGGGCAGTCGGTATCGTGAGAAGGCCAGGCCCGCAGCCCGCGTCGAGGATTGTAAGTCCCGGGGAGAGCTCGAGGCGGGAAAGAACCGCCGAATGATAGCCCGCAGTGAATGGGTTATCCAGAAGCCAGGAGAGGGACGTCGGGCAGGGGAGCGAACGCCGCTGGGAAACCAAACGCCAACCGGCCCACGACCCGACAACTAACGCAACGACGACGGCGAATAGCACGAAGTAGGTCATGAGGGTGATCTATCCCGGAACAATCTAGACCCATGCGCCGGTTTGCAGCCAGGGCAGCCTGGCCAATCGCCGGGCCAGACCCAGGCAGCCTGACTGCGTGTTTCCCCTGATTCATTTCCCGGGCAACCGAACCAAGGCGGAGGATGCCTGCTTGTTCCGGTGTTCCTGCAGGGCACCCGGAACGAAGTGTAGAGTGTCCTCCTGCTTATCAAGGGCGAAGGGTCTGCTGGCCCGTCGCAGACGTCATCTTTGGCTCTAACGACCCTGGCTGATCGGAGTGCTCTCGGGCGCATTGTCTTGAACCCTCATGGATATTTGCCGCCAGAGACAGCTGAGCCGAGCGCGCGGGCAGCCAGCTCGGCCGCAGCAAACCCTAGGGTTCGACCCTCCAGAGCTCCACCTCTCCCCGGTTGTTACCGGTAGCGAGGAGCCTGCCATCCGGAGACACGCTCAAGGCCTGGACTCCAAAAGGCGAGGTGCTGGCGAACACAGTCTGATAGTCCGCGGTGGTATAGGCGCGGAGCATTCCATCCCGTGACCCGGCAATCAACACCGAACCGTCGACAGAGAATGCAACTCCCTGTACCCAATCAGGAAAGTCGGCCAATCTCTTGATCAAAGTCCCCCTCTGCAAGTCCCAAAGCCACACTGCCCCGCGCGTACACTGAAAGTCCTCGGAGGCCTGGCATAGTCCGGTCGCTATTTTGGAGCCGTCGGGTGAGATGGTCACGCTCGAGACCTGCCCGGAGTGGTAGAGGATGAACATCGGAACGCCATCACTCGTCCTCCAGACGCGGACGTTACGCGATGTCCCGCCGCCCACGAGCAGACTCCCGTCGGGCGAATAGGCCATAGCAGGTATGTTCCAGAATTCCGTGAGCGTCATCAGCGGCTGCCAGGAGGCGACTGAGTAAGTCCAGACCGCGGCATTCGGCGACCCGTCGACGCCTCCTACGGCCAATGTCTGACTGTCGGGAGAGAATGCCACGCTGGTGACCTCGCTGGGGAAGTTGAGCGACTCAAGCAGCTCCCCGCTGCGCCAATCCCAGACCTTTGCAGTTCCATCCTTGGAGGCTGATGCCAGCATCTTGCCATCGGGCGAGAAGGCCACTCCCCAGACAATTGACGTGTGCCCTTGGAGGGATCGGACGGGTAGCCCGCTCCCGACCTCCCACAATCGGATGGCGAAGTCTGAATTGTTGCCTGCTACCGAGACCAACGCCTTGCCATCGGGCGAGAACTCCAAGTCACGAACGACTTCTCCTTCGCCGAGTGTCATGAAGTTCGAGAGTCTGCCCGCAGACTCGACTTCGATCACAGGCGGCGCCGAGGTGGGGGAGGGAGGGATCGCGGTGGGGGGAATCGGAGTATCGGTCGGGGCCACGGTAGGGGTTGATGTCTCCGCAATGGAGGTCCCCGTAGGCGCAGGCGCTTCAGGGGCGGTCAACCCGCTGGGTAAGGAGCACGCCAGCAGCACCGTCGTTGCGACAAGCACCAGAAGTAGTCTCTTCATCGAATTCGGCCTCGCTAGAGGCTCAGTGGATTCCAGGAGATTCTGTCCGTGACCCTCAGAACGCTCTTCTTGGAGGCCTCTGGATGGGCCAAGAGCCACTCGACGACCGATTCTCCTTTCAGGAGAGTCGCAATGCCAGGGCGGACGGCGCAAGCCGTTCGTCTAGCCTTTGTTGAGAATGGGGTCAGCACCAAGCGACCAAGCTCGCGCCGAACTGCACGGAATTGACGAGATGGTTGTTCCCTTCAACTGCCCAGGTCCTCGGGCCATACCCAGCGAGCCGACTGCGGCCCAGAGAGGTCGGCGAGACAATGCCGAGTCACTGCGTAGTTCCAGTCGTCACGCCGGCGACCAGTATAACGCCTCCCGCAATGCTACCCATGAGAGGGGCCATGAGGGACATGAACATGGCTTGAACAAAGGAGGACTCCTTCGTCAACGTTCTGGTCATCTCCAGAAATCTGGAGGGTACATCAGGGCATCCGCACTCGACGCCTCCCAATAGTATCGAGCTCGACGGGCGGCCCTTGACTGACTGCATCCACAACCTGTTGCGCCGCCGACAAACAACGTCAGTAGCAGCGAGGTGCCAAACCGCAGCCCGCTCTCTGCGCCCACTATTGAAGGACATCGCGTTGAGCGACTACTGAGGCGGCCCCCCCCAGAGAAGTCTCCGGCAAACCGGGCTGCCGCGCCTCAACGAGAGCTTTGAGTTTCCTTAGGTCAGTTTGGGCCTGGCGTGCAATTGCGCCGCGCATGAATGGAAGGAGCAGACGGAGCAGCGGCATCCTGCCGGAACCAGTCCAACGGACTGTCAGCCGCGTACCGCCGTCAGCAGGAGTCAACGACGTTTCTACCTCAGCCGTCAGTGCTTCCCCCGAGACGCGCGACAGATACCGCCGATTTGGCTCAACACTGAGAAGCACGTCGTGCATGACATACGCCCGGCCATTCTGAACGTAGTGCAAGCGGGCCGTCGCCCCGACTTCTCCAGGTTTTCCGGAGACGACTTCTAAGCGCTCCAGATCAGAAGTCCACAGCACGGCGTTGTTCGGATCCAAGATGACCTCGGCGACGACCTCCGGCGGCCGATCGATGTGGATTCCCGCGTGAACGGTAGTCCTTCATCACGTCACCCCATTGAACATACTGTCCGGCGGCCTAGAGGCACCGAGTTGCCTCAACCTGTGCCTGACTGTGCCGCCTGGCTGTCCCCTGAGTGCCCTTGTCAAGAGCCGAGGGGAGGGAAGGATCGGGGCACATGGCCGGAGGCACCGCTGGCTGGACAAGGCAGGGCGCCATAGGCGGGCAGGCGGCCTGCATGCACCTGCCTGCCCAGGGGGCCGGCCTTGAGGATCACAAGGACCCCACTACAGTTCGCCTCGGGGGCCCTTGACGAACACCAGGACAAGTAGGCAGGCCAGGGGGCAGTGATGCACAAGTGGGCAGTCCGCGAGTTGCCAGATGGCTGCGTTCAATTGCTTGTGTGGGAAGTGATTCTGAGGCAACGGTTGGCTTCAATAGTTGAGTGCGGAGTATACCTCTCGGAGGAAGGAACTCGGTTTGACACCGATCTTCTCCACTGCCGAGAACCCGCACATGAGTGCCAGCTTCTGCCACCGGGAATACGAGATGGGGAATGGTACCCATGGATTGCCTTTGTCAACGTTGTACTCGACCAGGATAAGTCGGCCCGTCGGGCCCAGAATCCTCCGCACATCGCGCACGATGGACTCCTTATCTTTATGGAAATGAAGGGAATTGGCCATGACGATGCCGTCGAGGGAAGGGAGCTTGAGAGGGCGAGTGAAGTCGCCAGCCAGAGTCCGGATGTCGTAGTCGGGGAAACGGGCCTTGGATTGCTGCTGGAGCTGAGCAAGGGCGCGGGGGTCGAGGTCGACCGCGTAGATAGTTGCCCTTTGCCCGAGGAGGTCTGCGAGCGCCAAGGTGAAAGCGCCAGACCCGCAGCCCAGATCGGCCCAGATGCCACCTTGCTTCGGGACTCCCTTTCGGAGGAGGGCTGCGTGATCTCGGTGGTTCACATTGTTGTGCTCGGATGCCGGCAAGTGACCTGGCCGGTGAGTGGGAAGGATCAGACGCCTAGCGGTTTCGCCCGTCCACTGGCAGGTAGCCTCCCTCTCGAGGGAGCGCCCTTGTCAGAGCCATCAACAAGGAGCGGGGGAGCCCGGTTGTGTGCGGGGACCCCCCTGCAAGATAGCCGGGCCACAATCCACAATGCGTCTGGGCACCTTGTGCTCCACAACGGCGGCCGGGCAGGCAGGCCAGGGTGGCGCAGGCACCCCATTCTCGGTGATCCCGGGGGAGGCAGGTGGGCGGCAGCGACTGGATGGGCTGCCCGTTCCCCTCAGGAATGATGGCGAGCAGATTCATCGATATGAAACAATCACCACACCTATCTTTGACCTATCAGCCAATTGCTCAAGTATGCCGAAAGTGGGACGTAGATGGTTTCGGAGATGATTCCCGCAATGGCCTCTTTCCAAGAGTAATTCGGCCCGATGGCTTGTCCAACCTCGCCGGCGACAAACATGAGCCACCACAGGACGGCATAGAGAAACCACTGCCGGCTCAGTGAACTACGGGCCAGGTAGAAGATGAGAACGAAAGCAATCGCCACGCCCACTTTGGAAACCAGCACGCTACCTAGAAAACGCGCTGGCGATGCGCCTTCTGGGGGCTGAAGATCCGCTACAACGTTGCCGATGCCATACACCAAGAACGGCACGATGTAGATGATGGCAAGTACCAAGACGGTGGTCAATGCTGCTTTGGCCATGGATGCACATCCTTCTTATGAAGCCACAACCGAAGACTTCCTGACCCCTCGGAATTTCACATGGGCAGCCTAACGGCCTCGAGATGCCGCAGATCCCGCGTTCTGTGCAGGGAGGCGCCCGGAGAGCCCAAACCAAGTATCGCACCAAAGTCAAAGACCGGGCCGGCCTGGCCTGCTTGCCAGTCCTGGTGTTCGTCCAGGGCCCCCGGAGCGTGGCCTAGGGGCTCCGATGACCGACGTGGATGGGGCTCGATCGAGGTGATAGGCACACGCCATTCTGCGGCACATCAGGCTCTAAGGCATCGTGACTGCGATCGAGGGTCCCGAAGATGCCTTCGTACGCACCAAGACGCGGTCACCCGGCGCTGACCCGAGCCGCAACGCAGGCCGGGTTGTCAGTCCTCGAGGAACACCAAGTCGATCTGGCCAAGGCGCTCGGGGTCGGCGACCAAGTCGATTTCGAGGATCTTCCCGCGAGTAATCGTGAAGCCGAATACTACGCGCGGTCGTCCAACCGGAACCCATACGGCTCCCACGACTCCGTTCACAAGTGCCGGTTGTGCGAAGCGGGCACGCCCTGTGATGGTGTCGGCCACGCCCGGCGCCCCGCGGACCTCTTTCGATGCGCCCATCTGCACGGCTGCGCTGTCGGCTCTGAGCACGACGTCGGGGTCGAGCACCGCCAGCAGCGCCTGGAAATCCCCGCCGCGCGAGGCCGCTAGGAAGTCCTCGACCACCTCTCGCCGGCGGGTGAGATCGGGGTCGGGAACCGTCGCCGATCCCTGCACCCGGCGGCGTGCCCGGCTGGCGAGCTGCCTGGCCGCGGCCGGGGAGCGCCCCAGGATGGGGGCGATCTCATCAAACGGCATGGCGAACAGGTCGTGCAACACGAACGCCAGCCGCTCGGCGGGGGTCAGGGTTTCGAGCACCACCAGCAGCGCGAGACCGACCGAGTCAGCCAACAGGGCTTCGTGCTCGGGGTCGGTCCCGTCCTTGCGACCCGCAATCGCGTCGGGCACGTGCGCGCCCAGTGGTTCCTGGCGCCGCGACTTGCGCGAGCGGAGCATGTCCAGGCAGACCCGCCCCACGACCGTCGTAAGCCATCCGCCGAGGTTGTCTATGCCGTCCGTGTCGGACCGACTGAGCCTCAGCCAGGCTTGCTGGACGACATCGTCCGCCTCGCGTAGCGAGCCGAGCATCCGGTAGGCCACTGCCCTCAGATGGGAGCGGTGGGCCTTGAACCGCTCCGCCAGGGATTCGTCGTCGCGAGTAGTCACATCTTCGAGTCGCAGTCCGTCATAATATTAGACGAAACAAACCCCATTGGTGTGACCGTAGAAAGGAGACAACCATGCCTTTGCAGGTGACTGCCATCATGATCGGTGTCGAGGAGCTGGCCCGCTCCAAGAAGTTCTACAGGGAAGGCTTGGGCTGCACGATTGACCAGGACCATCCCAATTTCATGTCGTTCAACCTGGGTGACGGATCGTCGTCGCTGGCCCTCTACGAAAGGGAGGCGGCGGCCCAATATGCCGGCGTCTCATCCGAGGGATCCGGATTCCGGGGTGTCTCGTTCCACTTCAGCGTCCCGTCGAGGGAAGGTGTGGACGAGGTCATGGGCAAGGCCGTGGCGGCTGGTGGCGGCCTCGTGAAGGAAGCAGCAGCCGTTCAGTGGGGGTACTCCGGGTACTTCAGCGACCCAGACGGCTATCTCTGGAAGGTCGCGTCCGCCTCATGATACGCCGTACTCTAACAGCGAGTGGACCGACGGGGGGGTCACGTCAATGGGGACCAAGGCTCGTGGTCGCTGAGAAGGAACTGGCGCTGGCAAGGCTCAAGGGAGCCGGTACCTGGAAGTGGGAAAAGGGCGATGAGACCGCTGCGTACACCCTCACCTATGAGCACTAGTTCCCTCCAGATGCGGGTCGCGAATGCTCGGCCCTGTCCAACTGCACGACCCGGCTCAATGCGATCAGCGTCTGTGTTGACGGACACTCACGCAACGCCAGGAAGGCAGATGAAATACTCCCGGGGTTCACCAGAGTCTGCTCAGGCGAACCTAGCGACTCTCTGCTGGCATCTGAGGGTGTTTGAGTAGATCGCGCAATAGACTCAGTCCACCGATCCCGATTGCGGCAACTGAGAGCGAATAGGCCACGATCGACGTGAGCACGATGTCCCCCCACCAACCAGCCGGCTCAGTCTCTCCGGAGGACAGCCCAGTGACAAGAGCAAGCACCTGACCACCAACCAACATGGCCACTGCGATGGCGAAACCCCAACCGATGAGTCTCCGGCGCAAACGTGCCCGGAGCGTGCTCCAGATGAGCAGGCATCCACCGACGAGTACAACCGGAAAGAGCTCAGCAGGCATGAGATAGTCAAACCGGAATGCACGCTCTTGACTGACTGAAGCCACGGAGAAAAGGACTGGTGCCAGAACTGGCAGCCACACGAGCGCTGTTCCAGCCATCGCAAGGATTGTCGTGAAAACGTCCTTCTTCAGCATGCGCGTTTGCTCCATCCGCTTCAAGTATATGCTCGGGCACGGCATGTCGCCACCTGCCTGGGGAACGGCCCCGGCATGGACCGCTTACTTCACGATTGCGGTTGTGAAGCCGTCCCATGCGCGCTTCCCCTCCGTCTCTTGCCCAAGTGTGCGCTGCTCGACGAGTGAGAGCCCACAGACCCGTAGGAGCTCGACGAGGCGTTCACGCGACGGCGGTGTGCTATCGATCCCGAACGTCAGCGGTTCGCCGGCGGCTCTCGTCATCATTCTCCCGTAACGGGAATAGAGCGCCTGCGACACGAGGGGTTCGGTCGTGAAATGGTCGAATGCGACGACGGTGCCCTTGGCGGTGCTGGCGAACTTGCGCAAGGTGGCCTCGACGGCTTCCCTGTCCAGGTAAATCATCACGCCCTCGAAGAGGAAGAGGGCCGATTGGCCGGGATCGAAACCGGCGTCCACGAGCCGCTTGAGCCAGTCCTCCTTCTCGAAGTCGGCGGTCACGAACGTGACCCCGATCGAGTCGGTCCCGGCCTTGTCCAGCGTCTCGCGCTCGATAGCCTGCGTCTGCGGGGCGTCGACCTCGAACCATCGAGCCCGCGCCTCGTCCGGCAGTCTGAATGCGCGAGTGTCGAAACCTGCGCCGAGGATGACGAACTGCGTTATGTCGTCGAGGTTTCGATCGACGGCGTTGTCGAAGAACGCCACCCGGGCGGAGGCCTCGTACTGCGGAGGGACATCGCCTTCGAATGGGTACCTGAAGGCCTTGGGCACGTAGCCGGTCACTCGGTGGGCCAGAAGCATGGGGCCGGCCACCAGGCGCAAGCCCAACAGCGGGACACCCGGCAGGATCCTCATCAGCCGATTCGCCGCCTCGTCTTGCCTGGTGCCCAGATTGTGCTCGAACCAGCGTGCGGAGAGCGGCCCTTGCGCCGTCCCCTACACGCCGGACCCGCGGCCGGTGAGGATTCCCATACCGACCCAGATCACATAGCCAATCAGCGTGACAGGGAACAGGAGGACGCTGAGGATGTGGAAGACTCTGGCCGCGATGAGATTGTGCATGTTGTCGAGTCCCCTCCTTGGTTCTCATGGTGTTGACTGCCTGGAGCCGATTGCCTGCTTGCCCTGGTGTACGTCCCGGGCCCCCGAAGCGAAGCGGAGTGGGGTCCTTGTGCTCCTGAATTGCGGTCTGGGCGGCGGGTGAGTTGTTCGGCGGCTTCGTATGCCCGCATGAACACGAGTTCACTCCGATGCAGCCCACTCCCTGATCTGGCGGGTGTGTTGCTCGTAGTCGCTGGCTAGCGAGCCCATGATCCTTCCGACTGTGGCCGGTTGACCGCTGTAGTGCATGACACCGTGGTCTGATGACAGCTCGGAGCCGGGAAGACTGGCGACGTAGCTATCGAAGTCTCTCATCGACGAGTGGAGCTCGTGGAGAAGCTCTTCCTTCGACCGGCTTAAGTGTTGCTTAATGAACGCGGCATTGATATTCCGATAGTCATTTAGCGCGTCTGAGTAATACGCGGGCTGGTGTCCCGCGAGAATCGATTTGCTCGCTTGGATCATGAGACGATTCCACCCTATCAGGTGGGCGACGACATCTCGCGGGGCCCAGCCATTCATTGGGGAGAGAAAATGCTCTTCAGCGAGGGAACGGATGCACGCCACGAAGCCATTGTATGCGGACCGTAATGAGCCAAGGCGATTCGGATTCTCCATGCAGACCCCACCTTCAGCTGTCGAAGAGCGAGCCCGAGTTCAAGACGCCCCATGAGCCGCCGATTGGTCTCGCGTTGCCTGCCTGCCCCCCGAGGCAAAGCCTACTGAGGTCCTTGCGCCCCTGAAGGGCGGCGTGGGTACGCAGCAAGTGGTAAGGCGGCATCGTTGATGGCGCCGATAACATAGCCCAGCCCTTGCGAAGAATCTCGGACGATCCCTCGGGCGGGCATACCAGGCCCGGCTTAGCCGGCTATTCATCAATCCTCATCGGAAGACTCCTGCGCGGCAATGTAATGAACAAGCCTGGCGTCGATCTGCAAGTCGTCGCAGGCCGTATGTTCTTGATACATCTGCCGCAACGCCCTTAGCCGCTTCCTGTCGGCCTCCCAGGCCGCGGCATGGTCATCAGCTTGCGCCGCCTTGACCGTCAGCCATTCGTAGGCCTTACTTGCGCGGGGGGAAGGGAATAGGCGAGTGGAGTTACGGAGATACTGTGCAATCTCCCGAAGAGTTTCCGGTGACTCATCCATGCTCCTCTCTCCTCCACCTCGGTCCAGCTTGATTCGCACGTGCCGCCGAACGGCCTTGACTGCCTGCCTGTCCCGGCGCTATTTCGGGTTCCCCCTACTTGAATTCCACCTCAGTCCTGACGGGGACTGCGCGACGGATCGCATCCGCAACGGGAGAATGCTTCTCAGCCCACGCAATGATTTCCCGCAGGCTATCTTTGCTTGCCCCCTCTGCTGCAATTCGAATGCGCGTCCTCATGCTAAGAGGACCCGCGGGAACTGAATCGTCTATCCCCAACAAGCCGCGATCATCGGATTCGCTGTCAACGACGACCTCGAGGTCAGTCAGCAGAATCCCCACCTGCGCAGCTCTCATGGCGATCAGAGTGGCGTCGCAATTGGCGAGCGCCGCGCGCATGAGCCATCCCGGCGAAGGGGCTGATCCTGCTCCACCGACACTCGAAGGCATGTCGCTCTTGATGGCCCTACCATCCGGGGCGGATGCGTGGCATCGCAGAGTCTCTTCAACGGTGGCTGTTGCGGCGGTGTCTGTGTATCGGGCCTCGTGGGGATGCTGGTTCAGATAATCGATTGCGCCCTCGATGGACTTCCTAACATTCTCGATAGACATCGTATCCTCCGATGATGATAAATACCGGCGGCAGGCTGATCTGTTACTTGAATTGGCAGGCTAACGGCTTCGAGCTGCCTGCCAGCCCGTCCCGGCGCTGTTCCGGGCCCCGGAAGCGGAGCAGATGCGGCCTCTTGTTCCGTCCGGGGAGCCCTTGTAAGGCCCCCGGGACACCCGACGGGTGCCCTGGGAATACGTCAGGACAAACAGGCATCCGGGCTGGCCAAGCCTCGTTCAGATTGTCGCGCCGAGCTGGCCGGGTCTGCCTGCCTGTCCTGGTGTAGTTCCAGGGTCCCAGGAGCGAAGCAGATGGGGTCGGAGACGGGGTTTCGTCCCGGATACTCGTACCGGGATCCTGGAGTACTTCCAGGGTCGCGAAGCATCCCCGAAGTGACGCGGAGGGGGCTCTCCTGGATTGCTTGCCTGCCTGCCAGCACCCGGAGCGAAGCGAAGGTGTGTCCCGGTGCTCTTTCGGGGCCCCGAAGCGAAGCGTAGTGGGGTCCTTGTGATACTCAAGAGCGGCTTGGGCAGGCAGCGTGTGGTAGGGCAGAGAACGGGTCGGGCATTCACCGGCAACGGAATGAGTACACGGCCTCTCGCCCTCACTCATCCGACTTAGGCTTGTAGAAGTCCTTCGCACTCTTGTCGCGCCTCGCGCGGTACTGCGCTGTGCTATGGCTAGTCTGGACCCACGACTGGTCCGGGGCCGCCCTGTTGTAAGCCGCCGTGTTCGTTGCGGTCCGGGTGCCCGCCAGGTCCATTTCCTTGACGAACTGGTCCGGTGTCACTCCCAGATACACGAAAGTCCAGTCTCCGCGATCTTCGAGCGCCTTGACAAGTTCTGTCACCTGTTCGCGTGTAGTCTCCCGGGAGGAGTTTTCTTCCCCGTCGGTGATGATCAGGCATAGCACGCGCTCGCTATCTAGATTGTGATTCTGTGCCACACGCACCGTTTCGGCAATAGCGTCATATAGCGCTGTATTGCCGCCGGGAGTGTAGTTGTGCGTGTCCAGCTGGACGACCTGCGCCAATGGCGTGGGCGGGTAGAGCAAACTGCAGACCGTATTGAACTTGGTGAGCGACATGCGGCAACTGTCAGGCAGAGCTCTCTGATCTTCCAGGAAGCGGTTGAAGCCGCCGATCACGTCGCCCGACTTTGCCCCCATCGAGCCGCTCTCGTCCAGGATCACAGCGATCAACGTCGGCGGCACGCCCTTCTCTACTTCAGTATTAGTGGTCGTCACGTCAGTGCTCATGTGGTTTCCTTTGTGTTCCGCCGTTTCTTTGTGCCCCCGCTCAGTGAATTGACTTTCGACTGGTTCGCCGCTCTCTGCCTAATGGCATCGAGCTGGGCGGCGCAGCAAGACTACTTCATCCCATTCTCGCGCTGAGGCTGCGTCCGCTCCCGTGGCCTGCCCGCCCCCGAATGAGCACCGGGGCAGGCAGCGAGTTGTCAGGCGGCGATTTGGGGATCCGGGATTGGATAGACCACGGAGTGTAGGATCCCAGCACACCTCATGGGCCTCGCCAAGGGCCTCATCCCAAGTCTGCGGCTTGGTCAGGAATCCCCCCACCAGGCTTGGGCCCGTTACCGCCTGCTCGCCTTGAGATCATGGCGCATGATGGGGCGAGACGGCACACGACAAGCAACCGTCTTGAATCCGGCGCGGGCGAACGTGGAGGCTGTGCCCGTGAAGATGTTAGTCGTGCTCTTCGGCGCATCTGTATCAACGGGATAAGCCTCGAGCGCGGGTGCCTTAGCGCGCCTTGCGGCTTTCAACGCCGCGGCGATTAACGCAGACGTAACGCCCTGCTTGCGGTAGCCCCTGCGTACATAGAAGCAAGACAGTGACCAGACCGGCACATCGTCCACCGGCCGAAGCAGCCGCGCGCGATTAAGCCATGGCAGGGCGTCGCGCGGGGTGAGCTGGCACCAACCCACAGCCACGTCACCGTCGAAGGCGAGCAAGCCTGGAGGCGGGCCGCGCTTCACAATGCTTCGGAACGCTACCTTGTTCTTCTCGCGCGGCCTCTTGTAGTAGTCGCTCCCGAGGCGCCAATACATGCACCAGCAGCCGCTGCTGGCGCCGCTCTTGCCGAAGAGATCTTCGAGCGCTGGCCACAAACCTGGGGTGAGCGGACGGATAGTCAGTTTCATTCCACCTTCCTCGTTGTCCCTGAGAAGACCGAGCGCCATCTATCGCCGCCTAACAGCCTCGAGCTGCCTGTCCCGCGTTCTGTGCGGGGGGGGCCCTTGTAAGATGCCAAGGACACCGTGCGGATGCCCTGGAAATACATCTGGACAAGCAGGCACGCGGCTCGGCCAAGTGGCCTTCAGATGATCGCGCCGGGCTGGCCTGGTCCGCCTGTCTGTCCTGGGTCAGTTCCAGGGTCCCAGGAGCGAACTGGATGGAGTCGCAGACCGCATGCCCCGGATGTTCTTAGCGGGGTCCGTTCGCCCCGCGTGTTCTTAGCGGGTCCGTTCGCCCCGCGTGTTCTTAGCGGGTCCGTTCGCCCCGCGTGTTCTTAGCGGGGTCCGTCCCGGATGCGCTTACCGGGATCCTGGTGTACTTCCAGGGTCGCGAAGCATCCCCGAAGCGACGCGGAGGGGGCTCCCCTGGCCTGCCTGTCCTTGTGCTCTTCAAGGGCGGCCAGGGCAGGCAACGAGTGGTTAGGCGGATGAAGGATCAGGCGGGGGTCCAGTTTTCATTATCGCCTCGACGCATTCGAAGCGCAAACATCGTCGTAATGTGTCACCAATGTGGGAGGAAGTTGACCAAGAACGAGAACAGGTCAGGGTTAAGATCGTCAATGTTCGATCCTGCCCCGCTGACTGCAAGAAGAAAACTTACCAGGGGCGCCGCCGTCACGATCAGGATGATCGTACCTGTGGCCATCCGGCTCTGGATAGGGAACGGTCGAGTATCCTCATAGAATCGCCACAACCCCAGTACGGCAACTATCGCCAACAACGGAACAAAATCCATTTCGTACCGGGTTGTGGAGTAATAGAATAGGATTATCGGCACCACGCCCGCGAGGCCCGAAAGGAGCAAAAGGGCCCCTAGTGGCCCCTGATCGATGGAGGTCCATCCGGCCGCTTTGATCAGCGGCGGGTCGTTCCCGGCTTGACGCGGGATTTCGTCATAGAGCCATTTGCGAGCAAACGTCATGGCGAAGAGAAGCGTGGGGGCGGCGAATACCAATCCGGTCGCGTCCTCAACCGTGTAATCTGCAGGTACCCCAAGTCTGGAGAGAAGTCCGGCGAACAGAGGGTACTCGTAGTAGACAGCACGAAGATACGGGAAGCTAGAGATCGGCCGGATAGGGGTCAGAAAATAGTGGATGGCATTGGGGGCTAGATAGCGCCAATTGAAGTGGGTCCCCCTGGCAATCTGGTCATTCGGGTTTATTCCTACGAATTGGTAGCGCCATCCAGTCTCGAAGGGGCTGTCGAACCTGATAGCGTTGTACCAACCGTAAAGCCCCAGTATGAGCACCACGGGGGCCATAAGCGAAACCAAGTTGACGACTTCAGTCCTGTGCCTATGCATTGATCCAGCCCGTTTCAATGAGTGAATCATGACGCCCAATACCAACACGATCACCGCCGCAACAGTCGTGAGCCTCGATGTCATGGCCATTCCCCAGAGCGCCCCGGCGGCGGCGTAATTCCCAGGCCCTGCATTTGTGTCAGTCAAAGCCCTGACCATGAAGTAGACACCACCTACAAGGAAGGCCTGCCCGCTGGCAATGGCTGCGGTCAAGATGCCGGGGCTGCTCTGAAACCACAGCATCGGATGGATCGTGCCCACGATCACGACCCCGGCAATAATCAACCACAGTGGCACCCCTTCGAAGTAAGCGTGCTCTAAACGAAAAACAATCAAGCATGAGAATAGGAAAATGAACGAAATCGAAGCGAAGACGACAACATCATCTCCCAGGATAGGGGCGCCGGCTATCCTGAGTATGGCAAGGGCCACCGCAGGAGCTGGCCCCCAGTACATGTAGTACTTTCCCTGGTAGTAGGAGAGGTTGACGATGCCCCCCTTCGCACTCCAACCCTCGTAAGGGTTCTGCGAATTGGATAATCCAGGTGTGGGCTCAATCGGAAGGTAGGTCTTGCCCTGGGTAAAGGCGTCGCCAAGCATCCCATAGTATGTGTCAGTGGCTGGCCATTGTGTCCAGCGCCATACACTCACCAAGCCGACATATGCGATGCCAATGACTGCAACCGTAATGGCCACGGCCAGGGCAATCCAGCGTCGATGTCGCTTAGCGGTTGGCACGAGCAAGGGCCGAATGGACACGCTTTTCGTTTGAGAGTGTGGAAATTGGACCTCAAGCTCAGGCTCGGAGGCCTCAACATGGTGGATTTTCGATAGGATGCGCTTGTCAAGAACGCGGATCAACTGGAGGCATGCTGCGCCGAGCAGGCCTGCTGAGCCAGAAACGAACACGGCTCGCCTGAATACCCCCCATCTCATATCCAGGTCGGCGCCTGTCAACCCCGCCGAAAGCGACAGTAGTACCAGGAGTGAGAAGAAGGCGATGGTGACCCAAGGGAGCAGACGCCGGAAGCAGGTCATGTAGTCACGCCAATTGGGTTGACGGTGAACGCTTTCGTTTCATGCCGCTCGACCATGCCTCATGAGAGGGCTGATCATGGATTCGATAGCGCACGTGAGGGCTGGGTCAACCAGGATCTAAAGAACATTCCCGTGTACACAGAAGCGGATAAGGCCGCTTCCCTCCTGCCGGACATCCTATCCGGTGAGAAAAGGCCGCTGTTGTCATCCGGCTAACGGTTTCGAGCTGCCTGCCCAGGCCGCCCTTGAAGAGCACCAGGACAGGCAGGCCAGGGA
>Ga0209342_10003376_pt1 | contig 16811 bp, 15 predicted proteins | sample RifCSP16_2_FD_184023 | JGI IMG/M metagenome (GOLD analysis project Ga0209342, IMG submission 184023) | Soil microbial communities from Rifle, Colorado - Rifle CSP2_sed 16_2 (SPAdes) (version 2) | ecosystem: Environmental > Terrestrial > Deep subsurface > Rock core/Sediment | place: Rifle... | reverse complement strand
CTGCGCTCGCACGGTGCCGCAGGCCGACTGCGGGGCATGGCGGGCCAGCGTCTCGGCCGCCACGGCGCGCACGGGTGCGTCCGCCGCGCGCTCGAGGATCGGCTTCAACTCGCGGGAGAGGTCCCTCGCCGCGAGCACCCGGCCCGATGCCTCGATCGCGCTGGCGCGCACCGAGAACGGTACCGCTTCGCTCCGCGCCACGTCGAGGATGGTCCGTTGGGCGCTCGTGCCTCCCAGGATGGAGAGCGCGCCCAGAGCCTTGGCTCGCCGCGAGGGGAGCGCCTGTGGGTCCTCGGCGATCCCGGCGAGGATGGGCACGGCGCGCGGACCCAGGGCGCGCCAGCGATCGGCCGGCACCGGCCTGTCGAGGGCACCGAGGTACGTCTGGACGCGCTGCGCCACCTCGGCGTCGCGCATCTCGGTCGTGGCAGTCGTCTCCCCCGTGACGGCTGGTGCGTGGGGGCGGTTCCGGGTCGGCGTATCCACGCCGTTGAGCGCGAGCGCGAGGGCGAGGGGTAGCGCGATCATCGTGGCCTCACTGGTGGACGAGCGGGTTCGTGAGCATCACCTGCTTCTGCTCCTCCTTGAGTACCCCGGCTGCTTCTCTGCCGAGAGACCAGAACATGAGGTTGTCGGCGCCGCCGCAGCGGGCCGCTGGCGAGGAGCACTCCGAGCCATCCATCTGGTGCGCGTTCACCGCGGTCTGGCTGCACACCTCGCCCTGGAGGTTCGCGCACCTGGAGCACGGGCACGGGTCGGTGTCCTGGAGCGGATCGAATGCCAGGCCACTACTCTCGGTGGTGTGGTATAGGCCCATGAAGTGGCCAGCCTCGTGGGCGATCGCGTAGGCAACGTTGTCGGCTCCGCAACCGTTGTCCTGCGCATTCAGGAAACGCGGGGCTCCGGTGGGACAGAAGGTGTCATTCCCGCTCCCGGAACGCAGATCCTCCACCGACACTGCGGCGCCGCTCGCCACGGTGCCGCCGATGCTCGCCGGCCCGGGGATGGTCCCGTCTATCCCCACCACGTTCCCGTCCGAGGACGTCAGCCTCGACACGAGGAAGATGTTGAGCGTGTTGCCTGACAGCGCGTTCTTGAGGAGCTGAGCGAGCGGCGAGCACGCTCCTTCGAGGTCGACGTTCACACCAGTTGCATAAGCATCCTGCACGCTCTGCGGCAGGTCGTTGTAGGTCGGGCCGGTGATCGTGATGCCGGCCGCCGCGTAGATGCCCTTCAGCGTCGACACCATCCGGTTCAGGTCGTGATCGCTGGCTGCGGTCTCCTCGCTGAGCGCGATCCCACCCACGGAGCTGGTCGCGAAGTAGATAGCGAGGTCGATCGTCCCCGCGGACGGGATGACGTGTCCATCGGCCGCCTTGGTGATGACGCTCACGTCGTATTCGCTGTCCCTCTTGCCCGAAGCGGAGCAGTTGATCGACGAGGAGGAATCGAAGATGGCACACTCGTAGGCCCAGTCCGAGACCTGGAGCGACCAGGTCCCGGCGGGGAACCCGGAGCCGGCGACGAGCTCGAGGCCAGCGCTCGTGTTCGGGGCGGTGAGCGTCCCGATGCCGGGCGAGCTGCTCAGGAAGACGAGCTTCTCGGCCGTGAGATCGTCGGGCGACGTGTTGTCATTGAAGAACACGTGATTGCCGGGATCCAGCACCTCCAATGGCACCGCCCAGTTCGGAAACGTGAAGGCCGATCCGTTCATCGTGCCGCTGATGGAGAGCGGCGCGTTCACCGCCTGCTCGACGATGGTGAAGCTCACCGTTCCCTGTGGGATCTCGAAATCGACCGTGTCACCAACCGTGTGCGGCCCCAGGCTCTGCACCCTGGTCCCGCTCGCGTCGCCCTGCGTGAACTCGGGAAGCGAGCTCGTCTGCACGTCGTTCGTGCACCCGGCGGGGATAGTGGAGGACCCGCTGCCACCGGTGCCGCCCGGGGGCTGGCTGATGCCGCCATCGGAGGCCGGGGGGTCGCTCCCGCAGGCGGCGAGGAGCAGCGACGCCGCCACGAGGGCGCTCGAGACGTACCGACAGCCTCGGGGAGCGCTCGGGGAGAGGCGTGGCCGACCGGGAGAGCCTCGAAAGTTCATGAGCACAGGGTCGGATGAGTCGGAGCGCGGAGCAAGGCCTAACCCGCGACCCCCCGCCGATGACTCGCAGGCGGGGTGTGGCCGCGAGGGGTCATCGCACACATTGGGGCGGAGGTCCGCACCCGCCCCACGTGTCCCTGTCCGCGTCCAGCCGCTTCACGCCCGCGCCGTACCTAGCGCCCGCTCCGCCATCGCTTGCTCGTGGGCCTCGTGCTCGTGAAGCCGCGCCGCCACCGCGGCGGCGCGCTCGGAGAGCTCCGCCGCGCCGAGGCCCTGCTGCGCCCTCTCGATGAGGCCGCGCATCTCGTCGAGCAGCCTCCGGTGCTCGCGCAGGAGGTCGTCCACGACCTCCGAGCCGCCACGGTCGGCGAGGATCCCGAAGATGCCCTGGTCCCGCTCCTCCCGCTCGAAGTGGGCGGAGAGGAAGGTGGAGAGCTCCTCGAGCGACGCTCGCAAGGCCCGGGCCTCCTTCGAGGTCCGGATCCGGCCCACGAGATCGAGCATCCGGTGGTGGTCGGCCTCCATCGCCTGGCTCGCGGCCGCGAGCCTGTCTTCCTGCGTGAACTGCGCCGCCTCGGTGGAGCCGGCGAGGGCCATGGTCGACGCCTGGCCGGCGGTGATCGCCTCCAGCACCTGGTCGAAGTACCCCGTGCCCACCTCCTGCTGGTGGCGGGTGGCGGTGTAGCCCGACCGCTCGAGCGCGAACTCCTCCTGCTGGAGCTCTCCGTACGCGGCCATGCCGCGGTCCCGGTAGTCGCGGGCTAGCCTGAACGTCGCGTGGGAGAGGGCGTGGAACCCGCCCAGCGTGACGAACTGGAACCGGTAACCCATGGCCGCCAGCTCGCCCTGGAACCGCTCGAGGGCCGCGTCGTCCATGTTCTTCCTCCAGTTGAAGGAGGGCGAGCAGTTGTAGGCGAGGAGCCTCCCGGGGAACCGCTCGTGCACCCCCTCCGCGAAGCGGCGCGCCTGGGCGAGATCCGGGGTCGACGTCTCGCACCACAGCATGTCGGCGTAGGGCGCGTAGGCGAGCGCGCGGTGGATGGCGCACTCCACGCCGCCGCGCAGCGTGAAGAACCCCTCCGGCGTGCGGCCGGCGCTCCGGTCGATGAACTCCGCGTCATAGGGGTCGGCGTCGTTCACGATGAGCCTCGCCGACTCGGCGTCGGTGCGCGCGATGAGGATCGTCGGGATACCCAACACGTCCGCGGCGAGCCGCGCGGCGGTCAGGGTCCTGACGAACTGGCTCGTGGGCACGAGCACCTTCCCGCCGAGGTGGCCGCACTTCTTCTCGCTCGCGAGCTGGTCCTCGAAGTGGACCGCGGCCGCGCCCGCCTCGATGCAGGCCTTCATCGTCTCGTAGGCGTTGAGGGGGCCGCCGAAGCCCGCCTCGGCGTCGGCCACGACGGGCACGAACCAGTCGACGCCGCTCTGGCCGTCGGCGTGGGCGATCTGATCCGTCCGCTGCAGCGCGCGGTTGATGCGGCGGACGAGGTTCGGGACGGAGTCGGACGGGTAGAGCGACTGGTCGGGGTAGGTCTCCCCGGCGACGTTGGCGTCGGCCGCGACCTGCCAGCCCGAGACGTAGACGGCCTTGAGCCCGGCCTTCACCATCTGCACCGCCTGGTTCCCGGTGAGCGCGCCCAGCGTGGCCACGCAGGGCTCGGTCTTCAGGAGGTCCCAGAGCCGCAGCGCGCCGTGCCGCGCCAGCGTGTGCTCGACCGCGAGCGTCCCGCGGAGCCGCGCCACGTCGTCCCTGGCGTAGGTCCGGGCGATCCCCTCCCAGCGGCGGGGGTCCGGGTGCGCTGGCGCGGGTGAGCCCGCCTCGGCTGCGGCGGGCGCCGCCTCCGCGGCCGGGGCCGGCGCCTCGCCGACGAGCACGTCGTAGGCGGGGAGCGTCAGGAACTCGCCGAACTCGGGCGCGGTGGACATGCGCTCGAAGAGGGCGCGGGCGTCGGGGAAGCGGCCGGCGGAGAACCGGCGATCGCCCACCTCCAGGTGCAGCCGATCCATCTCCTCGGCGACCACCTGCCGGAAGTACTCGACGGTGACCTTGCGCTGCGAGTCATCGAGCGTCGCGCCGTGGTGGATCCACTGCCAGACGAGGGCGCGGCTGATCTCGGCGGTGGCCGCGTCCTCCATGAGGTTGTAGATGGGGACGCAGCCGACGCCGCGGAGCCACGCCTCGACGTACTGGATGGAGACGCGGATCATGTGGCGCAGCCCGCCCTCGGTCCTGGTGCCCCGCGGGACCGCGAGCAGCTCCTTCTGGCCGACGCGGACGTCCTCGCGCTTGTTGGCGATCTGGTTCGGGCCCTTCATGCGCTCGTCGAAGATGGCCTTGGCCACTGGCACGAGGCCCGGGTGCGCCACCCAGGTCCCGTCGTGGCCGGCCTTCACCTCGCGCAGCTTGTCGGCGCGGACCTTCTCCAGCGCCGCCTCGCTCGCGGCGGGGTCGTCCTTGATCGGGATCTGCGCCGCCATGCCGCCCATGGCGTGCACGTTACGCTTGTGGCAGGTCTGGATGAGGAGCTGCACGTAGGCGTCGAGGAACCCCTTGTCCATCGTGACCTGCCCGCGGTCGGGGAGGACCATCGAGGGGTCGTTCCGGAAGCGCTTGATGAAGGAGAAGATGTAGTCCCATCGCCCGCAGTTCAGGCCCGCGGAGTGCTCGCGCAGCTCCCACAGGATCTCGTGCATCTCGAACGAGGCGGGCAGGGTCTCGAGGAGGCAGGTGGCCTTGATCGTGCCCCGGGGCACGCCCACCACCTCCTGCGCCCGCACGAACGCGTCGTTCCACAGGCGCGCCTCGAGGTGGCTCTCCATCTTGGGCAGGTAGAAGTAGGGGCCGGTGCCGCGGGCGACGAGCTCCTTCGCGTTGTTCGCGAAGAAGACGCCGAAGTCGAAGAGCGCGGCCGGGACCGGGCGCCCGTCGACGAGGACGTGCTTCTCGAGGAGGTGCCAGCCGCGCGGGCGGACCATGAGCACCGCCGTCCTCGCGTTCAGGCGGTAGGTCTTGCCGCCGCCGGGCGCGGTGAACTCGATCGTGCGCCGGACGGCGTCGCAGAGGTTCACCTGCCCCTGGGCGTTGTTCTCCCAGGTGGGCGAGTTCGAGTCCTCGAAGTCGGCCATGAAGACGGACGCGCTCGAGTTGAGCGCGTTGATGATCATCTTGCGCTCGACGGGGCCGGTGATCTCGACGCGGCGGTCGAGGAGGTCGGCCGGGAGCGGGGCGACGGTCCACTCCGAGGCGCGGATGTGCGCGGTGGATGGGATGAAGTCGGGCCGCTCGCCGGCGTCGAACCGCGCCTGCCGCTCGCGGCGCCTCGCGAGCAGCTCGTCGACGCGCCAGCCGAAGCGCCGCGCGAGATCGGCGACCAGCTCGAGCGCCGTGTTCGACAGGACCTCGCGTTGCCTCGCGTCGATGGGCGCCCTGAGCTCGACTCCGCGCGGCAGCTCGGCGGAGGGGATCAAGGTGGCGCCTCTGGGGCCCTGCGAAGGGGTGATCTTCTGCGTCTTGGCGGTGGACATGGTGAGCTCCTCGAGGTGTGTTACTTGTACTGATTTGCATCAAGTTCGATACTCCCAAGGGTTCCGCGCGGTTAACGAGTACGGTTTCTGTCAAGGCCGCCCTGCAAAGGTGTCAAGCTTGTAAATCGACCGGGGCGGACACACGTTGGGAAGCCGATGACCGAGACCGTACACCTGGGGGCGAAGCTCCGAGCGCTCAGGCGCCGGCAGGGATTCACCCAGACCCAGCTCGCGCAGAAGCTGGGCATCAGCCCGAGCTACCTGAACCTCATCGAGCACGACCGGCGGCCCCTCCCGGCGCCGCTGCTCATCCGGGTCGCGGAGGCTTTCCAGGTCGACCTCAAGGCCTTCTCCTCCGGAGAGGAGGCGCGCGCGGCCGCCGATCTGATGGAGGTGTTCGGGGACCCCGTCTTCGACGCGCACGACCTCTCCGCGGCCGAGGTGCGGGAGTCGGCCGCCACCTCGCCGCAGGTGGCGCGGGCCGTGGTGGCGCTCTACCGGGCCTATCGCGGCGCCCGCGAGGCGGTCGACACGCTCACGGCGAAGCTCTCCCAGGACGGCGTCGCCGGCGTCGACCTCAGGCTCCCCACCGAGGAGGTCTCCGATCTCATCCAGCGCAACATGAACCACTTCCCCGAGCTCGAGGACGGCGCCGCGCGCCTGTGGCGCGACGCCGGGCTCGTGGCGTCGAACCTGTACGGGGACCTGGTCGCGTACCTGGAGCGCGCGCACGGCGTGCGGGTGCAGATCGAGCGCACGGCCGCGATGCAGGGGGCGGTGCGCCGCTATGACCCGGAGCGAAAGGTGCTCTCGCTCTCCGAGGTGCTCCGGCGGGGCAGCAGGAACTTCCAGCTGGCCTTCCAGATCGGCCTCCTCACCCAGGGCGCGGCCCTGGAGAAGCGGGCGCGCGATCCGGAGATCACGAGCCCCGAGTCGCGCGCGCTCGGGCGCGTCGCGCTCGCCAACTACTTCGCGGCCGCGGTGCTCATGCCGTACGAGCAGTTCCTGGACGCGGCCCGGCTCGAGCGCTACGACATCGAGCTCCTCGGACACCGCTTCCGCACCAGCTTCGAGCAGGTGTCGCACCGGCTCACCACCCTGCGCCGGCCCGGGTCCGAGGGCGTGCCGTTCCACATGGTCAGGGTGGACATCGCGGGGAACATCTCCAAGCACTTCAGCGCGTCCGGGCTGCGCTTCGCGCGCTTCAGCGGCGCCTGCCCCCGCTGGAACGTCTTCGCCGCCTTCCTCACTCCGGGCATGGTCCGCACCCAGCTCTCGCAGATGCCCGACGGGACGAAGTACTTCTGGGTGGCGCGCACCGTGCGCCGCGAGGGCGGCGGCTATCACGCGCCTCGCACCGTGCACGCGGTCGCGCTCGGGTGCGAGGTCGCCCATGCCCGCAAGCTCGTCTACGCGGACGGGATGGACCTCGACTCGCGCGAGGCGGTGGTCCCGGTGGGCCTCACCTGCCGCCTCTGCGAGCGCGCGGACTGCGAGCAGCGCGCCTTCCCGCCGATGCAGCACCCGCTCGTGGTGAACGAGAACGTGCGGGGCGTGTCGTTCTACGCGCCGGTAGAATAGGCAGGATCATTCCCGGACTCGCCGTCGAAGGCGGGCGAACCTCGCCTCCAGCCAGCGCCGGGTCCGGTGCGCCCACGGCTGGTCCCTGGCCAGGAGCGCGAGCCCCCCGAGCATGATCGGTATGCCGGGCCCCGGCAGGACGAGGAGCGCCGTACCCGCGGCGAGCAGCGTCCAGCCCGCCGTCGTCCGGGCGTACCGTCCCGCCCGCGAGCCCGAGCGTGGCTCAGATGGCTTCGCGTCGAGATTCATCCGGTTCCGCCTTCCTCGCCGCCCGCGGCCGCAAGAACGAGTAGCCGATCGCCACTCCCAGGATGAGCAGGATGACGCCCAGCGACAACGGGGCAGGGATCTTCACCCAGGTGGCGACGCCCATCTTGACGCCGACGAAGACGAGCACGAGCGCGAGGCCCGTCTTGAGATACGCGAACCGATCCAGGAGCGCGGCGAGCACGAAGTAGAGCGAGCGAAGTCCCAGGATCGCGAACACGTTCGAGGTGAAGACGATGAACGGGTCGGTCGTCACCGCGAAGATGGCGGGGATGGAGTCCACCGCGAAGACGATGTCGGAGAGCTCCACGGTGGCCAGCGCGAGGAGCAGCGGCGTCGCCAGGAGCCGGCCGTTCTCCCGGACGAAGAAGCGGCCACCCGACAGCTCTCCGGTCGAAGGCACGGCCCGCCGCACCCACTGCGCCACCGGGCCGCCGCTGGGGTCGGGCGCCTCCCATCGGTGGAGCCACAGCCGCACGCCGGTGATCGCCAGGAACGCCCCGAACGCGTAGGCCATCCAGTGGAAGCGCTCGAGGAGCGCCGCGCCGCCCAGGATCATGGCGCCCCTGAGCACGAGGGCGGAGAGGATGCCGAGGAAGAGGACCTTGTGCTGGAGCCGGGCCGGGATGCGGAAGGCGCCGAAGATGACGATGAAGACGAAGAGGTTGTCCACCGAGAGCGACTTCTCGATGAGCCAGCCCGTCACGTACTCCTGGGCCCGGATCGGGCCGAAGACGACCCAGATCACCGCCCCGAAGGCGAGCGCGAGCGTCGCCCAGACCGCGCTCCAGACGAGCGCCTCGCGCGGCTTCACCTCGTGGTCTCGCCGGTGGAACACCCCCAGATCGAGCGCGAGCATGAGGAGCACGAAGGCGCCGAAGCCTCCCCAGAGCCAGGGGCTGCCGATGCCCGCCACGCCGATCACGTTCATGCTCGCATCTGTAAGGGCGGGCGGGCAGCGGGAAAATGAGATAATGATGATGCATTCATTAGCTAGGATGAATGAACCATGGAGTGGCTCAACTACCACCACCTCTTCTACTTCTGGACGGTGGCCCGCGCCGGGAGCATCGTCCGGGCGAGCCAGGAGCTGCGGCTGTCGCAGCCGACCATCTCCAATCAGCTGAAGAGCCTCGAGGGCTCGCTGGGGCAGCAGCTCTTCGAGCGGCAGGGGCGCCGGCTGGTGCTGACGGACGTGGGGCGCACCGTGCTGCGCTACGCCGACGACATCTTCCGGACGGGCCGGGAGCTGCAGCAGGCGCTGAAGGGATTGCCAACCGGCGAGCGCGTCCGGCTGGTCGTGGGCGTCGCCGACGTGATCCCGAAGCGCGTGGCCGCGCTCTTGCTCGAGTCGGCCGTCGAGGCGGTGCCCAGGCTCGCGCTCGTCTGCCGCGAGTCCCCCCTGAAGCAGCTCCTCGCGGAGCTGGCCCTCCACGAGCTCGACGTCGTGCTCTCCGACTCTCCGGCCTCCGAGGAGATCAAGGTGCGGGCCTTCAACCACCCGCTCGTCGATTGCGGCGTCGTCTTCCTCGCCGCTCGCGAGCTCGCTCACCTCAGGAAGGGCTTCCCCCGCTCGCTCGATGGAGCACCCGTGCTCCTCCCGGCGCCAGGCACCGCGGTCAGGCGCGGGCTCGAGTCCTGGTTCGAGGCGCAGGCGGTGCGCCCCGAGATCGCCGGCGAGTTCGACGACAGCGCCCTCCTCGAGGCCTTCGGCGCGCGCGGCATGGGCCTCGTCCCCGCCCCGGCCATCATCGAGAAGGAGATGGTGGCGACGTACGGGTTCCTCTCCGTGGGGCGCACCGAAGAGGTACGGGAGCGCTTCTACGCCATCTCCGTGGAGCGCCGCCTGCGGCACCCGGCGGTGGCGGCCATCGCCGAGGCGGCCCGGGCTCGCAGCCGCGCCCAGTCGGGGCATGGTTAGATATGATGAATCGATGAAGCAAATATTTCGTAATTGTCTATCGTACGGCTGCGGTTAGGCTCTCCTCGTCAACGGGAGCCCAACCATGAAGAACCAGCTCAAGACCATCGTCCTCCTCGGGGCGCTCTCCGCCCTGCTCGTCGGGATCGGTGGAGCCATCGGTCCCCAGTACCTGTGGATCTTCACACTCCTGGCGCTGGGGATGAACCTCTTCGCCTACTTCTTCTCCGACCGGCTGGTGCTGCGGATGTACGGCGCCAGGGAGGTCTCCGCGGCGGAGGCTCCCGAGCTGCACGCCATGGTCGACGAGCTGGCGGCGACGGCAGGCATCCCGAAGCCCCGCGTCCACCTCATCGAGTCCGAGCACGCCAACGCCTTCGCTACCGGGCGCAACCCGGGCCACGCCTCGGTCGCGGTGACGACGGGCCTCCTGAGCCTTCTCGACCGGCGCGAGCTGCGCGGCGTCCTCGCGCACGAGCTGGCGCATGTCCGGAACCGCGACATCCTCGTCGCGACGGTGGCGGCCGGCCTCGCGACCGCGGTCTCGCACGCGGCCCACGCCCTCGCCTTCGCCGGGCTGTTCGGCCGGAGCGACGAGAGCGACGAGTCGCCGGCGGGAGGCCTCGCGTTCGCCCTGCTCGCGCCCATCACCGCCTCGCTCGTGCAGCTCGGGATCTCGCGCTCCCGCGAGTACCTCGCCGACGAGACCGGGGCGCGCCTCACCGGCGATCCGCTCGCGCTGGCCGGCGCCCTGGAGAAGCTGCACGGCGCGGCGGAGGCGCTGCCGGCGCGGACGGAGCCGGCCATGGCCAGCCTCTTCATCGTGAACCCGCTCGCGGGCCTCGGCGGGAGGCTCCTCGGCCTCTTCTCGACCCACCCTCCGGCGGAGGAGCGCATCCGGAGGCTGCGGGCCATGACCGCTCAGGCGCGCCGTGGCGGGTTCGGCGACGCGCCCACGGCGCGGGCGCGCGGCCTCGTCCGCTGAGCAACCATCCGCGAGGACCGGGCTCAGCAGTGCTGCGCGGCCGATTCGCGGCTATCCTGTCGTCGTGGGCGGGCTCTTCTACCACGACGTGCTGTCGGCCCTCACGGGCGCGGGCGTCCCGTTCGTCGTCGTCGGCGGACTCGCCGTGAACCTGCAAGGCGTCCCCAGGTTCACGGCTGACGTCGATCTCGCGGTCGCGCTCGACGGCGCCGTCCTCGTGAAGGCGGCGCGCGTGCTCGAGGGCGTGGGGCTTCGCCTCCGCCTTCCCGTCGCGCTGGACGCGCTGGCGGACACCGACCAGGTCCGGTCGTGGGTCTCGGAGCGGAACCTCACCGCCATCACCTTCGCCGATCCTTCGGCACCGCTGCGCGAGGTAGATCTGCTGATCGCGAGCCCGGTTCCTTTCGAGGAGCTGCAGCGAACGGCGGACCGGATGGCCGCAGGCGGCCTGGGCTTCGCGGTGGCCTCGGTGGACGCGCTCATCCGGATGAAGTCGGGGACGGGCCGCGCGCAGGACGCCTCGGATGTCGAGGCGCTCCTCAAGGTCCGTGGAGCGCGCGATGCGACCTGAGGAGCAGCTCCGCGGCTTCTCCCATCACCACACGCTCGAGGAGCTCCGCGCTTACGGGCGGCTCTCGGCGGAGGAGAAGATGCGGTGGCTCCACGAGGCCTGGAGGTTCACGTCCGACTTCCTGCCGCGGGATCGGCTGGAGGCGTACCGCAAGCTGCGGAAGGGGGAGCTGTGAGCTGCGATTCCCGTCACCCGAACACCGCCCGCACGACCAGCACCGACGCCGCGAAGCCGACCGCGTCGGCGATGAGGCCGGCGGGCAGGGCGTGGCGGTACCGCGTCACGCCGATCGCCCCCATGTAGACGGCGAGCACGTAGAAGGTGGTCTCGGTCGAGCCGGCCATCACGGAGACGAGCCGGCCCGCGTAGCTGTCGGGACCTTCGGTCCGCAGGACGTCCGCGGCGACGCCCAGCGCGCCGCCGCCCGAGAGCGGCCGCACGATGATCATGGGCAGGACCGAGGCGGGGATGCCGACGGCGCCGGTTATGGGGGCGAGGGCGCGCGCGAAGGCGTCCATGGCCCCCGACGCCTTCAGCATGCCGAGCGCCACGACGATGGCCACGAGCGCCGGGATCACGCGCACGGCGGTCTCGAAGCCCTGCTTCGCCCCCTCGAGGAAGGCGGGATAGACCTTGACCCCCCGTGCTAGCGCGATGATCGGGATGCCGGCGAGGAGGAGGGGCAGTGCCCACGCCGAGAGGATCTCCAGCGCGTGGCGGAACACCCTACGCTCCTCCCGTTGTCTCTCCGCCGGCGCGGGGGCGCGGCGGCGCCAGCCGGGCGAGGAGCTTCGCGGTGACGACCGCCGCGGTCGCGGCGCAGGCAGTGGCGACGAGCGTCGGCCCGATGACGTCGCCGGGCGAGCGGGCCCCCGCGGAGGCGCGCAGCGCGAGGATGCTCGCCGGCACGAGCTGGACCGAGGCCGTGTTCAACGCGCAGAAGAGCGCCTGCGCGTCGCTGGCCGTCCCTCGGTGCGGGTTGAGCTCGTCGAGCCGGCGCATGGCCTCGATGCCGAAGGGCGTGGCGGCGTTCCCGAGACCGAGCATGTTGGCGGCGATGTTCATCACCATGGCGCCGAGCGCAGGATGGCCCTCCGGGACCTCGGGGAAGAGGCGGCGCAGGAGCGGGCGAGCGCCGCGCGCGAGGAGCGCCACCAGGCCCGCCTCCTCGGCCACCTTCATCAGGCCGAGCCAGAGCGTCATGACGCCCACGAGCCCGAGTGAGAGCTCGACGGCGGTGCGCGCCGACGAGGCGATCGCGCCGGTGAGCGCGTCCATCCTCCCACCGACCGCCGCCGCCAGCGTGGAGGCGGCGAGCAGGAGGACCCATATGAAGCCCATGCACGAATTGTCGGCGCCGGCCACCGCCAAGGCGAATTTTTGGTACACGTCTCGCTGGTGCCCCGCATGAAGATGAAGAACGCGCTGCTCGCCGCCCTCGTCGTCGTCTCGCTCGCGTCTCCGGCCACCCCTGCCGCCCGGGAGCGCCGCGCGACCCCACCCGCGGCCGCCGCCCGGACCGTGCTCACGGTGCCGCGGCCTCCCGCCCCGGAGTGGTTCGGCGTGTACCTCCTCGGGAGGAAGGCCGGCTTCTCGCAATCTCGCGTCGCGGTCGAGACGCGCGGTGGGCGGCGCGTCCTCGTGGCGCGGGTCGAGCAGACGATCTCGGCGACGGTCGGGACGAGGACGGTGCAGCGATCCCAGACGGACGAGAAGACGTACGAGGCTCGCCCCGGCGGCCGGCTCCTCGAGTTCAGCAGCCGGCGCGCGGGCGACGGCGGCGACCGGTCCGTCGAGGGGCGCTGCACGCCGGACGGCTGCACCGTCATGTTGTCCGCGGGAGGGAAGAGGGAGGAGCGCCGGATCCCGCCGGTGGGGGAGACCGCCGAGCAGGCGGACGCGGCGCGGCTGGCGGCGGCGTGGCGCGGGATCGTACGAGGCGTGCAGCTGGATCTGGAGACGCTCCGGGTCAAGAAGATGGAGGATCGCTACGCCGGCACGAGCCGCGTGGCCGCGGGCGGCGTCGTGGCCGACGTGGAGCTGGTGGAGGAGCTGGAGGAGGGCGACCGCGCCGCGACGCGCGTCTCCATCGCCCGCGACGGCCGGGTGGTGGAGCTGCGGCTCGGGGATGCCATCGTGGTCCGCGCCGAGCCGGAGGACACGGCGAGGCGCCTCGACAAGGTCGATCTCTTCGGGATGACCCGCGTGAAGCTGGCCGCGCCCCTGCCGCGCGACGTCCCCGGCCGCGTCGTGTTCACGCTGCGGGGAGTTCCTCCGGAGTTCCAGGCGGCGGACCCGCGGCAGACGTGGGCGCCGAAGGCCGACGGGAGCGTCACGCTCACGGTGACCGCCCGCACCCCGGCGGCGGGCGATCCGGCCCGTGATGCGCCGCGCGTGAAGGGTATCCCCCCCGGGATGGAGGATCTCCTCGCGCCGACCCCGGAGGTCGACTCGGACGCCCCGGCCATCCGCAGGCTCGCCGCGGAGGTGGCGGGGGACGCGCCCGGCGTGTACGCCGCCAGCGTGAGGATCGGCCACCACGTTTACCGCCGGCTGGAGAAGGCGTACGGCGTCTCGCGCGACCGCGCGAGCGAGGTGCTGGCGCTGGGGAAGGGTGACTGCACCGAGCACGCGCTCCTCTTCACGGCGCTGGCGCGGGCCGCGGGCGTCCCGGTGCGTCAGGTGCACGGCCTCGTCTTCGCGCAGTACGACGACGGGGTGCCCGCGCTCTACTGGCACGCCTGGGTGGAGGTGAAGAGCGGCGAGGAGTGGATCGCGCTCGACCCCACCTTCGACGAGCCGGTGGCCGACGCCACCCACGTCGTCCTGGGCCGCGGGACGCAGGTCGACACGGTGGGCCTGCTAGGAGCCCTGGAGGTGGTGCGAGCGGAGCCCGGGCCGGCGGGGTAGTCGGGAGCGGGCTCGGGCTCGGGCTCGGGCTCGAAACGACGGAGGACAAGGTGAGCAGCCTCGATCACGTCGCGATCCTCGTCTCCGACCTGGACGCCGCCATCCGCCTCTTCCGGGACGTCTACGGCCTCCCGCTCTCGGAGGTCGAGGAGGTCCCGACCGAGAAGGTGCGGGTCGCCATCTTCGGCCATGGCGCGGGCCGGATCGAGCTCGTCTCGCCCTCGGATCCGGACAGCCCGATGGCGAAGGCGATCGAGAAGCGCGGCGAAGGCCTGCACCACATCTGCCTCGAGGTGCCCGATCTCGAGAAGGCGATGGCGGCCCTCCGGGCGGAGGGCGCCCCCCTCCTCGACGAGAGGCCTCGGCCCGGAGCGGGCGGGGCGAAGGTCGCCTTCGTCCACCCCAAGGGAAGCCGCGGCGTCCTCATCGAGCTCCGAGAAGGACCGAAGGGCGTTCACGATCCTTGACCCCGCCGCGAGGGGCGTGCTTAAAGAGCCGGAATTTCTGCGGGAAGGCGCCCCCATTGTGCGCCGCGGAGGTGATCCATGCCCCGGCTCTTCGCCGCGCTCCTCGCGGTCAACATGCTCGTACCGGTTGCCGCCGCGCAGGCCGCGTCGGAACGGCCCGCGGGCCGCAAGGACGTGGCGCCGCAGGGGGGCGGGAAGGCGCCTGCCGCCGCCAGGCCCTCGACCCCCGCGACCAGACCGCCCGCGCCCCAGCTATCTCCAGCCGCGCCGGGCGCGGGCGCGGGCGACCTCGACCCCGCCGTCCGAGAGATCGTGCGGCGAGAGGTGGAGCGGGCCAAGGAGGAGATGCGCGACGAGATCCGCGCCGAGATCCAGGGCGCGCAGTCGGCGCGTGAGTTCATGGATACGGCCGTCGCCGGCGAGCGACGGAAGCTCGACTTCCTGCAGTTGAACGGCTACCTGCGCGTCCGCGGCGACCTCTTCGACAACCTCGACCTGCGGCGGGACGCCGACCCGGCCGGCTACTACCTCTTCCCCCGCCCGCTGCTCGCTCCCAAGGAGCACGGCACCCTGACCACCGGGAACATGCGCTTCCGGCTCGAGCCCACGCTCAACGTCTCGGAGCAGGTCCGGGTCCTCGCGCAGGTCGACTTCCTCGACAACCTCGTCCTCGGGTCCACGCCGCAGGGGCTCTTCGCCCGGAGCGACGGCGTCGCCTTCCCGTTCGACGCGCGGTCGCAGGTGGTGCCGGAGAGCGGGGTCAACTCGGACCGCAGCTCCGTCGTGGTGAAGCGCGCCTGGGGCGAGGTGCAGACGCCGGTCGGCCTGCTCTCTTTTGGGCGAATGGCGTCGTCCTGGGGGCTCGGCATCCTCTCCCACGCCGGAAACGACATCAATGACGACCTCGGCGACAGCGTCGATCGCTTGCAGTTCGCGCTCACCCCCTTGAAGACGCCGGTCGGATCGCTCGTGCTCGTGCCCATGTGGGAGATGGTGGCGACCGGCGTGACCTCGCAGGACCAGAAGGTCGCCCGTGGCCTGGGCCAGCCCTTCGACCGCGACATGTCGGACGACGCGAAGGCGGTCGGCATCAAGGTGGTGCGCGCGGACACCCCCGACGAGGTGAAGCGGAAGCTCGAGCGCAACGAGTCGAGCCTCTCCTACGGCGCCTGGTACATGTACAAGTCGCAGTCGTACGAGTTCACGACCTGGGCGGACGCGAACGCGATCCCCAGCGAGGGTTCGACCAACCAGGGGAACAACGACTCGGTGGGGACCGCGGTGAAGCGCGACGCCTACGCGCACGTGCTCGACCTCTGGAGCCGGTGGCAGACGAAGCGGTTCCGGCTGGAGGGGGAGCTGGCCGGGGTCATCGGCGAGATCGGCAACGCCTCGACCGCCACGAACACGATCACCGGGCCGGTGCTCCTCAGGCAGTTCGGCGGCGCGCTCCAGACGGAGTTCACGAGTGGGAAGTTGAAGTTCGGAGGCGAGGTCGGGTTCGCGAGCGGTGACAAGAACCCCGGCATGGGCAATCGCCCCGGGCGCGGCACCACCACGTGCGGCGACGCCAGCGCCTCCTGCGACATCGACGGCCTGCAGTACCGCGCTGGCGATCGCGTGCTAGACATGCGCAACTTCCGGTTCAATCCGGCCTACAGGGTCGACCTCATCCTCTGGCGCGAGATCCTCCAGGGCGTGACCGACGCCTTCTACCTGAAGCCGACCTTCCACTGGGAGGTCCTGGAGGGGCTCGGCCTCCAGGCGGCGGTCGTCTACTCTCAGGCGATGTACGCGGGCTCCACGCCCTCGGGGAAGTACTCACCGCTGGGGATCGAGCTCGACCTCGGGGTCTCCTACAAGTCGGACGACGGCTTCATCGCCTTCGTCGACTACGGCATCCTCCAGCCGCTCGACGGGCTCAGCTACGCGCTGCGCTCGGGCCACCCCGACCTGTCGCGCGCCCACGCCATCCGCACCGGGCTCGCGATCAAGTTCTGACGGTTATCGCCGTGTCAAAGACGGGCTGCGCCTGGATGGAGCGCTTCACCGAGCACTGCTCGACCGTCCTCAGCACCGCGTCGCGGTACTTCTCGGGGAAGGACGGGGGCAGCTCGATCCGCATCTCCACCTTGACGAGCGTCCCCTTGTCGTCGAACGACGGCCGCTCGACGAGCCGGATCCCCTCGATCGGGATGTTGCGCTTCGCGCAGAATCCCTGGACGTAGATGCCGGCGCAGGTGCCGATGGAGGCCAGGAAGAGCTGGAACGGTCGGGGCGCGGAGTCCTCGCCCCCGTCCTCGCGTGCCTGGTCGGTGTGGATGGTGTGGGTGCCTACCCGGGCGTCGACCCGCCGTCCGCCTGGCAGGGAGATGGTGATCTCCGAAGTGTCCGTGGCCATCGTTCCTCCTTCTCGCAGACCTGTGTCTATCCGATCTGTGGCTGCGGTGGGGGGGCTGGGGGGAGCGGCGGCCGCTCCCCCC
>Ga0209342_10003375_pt1 | contig 16814 bp, 11 predicted proteins | sample RifCSP16_2_FD_184023 | JGI IMG/M metagenome (GOLD analysis project Ga0209342, IMG submission 184023) | Soil microbial communities from Rifle, Colorado - Rifle CSP2_sed 16_2 (SPAdes) (version 2) | ecosystem: Environmental > Terrestrial > Deep subsurface > Rock core/Sediment | place: Rifle... | reverse complement strand
TAGGGGGGATGATGGAACGGCATCGCGTCAGGCGCCGTGCGTACGGGAGCCGGGGGTGGCGGCCACCTTGCCTGACGCCGGATGCCCTGGAACAATAGGAAGTGAACCCCTCGATGGGAAATCCCGGCAACAAGAAAGCCCCGCGGCGGCCATGTTTGAGATTTTCGAGCACACGGCCGATTTGGGCATTCGCATCGAGGCCGATTCGTTCGCCGCGCTTTTGGTCGAAGCGGCCAAGGGGCTGACGTCGGTCCTGGTCGCCAATCCCGAGGCGATCGAGCCGGCCCGCGAAGTCGCGTTGACGATCCGCGGCAGCCAGCCCGAGGAATTGCTCGTCGATTGGCTCTCGGAGTTGCTCTACCGATTTGGGGCCGAGCATCTGCTTTTCGCTCGTTTCGAGGTGACGCACCAGGCCGACCACGTCGCGGCGCGGCTCTGGGGCGAGGCGATCGACCCGGCCCGGCACCGGCTGGACACGGAGGTCAAGGCGATCACCTATCACCGGCTGAAGGTCGAAGAGCACGAGGGCCGCTGGCGGGGCGAGGTGATTGTGGATTTGTGAGCGGGCAGCGGGCAGTAGGCTGGATAGCCGCAGGCGGAAGCCCGCGGAGACAGTTGTTAGGAGTCAGGGAACAGGGACACCAAGTGCATGAAGATTATTCACCTTGTCGCTGGGGCCGGCGGAATGTATTGCGGGAGTTGTTTGCAGGGGAACACGCTTTGCGGCGCGTTGCGGCAGGCGGGCCACGACGTTTTGATGGTGCCCGTTTATACGCCCGTTCGCACCGACGAGCCGAACGTGGGCGAGCGGCGCGTCGCGATGGGCGGGCTCAACGTGTTCTTGCAGCAGCAATCGAGCCTGTTTCGCCGCGCGCCGCGGTTTGTCGATCGGTTGCTGGACCATCCGGGCCTGCTCGGCCGGTTGGGCGGGGCGACGCGGCCCGAGCGGCTCGGCCGGCTCACCGTGTCGATGCTCCGCGGGGAGCAGGGCAACCAGCGGAAGGAGCTCGATAAACTGGTCGCGTGGCTGGCGGCCGAGGGGCGGCCCGACGTGATCCACCTTTCGACGGCCCTGTTGGTCGGGGCGGCCCGGACGCTCTCCGAGCGGCTTGGCGCGCCGGTGGTGGCGACATTGGCGGGCGAGGACTCGTTTGTGGAACGGCTGCACGAGCCCCACCGCACGGAGGCCCGGGAGGAATTGCGAGCCCGATGCGCCGAGCTGGCCGGGCTGATCGCCCCGAGCGCCTACTACGCCGAGTTCATGGCCAATTATCTCGGGCTGCCGGCCGAACGGATCACGGTGATTCGGCCGGGGCTGAATCTTGAGGGTCATGCGATTCCGGGCCGGCGGACGTCCGTGGGGGCTGAAGCCGAGGCGGCCCGCGAAGAAGAACCCTCGACGGAAGAACTGCCCGGCGACGAACCGCCCGACGACGAGCCGGCGGGCGACGAGACAACGGGCGACGAGCCGCGCACCGGGCGCGAGGACGTCATCACCGTCGAGCCGGAGCCCGTCGTGCCCGAGCGGCGGGCAGTGCGGGTTGGTTATTTTTCGCGGATTTGTCCGACGAAGGGGCTGCACCAATTGATCGAGGCGTTCCGCGTGTTGCTGCGCGATCCGACGCTGCCGCCCGTGCGGTTGGTGGCGGCCGGTCATCTGGGACGCGGCGATCGAGGCTATTATCGTCAGATCCGCCGTCACCTGGCCCGGCGGGGGCTGGCCGCGTGGTTCGAGTATCGCGGCGAGTTGGATCGGCCGGGAAAGATCGCGTTTTTGCAGTCGATCGACGTTTTGTGCATTCCGGCCACGCGGCCCGAGAGCCGCGGGCTGGCGGTGCTCGAAGGCTGGGCCAACGGCGCGCCGGCCGTGCTGCCGGACCACGGCGTTTATTCGGAGCTGGTGGCGGAGACGGGCGGCGGGCTGCTCTACGAGCCGAATCGGCCGACGGCGCTGGCCGCCGCGCTGGAACGGATGATCCGCAATCCGGCGTTGGCCGAGCGCTACGGCCGCCAGGCCCAGGAGACGGTCCATCGTGAGTTCGACGCACGACGGGCGGCCGAGCGGATGATCGAGGTGTATCGGAAGTGTGAAGTGTGAAGTGTGAAGGGTGAAGGGTGAAGGGTGAAGGGTGAAGGGTGAAGGGGGCGGTAGAATCACACTGTTTTGGGTGGTGATGATTGGGGCGGGAGGCGGGGGATGAGTGGCGGGGGAAGAGAAAGGTTGATCCGCGAGATTGGCGTTGTCAGGCACGGAGTGGCTGACCTACGGGTTTTTGTACGCCGGGGAAAAATGGTCAACGTGAGGCCCGTGTACAAAAATGGATCGCGGCGACGCTGGTGGCCGAGAAGTTGGCTAGCGACAAGGAGTTACGGCGTGTAGAATCGTCGTAAGTGAGTGTTCAACAATTCGAGTCGAAAAGTGAAACAATGGACGGTGGATTTTGCGGCAACATGTTGTGGGAGAAGGGGTTGCGTGGAGAATTCGTGGTTGAAATCACTTCGGTTTTGGAAGGGGAAATGGTTGCGTCGATTTGGCGCGGCTCGGGGGTGATAAGTGGTTGTGGGGCATGAGTTTGGGGACGGGGGGCGGGGGACGCGGGGCGACGTAAGGTCAGGTTGCCATGATGGCAATTGCCGTGTTTTGAGGTGGAATTGTCGTGATGGCAATTTGGGGGCGCGGATGAGGGGGAGGAGAGTCGAGAGCCACGAACGAGACGAAGCGTGAATTAGGTGAATTAGGTATTGTGTCTGGAATTCTGGGATTCCCGAAATTTATCCATCGCCGCAACCGCTGCCACAACAATGGCCAGCAGTACGCCCGTCGCCAGTCCGGTCGCCGCCCAACGGGCCGAGTCTCGAATGAGGTACTTCATGGTCGGTGCTGCATTTGATGGAGTTGGCAACGGCATTCACAGGGTCCACAACGTAACAAGCCGCTCCCGATACTGCATCGCTGGCAAGTCATCGGCATGGGCTTGCCCACCATTGAACTCTACCTTTTCGCGCCAGATCGCGACCCTTGTCTTTTGTAACTGCCGTCCCGACGGTAGTTTGCGCTCAGACTTCGGCCAGACGGCAGAAAGTGGCCCAGACCATCGCAACGGCGCGAAGAACCAGCCCCCAAAGATCCTCGGACTCGCAGGCGCAGAGTCGCGCCGACTCATTGACTACACGCGGTGTCGTCTTCTCAACAACAGCGACATCGCGAGGACAAGCAGGACCACGGAAATCGCCGGTTCCGGAACGGCGGCGGCTTCCGTCCCATGTGATCCCCAGTTGGCGGCCAGGATCGAGGCGTCGGCCGCATTGACAAACCCATCGCGGTTGAAGTCGCCATCGGCCGGACCATTGCCCACGGCCGTTCCCCAGTGCGAGGCCAGCACGGCGGCGTCGGCGGCGTCGACCACATCGTTGCCCGTGGCGTCGCCGGGAATCAGGTATTGCCGCAGGGCATAGGTCAGGGCGAGCGTCGGCGCTTGGCCAAAGAGAGACTCTTCCATCGAATAGAAACCTACTTGATTCCCCGTGATTGGATCGAACGCCACAAGACCGAGGTACGACGTCTCGCCACGGACAATGGAATCGATGAAGTCGGCGTCCAGATCGATGGTGATTGGATCCAACGCGGTAATGAGCGCGCTCTGGCCAATCGGCATGGCGGTCTGCGTCGGATCGGCCGTGCCAATGACGCCGTCACCGGTGTATCCGTAGATTTGCAGGCTTGGGTAAATCGTCGGACTGTTTGAGAACAGGTTGATATCCAACTGGAGCGTGGCCGATTCGATTATCACACTCTCGGGGATGGCCGAAAGGTCGAATTCCATGACGGCGCGATTGTATTTGTTTGCCCAGGAAATCTGCTGGGTGAACAGATGGGTGTCGCCGTCGGTGACCGTGAAGTGGACGCCGTCAGACGAGACGGCATTGAAATCGACGGTCGGCGTCATCGCAAGCTCGCGGCCCAGATCGCAGGTGGCGTAGTAGAGGTCTCTGCTGTCGTCGGTGAAGAGGACGTGCATCCTGTTGCTGCCGTCGATAACCACGGCTTCTGTCTCCGGACCGCTAATCGTGCTGGTCCATTGCGCGATGTTTTGCGTGGTCCATCCGGCACCGTTCCAGGCGGCGTGTTTCAGGGTGTCGAGCGAGGAGCCAGGGTAGATGCGGCGGTACACCACGTGCGGACGATCGAGCAAATCAATAGCGATCGCGCCGTCGTCCGACCAGTCGTCAATCACTGAACCCGTGGACCAACTGCCGCCACTGAACACCGCGTGGGTCATGTAATTGAAGTCCTTCGCGTAGCAAAGGTGCAGGCTGTTGGCGGAATCAAATACCATCGAGCCGTCCAACCCCGTCCCGATCGTCTGAGTTTGAAAAGAGCTTCCCGTCCAACGAGTGTGCTTGATGGAGTCGACGTCGTAGTCGTTCCAGAGGAAGTGGGGCGTGTCGCCATCGCCCATCGCGATGCGCACGTCCTGGTTGACGAATTGAAAGGCTGGATTCGACAGGACGGTTTCACTGGTCCAGACGGATCCGCTTCGGTACGCATGGCGCAATGTCTGCGCGGCCGTGTCTTTGTAGGCGATATGGGGGCGATCCTGCGAGTCGAAATCGAGCGACATGAACCGCGGATTCTCCGCCGGACTCGTCGGAAAGGACGACGTCTCCCACGTTCCGGCATCCGTGCGGTGCGACAGAGCCAGATAGAACTTGCCGTTCTGGTACAGCGTGAACGCCACGTACGGCCGGCCGGTACTGTCCAACGCGAGCGAGTAATGGGAACTCAAACTGGGATACTCGGAGGACCAGGACGAGCCGTTGTATTGGCCGTACCAGAGATTGGCGCTGCTACTGGTGTAGCTTGCCCCGTGGACCAGTCCAGTTGAATCGACCTCGACCTCGACTGGCCTGCCGCAATCGCCGGCAACAGGGATATGCGTAACAGTCCACGTTTGCCCGAACGCCGCGCCGGCCGTGGCGAGCGCCGCGACGAACGCAACCAAGGCGACCAGAGTTCGAGAAACAACACCAACGCGATTGCGGACGGTCATAGTCTGCCTCTATCGAGTCGGAAGAAGCCGTCGAGTCCCGGGCGACCCACAGCACCCGCCAGGTACACCGACAAACAGGGTGGCACACATTGTAGACTGCCCGAGCAGTTATGTCAACGATTTGTCGTCGCGAGATCGCGCGGCTAACGTGTGCCGGGGGAGATCGGGGGACACAAACCGATTATGGCAGGATAGGCAACTGACTCCTCCACGCGGCAACACGATCCACGGCTCGGGCGTGGTAGTGGTCAATCCGGGCGACGGGAAGTATTATCTGCGGAGGAATTCGGGGAATTCGGGGGACACATTACCTGGGGGGAATTCGGGGGACACATTACCTAATTCGCGGCTTTTCTTGTTCGGGGTTTGCGTGGTTTTGGCTTTGGGCCGGGTTTCCGCCGTTTCAAGACGCGACCGACAAGACCTTCCAAACGATCCAAGAAGGACGAACTCCCCAGCGGCCGACCGGGAATCGGCCGGAATCGCAAGTCCGTGTCAGAATAACAATGCCAACAACGGCTTGCCCATCTTGCCAATATCGGACCTGTCCCGTTTTCGTTCCTTCCCGTTTTCGTTCCGTCTGTCCCGTTTTCGTTCCGTTTTCGTTCCCTTAGGTAATGTTCCCTGGGCTACTTTCCCACCGCCGGGCCGTCGAGTTGCAGGGCGACGATCGTATCGACGTCGTTTCTCGCGTCGTCCGCCAAGGTGATGGTGATCGACTTGTCGGTCTGGGCGACCGCAGCCTTGCCGCCGGTAAGGATCTGGTGCGACACGATTTTCCGGTCAATCGGCGGCAGCACGAGCGGGGTTTTTCCGCCGTCGAGCACGTGGACGTAAATCGTCCGGTCGCGCCAGGTGGCAGCCCCCCACTGGCCCGTTTGGAACGGCCCGCCCCGGGTGTCGTAGATGGACTCGCCGTATTTGGCCAGCCAACGGCCCATTTCGCGGAGCCGGTCGGCCTGGCGGGGCTCGATGCGTCCATCGGGCATGGGGCCGACGTTGAACAGCAGATTGCCGTCGCCGCCGACGACCCGGACCAGCGTCTGAATGCACTCCTTGAACGACTTGATGCGGTCGTTGGGTTTCCAGGACCACTGGGTGCCGATGGTCATGCAGGTTTCCCAGGGCCGCGTGGTGTCCATGTGGCCGATCTCTTGCTCGGGTGTCGAATTGTCGGCCGGGACGCCCGCGCGGTCGTTGATCATCACGCCGGGTTGCAACTCGCGGCACATGTTGACCAGCGCCGCGCCGTCCCAGTCTTTCTCCTCGCCGGCCAGCCCGTCGAAGAAGATCATGCTGACCTTGCCGTAGCCAGTGAGCAGTTCGCGCATCTGGCCGTGCAGATACTCGAGGTATCGCCGGTGGCCGTCAATGCCGTTCATGTAATCGGGATGGCGCCAGTCGACCGGCGAATAGTAAATGCCCCAGAGAATGCCTCCCTCGTGACACGCATCGGCCAACTGGCGGACGATGTCGCGGCGGTAAGGCGACTCGGGGCTGGTGATCTTGTAGTCGCTCAGCTTCGTGTCGAAGTTGCAGAACCCGTCGTGGTGCTTCGTCGTGAACACTAGATACTTCGTGCCCGCGTCCTTGGCGATCTGGACCCACTCGCGCGCATCGAACCGCGTCGGGTTGAACTTCTTGTAAAGACTGTCATAGACCTCGACGGGCACCTGGCCGGAGAGAATATTCCAGTTCCAAGGGATCCCCCGGCGATAGCCGCCGCGCGACCAGCCGATCTCGGTCCCCTGAACGCTCACCGAGCCCCAATGGACGAACAGGCCGAACTTGAGTTTGCGCCACGCGGCGACGTCCTCGGGCGAAGCGGCCGTAACCGCTGGCCGCGGCTTGCGCCAGGATCCGATCGGCAGAATCCCCCCGACTCCGGCAGGCTGCCACGGCTCGTCGGAGGCCGATTGGACGGGCTTAGCCGGCTTATCAGCCTCGGCCGCCACAGTGCCCCCGGCCATGCCGACAAGAACCAGCCCGACGACCATCCAGCCAATTGACAAGGCACGTGTTCTCTCTATCATGATTTCTCCTGTGCGCGGCCGTGGGTCTTGGGTCGGCCAATCGGTTGAACCGGAACGAATGTACTGAGTAACAGCGACCATTATGCACCACTGCACCGGGCCGCGCCAATACCTGGAGCGGAGCCGAGAGAGGATTGATCAGCGGCCGGCCCACCTTCGCGACCGAGTCGCTTCAGCCGACGGGGACAGAGCCGACCGGGACACAATACCTAACCATTGGCAATTTGGGAGAAGACTGGTAGTTTCCGCCCAATCACGTCCACCTGATCGCGGCGCCGAAGACGGAGGACGGCTTGCGGCGAGCCATCGGCGAGGCGTCCCACCCTACTTCTTCTATTCACGCGGAGTCGCGGGGGGTGGAGGGTTGGTTGTCAGGCACAGCCTGACCTACGGGAGTGGTTCGTTCCGGCTCACTAACACGCGGTCGATGCGCAGGGCGTCCATGCGGACGACTTTCAGCGTGAAGTCGGACCATTGAATGCTGTCGCCGGCGGCGGGCAGGCGGTCGAGGAGGGTTTGTATCAGGCCGCCGACGGTGGTGACTTGCGGCGGGCCGGCCGAGGCGAGTTCGGGGCGGCCGATCGCTTCGGCCAGATCGCGGAGGCGGGTGGCGCCGTCGACCAGCCAGCTTGCGGCGTCGCGGCGGACGATCTCCTGCTGCTGGTCGCGGTGTTCGTCGTGGATGGCGCCGACGAGTTCCTCGAGCACGTCCTCGATCGTGACTAGGCCCTCGGTGCCGCCGTGTTCGTCGAGGACGATGGCCATTTGGGTTCGCTTCTCGCGGAAGAGGGCCAGCAGTTGGTCGAGTTCGAGCGTCTCGGGCACGAAGAGCACGGGGTGGAGCATCTTGCGCACTTCGATCGGCCAGCCCATGTGGAGATGGCGCAAGAGATCCTTGTTGTAGATGAAGCCGACGACGTGGTCGAGGTCGCCTTCGTAGACGGGCACGCGGGCGAAACCGGACATGGCGGTGGCGCCGACCACTTCGTCGGCGGGCGTGTCGGCGTCCATCGCGTCGATCTCGACGCGGGGACGCATGATCTCGCGGGTGCTGATGCGCGACAGGCGGGTGCCGCGTGTGATGATGCGTTCCTGGTCGGTGCTGATCTCCTTGGACTGGCGGGCCAGGCCGGCGAGGCCCGTGATCTCTTCGAGGGTGGCCAACGGCGTCACCTGGACTCGTTCCCAGCCGAAGAGCCGATTGACGCCGTGGACGAACACGACGATCGGGCGCATCACTTGCACGAGGAGCGTCAACGGCCGCGCGGCTAAGACGGCCACTTGGCGGTTGTAGTGGACGCCGACGCCTTTGGGCAGGATTTCGGTGAACTGGAGCATGAGGAAGGTGAAGATGAGCGAGAAGACCCAGAGCCAGCGGTCGCCGAACACCTCGTGGAACTGGGCACCGGCCACCGAAGCGCCGATGGTGTGGGCGGCCGTGTTGAGGATGAGGATCGCGGCGATGGGGCGTTCGATATCGGTTTTGAACCCGCGCCAGATGGCGCCGATTCGCGGCCGTTTGAGCGAGATGGAGGCGATCTGGCCGGAGGTAAGACTCAACAGCGCGGCTTCCATCAGCGAGCAAACGGCCGAGACGGACAGCGCGACCAGGACGCTCACCAGCAAAATCATCATGGCGTTGGACCTCTCAAGAAATGCGAGGCACGGCTCCGCAGGCCCTGTGTTTTTCGCCTGCCGCCGCTATCAGCCTGTTGAAAAAGGGGGACAGGCACCTCACGGCAAACATTTTTCGCGGTGTTCGCGCGGTCAGTTCGGAGCCAGTCCCCCTTTTTCAACAGGCCGCTATACCATCCAGGTGACGAGCCAAAGGACGACGAACACGCCGGCCATTAGCCCGGTGATCCACACGGCGGTGTGCAGGGCATGGCGAAGAATCAGGTTGGTTTGCTCGTGTCGGGTGGCCGCGTAGACGAGACTCACCGCGACGATCAGCGGAACGGCGTACCAAAGATCGCCGGGGCCCAGGGTGGCCAATAGGAGATGAGCGAACATGGCGAGCGGTTCCTCTTTGTCGGATAATTTTTTACCACGGAGACACGGAGATTTTTTGGAACCACAGATGGACACAGATGGACACAGATAAAAAAGAACGTGGGTCAGGATGTGCCTGACAGACGTATGATCAGGCATTGTCAGGCACAGCCTGACCTACCTTTGCTACATCTGTGTTTATCTGTGTTCATCCGTGGTTCCCAATCTCTTTGTGTTTTTTTACGGAATCCGTGTCGAGGTGGCGGGCGGGGCTTTTTCTTTCTTTTCTTCTTCGTCTTCCTTCTTGCCGGGGGTGGCGAGGATGACGGGGCCGGCCCAGGCGTCGAGGATCGCCAGGACGTTCAAGAGGCCGGCAATGGCCGTGTAGATTGTGCCGAGTTCGAAATAGCGGGCCAGGCGGCGGTGGATTTCATCGAGGGTGACGCGGCCGGACGGGTCGTCGGGGCCGAGCCGGGGCGGCGCCATGAAGGTGCCCAGCGGCTCCTTGCCGCTTCGCACGCGGATGGCCTGGACCAGCGCGGGAGCGGCCGGCAGCCCGACGCCGATCTGGCAGAAATAGTAGAGCCGTTTTTCCTCGGGCTGCCACATGACGTAGACCACCCGGCCCCAGCCGACCGCGCGGTCGCTGCCCAGGTAGAGGCCGTAGACGAACGTGCCCATGATGCAGACGAAGAAGAGGACGGCCTTGGCCCAGCGGCCTTGATAGGCGTGGCCCAGGCCGGGGATCAGCCAGGCCAAGAGGGCGGCCAGGGCGGGATCCTTCAGGGGGATGGAGTGAGCCGTTTCGTCGGCGAGGTCCGATTTCTGGCTGGTCGAGCGGGCGTTTTCCATGTCGTGGCGTTCGTTCCCGGCTTGGAGTTCTTGGACGGTTTCCCCATTCTACCGCCGTTGGCGGGGATTGCCAGGGGAGATTGCGAGGGAAAGAAAAAGGGGACATTCTACTTTTTCTCTTGCGGCCTACGCATGAGACCGTGATGTCTCGGAAAAAGTAGAATGTCCCCTTTTTCTTCGATGACAGACAGCAGGACCACGGCGGCGAGCATCCGGGCGATCCAGCCGGCGAAGAACAGCCAGGCGAAAGCGTCCCAGGCGACGCCCCAGGGCAGTTCGAGGGTGACGTATCGGAGGCGATCGTGAAGCGCGCCGCCGGCGATGGTGCTGGCGGCGTAGCACAGGCCGGTGACCGTATAATAGGCGGCGATGTAAGGGAGGTTTGCGTCGCGGGGCGAGAGTTTCAACATCAGGTTGGGCAGGGCCACGTTCAGGCCGGCGTAGGCGATCCACACGAGCCACGCGCCGGCGATCCACCAGGGATGGGCGGGCGAGGCCATGAGGTAGAACAACGGGCCTTGGGCGACGAGCAGGAGGCTGACCATCAGGACGGGCCGGTTGCCCAGGCGGTCGGCCAGGCGGCCAGCGGCGGGACTTACGCCCCACTGGCCGATTCGCATGGCCGTTTTCAATGCGAGGACGACCAGGACGCCGAACAGTAAAACCTTCGCCGTGTAGAGCATCATGGCCGATTGGGTGATGCCGTTGAAGAACGAGAACCAGCAGCCGAACAGCAACAGGCGACGAAAAGAGGCGTCGGCAAACGGAAGAAAAAGGGGATAAGTCCAATTATGGACGGGCCTGTCGGCTCGTGGGAGAACACGGCGACATGAATAATTGGACTTATCCCCTTTTTCTTTCACGCGAGGCATGGCCGCCAGGGGAACGACCGCCGCGAGCATGAACGCGACGCCCAGGAGCATGGGCGGGACGTAGGCGAGCGACGTGGGTTGGTCGGGCCGCAGCGCGTGTTGTCCCCAGACGTAGAGTCCGGCGGTCAACATGCCGGCGGCTTCGCCGAGGACCATCCAACGTTCGCGGCGACCGAGGAATCGGCCTCGGACGCGCAGGGGAACCAGGTCGGCCAGCCAGGACCAGAGAGCGACGGTGGCCAGGTATTGGAACAGATGATAGACGCACCAGAGGATAACGAGCGTGGCCAAGGACGCGACGGGCGAGGCGAGTCGGCCCGGCGCGGCCAGAAACGGCAGCAGGGCCAGCAGTAGGAGACTGACGACGAACGCGCGGAGGCAAAACTTCTTGCGGCTGCCCGAGCGCTCGACCAGCGCGGGAGCGGCCATGCGGAGCACGCCGACGAGACTGGGGGCGGCGAGGATGAGGCCCGTGCCGAGGCCCAGCGCCGGGGCGTCGAGTTCCAAGGCGAGGTAGACGACCAGCGGGGTGCTGGCCAAGCCGTTGCCCAGGGCCCAGAGCGCGCCGTTCCAGTAGGCCATCCGCCGCCCACGGCGACGCGCGACGATCGGTAATGGGTAGGGCGGGACCATCAATCACCTTTCGCCATCACGCCATCAAACAGGAGGATAGACATTCTTGTCTGTCTTCCTTCTCGTTGATCTTTTCTCCGCGAGGATTCCATGGACGGCCGTCATGAATTGGAGGCGAAGGCGTGGATCCGATGCAGGACAGACAAGAATGAATGTAAGACAGACAAGAATGTCTGTCCTCCTGGTGATTTTTCGGGAAAGCGATAAAAAAACCCGGCGGAGCGAGGGGCCGTTTGGCCGGTCGCTCCGCCGGGGGTAGCATACTCTTTCGTGCCGCGGCTCGGCAAGCGGGCGGTCGGCGGAGTGGGTTGCGTTTTTATCGTCGGGGATTTTTCGTCGGGCTTCCGCCTGACGCTATTATCTGTTCTGCCCTCTGCCTACTAAACGTCATAGTAGAGGCAGAATTCATAGGGATGCGGTCGTAGCCGCATGGCGTCCACCTCGCGTTCGCTCTTGTACCAGATCCAGGTGTCGATGACGTCCTCGGTGAACACGTCGCCGCGGAGCAGGAACTCGTGGTCGGCACGCAGCGCGGCCAGGGCCCCTTCGAGCGACGGCGGGGTGGTGGGGACGTTTTTCATTTCCTCGGGCTCGAGGTCGTAGATGTCCTTGTCCAACGGTTCGCCCGGGTCGATCTTGTTCTGGATCCCGTCGAGCACGGCCATCAGCGTGGCGGAGAAGGCCAGGTACGGATTGCTGCTCGGGTCGGGACAACGGAATTCGAGCCGCTTGGCCTTGGGGTTGGCGCTGTACATCGGGATGCGGATGGCCGCCGAGCGATTGCGCTGCGAATAGGCCAAGTTGACCGGCGCCTCGAAACCGGGCACCAGACGCTTGTAGCTGTTGGTCGTCGGATTGGTGAAGGCCAACAGGGCGGGAGCGTGTTTCAGGAGTCCGCCGATGGCGTAGAGGGCCATGTCGCTCAGGCCCGCGTAGCCGCTTCCGGCGAACAGGGGCTCGTCGCCTTTCCAGATCGAAATGTGGGTATGCATGCCCGAGCCGTTGTCGCCGAACAGGGGTTTGGGCATGAAGGTGACGGTCTTGTTGTGCCGGGCGGCGACGTTCTTGACGATGTACTTGAACATCATCAGGTCGTCGGCCGTTTTGACGAGCTTGTTGAACTTGAGGTCGATTTCCGACTGGCCGGCGGTGCCCACCTCGTGATGCTGGCACTCGACTTCGAGTCCGCAGTCGATCATCGTCTGCATCATCTCGTTGCGGAGGTTCATCATCTGGTCGGCGGGCGGGACGGGGAAGTAGCCTTCCTTGTAGCGGAGCTTGTAGCCGAGGTTGGGATGCTCGTCGCGCCCGCGGTTCCACTCGCCTTCGACGCTGTCGATTTCGTAGAAGCCGCCGTAGGGCTGTTGATCGAACCGCACGTCGTCGAAGATGAAGAACTCGGCCTCGGCGCCGATGTAGCACTCGTCGCCGATACCGGTGCTCTTCAGATAGTTGATCGCCTTGCGGGCGACGTTTCGCGGGTCGCGGCTGTAATCCTCGCGGGTGATCGGATCCTGGATGTTGCAGATCATCGAGAGGGTGGGCAACTCGGTGAACGGGTCGAGCGTGGCCGTCTCGGGCTGCGGCACGACGATCATGTCGCTTTCATTGATGGCTTTCCAGCCTCGCATGCTGGAGCCGTCGAATCCCAGACCTTCCTCGAAGACGCTTTCGTCCAGGGCGCCGGCGGGAATGGTGAAATGTTGCCAGAGGCCGGGAAAGTCCATGAAGCGCAGGTCGATCGCTTTGACGTCCTTCTCCCGACAGAGAGCCAATACTTTTTTTGGAGTCACCGACCCCTCCTTTCGTGTGGGAACGTGATGGTGGAAGGAGCCCACGTTGGGTCCTGAATTTTGCTCCTCGGAAACCGGAAAGGCCCGGCCGAGTCGATGTCCGACGTTTCGGTTACTCGATTATGCGCCATGGTTGAGGGTTGAATTGACTCGAACCATGCAAAGATGGTACCGGGACTAACGCCTGCTGGACGAAGCGTCGAGGTAACCTGATTATTCAGAATAGGTTACGGAGAATCGACGGCCTTCGATGGTTCTTGAGGCGAGGGTTGGTATTGCACAAGATTTAGGCAAGGCGTGGTGCGCCAGTGGGCACGTCTTGCTACCAATCCTGCGGCGCCATCTCGATTACGTTGCCCACCGGGGTGCGGTCGGCCAGTTGTTCGAGCTTCCGGCGGTAGGTCTCATGTTGGGGGGTGAGCGTGCCCGGCGGGATTTTGGCGAGGACGGATCGGGCCTGGGCCGGGCGGTGTTGGCGCAGGAGGATTTCGGCCAGCTTCAGTCGCACCAACGGGGCCATTTCCGCGTGGTGGCGGAGGTACTCGACCATCGCGGGCACCGATTCGTCGAACTGGCCGGCGCGGTGGTAGCCGGTGATGATCGTGCGGTGGACCGGCTCGGGCAGCCGCCAACCGTCGGTCGTGTTGGCCATTCGGCGATGGGCCCGCCAGGCCAGTTCGTGGCGACCGTCGGCCAAAATCTGCTCGATCTGCGTGAGCGAGGAGCGGCGCTGTCGCTCGGCCTTTTCGGGATCGGGCGATGTCTGTTTGGCCTCCAGCGCCTTGATCTGGTCGCGGGACATGCGGTGGCGGCCGGCGCAGACGGAGAAAACGTCCCAGCGTTCGCAATCGACCCAATCGAGCCGGAGCATGGCGATGCCGACGACCGCGCCGAACGTCGCGCCAACCAGATGCAATGTTTCGCTGCCGAAGGTCATTCCGGACAAGGTGGCGGTGATGAACTGGAGCGTGGCCATGATGGCCGCAAAGGCCCAAACGGCCAGGTCGAAAAAGAAGGGCCGAAACCAGAGGATGATGAAACAACTCATCTCATTCAATGGAGCCCAAACCAGGGCGACCGCCATCAGTCCGAAGATGATGCCCGACGCGCCCGCGCAACCGGGCCCGACGCTGGCGGGCACGGCGATCTGGAGGAACATGCACTGCGCGACGCCCATTCCCAGATAAACGATCAGAAACTTCCACCAGCCGAGCTTTCCCTCGACCAGTAGGCCGAATCCCCACAGGGCGAACATATTGCCGACCAAATGGCCGATGCCCAGGTGGACGAAGTTGGCCGTGACCCATTGGCTTGGGTGCAAGCCGTGGCCGAATTCGAGAACCCAAGGGCGGATGGCCTGGACGTCCTGCGTGGCCAGCGCCGGAAAAAGAGCAACGAGCGCGATCGTGTTGACGACGATCAGGCCGACGGTGACCACCGGCCAGTGATAGAGGGGCGCGTCGGTGTTGTAGGGAAGAAACATGGAGTTCACCACCCGACAAGCAACGGTTCACGGTCCTATTCGTAGCTTGGGGAGGTTTCTTGATCGCGCGAAAAGAAGAACCCCCGCCCGGCGCGGCAGAATAGTACAATCCCACCCATTATGACCCCACGGCGGCCCCTGATGCAACCCCCCAGTCACACGTGTGTACGCCGTCGCATAATCGCGGTATGCTGGCGCGAAGGGAGTGTTTTATGACCAATCCGTATCAATCGCCCGAGCCGACGTCACCTCGGCCGGAACACGACGCCGAGGTTCTTCCGGTAAAGTCCGATAAGCGAATGCGCCGTATTGGGTACTTGCTCATCGAACTGGGCCTCGTCGGGATTTTCTCCGGAATGCTATTCACGTTGTATCAAATGGTTCAGACGTTCGTCGTGATTGTGGAGTCGCCAGCCCCGCGACCGGCGGAGCTGGCTGAGGGCGTATCGTCCGCCGTCTCGACGGCGACCATCGCGACGGCAGGTGGGGGACTCATAGCGGCCGTACTCATCCCGGTAGGCGTTGTGTTGATGGTAAAGGCCGGGCGACGGCACCGGACGAAAGGCAATAATTCGTCGGGCAGGCCCGACGGCTAACCCTCGCGCTTTCTAATCCCCAATCCCCAATCCCCAATCCCAATCCCAATCCCTAATCCCCAATCCCTTCCCTCCCATGTGCGGCATCACCGGCGCAATCTGGACGAATCCGGCGCGAGGCATCGACGCGGAGACGCTACGGCGGATGACCGACGTGCTCGCTCATCGCGGGCCGGACGGCGAGGGGGCGTATCGGTCGGAGTTTCAGACGCGGCCTGGGCGCGACGCGCTGCCGGGCGTGGCGCTGGGCCACCGGCGGCTGGCGGTGATCGGGCTGGACGACGGCTGCCAGCCGATGTCGAACGAGGACGAGACGGTCTGGATGGTGGTCAACGGGGAGATCTACAACTACCGCGACCTGCGGCGGCGACTCGAGGGGGCGGGCCACAAGTTTCGAAGCAGTTGCGACAGCGAGGTGATCGTTCATCTTTACGAAGACCTGGGCGTGGACATGCTGGCCCATCTGGACGGTATGTTTGCGTTGGCCGTGTGGGACGCGAGGAAGGGGCAACTGCTCTTGGCCCGGGATCGGCTGGGCAAAAAACCGCTGGTCTATCGGCACGAGCCTGACCGGCTGCTGTTTGCCAGCGAGTTGAAGAGTTTGTTGGAAGTACACGACGTGCCGCGCGAGATCGATCCCCGGGCGTTGGACGAATATCTGACGTATCAATACGTACCCCATCCGCGGACGATTTTGCGCGGGATCGCCAAAGTGCCGCCAGCCCATTATCTGATTTATCGCGACGGCGATCTGGCGATGGGCCGCTATTGGGATCCCGATTTCAATGCCGAATCGCAACAGCCCTACGGCGAGTTGTGCGAGGAGTTGCGGGCAACGCTGACCGAGTCGGTTCGCGCGCGGCTGCAAAGCGACGTGCCGTTGGGAGCCTTCTTGTCGGGCGGGGTCGATTCGACGGTGATTGTCGGGCTGATGCAGCGGTTGAGCAGCCGGCCGGTACGAACGTTTTCGATCGGGTTTCCGGTGGCCGAGTACGACGAGACCCGCTATGCCCGGCTGGCGGCCGAGCGGTTTGGGACGGCGCACGAGGAATTTCGAGTCGAACCCCAAGCCGTTGACGTGCTGGAGAAGCTCGTGTGGCATTTTGACGAGCCGTTCGCCGACAGTTCGGCCGTGCCCACCTGGTACGTGTCGCAGATGACGCGACAACATGTCACGGTAGCGTTGACGGGCGACGGGGGCGACGAGCTGTTCGCGGGCTATCCGCGGTATCGGGCCGTGCGTCTGGCCGATCGGCTCGACCGGCTGCCGAGGGCGGTGAAACGCTTGATTGCGAGCCGCATGTGGCAAAAAATTCCGGCCAGCCCACGGCAGAAGTCGGTCGTGCGGCGAGGAAAGCGATTCGTCGAGGAGTTAGGCAAATCCCCTCTGCGGCGATATCTGGATTGGATTGCCATTTTCGGCGAGTCGCGGCGTGGCGAACTCTACAGCGACGAGTGGCTCGCGCGGATGCCGAACATCGATCCGATCGAGTGGTTGTGGATTTCGGC
>Ga0209342_10003370_pt1 | contig 16828 bp, 10 predicted proteins | sample RifCSP16_2_FD_184023 | JGI IMG/M metagenome (GOLD analysis project Ga0209342, IMG submission 184023) | Soil microbial communities from Rifle, Colorado - Rifle CSP2_sed 16_2 (SPAdes) (version 2) | ecosystem: Environmental > Terrestrial > Deep subsurface > Rock core/Sediment | place: Rifle... | reverse complement strand
CTGTTTTAGCGCATTCAAAAGGGGCGAGGGTTGGAGCGCAACAGCGTAAAGCACGACATTTACGTCGCCCTCAGGTCGGCTGAGTCGTGCGGCCAAGAATCGCTGGTTTTCCTCGTTGCCTTGAAACGGTCGTGCCGGCTCTGAACCTAATACAAGCGTTTCATACTCAGCAGCCTCCGCAAAGTACCCATACTTGCCAAGTTCTTCCTTAGCCCCGGCAAACAAGACCTCATAGCCTGCGGCTTTCAACTCGTTCTCGTAATTACGTATGACCTCAAGGGGCGAGCGCCCAACCGGAACCTTGTAGGTGAGGCGCGTAACCTCGCCCTCTATGCGCGCGGATTGGGTAAGCTGTTTGTTATCTTGTGCTGGACCGAGTGGAACAGTATATTCGTCAAATGCTTTGTAATCGTACTTAATGATTACTGAGCCTTCATAGCGCTTAAGCAATGGATGATCCTTGCTACCTGCAACATCGCCCGTAGCAGACAATGCAAGACTAGTGTTTATTAAAAATAAAGCGCTCAATAAAAAAAGCTTTCTTTGCATATTCATTGGCTTAGTTATCCTTGTTTGTAGCATAGAGTGATTCAGAAACTAATACTGACTACCAATTAGCCCGCAAAAATGCAGTGCAATTACCTTAAAGGTACATTATAATATTGGCTTTTGCTATACACCCAATTTTGTAAATAGGTTACAAAAACCTAATTTGAAGTCAAGAGGAGGAGAAGCAACCACGATTTGGATGATAAACAAATTAACAAAATCTTCCTAACTTTTTGATAAGCAATGGCCATATCAGACCCCTAGCTCTTTCGCAGCAAGCTGAGTGCCAACTACACGGGCACGGATTTTTTCAAAAGCCGTTTCTCGGGTCGTTGAAGTATCATCACCGAATGGAGAGAAACCACAGTCGTCAGTCGTTCCCAGTTGGCTAAGCGGAATGTATTCGGCGGCTTCAAGGACCCGATCCCTTACTTCTTCCGGCGTTTCCACTCTCGGATTTATAGAGTCAATCACGCCGATGAAAATTCTCTGATCAGGGTTTGCGTTTTCCTTAATGATCTTGAGAACTCTAGTACTGTCGCTCTCGCTTGCTAACTGGATGTAAAAATTCCCAACCTTGAGTTTGAACAAGCTTGGCAAGAGCTTGGCATAGTCCACATCTGCACTATGGGTCGAGTCTTGGTCTCCGCCCGGACAGGTGTGAACACCGATATTCTTTCGCTCCTCTACCGAGAAACGACCTAGCACTCGATTGTTAAGATCGATAAAACTTTCCAGAAGTTGCCCGCTTGGATCTAGTTTCACCGCGAGTCTTCCTTCAGTAAAGTCAATCTGAACCTTAAAAGCGCCCTTCTGTAAGCAGCGGCGAATGTCGGCTCCGTTCTCACGGAGAAGCTCTTCGATAAAGGATTCTCTTGAATAGCCTTCGATACCGTTTTGTGGGTAGAGAAGGCTCAATGCCGATGCAGAGATGACTGCTTGCTTCACCGGAACATGAGCATACTTTTTTGCTACTTCCAAATATGCATCAGCATAGGTCTTGTAACGAAATGGTCCCGCTTTCAACCTAGGCAACTGGCGCACGTGACCGTCAGCAAAGTGGATCGTGACGCCATCAGGAGCGATGTTTTCAAGTCCATGTATTGGATAGGTTGCAAAGCTCGGCTTGGTTTGTTCCCCGTCCGTGATGACTGACGACCCCGTCGCTTCGAAGAGCTCTATGGTGTTTCGGATCGCTGAGTCATATAGTGAGTTTAGTTCCTTTTGTGAAATACGACCATCTTTGAAAGCCTGTATTCCCTTGATAAGCCCTTCCGGTCTTGGAATACTGCCAATAGGTTCAGTAGGTATTGACATATTACCCTCCTAAATAAAATTAAGGTTAATCAATATTTTACTTTACCTAACTCAGAGCGCGCAACCGAATCGCTGCTAAGCGCTACCCATGAGAGGATATAGCAAAAGATGTCACTTAAAATCTTAATCAAGGTTTACACAATCTCGCTGAGTTTCTCAAGCACTTCTTCCATCTTACGCTTTCTAAGAGAAAGCTCCTCAAATTTCTCTCTCTCCTTTTCAACCACCTCTTCTGGGGCACGCTCAAGAAAATCGGGATTGGCAAGTTTCTTATTAACTTGCTCTACATTTTTTGCTACCTTTGAGATTTCTCGTTTTATTCTTTCAACTTCCTTTTCAACATCAACTAACCCTTCTATAGAGAGGAAAATCTGTAGACCCTCGATTACCTGAGCAACGGCTTTCTTGGGTTTTTCCTTGCGAGAAAGATCAATCGATGCCTTTGCTAAGCTATGAATAAAGTTTTTATTAGCCTGAGTTATTTTAAGTATTTTTTCATTATCAGGGAGAAGAATAATGTCTACCATTTTTGAAGGATGTACACCGACTATGGCTCTTAGGTTTCTTATCCCGACAATGACCTCTTTTACGTACTCGATTTCGTCAAATGCCTCTTCGTAAATCTCATCTTTGTTGAAATTCGGATAGGAGCTAATGGATACGCTTTCCGCCTCCTCCTCATCTGCAGTTGGCATTCTGACCCCAAGCTCCCGAAGCCTTTGATAGATCTCCTCAGTTATAAAAGGAGCAATTGGATGAAGAAGCTGTAAAGCCGACACCAATACTTTTACCAAAATCGCCTGTGTTCTCTTTCTTGCTTCGAGATCATCACCATTTAAGATTGGTTTTACAAACTCTATATACCAATCACAAAAATCACCCCAGATGAATTGATAGATAAGTCGTGACGTTTTATCAAACTCGTATTCTTCCAAAGAGTTTTCAATCTCCTGTATCGTTCTATTAAGCTTTGTGAGAATCCACTTGTCAGGTGTAGAAAGATTTAAACCAGTAGAGACGACCCGGCGGGTCGTCTCTACCTTATCCAAATTCATAAAAACAAACCTCGATGCATTCCAGATTTTATTCATAAAGTTTCTGTACCCTTCGATTATAGAAAGAGAAAGCTTTATATCCCTTCCCTGAGTGGCAAGTGCGGTGAGGCTGAATCTTAAAGCATCTGCTCCAAATTCATCCATTATATCAAGTGGATCAATGACATTCCCCTTTGTTTTACTCATCTTCTCACCCTTCTCATCTCTGACAAGGGCATGGATATCAACATCTCTAAAGGGCACGTCATTCATAAACTTAAGCCCCATCATCATCATCCTTGCGACCCAGAAAAAAAGTATGTCAAAGCTTGTGACTAGAACGGAGGTAGGATAGAAGATCTCAAGCTCTTTGGTTTTTCTAGGCCATCCAAGCGTTCCAAATGGCCATAGAGCGGAGCTGAACCATGTATCAAGGACATCAGTTTCTTGCTCGATATGGCGAGATGCGCAATGCTCACAAACCCTCGGTTCATCAACTGAAACTGTTATCCCTTCACAATCTTTACAGAACCAAGCTGGAATCCTGTGCCCCCACCATATTTGTCTTGATATGCACCAGTCCCTTATATTCCTCATCCATTCAAAATATGTGTTTTTCCAACCCTCAGGGATAATCCTTGTTCTACCATCCTCTACCGCCTGAATTGCAGGAATTGAAAGCGGTTTAGTTCTGACAAACCACTGAAGAGAAAGCATTGGCTCAACTACAGTGCCGCACCTATAGCATTTTCCAAGCTGTAGTGAATAATCTTCTACCTTTTCTAAAACGCCTTCTTTCTCAAAGTCTTCGACGATCCGTTTCTTGCATTCAAGCCTATCAAGCCCACTGTATCTTCCAGCATTTTCATTCATCACTCCCTTAAAATCCATAATCTGAACCCTTGGAAGGTTGTGTTTTGTTCCAATCTCAAAATCAGCAAAATCGTGCGCAGGTGTAATCTTCAAAGCCCCTGTACCCATCTCCATATCTACGCTTTCATCAGCGATAACAGGAATTATTCGGTTTACGACAGGAAGGATTACCTCTTTACCAATTAGATGTTTAAATCTCTCATCTTTAGGATTAACTGCAACGGCGGTATCACCCATCATCGTCTCAGGCCTTGTCGTTGCAACAATAATGTAGAGACGACTCGGCGAGTCGTCTCTACTTGTTCCAGATTGACCATTGCTATTAGTAGAAACAAGTGGATACATTAGATAATATAGCTTTCCTTTTGTGTCTTCACGCGTTACCTCTAGGTCTGAAAGGGCTGTATCGCAACGCGGACACCAGTTTACAAGATAATGCCCTCTATAAATAAGCCCCTCCCTCCAAAGCCTAACGAAAGCCTCTTTAACAGCAATAGAGAGCCCCTCATCCATCGTAAATCTTTCTCTTGACCAGTCACAAGAGGCACCAAGCCTTTTTAACTGGACAATGATTCTATTTCCATATAGTTCTTTCCACTTTAAAACCCTTTTTACAAATCCTTCTCTACCCAAATCCTCCCGCTTGATTCCCTCTTTAAGAAGCTCCCTTTCAACAACAGTCTGGGTAGCAATTCCCGCATGGTCAGTTCCAGGAACCCAGAGGGCGTTAAACCCCTTCATTCTCTTATATCGAACTAATATATCCTGGAGTGTGTTATTTAAAGCATGCCCTATGTGGAGAGAACCAGTTACATTGGGAGGTGGGATAACAATTGTGAAGGAGGGTCTTTGAGATGAAATTGAAGCTTGAAAATATCCTTTTTTAATCCAGAACTCTAGCCACTTCTCCTCTACCTTTTTGGGGTCATAGGTTTTTTCTAACTCTATCTTATTCGCCTCTTCCATGTTCGTAGTTCGTGAATCGGGTATCCAATCGTTCGACTGAGCTCACGACGAAGTCACAAATCACGAACCCCGGTCCACGACTTACTCTTTAACAGGGGTAGGAACCGGTATTTCCGGCGCTTTGATTTCTACATCTACATCCCTATACATAGGCAGCCCGGTGCCAGCGGGTATTAATCTTCCCATAATCACATTTTCTTTTAGTCCGCGAAGACTATCTACCTTTCCTTCACAAGCCGCCTCTGTAAGTACCCTTGTAGTTTCCTGGAATGACGCTGCGGAAAGCCAGCTATCAGTGCTGAGAGAGGCCCTAGTGATACCAAGAAGAAGTGGCTCTGCTGTGGCCGGTTTTCCGCCCTGAGAGGTAACCCTTTCATTCTCTTCAAAGAAGATAATCCTTTCAACTGGTTCTCCAACAAGGAATGTTGTATCACCCGGATCCTTAACTCTCACGCGCTTTAACATCTGCCTTACTATAATCTCTATGTGTTTATCATTAATCTTAACCCCCTGGAGCCTGTAGACCTGTTGTATTTCGTCTACTAGATATCTCGCAAGGGCCTTCTCACCACGAATTCTCAGTACATCATGAGGATTTACAGCGCCATCAACAAGCTGGTCTCCAGCCTTCACACGTTCGCCATCTCTAACTAGCACATGCTTTCCTCTTGGTACAAGGTAGTCCTTCGCTTCACCAATATCTGGAGTTACAACCATCTTTCTCTTTCCCTTTGAATCCTTTCCAAAGGATACGATTCCATCAATCTCACTCACTATCGCAGGATCTCTAGGAAGCCTTGCTTCAAAGAGCTCTGCTACCCTTGGCAGTCCTCCAGTGATGTCCTTGGTCTTAGCCGTTTCTCTTGGAATCTTTGCAAATACATCCCCTCCATGAACCATATCACCTTCGTTCTTTTCAATAATCGCCCCAACTGGAAGGAGATACTGGGCTGCCTTTCCATGTTTGTCGGTAACGACTATGGTAGGATGTAAATCGGGATTTTTCGATTCAACAACCACCTTTTTAAAAATTCCTGTTACCTCGTCCACCTGCTCCTTCATGCTTATACCCTCTTCAAGGTCCTGGAAGCTTACACGCCCATCCACCTCTGAGATAAATGGAGTGGTGTATGGATCCCACTCAGCAAGAAGCGATCCCCTTTTTATTTGATCACCCTCTTCAACCCTCAACTTCGCTCCGAGAACAAGTGGATACCTTTCACGCTCGTATCCCATCTCATCCACTATAGCTAGAATTCCAGTACGATTTATTACAACGAGTCTTCCCTCGTTATTCCTCACTGTCCTAACACCGATAAGCTTTACAACACCCTCGTGTCTGCTCTCAAGTGTACTTTCTGCAACCCTCTGACTAGCAGCACCACCTATATGGAAGGTTCTCATAGTAAGCTGGGTGCCCGGCTCCCCAATAGACTGGGCTGCTATAATCCCTACCGATTCTCCGATATTTACCAGAGCTCCTCTTGCAAGGTCTCTTCCATGGCAAAGCACGCACACACCTTGACGGGCCTCGCAAGTAAGAACAGACCTTATTTTTAACTCCGTAATGCTTCCCGCCTCGTCGATAGCGTTCGCCGCCTGCTCGTCTATCTCTTCGCTTGCCCTTACAATAATCTTTCTAGTTACAGGATCTCTAATGTCTTCAAGCACAACACGACCTAGGATTCTCTCTCCTATCCTATCTATTATCTCTCCACCTTCTATAAGTGCCCCAACTGTGATCCCATCAATCGTACCGCAGTCAAATTCCGTTATCGTTGCATCTTGAGCAACATCAATCAACCTTCTAGTAAGGTATCCCGCATTTGCAGTTTTTAAGGCTGTATCAGCAAGCCCCTTTCTAGCTCCATGTGTTGAGATGAAGTACTGAAGCACTGTGAGGCCCTCACGAAAGTTAGATGTAATTGGCGTTTCAATAATCTCCCCTGAGGGCTTAGCCATAAGACCCCTCATCCCAGCGAGCTGGCGAACCTGGGTTTGGCTTCCTCTCGCACCTGAATCCACCATCATATAGATTGGGTTTGTGCTTGGAGCTTGGATCTCAGCCTCATTTTCGTCTTTTAAAATATCAATAGATAATTCCTTAAGCATCTCCTGAGCGATTTCTTCGCTCGTCTTAGCCCATATATCTATAACCTTGTTGTACCTTTCACCATCGGTTATGAGCCCCTGAGAATATTGTGTTTGAACCTTTACTACCTCGTTATAAGCCTTATTTATTAGCTGCTCCTTTTTCTTTGGAATCTTCATATCATCAATTGAGATTGAAATCCCTGCTTTGGTCGAAAATTGAAACCCGAGCGTCCTCAAACGGTCTGCGAGTATAACTGTGCTCTTTCCACCGGCAACTCTAAAGCAGCTATCTACTAGTTCCTCGATAGCACGTTTTGTCATCACCTTGTTCACTAGTTCAAAAGCAACCTCTCTTGGCATGATCTCGTAAAGCAGTATTCTGCCAACGGTGGTTTCATGCATCTTTTCATCAATTCTTATGCGTATCTTAGCATGAATGCCAACCTCATTTAAATCATAAGCCATTCTAACCTCTTCAATTGATGAAAAGGCCTTACCCTCTCCTTTCTCGAAGGGAACCTCTCTCGTCATATAATAAATACCAAGCACTATATCCTGCGTAGGAAGTATTATTGGTTTTCCGTGCGCTGGTGAGAGAATATTATTGGTTGACATAATAAGGGCCCTGCATTCTGTTTGGGCTTCAACAGAAAGCGGTACATGTACAGCCATCTGGTCTCCATCAAAGTCTGCGTTGTAAGCAGGGCATACAAGGGGATGTATTTGAATAGCTTTATCTTCAATAAGTTTTGGTTCAAAAGCCTGGATGCTTAGGCGATGAAGAGTTGGAGCACGATTTAGTAGCACAGGATGCTCCTGCACAACCTCATCAAGTGCATCCCAGACAACTGGTGCTTCTTGCTCGACAAGCTTTTTTGCAATTTTTATTGTCTGTGCCTTACCCCATTTCTCTAATTTTTGATATATAAAAGGTCTAAAAAGCTCAAGTGCCATCTGCTTTGGTAAACCACACTGATGGAGTCTCAGCTCAGGACCAATCACGATCACAGAGCGTCCTGAATAATCCACCCTTTTCCCAAGAAGGTTCTGACGGAACCTCCCTTGCTTTCCTTTTATAATGTCACTTAGACTTTTTAGTGGACGGTGATTGTGAGCTAGGACAGGTCTCCCGCGCCGTCCGTTTTCAAATAGGGCATCTACAGCCTCTTGAAGCATCCTTTTTTCATTTCTAACAATGATATCAGGCGCCCCAAGCTCTAGTAATTTTCTTAGTCTGTTATTCCTATTTATTACACGACGGTAAAGATCATTTAAATCAGAGGTAGCAAATCTGCCTCCATCTAGCGGAACAAGGGGTCTCAAGTCAGGAGGAAGTATAGGGATTTTTGTTAGAATCATCCACTCGGCTCGGTTTCCAGATTGTCTAAAGGCTTCAACAATCCTGAGCCTCTTAGCGATCCTAGCCCTCTTTATTTGAGATGTAGTATCCTTCATCTCTAACCTAAGATGTTCTGAGAGTTCGACAAGGTCTATTTTCTTAAGCATCTCCCTAACCGTTTCAGCCCCCATTCCAACCTTAAAAGTGGGTCCGTATTCCTCAAGTAATTTTCTGTACTTCTCTTCACTGAGAACCTCTCCAAATTTCAGTTGTGTTCCACCTGGATCTACAACTACATATGCCTCATAGTATAAAGCCCTTTCTAATTCCTTTAGCGTCATATCCAAAAGCATTCCTATTCTGCTTGGGATGCTTCTCAAAAACCAGATATGAGCAACCGGTGAAGAAAGCTCTATATGCCCCATCCTTTCACGCCTTACTTTGCTCGATATAACCTCTACGCCACATTTCTCACAGGTATGCCCCCTATGTTTAAGCCTTCTATATTTTCCGCAAAGACACTCATAATCCTTTACTGGACCAAATATCTTAGCGCAGAATAGACCGCTCCTTTCCGGTTTGAACGTTCTATAGTTAATTGTCTCTGGCTTTTTTACCTCACCTGAAGACCAATCCTTGATCTTATCAGGCGAAGCAATAGCAATCTTCACAGAAGAGTAGTCCGAAGGGTTCTTCGGTTTTTCAAAGAGGGTATCTATATCCACTTTTACCTTCCTCCCTTTTGTTTTTGTAATCCTACTTTTCCATTCCCGCCTTCCTCAATAAGGTCTATATCAAGTGCAAGGGCTTGAAGCTCTTTTACTAGAACCTTGAAAGACTCTGGAAGCCCAGGTTCAAAATTCATATCGCCCTTTACGACTGAATCGAATATTCTAGTTCTCCCGATTACATCATCGGATTTCACCGTGAGAAATTCCTGAAGTGTGTAAGCGGCTCCGTACGCTTCGAGTGCCCAGACCTCCATCTCTCCAAGCCTCTGCCCCCCAAAATGGGCTTTGCCACCAAGGGGCTGCTGTGTAACGAGAGAATAGGGTCCAATAGCCCTTGCATGAATCTTGTCTTCTACAAGATGATGGAGCTTAAGCATATACATAACACCTACAGTTACCCTTTGATCAAACGGCTCACCTGTGCGTCCATCAAAGAGTATCGTTTTCCCATCCTCCGGGAGCCCGGTGATTTTAAGCATCTCCTTTACTTCCCCTTCAGTTGCGCCGTCAAACACAGGAGACTCAATAGGTACCCCTTCTTTTAGTCTCTTCGTGAGTTCAACTACCTCTTCATCCTTTAATTCGTCAATAAATCGCCTAATCCCCTTAGAGTCATAAATTTCCTTAAGCTTTCTCCTAAGTGATCCTGGGCTAAACTCCTGCTCAATATACTCATTTAGCTGTTGACCAAGCTCCTTTGCTGCCCAGCCCAGATGCGTCTCTAGAATCTGTCCTACGTTCATCCTTGAGGGAACACCAAGCGGATTAAGCACCATATCAACTGGGATTCCATCAGGAAGAAAGGGCATATCCTCTTCAGATAGTATCTTCGATATAACGCCCTTATTTCCGTGTCGTCCTGCCATCTTGTCTCCTACTTGGAGCTTCCTTAGTACTGCGACATGAACCTTCACTACCTTTAGCACCCCAGGAGGAAGTTCATCAGGTCGGGTCAGCTTGTCTATTTTATTGTTATAGACCATCTTTACTAAATCAATTTGTTCAAGAGTCTTTTCAATCGCTATTTTAACCTCGGTCTCTACCTTCTCTCCCTTTTCAACACTGATATCACCTAACTTTTCAAATGGTATAGGCTGAAGATCTTCTTCGGTTATCTTTTCACCCTTCTTAATCACCATTTTTCTATTTACCGTTAACCTTCCTGCAGCTACTTTGCCCACTAGGAGGGGTCTTATTCTTTCAATTGCACCTTCTTTCAAGATCTTTATTTCGTCATCCCTGTCTTGTTTAAGACGCGCTACCTCAAAATCCTCTATACTCTTTGCCCTCTCGTCTTTATCTACCATTCTCGATGTTAGCATCTTTACATCAATTACAGTCCCGTATACCCCAGGATTCGCCCTAAGGGAGGTATCTTTTACATCACCTGCCTTATCTCCAAATATAGCCCTAAGAAGCCTTTCTTCAGGTGAAAGTTGGGTTTCTCCCTTTGGAGAAATCTTACCAACAAGTATATCTCCAGGCTTTACCTCAGCCCCAATTCTTATTATTCCACTTTCATCCAGATCCTTAAGCGTATCCTCGCCCACATTGGGAATGTCCCTGGTGATTTCCTCACGCCCAAGCTTTGTCTCGCGTGATATACACTCAAACTCTTCAATATGGATAGATGTGAATTTATCATCCCTTACAATCCTCTCGCTTATAAGGATCGCATCTTCAAAGTTGTATCCCCCCCATGGCATAAAAGCTACGACCACATTCTGCCCGAGAGAAAGCTCGCCGTGACTTGTCGAGGGACCATCTGCAATAACTTGTCCCTTTGTAACGTACTGTCCCTTTTTTACGAACGGCCTTTGATTCCAGCATGTATTCTGATTTGATCTTTGAAACTTTATCAAATTATAAATATCAACCCCAGCATCATTTCCATCACCCGTTACCCTTACGACTATTTTAGACGCATCCACATACTCCACTATACCATCCCCCTTTACAACTACTGTTATTCCTGAATCCTTAGCCACTGTCTTTTCAAGTCCTGTCCCAACTAATGGTGCGGAAGTTCGAATAAGAGGAACAGCCTGACGCTGCATGTTAGATCCCATGAGCGCTCGGTTTGCATCATCATGCTCAAGAAACGGAATAAGAGCGGCTGATACCGAAACGAGTTGAGCCGGAGATACATCCATAAGCTCAACCTTTTCGCGCTCAACCATGAAGAATTCACCTTTATGACGTGCTGATATAAGTTCAGACTTAAAGTGCCCATCCTCATCTAAAGGTGCGTTTGCCTGAGCAATTACATATTTCTCCTCTTCAAAAGCGTTCAGATAAAAGATTTCAGAAGTTACCTTTCCGTTTTTTACAACCCTGTAAGGAGCTTGAATAAAACCATCATCGTTCACCTTCGCATAGGTACTTAAGCTAGATATAAGACCAATGTTTGGACCCTCTGGCGTTTCAATTGGGCATATTCTTCCATAATGTGAAGCGTGAACGTCACGGACCTCAAACCCTGCACGCTCCCTTGTAAGCCCACCAGGCCCAAGTGCGCTTAGCCTTCTTTTATGTGTAATCTCAGATAACGGGTTCGTTTGATCCATAAATTGAGAAAGTTGTCCTGTTGCAAAGAACTCCTTTACAACTGAGATAACAGTCTTTGGTATAAGAAGTTCACTTGGCATCAGGTTCTCTACAGCTTGATACCCCATCTTCTCCCTTACTGACCTTGCAAGCCTCTCTAGCCCATGATAAAAGCGTTCCTCTACGAGTTCTCCAACTGTTCGAACCCTTCTATTACCTAGATGGTCAATATCATCAATCGAACCCCTAGCACCTTTGAGGTTAAGGAGATACTTAACTGTCCCCATTATGTCTTCCTTCGTTAATGTAAGATCGTCTTCAGAGACTTCTCGATTTAGTTTATAATTAACCTTAATCCGGCCTACCTTAGAAAGCCTATATGTATCGGGATTAAAAAAGAGGTTATAGAAGAAGTTTTCAGCAACCCCTAGGGTCGGCGGGTCAGTGGGTCTAAACTTTTTATAGATTTCTCTAATCGCATCCTCGGAGGTTTTAGTCTTATCAGCAAGAATGGTGTTTCTAAGTGATGCACTTATAGCGATGTTATCTATATAAAAAACCTTAAACTCCTTTATCCCTCGAGCCCTAATCTCTTGAAGTTTTTCCTCTTTTATCTCCTCGTTGAAATTAAGTAATACCTCCCCAGTCTTTTGATCCACAATGTCATCTGCACAATGTCTGCCTATTATGTCAATTATTTGAATGGGAATTCTTTCAAGCTTTGCCTGACGGAGTTTATCAATTAGGTTTCCTACAAACTTTTTTCCCTTTTTTACTATAACCTCACCAGTCTTTGGATCCACTATGTCTACACTAGATTTTTGATAAGAAAGAACCTCCGGGTCAACGCTCTTTTTTATCCCATCTGTTTCAAAATAGATGGTTTCAGTTGGATAGAAATAAAGCATTATCTCTTTGGTGGTATAGCCAAGTGCCTTGAGAAGCACAGTGACAAGAAACTTTTTTTTTCTATCGATTCTAACATGCAAGTGGTCCTTAGAATCGAATTCAAAATCAAGCCACCTTCCATCCTGTGGAACAATCCTGGCTGAGTAAGAGGTCTTTCCCACAATCTGGTCCTTATCTTTACCCTGATTGAAGAATACCCCCGGTGAGCGGTGTAGCTGATTGACTATAACCCTCTCGGTGCCATTTATGATGAATGCGCCATTTGGGGTCATTAGCGGAATCTCGCCGAAGTAAACCTCCTGCTCCTTTACATCCCTTATCGTTCGCTCACTACCAGAGCCTGATTGAGTATCCCATATCACTAGGCGAAAAATCACATAGAGCGGAGCGACGTATGTGTAACCCTTCATCCGGCACTCATTAGTTTCGTGCTTTGGCTTATCAAGACGGTAGCTAACATATTCAAGCGATGCGCGGCCATTGTAATCCTCTATAGGAAATACAGTCTTCAATGCACGGAGAAGTCCAATATCCCTTCTTTGATCAGGACTTACATCTCTTTGAAGAAACTCGTTATACGATTTTATTTGAACCTCAAGAAGATGCGGTATTTCGAGAACAGACGGAATCTTTGAAAAACTTTTTCTTTTATAAGTTTCTACTCCCTCGAAATTCACCTTATCTCTACCCCCTTTTTGTTTATTTTTCGTGGCTTGTAATTCGTGGATAGTGGCTCGTAATTCGATACACGATTCTCGATTCACGAACCACGGTCCTAATTAATTTCTGCTGTTGCGCCCGCTTCTTCAAGCTTCTTTTTCATGGCCTGTGCTTCTTCTTTCTTCACATCTTCTTTCACAGTCTTTGGAGCCCCTTCAACAAGCTCTTTCGCTTCCTTAAGACCAAGTGAGGTAATCTCCCTTATGGCCTTTATCACTTGTATCTTGTTCTCTCCGATGGATTTTAGCACTACGTTGAACTCCGTCTTTTCAGCTTCAGGCGCTTTAGCTTCAGCCGCCCCAGCACCGCCTACTTGTGTAGAGACCATAGCCACCTGTGGAGCGGCAGCCTTTACACCGAATTTTTCCTCGATCTCCTTTATTAACTCCGAAATCTCAAGCATACTTGCGCGCTCAAGATATGAAATTACATCGGCCCTTGTAACATCAGCCATTGTCTAAAACCTCCTTTTTGTGATTAGTATTTAGTGTTGTTACTAGATAGACCCCTTTTCTAAAAATTTCTATAACTATTTATACCTCTTCTTTTTTCTCTTTCAGATCTTTGAGTGCGTTTAATGCGTATAATAAACGCCTCTCGAGCTCCATCAACGTACTCATAAAATTAGAGATAGGAGATGAAAGTAGTCCGAGAAACTCTGTTAAAAGTGCTTGTCTTGAGGGAAGTTGTGAGAGCTTTGAAACATCGCTAACACCAATTACCTTGCCTTCAACAATGCCACCTTTTAATTTAAGTACAGGCAACTGCTTGGCAGATTCAGCGAAAACCTTAGCAACAACCACCGGATCCTCTTTACATATTGCTACAGCAGTGGCTCCCTCGAACAGGTCTTTTATCCTTTCTATATCAGTCTCGCGAGATGCTATTTTAAGAAGCGTGTTCTTAGCAACCTTAAAATCAGCTTTGGCTTTTTTAAGACGCCGCCTTAGCCCTTCTACCTCCTTTACAGTTAGCCCCTTATATTCAACGACAAATAGTGAAGGACTTGTTTTAAATCTCTCATTAAAATCTTTTACAACTTGCTCTTTGACAACCTTAGTTAACATTATTCTACTCCTTATTAAAATGATGCACGATGCATGAGGTTTTTATCTGTATCCTTTATCCTGCATCCTGTATCTTGCATCCTGCATCCTGCATCTTGTATCTCATGCTGCTATCTCAAATCCCTTTAGCTCATCGCGGATGCTTAAGGGATCAACCTTTATTCCCGGACCCATTGTAGTAGAAAGCACAACCTTTTTGATAAATGTCCCTTTCGACGAAGATGGCTTCATCCTTGTGATTGTATCCATAAGCACAAGAAAGTTCTCTCTAAGCTTATCTGAACCAAAAGAGGCCTTTCCAACCGGGGTATGAATAACACCACCCTTATCATTTTTTATCTCGATTCTCCCCGCTTTTGCTTCCTTAACCGCTTTTCCTATCTCGAAAGTTACAGTCCCAACCTTCGGGCTTGGCATAAGCCCTCTAGGACCGAGTATCTTACCAAGCTTTCCCACCAGGTTCATTACATCGGGGGTTGCAATAGTAACCTCAAAATCAAGCCAATTTTCTTTGGAAATCTTCTCAATTAAATCTTCAGCACCGACGTAATCTGCACCTGTCTCCTGAGCCTCTTTCACCTTGTCACCTTTTGCAAAAACCAATACCCTCACACTTCTTCCTGTCCCGTGTGGAAGAACAATAGCTCCTCTAATCTGCTGGTCAGCATGACGTGGGTCAATGCCGAGTTTGACTGCAGCCTCTACAGTTTCATCAAATTTCGCAGTTTTTGTTTCTTCAACTATCTTTATCGCTTCCCGAACTTCATACAGTTTTGTAGAATCAATCTTTTTTTTAGCTTCTAAGTACCTTTTCCCTCTCTCCATTTTTGCCTCCTTCAAATAAATTCAGAAGTCAGGAGTCAGCAGCCAGAAGTTTTCTTCCTTTCTTCTGAATTCTGACTCCTGAATTCTTCTCACTATACGACCTCAATACCCATACTCCTTGCCGTTCCCTCAACAATCTTAACTGCGGCTTCTATATCATCAGAATTTAGATCAGGCAGCTTTATATTAGCTATTTCTCTTACCTGTGACCTTGTTACCTTACCTACCTTTACCCTTGATGCTGTAACTGAGCCCTTATCCAATCCTGAAGCCTTTTTTAACAAATATGACACCGGAGGAGTTTTAATTATAAACGAAAATGATCTATCTGCATAAACTGTCACTATAACAGGAAATATTCCATCCATCTTTGATGTCTGTGCATTAAAAGCCTTACAGAATTCCATTATATTTACACCCTTTTGTCCAAGAGCCGGTCCTACAGGAGGAGAAGGCGTTGCCTTCCCAGCAGGAACTAAGAGCTTTACTTCTCCAATTACCTTTTTCATCCTAAATTCTCTCCACTTGAGTGAAATCCAATTCTATTGGTGTTGTCCTACCAAATATTGTTACCAGAACCTGAACCTTGCCCTTTTCAGGTTTGACTTCGTCAATAAGACCCGAGAAATTTACAAAAGGACCATCTGTGACTCTAACAGTTTCTCCCTTCTCAAATGTAACCCTAGGTTTTGGTTTCAGGGTTCCTTCTTCTATTTGCCTCTTTATCTTAATAACCTCTTTTTCATCTATACTAGGAACGGAATCAGGGTCAATCTTTCCTTCTTTCAGCTTACCACCAACAAACCCTATCACCTTTGGTATGTTTCTAATAAAATGCCAACTTCTCTCGTTAAGCTCCATGTTGACTAGGATGTACCCTGGGAAAAATCTCCTAAATGAGGTTTTCTTTCTGCCACCTTTTACTGGCTCGATGATGGTTTCAGTAGGCACTAAAACCTCATGAACAGATACCTCCATCCCTTCTAGTTTGACCCTCTCTTCAATTAAGGCCTTTACACGATCCTCAAAGCCTGTATTTATGTGAACCACGTACCACCTATAAGCCATACCTATTTATTTCTCCGTCTCTCCTAACTCAAAACGTACTTTACTACTAATGAGAACAAGAAGTCTATTGCTCCCAAAAATGATGCAAGAATAATAGAAATAACGATAACAGCCCCGGTCGAACGAATTGATTCCCTAAGGGATGGCCATGATATGCGCTTTGCTTCAACCTCAATATCCTTAAAAAACTGAACAAGCATAGCTATTAATTCATTTATTTTTTCCATTTCTCCTCAGTTATAGCCATTAAGGCAATTTGACGTTATTCATTAGTCGCTTATTTCCCAAAAATTATTTCATCAAGTATCATAGAGCAAACACATAATTTACAGGGCAGGAGGGACTCGAACCCCCAACCGCTGGATTTGGAGTCCAGTGCTCTACCAAATTGAGCTACTGCCCTTAATAAAATGATGCGTGATACAAGATTCATGATGCACATTGCCTCTTGTATCCTGCATACCGCATCTTTCCATCCTGAATCCTGTATCTTTACTTTGTCTCCTTATGTAAGGTATGGCGTCTACACCATCTGCAGTATTTCTTGAGCTCCATTTTATCCCTATGGGTTTGTCTGTTCTTTCTAGTAGAATAATTCCTTCTTTTACAGTCACTGCAAGCAAGTGCAATAATTACAGTGTTATCTCCCATTTAGGACCCCACTACTGAGTGATTTTAGTAACTACTCCTGCTCCTACTGTCCTTCCCCCTTCTCTTATTGCAAACCTTAACCCCTCCTCCATCGCCACTGGCGCTATCAACTCCACATCCATGTTCACATTGTCCCCT
>Ga0209342_10003369_pt1 | contig 16829 bp, 16 predicted proteins | sample RifCSP16_2_FD_184023 | JGI IMG/M metagenome (GOLD analysis project Ga0209342, IMG submission 184023) | Soil microbial communities from Rifle, Colorado - Rifle CSP2_sed 16_2 (SPAdes) (version 2) | ecosystem: Environmental > Terrestrial > Deep subsurface > Rock core/Sediment | place: Rifle... | reverse complement strand
GGGGCCGGGCTGGACCCGACCGCCGCTTCAAGAGCGGTAGCAGTGGAGGACCGCGCCGCTGGGGCCCCCTCCAGAATGGACCCGAGGTTCGGCAGGTAGCGAGCCGCATGGCGACCTTGATTCTCTGGGTCTCTGCGTCCGTCACCCAGCGCGCACCAGGAGCCCGCGTAGATCGAGCGGAACGGCCGCTGGTAGCACACGGGCAGGGCGTCCCCGGCACTCACCAGGGACGCCCTGCCCCGCGAACGAGGCGCTGTCGCGGACTCGACCTCGATGATGGAGGCGCGGGGAATCGAACCCCGGTCCAAGAGAGCTTGCTCCAAAGCACTACGAGCGTGTCACCTTGACCCAGGTGCCGGGCGCTACGGTGCGACCTGTTTGTCTCGGCCGGCCCCCCGGTCGCCCGGTTCGCGGCCCAGCTCCTGGTCTTGCGCCTTCACCGCTACGAGGAACGGACCTCGCGATGAGACGGCTGAGCTCTCGTAGTCTCAGCAAACATGAAACTCGCCCTACGCTGCGGCGAGCTGCATGTTGATCATGGGCTCATTGGCACATGAATTTGGTCGGCTTTTTACGAGGCCTGTCGACCAACCTCGGCTCGCGCTTCGATCTAGGCTTCCCCTGTCGAAACCAGTTCGCCCCCGAACTGGAAGCTGAAACCTTACCACAACATCTGTAGCACCCGTGACGGGCCCGCAGTTGGATCTCGGAGCCTACCGTCCTAGCCCGGGCATTCAGGAGGTCCTCCCCTGCCTGCGCCCCAGGGGGCGCTGCGGCCGACGGCTCGGTCACTCGGCCCGCGCCAGCACCGCGCTGGAAGCGCCGACGTTCAAACTGACGGTAGGACCGTTCCCCGCCACGGCCGTCGCGGCGGGCGGGTTCCAGGTCCCGTCCGCGGAGATCGGGGCTCCTTGCAGGAGATCGCCGGTCGGGCTGTCGAGCGATGGTCCGGTGGGCGCCACGAGCGCAGCGCGCGTGTACGCAGCTCCGAGGCCCACGGTCCCGCCACTGCTTCTGGACTGCATCTGGTAGAGCGTCACGGGGAAGCGGCCGAGCCGTGGATCGAAACGCCGCCCTTCTCGCTCACCTTCATCGCGACGCCCGTGCTGCCGCGCGAGGCCTCGATCTCAGCTCTACGCCTCGCGTCCTCATGGTTCGAGGCAAGCTACTCCGGCGTCGGGTCAGAGCGATGCTGGGACGGCATCGCTACCAGTTCTTCTCGGGACGGCGCAGCGCGTGGGCTCGGGACATGCTGGTCCATCCACATGACCCGGTCGTACAGAGAGCTCAATCGAAAGAACTCTCGCCAATCCGCGCCCGTACAGGCAGCGCAAGGTAACGGCTCGTCCTGTCGCTCGTGCGCCGGATCCGTCGATTCGTGAGGCTTCATCGTCATACGTGCTCCTGGGTACCCGTGAACTACCCATCGGATGACGAGCCCTGGCACGACGTGCAACACGATCCCCGGCCAGAAGCTCTTCCGCGCCCCGTTCGGGATCCCGGGCTTGGGGGCGAGGCCAGACGCAACTCGAAGGCGGGCAGGTGCGTCGTCAGCAACCGGCATCGCCATCACGCTGCGCGAGCGAGACAGCAGCGCTTGTACTTGAGCCCAGACCCGCAGGGGCAGGGATCGTTCCGGCCAGGCCGACCGGGTCGGCTTGGGGCAGCGACCGGCGCGACCGGAGGCGGCGGCATTCTTGGCGCCGCCTCCGGCTTGTCAGCAGTCAGGGCTTCCGCTTCCCGGCGTCGGCGACGAGCGCCCTCGAAGCGGGCGAGGAGCTCGGCCCTTCGAGCGCGAGCTGGCGCGAGAGGTCCGGGTTCGCCTTGAGGGTCGTCATCCCTGGAGAACCTACCGCCCAGGGCTGACGCGAGGTCCGCGCAGATCGGCCCCAGATCTCGGCGGTTACCGTCCCCTCGCCCCGTCCCGTTCGCGGCCGCGCCGTAGCCCTCGGTGCTGGCGAGAGATCTCCGGGCGGCTGCGATCTGCGAGGTCTCGACGGAGATGGGCGTCAGGGGCCGGCGGTAACGTGCGCCACCATGAGCGCGCCGAGCAGGAACGGCCCCTGCCCGTGTGGGTCGGGGGTGAAGTACAAGAAGTGCTGTCTCCCCAAGGACGAGGCGGCACGCGCCGCGCCGCCACGGCGGGCCCATGCTGTCGACCATAGCGGCAGATCGCTGACCGTGACAGGCAGCCCGTCGCGCGAGACGCTCGACCTCGCGGCCGACTACTTCGACAGAAAGGACGCCGGTGAAGGCTGGGCCGCACAGATCGCGCGCTTCTCGAAGCCCCTCATCGACGCAGCCGGAGACAACCCGGTGGCGATCCAGAACGCGATGACGCTCGGCGCACTCCTCTGGAACGTTGCCATCGCAGACGAGGACCCCGACGCCGCGCTCGCCGACGTGATGCAGGCCATGTCCCTGAGCGATGACGAAGCTTCGGACCTCCGGTCCATCGCCGCAGACATGGTCGCGCGCCACAAGCACATGTTCCCCGAGTTGCACGAAGGGGGTAGCGCAAGATGCGCCTCTACCGAGGGCTGAGCCGGGCTGCATGCCTCCCGGTGCGGAGATGACTCCCATGCGGATGCGAGTGCGAGGCGCTCCGGCCGACGAGCAACCGGCAGACCAGCACTCCGATTGGCAGGGCAAGGGCACAACGCTCAGCGATAAGACCGCACGGAAGGAGTTCGGGCTGACGCAGGAGGAGATCGTCCGGGCGATCCGGGCCGGGAAGCTCCAGCACCGGCGCAACTCGATCCACGGTAACCCCTTCTTGCGGCTTCTTCGGTGCGAGGTCGAGGCGCTGGTCGAGAAGAAGCACGGCCTTGGCTACCTCGAGAACCAGCGCGCCAAGGCAGAACTCGCGCTCGTGAACCGCGAGTTGAAGAGGCTAAAGACCGAGGTCGCAGCGCTCGAAGCACGGAGAACCGAACTGCTCGCCGAGATCGAGCACTGAAGATAGCATCGACCGTGGAGAGGGGGAGACGATGCGAGGGTACTTCGCGCAGGTTCGGCGCGCCGGATTCGGCATCGGCCTGTCGACCGGGAAGCTCACCAAGGTGATGGTCGACGTGCTTCTACAGTTGCCACCCGAGGCGGCGCCCTCGAAGGAGCTCGTCGTGCAGAGCCTCGGCCTGCTCGGTCAGATGTCCAAGAGCCGCGATGTCAACGCCGCCTGGAACAGCGCCAAGCGCCAGATCGTTCGAGAACACCCCGAGCGGTTCATCCTCGACGGCAAGGTTCTGCGCCGGGCAACCGCCCTGGCGGATCGACCCCGACAGAAGCTGTCGGCAGCCGGCCACCGCAAGCTCAGCTCGCTGGCCGAGAAGGAAGGGATGACGCCCGATGAACTCCTCGGCCACCTGATCTCCTCCTGGCGGCGCTCAAAGGCATGACGGCGATGCCGGGCACCGGCAAGCGGTCGCACGACGTCCCCCTGGTGTTCCCGGGGCGTGCGCAGCATGTAGTTCACATCCAGCTCGAGCGTGCCCGATCGGCCTGAAGCAGCCGTGTAGGCGAGTCGCCACTTCCCGCCGGCGTGGTCGTCCGGGATCCGGCGCACTGCGACACCGGCGCGGCCGCAGACCTGCTCGACGGCCCGCTCGAACTGGGCGCGCTCGGCCAGCATGCCCTCGCGATCCGCCGGGCCGAGGTAGTTGAAGTCGAGGTCCACGGACAGCCGCGGCACGTCGTGCACGAAGAGGTTGAGGGCCGTTCCGCCCTTGAGCGCCACGCGCGGCGCCAGGAACGGGTGCTGGCGAAGCGTGTCGAGCAGCTCCAGCAGCCGGAGCACCTTCTCGAAGGATTCGAGCGGGTACCCGCCCTCAGCGGCGGCGCGAGCCAGCTCGGCGGGCGTGAGGTTCATGGCACCGCCCCCCACGAGCGCTCCAGGACGAGCGGCGGCACGACGAGATTCCAGGGCTTCACGACGTGCCCGGACTCGCGCTCGGTCCCGAGATAGCGCGCCTGGCGCGGCACCCGCCCGCGGAGCGGCGCGAGGTGGCGCTCCTCGACCATGAGTGCCTCGCGGTGCTGCTCGAGGAAGAACCCGACGCGTGCGACGGTCAGGGCCGGCCGGGTGAGTGCGTGCTTCACGACGGCATCGAGGTCGAAGAACTCCACCATCTCGAGCGACCGCCAGATCTCTTCCCAGCCGCCGCCGAGCCTCGGGTCGTCGAGCACGTCCACCAGCGTCCTCTCGAAGGTGGTGACACGGACGGTACCTCCCGCGTGCCGCTCCTCGAGCACGCCACCCCCGCCATCGGGGAGGGACCGAAGCGCCCGCGGCACCTGCACCGGCTGGAACTCGGTGCCGCGGAATGCGACCGGCTTGGCCTTCGTGGCCGTGAGGAACGTCACCCGGTGCCACACCGAGTAGGACTTGCCGCGGAACTGCAGCGCCGCGTGGTACGCGACGACGGCGTCGGGCGCGAGCCGCGAGGCGACGAGGTAGGGGTCCACCTCGAACCCGCCGGCGTCCGCGCCGGGCGAGACCGAGGCGTAGAGGCCGCGGCGCACCCGCACGAGCCGCCCGGCGGCGACGTGGAGGCGCAGGAGGCTCATCGTCGTCCGCGGGCTCGGCTTCCTGGCCGACGACTGGTGCGCCGCCGCGAACTCGTCGTAGGTGAAGACCGGGTGGCGCGCGAAGAAGTCGACGGGGCGACCGCCAGTTGTCGTCGTTACCCCTAACACGCATGAATGATACGTGTATCGGAGCTATGCAGCAACTCGCGCAGCCGTTTCTTGGCCGAATCCACCAGGTAAGCGCATGGGAACTACGTGTTCCGAGGAGCATCAGCAAACAACCGGCTCGCAGCAATGGCGCGTTCTCATGAGGACGTCACCGACGTAGCCCGGCGATCACGCCGCGGCGGTAGTCTCCTCGGCGTGCGAGACGTCGTTCCGCTGAAGCGCTCTCGGACGAGGCGGTCGCCGCCCTGAAGGCCCACCGTCACCTGAAGGGTGCCTACGTCTTCTGCGAGACGGACGGCCGGCGGCTCACCCACAGCCGGGTCAAGGACGTCGTCCCCTCGACCTGCAAGAAGGCCCAGCTCGCGAAGCGGCTCACCACCCATGGGCTCCGGCACACCTTCGCCAGCCACCTCGTCATGCGGGGGGTCTCGCTCATGGCGGTGCAGGAGCTGCTCGGCCACGAGAGCATCGAGATGACGCTCCGCTACTCGCACCTCACGCCTGACGTGAAGCGCGAGGCTGTCCGCCTGCTCGACCAGGCCCCGCCTCGCGAACGGGACCGGGGAGACATAGGGGAGACGGAAGGAGCGGCAAATAAAAACCCCCGGGAACACCGGGGGTTAGATGGAGCGGGAAAAGGGATTTGAACCCTCGACCCTCGCCTTGGCAAGGCGATGCTCTACCACTGAGCTATTCCCGCGTAACTCCTAGCGAGGGCGCAGGTTATAGAGGGGTGTCGCGGCGAGTGTCAAGGGGCATGTCGGCCCTGCGCCGGGCGCCGCTTGGTCGGGCGCCCGCTCCGGGCGGGTGGTATTCTCCGCTCCGCGTATGGCACACCTCTCCGTCATCGTCATCACAGGCGACGAGCAGGGGGCACTGCCCGCGCTGCTGGCGTCGGTGCGCGAGGTGGCGGACGAGGTGTTGGTCGTCGACTCAGGCTCGACAGGCAAGCCCATCGATGTCGCCTCGAGCGCCGGCGCGCGGGTGCTTCAGCACCCCTGGGAGGGTCCCGGCGCACAGCGGCGCTGGGCGGTGGCGCAGGCGCGCAACGACTGGATCCTCTCGCTGGACGCCGACGAGCGGCTCGCGCCCGACCTCGCGGCAGCCATCCGGGCCGAGCTCTCGCGCCCGGACAACGAGCTGGCGGCGGCGTACCGCATTCACTTCCGGCACCGCGCGTTCGGCCGCCCGGCGCGGTTCGGGGCGATGTGGCACGACTGCCGCGTGCGCCTCTTCGACCGGCGACGCGCCGGCCATGACGCGGCGCCGGGGCACGGGCGCATCGTCGTCGAGGGCCCGCTGCGCGACCTGTCGGGCCGCTGCGACCACCTCGGGTACCGCGACGTCGCCGAGGCCCGCGAGATGATGGCCCGCTTCGCCGAGCACGCAGCCCGCTGGCGGTACCGCAACGGCTCTCGCTGGCGACCCTGGCACGTCTTGCGGTGGCCCACCGGCTTCCTCTTGCGCTTCGTGCTTTGGCTGGGCCTTCTCGATGGGCTCACCGGCCTCCGGCTCGCGCTGCTCGGCGCACGCCAGGACCTCGACGAGGCGCTCTGGCTGCGCCGCCTCGATCGCGAGATCGGAGGTGCGCGCGGCCGGGGCGCCCTCGCGTCACGCCTGCGCTCCTTGGGCCGAGCTGCCGTGGTCATGCTCGCGTCAGCGCTCCTGCCGCGCCCGCGGCGGCCGGTCCCGCCCCTCGCGGCGATCCGCAAGGTCCTCGTCGTCCGCCCCGACGATCGCGTCGGGAACCAGCTCCTCACGACCCCCCTGCTGCGCGCGCTCGAGGCGGGGCTCCCTCACGCGGAGCTGCACCTGCTCGCGCCGCCCCGGCGCGCCGCGGTCATACCCGTTCGCCTCGCCGCTCGCGTCGTCCCCTGGGATCGACGGGCCGCCGCGCGCGCCCCCTGGCGACTCGTCACCCTGCTGCGCACCCTACGGCGCGAGCGTTACGACGTCGTCATCGAGGCGGCGCACTGGTCGGGCTTCTCGCTCACCGCCTCGCTCCTCTCGCGCCTGGCCTCCGCGGGCGCGCCCGTCGTCGGCCACGCGCGCGGCGACAGCCCCCGCTTCCTCTCGCACCCGGTGGTCCACGACCCCGCCAACGAGAACGAGGTCCAGGCCAAGCTCGAGCTCCTGCGCCCGCTCGGCGTCCTCCCCCGCGGGCTCGAGCCCGAGACCGATCTGGGGCTCGATCCGCAGTTCGCGCGGGCGGTGCGCCGGGAGGCCGGCGCCGTGGAACCGTTCGCCGTCCTCAACCCGGGCGCGCGCATGGCGGACCGGCGCTGGTCGCCGGAGGCGCACGCCCTGGTCGCGCGAGGGCTCATGGCGCGCGGCCTCGCGGTTGTAGTCGTGTGGGGACCGGGCGAGGAGACCATCGCCCGCGCGGTGGCGGCCGGCTCCGGCGCGTCACTGGCGCCCCCGACCAGGCTCACCGAGCTGGCCGCGCTCCTCCGCGGAGCGCGGCTGTGCGTCTCGAACAACAGCGGGCCCATGCACCTCTCGGTCGCTGTCGGCACGCCCACGGTCGGCGTGTTCCTCTCCGGCGACGCCGCGCGCTGGGGCCACTCCCTCCCCGGCTTCGCCGCGGCCGACCCGCGCTCGGACGACGACGCCGGCGCCGTGCTCGACGCATGCGACCACCTGCTGCGCGGCACCGGCGCCACCGCCGAAGGTGCGTGACACCAAGCTAACTCCGCTACTTCGCCGCGCGCCGCCGCTCCGCCTCCTTGCGCGCCTCCGCCTCCTCCCTGCGGTAGACGGCGCTCAGGAACCCCGCGAAGTACTTCCACGCCGACCACAGCGCGAACAGGACGCTGATGTAGAGCAGCCCGGTGCCGACGCGGTTGGCGTCGATCTCCGCCGTGCCCACGACGAAATCGATCGGGTACCGATAGTGGAGGAGCAGGAAGACGATGCCGACGAGCTGGACGGCCGTCTTGTACTTCCCCTCCTGGCCGGCGGCGATGACGATCCCCTCGCTCATGGCGATGGTGCGCAGCCCCGTGACCGCGAACTCGCGCGCCATGATCAGGATCACCACCCAGGCGGGGACCCGGCCCAGGTGGACGAGCATGACGAGCGCCGCCATGGCGATGAGCTTGTCCGCGAGCGGATCGAGGAACTTCCCGATGACGGTGACCAGGTTCCACCGGCGCGCCACCCATCCGTCGAGGAAGTCGGTCGCGGCCGTCGCCGTGTAGACGAGCGCCGCGATGAACGAGTTCTCCCTCGACTCGTAGTAGGTGAAGACGAGGAAGATGGGGATGGCCGCGATGCGGACGAGCGTGATGACGTTGGGGGAGCTCCAGAGCTCCTTCTTGAAGGACCGGGCCACGTCTTCTCGTTTTCTACCGGGCTGGATCGGAGAGCTATGGAACCTTCATGTAGCCTTCGTACAGCCAGAGCACCTTGCGGACGTAGGCCTGCGTCTCCGCGATGTCGGGGATGGCGCCGCCCGACCGCCGCACCGCCTCCGGCCCCGCGTTGTATGCCGAGAGCACCTTCTCCAGATCGCCCCCGTAGCGGTCCTGGAGTGACTTCAGATAGCGGGCGCCGCCATCGATGTTCTGCGCCGGATCGCGCGGGTCGGCGACGGACATGTCCCGCGCCGTCGCGGGCATGAGCTGCATGAGGCCGGTCGCGCCCTTGACCGACACGGCCGATGGGTCGAAGTTCGACTCCGCCTGCATCACCGCCTTCAGCAGCGGCGGCGCCAGCCCGTACTTCGTCGCCGCCGAGCGGATGTGCTCGTCGTATGCGGTCGTGCTCCGGCGGAAGCGGGGCTGTGGAGCGCGGCGGCCGTTGAGCGTGATCCGGTGCACGCCGTCGTAGTCCGGCAGCTTCACCTTGAGCCGCCGGTAGCGTGGATCCTGCGGGACGTTGGTCACGTGGATCACGCCGTCGCCGTCGACGAACGAGTAGAGCTCGCCCGCGCGCCCCGCAGCTGGGACGCCGAGCAACTCGAGAGCCAAGACGATGGCGAGGAGCCGGGCCATCCCGGCAGAAAAACTACCAGGGGCCCCCCTGGCAGACAACTCTCATGCCCCAGGCCGGTACGGTGATACAAGTACCGACATGACCCTCCCTCCTCGCGAGCAGGTCGACTTCCTCGTCATCGGCGGCGGGGTCGGCGGCCTCAGCTTCGCCCTCCATGCGGCGGAACACGGCTCCGTCACCATCATCACCAAGCGTCAGCGCTCCGAGGGCTCGACCCAGTACGCGCAAGGGGGCATCGCCACCGTCCTGGGGTCGGACGACACGTTCGAGCACCACGTGGAGGACACCCTCGTGGCCGGCGCCGGGCTCTGCCACACCGACGCGGTCGAGGTCACGGTCCGTGAGGGCCCGGATCGGATCAGGTGGCTGCAGCAGATCGGCATCGAGCTGGACCGGGAGGGCGATCGCCTGCACCTCACGCGCGAGGGGGGGCACTCCCGGCGCCGCGTCACGCACGCCAAGGACGCCACCGGCCGCGAGGTGGAGCGGGCGCTCCTGGCCGAGTGCGACGCGCGCGGCGTCCGCATCCTCGAGGACATGGTGGCGGTCGACCTGCTCTCCTCTGGCCGCCTCGGCCTGGGCGGCCCCAACCGGATCCTGGGCGCGTACGTGCTCGACCGGTCCACGGGCGAGGTGACGACGTTCACCGCCAGCGTCACCGTCCTCGCCACCGGCGGCGCCGGCAAGGTCTACCTCTACACGTCGAACCCGGACGTGGCCACCGGCGACGGGGTGGCGATGGCGTTCCGCGCCGGCGCGGCGGTCGCCAACATGGAGTTCGAGCAGTTCCACCCCACCTGCCTCTACCACCCGGCGGCGCGCAACTACCTCATCTCCGAGGCGCTGCGAGGCGAGGGTGGGATCCTCCGCAACCGGGCGGGCGAGGCGTTCATGATCCGCTACGACCCGCGCAAGGAGCTGGCGCCGCGCGACATCGTGGCGCGATCCATCGACGCCGAGATCAAGCGCCGCGGCGACGACAGCGCCTTCCTCGACATGACGCACCTGCCGAAGGCGTTCCTGCTCGAGCACTTCCCCAACATCCACGCCACCTGCAAGGAGTTCGGGATCGACATGGCGGTGCAGCCGATCCCGGTCGTCCCCGCCGCCCACTATCAGTGCGGTGGCGTGGTCACCGACCTGCACGGAGCGACCTCCGTGCCGCAGCTCCTGGCCGTCGGCGAGGTGTCGTGCACGGGGCTCCACGGAGCGAACCGGCTCGCGTCCAACTCGCTCCTCGAGGGCCTCGTCTTCGGGCGCCGCGCCGCGCTGCACGCCGCGGAGATCTTGAAGCAGGTGCGCGGGCCGATCCCGCAGGTGCCGGACTGGAACCCCGGCGACGCGCTCGACCCGGACGAGGGCGTGGTGGTGACGCACAACTGGGAAGAGGTGCGCCGGCTCATGTGGAACTACGTGGGCATCGTGCGCTCGGTGAAGCGGCTCGAGCGCGCGCGCACGCGCCTGCAGCTCCTGCGGAGCGAGATCCGCGAGTACTACTGGAAGTACAAGATCACGCCCGACCTCGTCGAGCTGCGCAACCTGGCGGACGTGGCCATGCTCATCGTCGAGTGCGCCAGGCGCCGGAAGGAGTCGCGCGGACTTCACTATGTGCTCGACTTCCCGAAGCCCGACGAGCGCGAGAAGCACGACAGCGTGCTCACGCGTGGGGACTTCGAGTGACGGGCGCGCTCAGGGCCCCGGCCAGCGGAAGGTGAGCCGCCCCCGCGCGCTCGCGACCTCCAGGGAGAACGGCCGGTCCGAGAGCGGCGACCGCCAGCGGGCGAAGCGCACGCGGTACACCGTGTCGAAGTCGCCGATCTCGGGGTAGAGCACGCGGAGCGTGGCGTCCGGACGTAGCTCCTCGACGTTCGCGGGGAGCGACTCGCCCTCGCCGGGCACGACGAGCGCCACCCTCCAGACGCTCTCCCGGGCGCCGAGGTCGTTGTCGCCCCTGTCGGCGGTGAAGAGCGAGACGAGGAACTCCTCCCAGCGCTCGGCCTCGGCGCCCTCGGTTGCGGCCAGGCGCCCCTTCTCCTCCGGCGTCATCCTGCGCCAGGCGGCGAGCCGGTCGACGCGCGAGCGGCGGACCTCGGGCGCCGCGTAGATGACCTGCGCGAAGGCGCGGGTGGTGAAGCCGTCGTACAGCTTCGCCGACCGCGCGTACTGGCCGCGGACGCGGGCCCACTCCCCCTCGAACGTCGTCGGCTGCGGCGCGGGCCGGTACAGGCAGGCGAGGGCCGAGGCGAACAGAGCGGCCGCGACGGTGCGGGTCATGTCAGGAAGTCCTCGCGGGAGAAGAGGGTGTCGAGCGACACTCCGGTGGCCTCGATCGCCGCACGTCCCCCTTCACAGCGATCGACGAGTGCGAGGCACGCCACGACCTCAAGGCTCTCCGAGCGGCAGCGCTCGATCGCCTTCAGGGCGCTGCCGCCGGTGGTGACGACGTCCTCCAGAACCGCCACTCGGCTTCCGTCGGGGATGGTCTTGCGACCCTCGATCCACTGGCCCGTGCCATGTCCCTTCGGCTCCTTGCGGACGATGAAGGCGTCGACCGGGGCGGGAGGAGACGCCACCCCAGCCTCCGCCGCCCGCTCCCATTCGAGGAACGAGGTGAGCGCGATCGCCGAGGCGAGCGGATCGGCGCCCAGCGTGAGCCCGCCGACGCCTCGCACGGCGGGGCGAATCCTGCGCACCCGGTCGAACAGGCACCGGCCGACGAGCGCGTGGCCTTCCGCCGTGAGGGCCGTTCGCTTGCAGTCGATGTAGAAGTCGCTCTCCTTGCCCGAGGCCAGGACCACCTTCCGCCGCTCGAAGGACAGCGTCCGCAGGAGCTCGAGGAGCCGCTCGCGATCGGCGGCGATGCTCATTGGCCCTCCTCCATGAATGGGAGGAGCTCCGCCACATAGCGCGCCTGCTCGACGAGCGCGCGGCGCTCCTCCGGCGGGACGTCGGCCCAGTTCTCGTAGAGCAGCGCGAGGTCCTGGTCGAGCTGCGAGAAGCGGGCAGCGACGTCGCGCGCCAGCTCGTCGCAGGTGAGCTCGATCGCCTCGTGAGCCGTCCCGTCCGCCTCGTCTGCCTCGCCCGGCGAGGTGGGCGGACTGGAGGCCGTCGCCAGGGGCTCGGGCTCGGGCTCGACCGCGGTCGGGGTCGGGGGCTCGGCGGCGGAGCCGTCCCATGTCGGCGAAGCCGGCGGCCCGCTCGCGTCAGCGAGCGAATCCGCCGGTGGCGCAGCCGCCGGGGTCGCGGGTACGGGCTCGATCTCGGTCGGGACCGGGGTCGCGGTCGGAAGCGGGGGTATCGGGGGCGGAGCCCCCGATGTCAAAGATGGCGAAGCCGGCGGCCTGCTTTGCGCCGAAGGCGCTGCCGCCGGGGTCGGGGTCGGGGTCGCTATCGCGGTCTCGGCCACCGTCGCGGGTACGGTCTCGGCCGGGATCCCAGTCTCGGCCGCCATCGCGCTCTCGGCCGCCATCGCGCTCTCGGCCGCCGCTGCGGGTACGGTCTCGGTCTCGGGCGCGGGTACGGTCTCGGGTGCGTTTTCGGATGCGGGTCCGGGGGACGCTGCCTCCGCCTCACCCCCCGTGCTGGCGGCCGCCGCTCCCGCCTGTGTCAGGAATTCGTAGAATCTCTCTCGCAGCTCCTCGTCGACCGGCGCCCGGACCAGGGCCTCTTCCACCAGCTCCTCGGCCCACGGCGCCGTCCCGGTGGCGCGCAGGCGGTCCCGGAGCGCCCTCAGCTCGGCCCCGCTGAGCGGCTGCTGCAGGAGGGCGTCCGCGAGGGCCAACCCCCACGCGTCATCGTCCGACAGCTCGACGTGCAAGCGTGCGAGGACGCGCTCCCGCGCCAGGAGCCGGACCGCGGCCATGCGGCGGAAGCCTGCCACCACCTGCCAGCGCGGGCGATCCGCCTCGGCTCCCGGCCACGGCCGGAGCTCGACCGGGACGAATTGCCCGAGTCGCCCCAGGCTCGTGGCGAGGACGGAGATGTCACCGTCCGGGCGCACCCGGAAGGTCTCGTCCGACACCACGTCCTCGAGCGCTACGAACTCGACCGCGCCCGTGGCGTGCAAGGGCGCGGCGACACGCGACTCTGGCTTCTCTCCCAAGTGGCGCCCGCTCCGGCTACTTCCGGCGGACTATCACCTTCCGCTTGACCGCGCCCATCGCCACCGGGACCGGAGGCGGCTTCACAGCGGCCGAGGCCCTCTCGGCCAGGGCGGCGGACTCCTCCGCCTCCTCGTCGTCCTCCGAGCGGCCGATAGCGGCGCGTGGCGGCGGGCGCAGCGCGGGACGGGACGAGGCCCGGGCGAGCGCAGGCCTCTCCGCGCCCTCCACGTTGATCTCGCCCATGTCGATGCGCCCGCGGAAGCTCGCGCCGTCGACGATGATCACCCGCGGGGCGCTGATGTCCCCGATCATGCGCCCTTCCTTCGTGATCTCGACGCTCTCCGTGGCGGTGAGGTTGCCGATGACCGCGCCGGAGATGACGCAGCTCTTCACCTGCACCTCGGCCTTCACGACGCCGGTCGGCTCGACCACGAGGGTCTTCGTGAGCGTCAGCGTCCCCTCGATGCGGCCGCGGACGGTGAGGTCCTCGTCACCGTTGAGGCTGCCGTTCACGAGGAACGACTCGCCGATGATTGTGGTGCCTTCCGAGATGGCCACGGGTCATTTCCCCTTCACGTCCATGTCGACGCTGCCCTTGAAGACGGCTCCGTCGGCGATGAGGATCCGCGGCGACCGGATGTCGCCCGCGACCTTGCACTCCGCCTTCAGCTCCACCTTCTCCCTGGCGACGATGTTCCCGGTCACCTGGCCCGACACCTCCACGTTCCCGGTCTCGATGTCGGCCTCGATGACGCCCGAGCTCTCCACGAAGAGGCTCTCCTTGAGCGTGATCTTCCCCTTGACCGTGCCCTGGATGACGAGGTCCTCGTCACCCGAGATCTCGCCGTCTATGACGATGGAGGTGCCGATCAACGTGTGTGCGCCGGAGCGTGGTACCGGCGGCGCCTTCTCGATCCCTGTTGCCATGTAGAGACTTCCTCCAAGTCGGCCGTGGATCCCTTGAACGCGGCCGAGGCGGCGAGGCGGGGGCCCGGGTGCTGGCCTCGAGCCTGCCCCGGACCTGCGCCGCGAGAATAGAGGCGCCCCGCCTGAGGCGTCAACGATCAAGCGAGCGGGTCTCTCGCGGCGCGCGATCCGAGAGCCATGCCACGGCGTCGCCTATCGGGCGTTCCCGCCCCCGTTCGTTGAACAGCTCGTGACGGAATCCCTCGTACTGGTGAAACGCCCTGTCCTTCGAGCCCGCGGCGTCGTGGAAGGCGCGCTCCGAGGTGGGGTCGGCGATCTGGTCGCCGCCGCCTGCGAGGACGAGCAGCGGGTAGCCGAAGGAGGGTGCTCGCCCGAGGATCTCGCACTGTGCGCGCTGCGACTCGGCAAACCAGCGCGGGGTCGTCGTGCGCCCGTAGAGCGGGTCCTCGTCCGTCCAGCGCTGCATCTCGGGGTCGGCGGTGAGGTCCTCGACCCGCAGCCCGGTGGAGACCGGCAGCCAGGGCACCACCTTGCCGGCGAGCCGCGCTCCGAGGATCTTGAGACGAGGAGGCGTGAGCTTGAGGCGGAAGTAGGGCGACGAGAGCACGAAGCCGGCCACGTCGCGGGGGGCGTCGGTCGCCCACGTGACCGCGATGAGGGCGCCCTGGCTGTGCGCGACCACGAACACCCTCCCCGGGACCGAGCCCTCGCGGACGAAGGCCATGAAAGCGTCGAGGTCGTCCACGTAGTCCTGGAACGACTCGATGTGCCATCGCCTACCGTCGGAAAGTCCGTGCCCCCGGAAGTCGAGGGCCGCCACGGAGAAGCCGGCCTTCACGAGCGCGCTCGTGAGCGCGGGGTATCGCCCGGAGTGATCTCCGCCGCCGGGCAGCACCGCGACCGTCCCGCGCGCATCGGGCGGCGTGTAGCGCAGCCAGTGCAGCCGCAGCCCATCCTTCGAGTGAAGCGAGCCCTCCTCGCGCCTGGCGTCCGCCGCGGGGGGATAGGCGTCGGTCATCCTGCCATGGCTAGCGCCGCGGTTACCCCATGTCAAAAGGGCAAGCGGGGGTGCGCATTCCCGCTCTCAGCGCGCGGCCGCCGGCCCGTGCTCGCGCGCGCCCAGATCTTGAAGCTTGCGCTCGAGCGACGCGCGACGGGCCGGCTCCGACTCCTCCGCCTCGTCCTCCGGATCGAATGCCCCGAGCGCGCGCCGGTACGCGACCGCGGCGTCTCCGGTCCTCCGGGCCAGCTGGTAGGCGTCCCCGAGGTGCTCCAGGATCGTGGCCTCGGGACCTGACATCGCGTCGGCTCGCTCGAGCGCAGCCACGGCCCGAGCGGCGTCGCCCTTCTTGAACAGGACCCACCCCAGCGAGTCGAGGTAGTAGCCGTTCTCGGGGTCCAGCTCGAGGGCCTGCTTCACCAGCGCGAGCGCCTCGTCGAGCCGCTCGCCGCGCTCGGCATAGGAGTAGCCCAGGAAGTTCGCCGCCTCGGCGTTCCTGGGGTTCGAGGCCAGGATGGCCCGCATCTGCGCGAGGGCCGCCTCTCGCTCTCCGGCCCGCTCCTGCGCAGCCCCGAGCGCGTACAGGAGCGACTCGTCGCCGGCGTGCGCCTTCACCGCTCGTTCCAGCTCGGCGAGGGCCTGGGCCCGGCCTCCGGCCTGCTCCAGCACCCTGGCCAGGGCGTCGTACAGCTCGGCGATCCCCGGCTGGCGGCCGCGCTCCGCTGCGGCGATCGCCTCCCGGAGCTTCTGTACCGCCTCCCCGGCGCGCCCCGCCCGGCCGAGCACGTGGCCGAGCATCGTCAGCAGGCGGACGTCGCCCGGGCGATCCGCGACCGCCTGCCGTGCGGTCCTGACGGCCGCCTCGTTCTCCCCCGCCCGTGAGAGCACGTACGCCAGGCTGGCACGGGAAGCCGGGTAGACATCCGACTCAGGGCCCACTCGATCGAAGGCCGCCGCCGCCTCCTTCCATCGGCGCAACGCCCGCAGCGCGAGCCCGCGCAGGAACTCGAGGCGCGGGTCGCCGGCGCCGCCTGCCAGGGCCTCGAGCGCCTCGCCGGGCTGGTGCGCGTCGAGCCACGTGCTCGCGACGCGCACGCGTACGTCGACCTCGTCTTGATCGGCCGCCAGGAGCTCGTCCAGCCGCGCCCGCGCCGTCTCGAGATCGCGAGCGCGCATGGCCAGCCGGGCGAGCGACTGCAGGGCCTCGAGGTCATCCGGCTCCAGGGCGAGCGTGTGTTCCCACGCGCGCTGGGCCTCCGTCGCACGCGCCCGGGCTTCCTCCATGCGGGCGACGAGGCGCCAGCCATCGGCGTCGTCCGGCTCGAACTCCAGCGCCCGACGCACGAGAGGTTCTGCTCGATCGGCCGCTCCCACCTCGAGGAGCTGCAAGGCGGACCAGCGCATGCCCGCGGCGGCCTGCGAGGGGTCCAGCGCCGCGAGCGAGCTCCACGTGGCGAGGGCCTCCGCGTCTCGTCCCTCGCGGAGCTGGATCAGCGAGAGGAGGCTCCACGGCTCCGTCTCGATCGCGGGATCGCCGCTCGCCAGCCGGGCTCTCGCCATCGCCGACTCGATCCGGATCGCCTTCTCGAACTCGGGGATCGCGAGCGCGGAGCGCGACCCCTGGGCGAGGATGCTCCCGAGGACCAGATGGGCGTCCGCGGCGGCTGCGCCTCCGGCGCAAGGCGGGCCGCCGGCTTCGCCATCTTTGACATCGGGGGCTCCGCCCCCGATACCCCCGACCTCGGTGGCTCCGCCCCCGATACCCCCGCCAGCGAGCTCGAGCGCCCTCCGCGCCTCGCCCTCGGCGCGATCGAGATCCCCCGTCCGTCCGAGCGCCTCCGCGTAGTCCATGCGCAGCTGCGGGCTGCGTTCGTCATGCTCCAGCGCGCGCCGCCGCTCCGCCAGCGCGGTCGCGGGATCCCCGGCGCGCTCGGCGAGCCGCGCCCGGACGTAGTGCGCGATGGCGCGAGGCGAGGCGCGCGCGCCGCCCGCCGCGCTCGGGCTCGTGTTCCCCTGGTTCCGGTGGGGGGTCTGGGGGGAGCGGCGCTCGCTCCCCCCAGTTGAGGTCGAGCGAAGCTCGACCGGAGATCGCTCTGAATCGCCTGGGA
>Ga0209342_10003367_pt1 | contig 16845 bp, 11 predicted proteins | sample RifCSP16_2_FD_184023 | JGI IMG/M metagenome (GOLD analysis project Ga0209342, IMG submission 184023) | Soil microbial communities from Rifle, Colorado - Rifle CSP2_sed 16_2 (SPAdes) (version 2) | ecosystem: Environmental > Terrestrial > Deep subsurface > Rock core/Sediment | place: Rifle... | reverse complement strand
CAAACAGATGATTTATTACCCGCTGTCGATGCTGATGCTGGCGGGGATACGAGAAATTTTAGTGATCAGCACACCTGAGGATTTGCCGGGCTACCGCCGCCTGTTGGGGAGCGGGTCGCAGTGGGGGCTGCGTTTCGATTACGCCGAGCAGGCTGAACCGCGCGGGTTGGCCGAGGCATTCATCATTGGGGCAGATTTCATCGCCGGCGAACCAGTGTGCTTGATCCTGGGTGACAATTTGTTTTATGGCACCGGCCTGCCGGGCACGCTGCAAAAATCAGCCAAAATTGAAGACGGGGCGGTGGTATTTGCCTACCCGGTGCGCGACCCGGAACGATACGGCGTGGTGGAATTTGACGCCAACAACAATGCCCTCAGCCTGGAAGAGAAACCCCAACAACCCCGCTCGCATTATGCTGTTCCAGGCATCTATTTTTACGACCGCAAGGTAGTGGGATTGGCGCGCGGGCTTAAACCCTCGCCGCGCGGCGAGTTGGAGATCACAGACCTCAACAAGCTCTACATGGCTGCTGGCAAGCTGCAGGTGCAGGTGCTGGGGCGCGGCGTCGCCTGGCTGGACGCCGGCACGCACGAATCACTGCTGCAGGCTGCCACCTTTGTGCAGACGGTCGAGGAACGGCAGGGGATGATGATCTCGTGCCCGGAAGAAATCGCCTACCGCATGGGATTTATTGACAATGCCCAGCTGCGGAAAGAAGCGGTTCGCATGGCGGGAAATAGCTACGGGACGTACCTGCAGCGGCTGGCGGATGGAAAGATAGAGTAAATCCCTGATGCGGATTTTATTATTTGGCAAGAATGGTCAGCTCGGCTGGGAACTGCACCGCAGCCTGATCACACTGGGTGACCTGACGGTTGTGGATTACCCTGATGTCGATTTTAACCAGCCGCAGACCTTACCTGCGCTCGTCCGTGCTGCCCGACCAGATGTAATCGTCAATGCGGTGGCGTACACCAATGTCGATAAGGCGGAAAGCGAGCCAGAGATCGCCCGGCGGATCAACGCTGATGCGGTGGGCGAAATTGCTCGCGAGGCGAAAAATCTAGGCGCGCTGCTGGTTCATTATTCGACGGACTACGTCTTTGACGGCACGAAGGGCAGCCCGTATGTTGAAACTGACACGCCGAATCCGATCAACGTATATGGCAAAACCAAACTAGCCGGTGAAGAAGCCGCGGCTGAAGCTGGAAAGTATTTGACCTTTCGAACCAGTTGGGTATACAGCAACCGCACTGGAGGGTTCGTTAATAAGGTATTGGAGTGGGCGAAAACACAACGCGTATTGCGAATCGTTGATGATCAGATAGGTAGTCCCACCTGGAGCCGCATGTTGGCTGAGGTGACCGGGCAGGTGCTCGCTCGATACAGCATCAACCAGCAATGGCTACTGGAGCGCAAGGGTTTGTATCATTTGGCAGGTGCAGGCGCGGTCAGCCGCTATGACTGGGTGAAAGAGATATTACGGTTGGCAGGAAGGGGAGATATCCAAGTCCTGCCGGCCAAAACAACCGATTTCCCAACGCCAGCGGTAAGGCCGTTATATTCGGTCCTGGAAATCGAAAAATTTATTCAGAAATTTCAGGTTACATGCCCGCATTGGCAACTCAGCCAGATGATGTGCCTGGAACCATAATTTATTTCTTTTATATTATCCGTTTTCAATGAGTGAAGTATTGCTATTGTCGGCGACCATGTACCTTGCGCCGATCTTGAAGGAAGGGCGAGAATGGGTTCAAATCCATCGCGGCAAGCAGTACGAGATTATTAACTTTACGATGGCGTTGCACAACCTTTCTCTTGCGCCAGACTTTATCAATATCCTTAAAAGCATCCACCTTGGCTTTTAAATATACCGTCTCTAGATTTTTTGCCAGTGAATTGATTGCGAGCAAGAGGTTCACAGCCAGGTGGAAAAGCACCAGCAGCGCAAATAGTGGACTGGGCATATTTTTAAAGAAAGTCCAGACCATGTTCCGTTGATGGTAATAAGTTGCTTCCCGGCTGCGCGGTCCAGAACTTCCGGAGCCAACATGGAAGACTTCAGCCGACGGCAAGTAAATGCATCTGTACCCCGCCAATCTTAATCGAAAGCCAAGGTCGATGTCTTCCGTGTAGGCAAAATAATCGGGGTCAAATCCACCGACCAGATCGAAGGCCTGCTTTGGGTATATGGCTGCGGCGCCGCATGCGCTGAACACCTCGCCTTCCGGTGAGGCGGTCTGAGCCAGGGGAGCCATGTACGATCGGTGCCAGACCAACCCGGAAACATGGTAAACATCCCCTTCTCCATCCAGCAGATCGGGCTGCTCAGCCATAATCAACCGGGAGGCAAATGAACAGTCCGGGTAGGTCTGAACGGCCGCATTTACATTTTTAAGCCAGTCCGGTTTTGGAAAGGCGTCTGAGTTAAGCAGCGCAAGAAATTGGCCGGTAGCCAGGCTGGACCCGTAATTATTCCCGGCTGCAAAGCCAAGATTAGTATTCTGTTTGAAAAACCGGATGTTTAAATCCGGGCAGGAAGTCAATAAATCTTGCGGGAGCGGTTCTGGAGATGCGTTGTCGATCAATATAATTTCAAAGTCGCGAAAAGTCTGCCGATCAAGCGCGTTCAGGCATTTTTGAATATATTGACTGCCCTTCCAAAAAAGGATGATTACAGAAAAAAATGGCTGAGCATCTTTTGAAAACTTTTCGGAGGGTGAAGCTGCGTCATTGATCATTGGGTTGTAATCAGACCAGTGTGTGGGCTATAGATTATAATTTTAGGGCTAACCAATACCCGGAAAGCGGGTAGAGGGTATTTCAACCCCCAAGGTAAGAAGCAGTTCGAGGAAATATTATAAAGCTATAATGGTTCTCTATGCCTAACTCGACTAATGACCAAGGTTTACCTTCGCTTGTTTTTTATTCATTAAGTGGTCCCGATGCATTATCCTTTTTACGTGTTCTTGGACCGGCGACTCTCGCAGGGTTTAAGATTATAAATGGTGTAGAAAATGGCAGTATAAGGGTAGGCGCGGTCAGCGAAGGAGATATTGTTCTCCTTCAGCGGGACATATGTAAATATTATGAGCAATATGAGCAGATAATTTCCCTTGCCCACGCCGAGAAAAAACCGGTTGTTTTTGACTTGGACGATCTGCTGTTTGATCTGCCCGAAAACCATCCGGACCGGATTAGCGGGTTTTACATTGAAGCCTTGCTGCCAATGCTTCAGGCCATTATGGAAGCTGATCTGGTCACAGTAGCCACCGAAACGCTGCGGCTCGCTTTGCTGCCCTACAATCGCAATATCGAAATTATCCCGAATTACTTAAGCGACAACCTGTGGCGTTTTAAAGAATTTTCCCCGCCATCCGATCTGGATGACATCATAACGATCGGGTACATGGGCGGAAAGTCGCACCAGCCGGATTTAATGATGGTTCTGCCTGCACTCAAAGCGATAAACGAGAAATATCCTGGCAGGATCAGATTTCATTTCTGGGGGATTGAACCTCCAGAAGAATTGACGGTGTCAGCTCAGGTCGATTGGAGCCCTCCGGAACCTTACGTATATCAGAAATTTGTAAATTTTTTCCAAACCCAAACTGCAGACATCGTAATTGCTCCGCTGGATGACAATCTGTTTAATGCCTGCAAAAGCCCCATAAAATTTTTCGAGTACAGCGCAAATGGGATGCCAGGCGTTTACAGTAATATAAAACCATATTCAAATGTTATCTCAGATGGCATGGACGGGTTCCTGGCTGCATCGAACGATGAGTGGGTGGAGAGTCTCTCCCACCTCATCGATGACAGCGAATTGCGGAAAAAATTTGTCAGCAATGCACAGAAAAAGATCAAAAAAACCTGGCTGCTTTCGCAAAACTATCACAAGCAGACTCAAATTTACCAGGGGATCTATCAAAAGCGGAACAATCTCCCAATAAAAAATCTCGTCAATTTGACCCTTATACGCAATCTGTCGGCACAATATTTCGAAGCGTTCAAAAAAAACAGAGAGCAAACTGAGGGCATTTCTGCCAAGATTAAAGAATATACTCACACGATTGATATTTTGACTGATCAAGTCGGTGTGAGTCAAGATGGAGAAACTACAATTGACGAGCAACTGCTGAACAGTGAGAAACATATCCGGGCTCTGTCAAGCCAATTGGTTGAGAAATCGGTCACCATCGAAGAGCAGGCCACGCAGATTTTGGAATTGAAAAACGAAATTTTGTCATATATTATGAGCAAAAGTTGGAGATTCACTCGCCCCCTAAGACGATTGATTAGCATGATCAGGAAGGTTTTTAGATAATGCGTGGATTGCTGATTGATTATTTCACGATCAAATTTAGCAATTTATTTGATTCAAAATATTATCTGGAGCAGTATCGGGACGCCCGGTTGTCGGATATGGATCCTTTGTGGCATTTTGTGAAGTTCGGTTGGAAACAAGGTAAGAACCCGTCCAGGTTTATGGATACGAGTTTTTACTTGAAAGCCAACCCAGACGTAATGCAATCCGGATTGAACCCGGCATATCACTATGTCCGTTATGGAAAAAACGAAGGCCGTCAGCCTTGCGCAGCCCTCAACGAATCTCCCAATCCTAGTGAGTTCGAAAAAGGACCTGAATTTCAGCAGGATACGTCAACCGGAAGAGCAAGTGATGACCGCAATATCCCCGCGGCAGAAGTCTTGTTCAACAGTGCAAATGCCGATACCTGGCTGGATGAAGAAGTTCTCGCCCAGATTTCCGATTTTTCGAGATGATTCATATAGATGCCTGAAAGGTAGCTAGTGTATGGTTTTGATAAGAAATATTTCTCCGCTTGATGATATGTTCCAGGGAAATATTGAGCATTATTTTCACGTTGGAGATTCCGCAATACAATGCATCATGACCGCGTTATCCACAGCCGGAAAAAATCCTAAGGAAATAAACAATATCCTCGATTTTCCCTGTGGGTACGGCCGAGTCTTACGATATTTAAGAACCACGTTTCCAGAGGCAAATATCTCAGCCTGTGATTTAGATCGTGGTGCAGTCGATTTTTGCGCTGAAACCTTTGGGGCACGCCCGGTTTATTCCGATAAAAATGTCAGCAATATTAATATCTCGGGCACATTTGATTTGATATGGGTCGGTTCATTATTTACTCATTTAGACCTAAACAAATGGGGCAATTTTATCGACCTGTTTAATAATTTGCTAAATCCCGGGGGATTGCTCATTATTACGCTGCATGGCCCCCAGGTTCTACAAAATATAATATCAGAGAGCAACAGTTATGGTTTAAATCCTAAAGAATTAAGTGCATTAAAAAAGCAATATGTTCAAAAGCAATTTGGATACGTTAATTATCCCAATTTTGATGGATATGGCATCAGCATTTCCACGCCTGCAAACTCGTTAAACATTTTCAGGAAATATTCGAATTTGGAGGTCATCTCCTATCACGAAAGAGCGTGGGATGATCACCAGGATGCGATTTGCTGCCAGAAGAAGGTAATTAATTCTAAAGGTTCATTCACGGAATCAATACCCCAGAGTATTCCATTCAGTCCTGCCACAAAAATTGCGAAAACTGATAAGCCGGGCGTGATATTTTGCCTGCCTGAAGGTTTGACTTTAGGTGGCGTAACGACGTGGGCAGTAGAATTATCCAGAGGACTGAAGGATGCTGGCTTAGCTACGTTCCTCGGCGTTCATCCATCTCGATATAATAATCCCCCGGTTGACTTTGGCATTACTGAATCCGACCATTTAATCGATTGCACCCATCTACCCCATCCAGATGATCCGAATTTAAAACCCGGGGAGTACCTTCCTTTATACGAAAAGGCTTTACCAGGAGTATTGATTCCCAGTTGGTCCTGGGGAACATATGCGTTGGCCGCCTTGTTTGCCAGCAAAGAATCACCAGGCTTGCGGGTAATTGGTATGGCCCATTCTGATGAAAGTGGATATTATCAATGGCTGGTTCATTACGAAGCCATGATTCATAAATTTCTGGTAGCCAATACCGAGATTCGAAGGAAATTATCTCAATTTTTGCCACACCGCTTCGAAGATATCCTGGTTAAACCTGCCCCTGTAAATGTTCCAGTTGAGCTTATTCGCACTTACTCCCTTCCCGAAAAGCCCCTGCAAATCGTGTATGGTGGCCGGATCGCTCAGTATCAAAAGCGCGTTTTTGAGTTAATTGACCTAATCAACGCTTTGGTTGAGGAAGGGGTTAATTTTAATTTCAGGATAATTGGTGGTGGAGCTGACAAAGATGAATTTTATGAAAAAGTGAATCGATTGCCAGAGAAAACCCGCGCTTTAATAAGCTTGGAGGATTCGCTAGCGCTTTCAAAATTACCCGAACTCTGGCGATCGAATGATATAAATGTGATGATCTCGGATTTTGAAGGTGTATCGAATTCGATGCTCATGGGAATGGCCGAGGGGTGTGTTCCGGTAATGACAGAAGTCAGCGGTACTGTGGAGGTGATAACCTCTGGCGTTGACGGCTATCTCGTGCCAGTAGGGGATATGGCGAAGATGGCACGTGTAATAAAAATGCTAGATGATGACAGAGCCTTGTTAGTGGAATTAGGCAAAAACGCCTATAAAAAAGTGGATGCCCATTATTCGCAGAAAGAATATAACTCTTGGTTCGCTCAAATTGTCCGCCAGGTATGGGAAGAACCTGTTCGTCCTTGGCCTCCTGCCCGTCCGCCGGCGGCTTTTCAAAAAATTCATCAAGAGTTTGTTAAATTGAATTATCAAACCGCCAATAATACTGGTTTGGGAGTGAATAACAAGAAGACAAAAATCCTGTTCCTTTCCCATGATCCTAATTGGGGTGGAGCACCTAAAGTAATGTACTCCCTCATAAAAGGATTGGATAGAGCAAAATGGATGCCGGTGGTTGCACTGCCTGAACACGGCAATCTGGAAAATGAGTTTTCGAAAATCGGCGTTGAGACTGTAATAACCCCGATGAAAATCATTACAACAGATCCTGAAAAGTATTGGCAACAATATATCAACTTCAACCATGATTTGCGAGAGCGGACGAATAAAGTTGTCGATATTATTTTTCGAGAACAGATTGATATTGTTGCGACAAATACGGTTTGCATCTTTGAAGGTGCTCTAGCCGCTAAGTTTGTTGGCATTCCACATATTTGGTATGTCCATGAGCTGAGCAGCAAAGACGATCAATTGACACCCTTGTTTGACTTCTCCACTTTTTATGCCACTATGGATTCCCTTTCAGAAAAGATAGTTGTCATCTCAAAAGCAGTGCAAAATGAAATCAACCAGTTTTTTCCGTCTCGGAAGTTTGCCCAAATCTATACGGGATTAGAAGACATTAGTATGAAGCCTGCTAGTGACAAAAGCAGAGTGCTTGGAATATCCTCAGACGTCCCAGTCATTACTTTTCTAGGCGTAATATCGAAACGGAAGGGAGTTTTAGACCTTGTCGAAACCGCCAATTTGCTGATCGAGAAATACCCTCAAATAAAATTCGTCATTGCCGGGAAGAAAGAGGGAGAAACTTATAATCAACTTCAAAAGTTGATCACCGACAAGCGCCTGGAAAACCAATTCCAATTTCTGGGTTTTCGAAATGATATTCATGCAATTATTGCTAGTTCCGACATCGTTATCATTCCTTCACTTGTTGAACCATTTTCATTGGTTGCTCTGGAGGCTATGCAATTATTTAAACCGGTTATTGCCACGAAGAGCGGGGGTCCTGAAGAGATCATAATTGATGGAGACACCGGGATATTGGTTCCCGTAAACCACCCCGATGAATTAGCTAAAGCGATCTCGGGATTATTGGAAAATCCCGAGTTGATGAAATCAATGGGGCAAAAGGGACGCCAGCGTTATCTTGACTATTTTAACTATGAGCCGTATATCGCTCAGTTTGAGAGACTTTTAGATGAAGTGATGTCAAAACCCAGGCCTAAAAATGACGACGGTAAAATCGTCGTTGAAAATTTTTTGAATCTCGCAGCTGTAGCCACAAATGCAAAAACGGAATTAGGTTCACTTGGAAAGAAAGAGGACCCGAATACAGTCGTTGATGATTTGTTAAATTACCCGGTCTACCATCCATTCAAAGTCGCGGCCGTAACCAAAGTGGATAAAAGGCCAAAGGTGAGTATTTGTGTTCCGATCTACAACGGTTCAGACTATATTCGTGACAGCATCGACAGCATATTGTTCCAAACATACAAGGACTTCGAACTTATTCTGGTAAACGATGCGTCCACAGACAACACCAGAGAAATTATTCAATCCTATACCGATCCACGAATCAAGTATTTTGAAAACGATCGTAACCTAGGCTTAGTGGGAAATTGGAACAAATGTTTGGAATTGTCCGTTGGTGAATTTGTCTGTATCTTCCACCAAGATGACATCATGACACCCGGAAATATTGAAAAGAAAGTGACCATGCTCGATTCCGATGACGATATTGGCCTGGTTTTTTCGGATACATTAATCATCAATCAAAAAGGCGAGGTTCAAGCTGGCCACTGGTTCAACCTTATTGACCCAAATGTGGACTTTCGTAGACCTGGGAAATCTTTTTTTGAGTTGATGTTTGTAAACTTAAATCTTATGTGTTGTCCAAGCGTACTGGTTCGCCGGGCATGTTATGAAGAAATTGGCGGTTTTGATGATCGTCTTCCCTTCTCCTGTGACATGGAAATGTGGATGCGTATTTCACTTTTTTATGACGTCGCTTATTTATCGCAGCCATACCTTAAGTATCGTTTCCATGATACCAATGTCACCAATCGATATCTGGACCTGGATTTAATCCATGTATACCTCTGCAAAAAACACCTTATCGAAAAATATCCAGAAAAGGTGGAAGGCACATTAACGGACAGCCTCATAAAGGATACAACGCACAGGGTCTTTGAACGAGCGCAGCATCATTACAATGTGCATCAACTCAGAACAGCCAAACAGTATTTATATTTTCTAGAGAAAATCCGAGATATTTCCTCAGGACCAGAATTAATAGATTTCTATATAAAACAACTGCGTACCTACGTTAATCAAGCGAATGCAATTGATTTATTGCTCCGAAGAGATAACGACACTTTAAGGGTGTCAGGAGCCTTTGCAAAATCTGGTCGAGGAGTATTAACGATAAAGGAGCGGTTATCAAAATTGGTTAATGCCATAAAACCCTATATTCCATCGGTGATTAAGAAACCACTCAAAAGCCTAAGGGAAAAACTTTTTCATTAATCTTGATGTTAAATTTGAAAAGATTTTTATTCTGGAGTACAAGTCCGCGAATGGGAGCGATTTCATGAAATGTGTCGTTGTGGGTGGAGGTGGATTTATTGGTTCGCATCTTTCGGAATCGTTATTACATTTACAATACGAAGTTACCATTTTGGATCGTTCGGGTGCAACATACCTTGAAATGCTATCTCAAAAAGGTGCAAATGTAGTCACGGGCAGCATGTTGGAGCAATCTGATTTACAGAACACGTTATCTGGCGCAGATATCCTGTTTCACCTGGCTTCTACAACGGTTCCAAAATCATCCATAGATGACCCAGTGTTTGATGTTCAGACGAATCTGGTAGGAACAATTAATCTGCTCAATGTGGCCAAAGATATGGGTGTCAAGAAGGTTATATTTGCATCCTCTGGTGGAACCGTTTATGGCATTCCCAGGGTGATTCCAATTACGGAAACGCATCCTACCGACCCCATCTCATCTTATGGAATCATAAAACTTACAATTGAAAAGTATTTAGCGTTATATAAGACGCTTTATGGTTTGGATTATTGTGTTCTGCGCGTTTCAAATGCCTACGGCGAACGCCAACCCGTAACAGGAGCCCAAGGAGTTATCCCTGCTTTTATATATCGAGCGTTGCAGAAATTGGATATTCGGATTTGGGGTGACGGGAGCGCAATCCGTGATTATATTCATGTCACGGACATCGTTTCCGCCTTCTTAAGCGTCATTGACCATAAAGGCGAGCCAATGACTTTTAATATTGGCAGTGGTACTGGGCATAGTATTAATGAAATTGTAAAGACTCTCGAGGAAGAAATGGAAGAACCTTTAGAGTTAGTTTACGAACCCAGCCGACCTTATGACGTTCCGGTAAATATTTTGGACAATTCACTCGCGAAGCAAGTTCTGGGGTGGGAGCCAAAGGTCAATTTGAGAAATGGAATACGGCAGACCCTTGATTATATGCGTGCGCAACAAGGTCATCCGTAGTTATAAATCGCCGATAGTCATTCATCCGTGATTATTTTTTCATAATTCCCGGTGCTATTGGTTGGACGATTTGGAATACCTTTAGGTAAATTAACAAAACCTCATATTCAGGATGCTGCTATGATCCACTTTGGAATCGATACTGCTGGATTTGATAATATATTGCGATGTGGTACCATCAATTTCTTTGATGGCTGGGTTGCAAATTCAGATAGAAATAACCCAATCATGACTTTGGATTTTTATATTGAGGGTGAACATGTTGGCAGTATACCTGTAAAACGTGAACGACCGGATTTAGAAAAGGCGTTTCATCGTTCTTTATTAGGATTTTACGGCTGCTGCGATATTCCAGAATCATGCCTAAATAAAAATCTTCTTGTTTATGCAACTGCAGAAAATGGGACTTCATTCTTCATGCAAGATTATGAACTTAAAGAGATTTTGTCACAGGAACAAAAGGATTTCCGAAATAACAATTTATTGCCAGACGATTTATTAATGCATCTTGTGGTTCACAGCGTAAATCCGCAGGCATTTCTTGATGAAGGTAAAGCGGGGGTCGAGATTATAAAATCTGTTCTGAGTGAAAACGGAATCGACCTTTTATCCATGAAAAATATCCTTGATTTTGGCGTTGGATGCGGAAGGGTTCTCCGTTGGTGGCAGGAGTATTCGAGACTAATCAGTTTCAGTGGGTGTGATATCAACCCGGAATTAATTAATTGGTGTAAAGATCATTTGAACTTTGGAAGTTTCTGGGTTAACCCTTTATTGCCCCCGACAATTTATAAAGAATCTCAATTCGATTTGATTTACTTGTTCTCTGTATTTACGCACTTAACCAAAGAGACTCAACAGAAATGGCTGGATGAATTCTCGCGAATTCTGGTCCCTGGTGGAATTTTACTGGTTTCAGTCCATGGTGACTTCCATGCCAAAAATTTACCAAAAGAAGTGGCCAATATCTACAAAAAAGACGGTTACTATGTAATGACTAGGAATGCTGAAGGCGAGAATCTATGCGCTTCTTACCAGAATAGAGCTTTTTGTGAAAAATTATTCTCCAAGCACTTCCATGTGCTCAATTATTACCCTGGCGTTTTTAGAACCTGTGGTTATCAGGATCTCTATTTCCTGAAAGTAAAGTGATCCGCTTTTCGCTTATTGCCGGTACGTTGTTAAAGCCGAGGGAAAGCCCGGTTTTTTTTGCCAGTCATTGAGTGTGGGATTAATATACTCAGAATCTTAATTTGATTTTTCGCATTATTCAAAACGAATAATTCAAGCGGTTGCAGGTAATACTTCAAATTCACGATTTTTCGCAATCAGATATGGTCAGGATATTTAATTGTATTTTGTTGTAATTGACTTAGTGGAAAATATTACGCTTGATTTTGACAGGTTCTTACAATTAAGCGATAATTGGGCGCACTCCATCAATGTTAACAATTCCTTCATGACCTTAAATTTCCCATTCGAGGAAAATTTCTGCTTAATAATCAATAAAATTAAACGACTTTTACAGCCGTTGGTTTTGCGATTAAAACCTTTTCGATTTCATTTGTTGATTCTACTACTAACGGTTGTTTATTATCTTCTGGCACCAGTTGTATACGGCAATTATTTTATCAAATATGGAAAACCAGTAAAACTTGATGTTGATCTTCCAATGGCCACCAAAAGTTTTATATATACGATTGATAGCAATGAAACAATAACCATTGAAGGTCGTAAATCTCATCAGTTTTTAGGGTGGGTGTTTCTTGCTGATGAGCAAAATCAATCGAAATTTGAAAAATACCTGGTTTTAAATTCAGAGTTGCGAACGTATTTTTTTGAATACGATGTGGTGGACAATCCGGGTGTGCAGGAAGCATATATAGATCTGGGGTTGGATGTTTTGTCATCTGGTTTTCAAGCGTTGATTTCAGGCGACCAAATTAAATCAGGCACTTACAATATCGGTTTTTTATTTCGGAATCAGGCAGAAGATAAATTAGTTTATTCAGTTACCAATCGGTATTTTTTTCGAACCCCCAATCAATTTTTTGTTATTATGGGAGCAGAGCCTACCATAAATGCTTCCGGACATTTGGATGAAGAATATAAAAAATATTTGCAGGACGGATCGATGTTGGATATAAATCCGATGCTGCCGACGCCAACGAGTCGAATAAAAAATTTTGTGGAAATTGTTTCCCGCGAATTGAATAATGGCAAATCATACACTAAGATAGTAGGTTGGGCTTTTATGAGCGTTGTGGACGACCAGGCAACGTTCGATCGGATAATAGTTTTAAAATCTAAACAAGGCATTTACTACTTCCCGACCACGCGTGTTGAGCGAGCAGATGTTCATGATGCATTCAAGCATCTTAATTTGGATAATGGCTATTCAGGTTTTGAAACATATATTGTAGAGGAAGCCCTACCCCCAGGCAATTACGAAATTGGGATTATTTTCCAGGATAAAGACCAGGACATCATTTATTTTACAAAAACATCCAGCATATTAACCTGGCATGCTGATCAATTTGAACTTCAGGGAAGATAATCTTCTATGGCAATTACCAATAAGCCCATAAAACAATCCATTCATTTCAACCCGAATGTTGTGGTATTGACCATAGCGCAATATACCAGGTATTTTCTGCTTCCTGTTCTGGCTGCGTTCTATCCTTCGTTTTTCTTTTACGGAAACAATGTGCACGACTTGTTGTTTATCGACCTGGCGAGGACGTTGTTCGTTTATTTCATGATTGCGATAGTTGTGTATTTCGCTTTTCTTGTGATGTACCGCAATACCCCATTAAAAGCAGCGATTGCTACATTTATATTTTTGATATTTTTTAACCTTTACGGCTTATTGGAAAATCTTATTCTAAAACTGGATTGGTTCCCAGTATATGATTATTTAACCATGCCGATCGCCCTGTTACTGGCAGGGTATTCTATTTGGTTCATAAATAAACTTAAAGATCATGCTGCAAAGCAGTTTTGGAATTTTGGAGCTATCGTTCTTGGTGGGTTGATTATTTACAATATTGCTCTCATGCTTCCAATCGAAGTGGCAAGATTACAAAAAACGAATCCGATCCGGTCTGATATTGCGACAACCGTCCTGACGGCTCAACAAGAAAGCCCTGATATCTACTATATTATTCTTGACGAGTTTTCTGGTTTAGCGCCGATGAGGGAGTTTTGGAAGGACCCGGTTGTCGACCAGTTTTCTGATTTCTTAAAATCAAACGGGTTTGCTGTTTTCGAAATTAGCCATGGAGGTTCTCAGGACACAATTACAGAAATTGCCTCAAGGTTAAATTTTCAAAAATATCCATACGAACAGGAAGCAAGTAAGCGAGAGAAATTGTTTGATGTGATAGCTGATAATCGAGTGATGAATTATTTAAAACAAACAGGCTATACAATCGTCACATTTAATGAGATGCAATTTGGATATTCATCAGCGCCAACCATTAAAGCGGATGTTACTTATAACTATGGTGATACCCCGACAACAAATCTCGGGACATTTTTTAATGATTTTGGCATGATGGTAGCCGATAATACGATGTTAAATGTGGTATCAGATTCTTACAAGAGGATCGGCGCTAACAAACATACCAACATGATATTTTTTACAACCAATAAAATTGGAAATTTGAGGGAAATCACGTCACCAAAATTTGTTTATGTTCACTTATTAGTTCCGCATGCGCCTTTTATATTTGATGAACATGGGGATTTGAATCCTCCGAGTTCTTACACGGATTATAGTTATTACCCCGGGAATTATAAATTTGCCATTTTCCTGGCCCAAAAGATGTTGAACAATATTATTTCTGATTCGGATCCATCCTCACCGCCAGTGATTATCCTCCAATCCGACCATGGATTAAGGAATTTTGCTTCGGCCTTTGCTGGACAACCAGGGGATTTTACTGAGGAAAACAGTACCCACATCTTGTACGCGCTCTCGATGCCTGGTTACGAACCATCCTTTTCCGCCCGGGAGATGGATCCGATTAACACTTTCCCGATCGTATTCAATCACTTGTTTGATGCAGGTATTCCGTTAAAATAAGCGCGCTTCGGCTACAAAAATATCGGTCGCTGTATCGCATGGGCCAATTACCCAGAGCAATTCTTATAGGAGATCTCTTGTGTCCTTAAATCTCTTCCCCGTCACAATTATGTTGAAACCCTTAGCCTATCTTGACCCGGGTACTGGAAGTATGCTGCTGCAAATGCTCGTCGGGAGTCGTTTAGGCGGCGGAATTCTGTTGAAGGCTTTCTGGGGAAAGATTTTCAAGAAAAAAACCAGCGCTTCCGGAGACGACCGTGCGCAAGATACGGAAGGCATCATCGATGATGAGACCCTGAAAGGATAGCAAGAGAATATCCACATCGTTTCGCGACCCGGGTGGTTATATCTCGCAAGTTTTCGAAAGACGGTTTTGAAAAATCGTTAAACCATGGTTAAGAATTTTCAATTCCACTCAAACCCTGGAAGCTAATAGAAAGTTATATCTGTTGAGGAATTTACCCTGAAGTGGATTATGGGGTTTTGAAATTTTTTTTATGGACATGTCTTCGCTATTCCCTCCCGTTGCTTGGCAGGGGAATAGCCTGAAAAACACCGGTGTAGACAGAGGGAAAAACTGTGGGGTTAATGTGAAGAGTAATTGGAATTGGAAACGACCAGAAAATATCTATTTCCTCATTTCGCTATTTTTTGGCATCCTTCTCGTATTTATTACGCCGCCTTACCAGATTCCAGATGAAAGGGCACATTTTTATCGCGCGAATCAGATAGCTGAAGGAGAATTCTTTTACCCTGAAGGTGAAATCATGAGCTCCGTGATCGATTTCACTGCCGAGATATACAAATTCGACCTGAACTTTAAACCACAAAACAAGATCAGCAAAATAACCCTGGTAGAGGAATTATTTAGGTCGTTGGATAAAGATACAAAGGTGGTGTTCACTGATACGAAAACGAATAATTACAGCGCTATAAATTATTTTCCACAAGCTGTTGGAATCGTTATCGGTAAAATTCTGAAATTTTCACCCTATAAGTTGGTTTTAGTTTCCCGTATCATCAACCTGCTCGTTGGGATCTTTCTAACCACCGCGGCGATCACGATTTCCCCCATTCGAAAGTGGTCTTTTGTATTTATCGGCCTGTTACCCATGGCGTTGTATCAATACGCTTCAATCTCGCCGGATGCTTTCGTTATTTCCTTATGCATTTTCTACCTTGCGCTTGTCTTATATATGCAGACGCAGGACAAGACCGAAGTGAAGATGTTGGCTTTGGCGATCGTTATAACTTTATCCATGGCGTTGACTAAGCCCGGGTATGTATTTTTATGCTTCTTGATCTTGCTTGTTCCAATTATTCGCGGGAAGAAAAAATACGACTTCTTCATCAAAGGAGCAATTATCCTTGCAACTTTAACCTTATTTGTGGTTTGGTTCAGTTTTTCAGTGAATAACACGCCGGACATTGATCCATTGGTGAAAGGCATGGATCAGAAGGCGCAGTTGGAGTTTGTCATGAATAATCCACTGGGATTTGTCCAAACGTTGGCAAACGACTTGATAACGGATTTTGGATACATTACAGAAATGTTCATCGGAAAATTTGGCTGGCTGGACACCCGACTTCCGAATTATTTTTACTGGGTCTATTCAATCGCCTTAATTGCAGTCTTCTTGTTTGATAACAACTATGAAGGAAGATTGACGACTGGTTCGCGTGTCTTATTGCTCGCCACTTTTGCCCTAATATTTTTGGGGACCTATACCACTTTCTATATTATTTTTACACCGGTCGGAGCCAATTACATTTCGGGTTTTCAGGGAAGATATCTGCTGCCAATCATTGGATTGTTATTTATTTCTGGATATAACAAGCACAAGTTGTTTAGCTTCAAGAAGATATATTTATTGCTGCCCATTTGGGCGATAGGTGGATTTACTACGTTGGTTACGGTCATCAATCGATATTATGTGACCGCTTCGATTTTTAAACTAGTAGACAAATAAACCCTCTAAGAAATCAGGTCAGGTCGATAAATCAACCTTTTTGCCTGGCAAAATCAGACAGCGGAAATCTCGCGGTACTCGTTAATAATCTCGAGAGGCTTTCCGTCTCCTTTCACGACCCCATGATCCAGCCTAACCACATGGGTGCATAGTTTTTCGACCGTTTCCATGCTATGGCTCACCAGTACGATCGTAATTCCTTGTTCAAAAAACGACCTGATCCTGGCTTCGCTTTTGTGCTTAAAGGCCTCATCCCCAACAGCCATGATCTCATCCAATATCAAGATATCTGGATTGGTATCGGTAGCGACGGCGAATCCGAGCCGGGCTGACATACCCGATGAGTATGTGCGAATGGGGGCATCGATGAATTCGTGCAACTCGGAAAACTCAATGATCCCAGGAACTTTCTCGTCGATCTCCTTACGGGTCAAGCCCAAAATTGCACTGTTAAGATAAATGTTTTCGCGGCCAGTTAATTCCGGGTGGAACCCGGCGCCCAGC
>Ga0209342_10003366_pt1 | contig 16847 bp, 10 predicted proteins | sample RifCSP16_2_FD_184023 | JGI IMG/M metagenome (GOLD analysis project Ga0209342, IMG submission 184023) | Soil microbial communities from Rifle, Colorado - Rifle CSP2_sed 16_2 (SPAdes) (version 2) | ecosystem: Environmental > Terrestrial > Deep subsurface > Rock core/Sediment | place: Rifle... | reverse complement strand
AACGAGGAGGCGCTGTCCGTCCTCTTGGAAGCGTGCGATCGGGCTTCGGCGGAGACGGGCGTCCCATGCACGCCCGCGCTCGACATGGCCGCGTCCGAGTTCTACCGAGACGGGACGTACGTGTACAAGGAGCGGACCCTCACGCCGGACCAGCAGGTGGAGTACGTGGCGGGTCTCGTGGAGTCGAACGGCCTCACGCTCGTCGAGGACCCGCTGGATCAGGAGGACTTCGCGGGGTACGCCCGGCTCACGGATCGCGTCGGGTCCGCGTGCGTCGTCGTCGGCGACGATCTGTTCGCGACGAACCCGGAGCGGCTGCGGCGCGGGATCCGCGAGGGCTCGGCGAACGCAATCCTTATCAAGCCGAACCAAATCGGCACGCTAACCGACACGCGCGCCACGGTCGCCCTCGCGAAGGAGGCGGGGTACCGCACCGTGATGTCGCACCGGAGCGGGGAGACGACGGACGAGACGATCGCCCACCTCGCGGTCGCGTTCGGCTCGTTCGCGATCAAGACGGGCGCGGTCGGCGGCGAGCGGATCGCGAAGCTCAACGAGCTCATCCGCATCGAGGAGTCCCTGGGAGGATAAGCGTGGAGACGGAGGAACAACGCGCGGAAGGACTGCTGGTGCCGGAGGACACGTACCTCACGAGCGGCGTCCACATCGGGACGCAGCAGAAGAGCGCGAGCATGAAGCCGTTCATCTACATGGTGCGGACGGACGGACTGTACGTCCTCGACATCAAGCAGACGGACACGCGCCTCCGGGTCGCGGCGAAATTCCTCGCGAAATTCCCGCCGGAGAAGATCCTGATCGTGGCGGCGCGGCAGTACGGGCAGAAGCCCGCGAGGCTGTTCGCGCAGGCGATCGGGGCCCAGGTGTACGCGGGCCGGTTCGTGCCGGGCACGATGACGAACCCGAACCTGATGCAGTACACGGAGCCCACGGTCATCCTCGTCACGGACCCCGCGGCGGACCAGCAGGCGCTTCAGGAAGCGATGAACGTCGGCATCCCCGTCGTCGCTCTGTGCGACGCGAACAACGACCTGCGGTTCGTGGACCTCGTGATTCCGACGAACAACAAGGGACGGCGCGCCCTCGCGACCGTGTACTGGCTCCTCACGCGCGAACTGTTGAAGGCGCGCGGACAGATCCAGACGGACGAGGAGTTCACGCAGACGATCGACGACTTCGAGGCGCAGCTTTAGGTATCCTCCCCTCCTGTTGTCTTCCATGACCCGGAGCGGGAGCCCTCGCGCGGTTCTCTTCGGTCGAGTCTTGATCGCGATCGGATCCCTCATCTCTGTGGCGGTGGCGATCCTCGCGCTCTTGGCCCAACCCCTCCCGCTAATCTCCGGGTTTTTCCTCCTTGGCGGCGTGGTGCTCGTCGTCTCGGGCGCGGTCGCGTTCCAGATCGGCAGGGGCGAAGCCGGTGAGGGTCCGATCATGATCCCCTGACCACGGCTCATCGATTCCACGCGGAGGGGATCGGTCCATCCGAGCCTTTATTCCCCGTCGCCGCGTATCCCTCCCGAGGGGAGTCGCATCGTCCGCTACCCCGCGGTGGCCGGTGCCTTCTACGCCGGCGGCAAGGAAGCCCTGTTGCATCAGATTGAGTCGTCCTACCGACATCCGTTCGGGCCGGGAGACCTTCCTGCCGCGCCGCGGCAACGGGGCGACCGCCGGATCAAGGGCCTCGTCGTGCCGCACGCCGGATACGTGTACTCCGGCCCCATCGCCGCCCATTCCTACCGAGCGCTCGCGGCGGACGGGATGCCGGAGCACCTCGTGATCCTCGGTCCGAACCACCGCGGGATCGGTGCCCCCGTCGCCCTGTGCCCGGAGGACCACCTGACGCCCCTGGGCACCGCCACGTACGACGCGAAGCTCGGCGAGGCCATCGTCGGCGGCGTGATCGAGTCCGATCCCGGGGCGCACCGCGAGGAGCATAGCATCGAGGTCCAGCTCCCGTTCCTCCTGCACCTGAAGCCGGAGATCACGTTCGTCCCGATCGCGCTCGGGTTCCAGGAGTGGGAGGTCGCGAGGGAGGTCGGGGACGCCGTCGCGAAGGCGGTGAGGGGGAAGGACGCGGTCGTGATCGCGTCCTCCGACTTCACCCACGTGGGGCCGAACTACGGGCAGATGCCGCCGCGCGGGACGTCCGTATCCGCCTTCGCGCGGAAGCAGGACGCGCTCGCCCTCGAGAAGATCGAGGCACTGGACCCGAAGGGGCTCCAGGATGTGGTGCACGAACACGACATCACGATGTGCGGGTACGGGCCCGTGACCGCGATGCTCATCGCGGCGAAGGCGGGCGGGGCGACAACGGCCGACGTTCTCAAGTACGCCAGCTCCGCGGACATCACGAGCGACCGGGGCCTGGCGGTCGGCTACGGCGCCGTGGTGATCCGCTAGCCCTGGCGGCGGTCTCCGCGTCAATCCAGCGTGCGTACGCCGCCAGCGCAGTCCCCATGTCGTAGGACACGATGCAGGGCACCTCGTACCCGTGGACCTTCTTCGCCTCCGCGATCGCCCGTTTCACCGCCGCCTTGCGCGTCTTGCAGACTGCGGCCGCCTCCGTCTCGTCCTGGACCTTTCCCTTCCACCGGTAGATCGAGCGGACGGGGAACACGTTCGCACAGGCGATGAGGCGCTTTCCGACCAGGTGGCGGGCGATCCGCGACGCGTCCGTCATGTCCTTGGCGGTGAAGTACAGCATGGCGTACATGGACCCGCGAACGGCCGCAATGGCTTAATTGATTCTCACCCGGGATTCTCGGGGCCATCCCTTCTTAACCCTCCTCACACACAGAGAAGTGTCTGTGCCGATTGTGACGCAGACCGAGGTCCGCGCGGCCTTGCAGGCGACGGTCGGGAAGGGGATGCCCGCGGAGGAGTTGGACGCGCTCGCGGAATACGTGTTAAGCTTCTTCGGCTACGAGTCCGAGGTGATCGACAACCGGCTGGACCCGGACGACCGGGACGTGTTCTACACGCTCGAGGAGGCCGGCCTCCTGACGACGCGGCAGGAGGAGGTCTTCATCAAGAAGGGCAAGCTGTGGCGCATCCACTACTGGATCCTCCGGACAAACCGGATCAAGGAGCTCGCCGCGAACGGCAGGCCCCAGTCGGTGGAGGAGTCTTTCGGGTTCTACGACGACGTTCCGGACGAGGTGTGGAACCGCGAGATCCCAGCCAAATAGCTTGAAATAGAGCGCGTTCTCTGAGGACCCCCGCTTGGCGTTCCTCGACAGTCTTTTCTATTTCCTCATCGCGGCCGCGCTCTGGTTCGGCTTCCTGTACCTCCTGCACCGCCTCGGGCGCCTCGAGAAGCCGGACGAGGCGGGGACGACGAAGTGGGGCCTCGCCCTCATGGGCCCGTTTCTGATGTGGAAGACGGGGAAAGGCCGCAAACTCATCGACCGGATCGCGCAGCGCGCGCGGTTTTGGCGGTGGTTTGGGGATCTGTCGATCGTGCTCGTGGGGATCGCGATGGTCTCCATGACCGTCCTCCTGGTCTGGCTCGCCGTCCTCGTCGTGAACATCCCGCCGGGCCGGGAACCGTCGCCGGACCTCCTCCTCGGCATCCCTGGCATCAACCGGTTGATCCCGATCGGCTACGGGATCCTCGCGCTCGCGTTCGCGATCATCGTCCACGAGTTCTGCCACGGCATCCTCGCGCGGGCGTCGAAGATCAAGGTGAACTCTCTCGGCCTCTTGTTGTTCATCGTCCCGATCGGGGCGTTCGTGGAACCGGACGAGGCGGAGATGAAGGCGATGCCGCGGCGGGAACGCGCGCGGCTGTTCGCGACGGGCCCGGCGGTCAACCTCGTGTTCGCGCTCGCGTTCGCCGTTGTCTTCTCCGTCGGATTCATGGGGAGCGTCCAGCCCGTCGCGGACGGCGTGGGGGTCTCCGAAGTGAGGGCGAACAGCCCCGCGGCGAACATCAGTCTGCGTCCGGGCGTGATCCTGATGTCCGTGAACGACACGCCGACGCCCTCGTTCGCCACGTTCTCGGACGCCTTGGCGCTGACCCGGGCGAACCAGACCGTGAACCTCACGTACACCGCCAAGGGGTTCGCCGCACCCGTCGCAACGAACGTGACCCTGGCAAACGCTTCGCACTTCTCGTCGACAGGCGTCCCCGGACGGGGGTTCCTCGGTGTCGTCGTGTTCCCCGCGAGGCTCACGTCCGCGTACTTCCACCCGATCGGCGGCGCCTCGGAGTTCGGCGGCATCCTCCAATCCACCCTCGCGTACGTCTCGCTCCCGTTCACCGGCCTCCAGCCGATGGAGGGCCTGGCGCTCGACTTCTACGAGGTCCACGGGCCGTTGGCGGGGTTGGGCGACGGGTTCTGGGTCCTCGCGAACACGTTCTACTGGTTGATGTGGCTGAACCTCATGCTCGGGATGACGAACGCGCTCCCGGCGGTGCCGCTCGATGGCGGCTACCTTTTCCGGGACGGGCTCCACGCGCTGCTGCAGCGCGTCCGTGGGCCGGCGCCCGCGACCGACCGCGAGCGCGCAGTGAAGAACATCTCGTACGTGTTCGCCCTGATGATCCTTGTCCTGATCGTTTGGCAGTTCGTTGGCCCGTGGTTGTTCTAGGGGCCAAGCGTCCGCGATTCACCCACCCGACGATTAGTTTCATAGTCCTGTTCATGCCTACCCCCGCCGGGAGGAGGACCGCATGTGGAAGGGATTGTGCGTCGTGGTGTCCGCTGTTCTCCTGTTGACCATCGCCTCGCCCCTCCTGGGGCCTGCAGCCGCGCCCGACTTCGGGGGAGGTACCCCCCCGGGACCCGGCCAAGGCCCAATCGCTTCGGAAGGCTCGGGCCCTGAATCGGGACCCGCGAGCGGAGGCTCGTACCTCCCCGCGTCCCAGACCCTCGTGAACGGCACCCTCGTGGGCGGGGACTGCGGCAGCGCGTGGACCTTCCTGAACGCGTCGGACGACCTCCGGTGCTCGTACCAGGAGGCGGACCGCAGCCCGGCGGATCAGGTGGGCGTCGTGTTGCTCCCGAACGGGGACGACGTCGTCAGCTGGTCCGTATCGGGATGCCAGACGGACGCGACGGCGCACGACGACCTCGACGACCCAGAGAACCCGAACGACGGGGACGCGACGTGCCGCCAGGGGAGCACGAACGGGAACCGGGTCGGGGTCGCCCTCCAGAACCCCACGTGGACGGACCCGACAGACATCGACGACTTCACGGTGACCGCGGCCGTCGACGCCCGCAAGGTGAGCAGTCTGCCCGCGTCGATCACGGTGGACGTGAAGGTCGGGGCCTCCGCCTACCACGTTGGCGCGATCCAGAGCACGACGACCTCGTACGTCCGGTACAACCGGGCGATGACGACGAACCCGATTTCCGGGTCGGAGTGGACGACCGCAGACGTGGACGGCCTCGTCGTCGCCGCGCGGTGCGGGGACTGCTCCCCGAACGACCGGGCGACGAAAATCCAGGCCACCGTGGACGGCGTGTACAACGCGGAGTACGCGCTCGAGGTCCGGTTCACATGGTCGGCGGTGCCGACCTTGGCGGACGCTTGGTACCTGGCCCTTGAGTGTAGCCGACTGAACCCTGGCGGCGGCAACGTTACGGTGCAGGTCGGCCAGGGAGGGACGCCGCCCGCGAGCTGGAAGACGGTGTTCCGGTGCACCTCGGACGGAGACGAGTCATTCGACCGCTATCCAATGGTCGCAGAGGAGGTGAATGGAGGTTCGCCGATCGTGCGCCTCTGGGACGCGCAGTGGGACACCCCGGACGACACCGTACAGGGCGTGATGGCCGTGGATGTCCTCCGCATCGACGTCGACGACTGGACGGACGGCGAGGTCACCGCGGCGTTCCGACAGCCCCTGAACCTCACGGGAGGATACGCGAACAACACCATTGATCCGTACCGGGTGTACGCGGACGGCGTCCACACATACGTGACGACGTTCGGGAACTTCACCGCGACGGCGACGGCGCCTCACGTCCTGTCCGCGTACGACCTCGATGATCGTCTGATGGCCACCGGCTCCGCCGTCGTGGTGGAAGGTAGTCCGGCGACATCGATCTCGGGCAGCCACATCGTGACGGCCACGAATACGACCTTCCAGATCCGCTACAACGTCACGAGCGGCCAGACGCAACAGGGGATCATGGACGTCACGGCCAACTTCAGCGCGACGGAGCCCTCGCAGCTAAGGGCGGTTTTCACCGAGGACCCCGGCTCGACCCTGACCTCGTGGCACATCCGATGGAAGATCATCACGTCCTCCCTGTACCTCCGCCGATCCGATGACACGACGACGTACTTCGGCAACTTCGGTTCGCCGCAGCTCCTCGCCAGCAGTCCGCCGGACCCGCCGTCCGCCGCTGTCGGGATGTTTCCGTCCGTCTCTCAGTGGAATTCGACGCTCGTCGCGAACTGGAGCAACGTGGGAACGAGCTCCCTGTACGCCGGCCCCATGACGATCGATGAGGGTCACGCGGGCCCGGGATTAATGATTGCCTTCCCCGAACAGCTTGCCGGCATTGACGCCTCCTACGTGGCGCAGTCGTACGACTCGTACGCAACGAGGTACTCGACCCAGAAGAAGGTCTTTTTCCACGACGGCCGGTACTTCGCGTTCTTCTTGCACCTGAACGGAGAAACCCCGAGCATCCGGTACGCCTCCGGGTACGAGGCTGGGTCGTCCATGGTCTGGAACCCGCCGATCCCGGTCGTCACCGGGGGGGCAGGCGACTTCGAATGGGGGTTCGACGTTGACGCCCGACAGGGGGACGTCGCGCTCGTCTGGCTGCACTCGATGGCAAACTGGGACAACCTCTACTTCAAGAAGGGAACGATCCGTGATTCCGTCATTCACTGGGACCCCGAGTCCCTGTGGGTTTGGGGATTCATCGAAGCGTACGCTCCCAGCGTGGCAATCGGAGCAGACGGTGTGTTCTGGATCGCCCTCGCCGGCGACGAGGGGGTCAAACGAGTTCGGACGTTCCACTCCACGGTGCCCGGCGGCACGTCATTTGTGAACGATCGCATGTACTCGCAAACCCCTCCCGGGCTCTTCGCACCCTCCGACTTCCGGTTCGCCGTCCGCCTCGTTCCCCTGCAATGGGGGTATATGATGCTCATCGGTACGGGCTTCGAAGACCAGGAGTTCCGATGGTGGACGTGGGACCCGTTCGCCGCCCCCGCTCCGGCCTGGTCCGGGATGCAGACGTCGGCGGGAGCGCAGTTGCCCGGGAACACGGAGAAGGCGGACCGGTTCGGTGCAGCCGACGACGGCTTCGTCGCGAGGGTCCTCTACATCGACTCAGGGAGCCACGTGCAAACCGGCACCGTATCCTTTGGGAGCTATTCGGGGGGCCTCTGGTATCCGGGACCAGCGAAGCATCCGGCCATCCAGCGGGACATCAACGGAGACTTTCACCATTTCTGGCTCAAGAAAACCTGCTCGAACGGCGCGCACCAGATCCACTACATGCGGAGCAACCCTGCCTCCCCCTCGAACTCCGTCTCCAACCCCTTCCCGTGCCTGAGCGATCCCGTGTTTCTCACCACCTCTTCCTTCGCGGAGACGCAACGAACGTTCGTGGGGTATACGAGCTTCCCCGGGGGCGAAGTGTACTTTGCCTCGTTGCCCACGCGGAGGGGCGGTACCGGGGCCGGCGACTCGGCGTGGAACCGACCGGGGCTCCACGCCCAGGGAGCTCACCTCCAGCAGCTCAGCGAGTACGTGAGCCCCCTGACGGGGCTGCTTCACCTGAAGCACACGGACCTCGCCGTTCCCGGGCGCGGGTTGGACCTCTCGATCCAGAGGCTGTACCGGACGCCGGACGCGTTCGTACGCGGCCAATCGGGATCGTTCGACCTCGCATGGAACTTCGAAGCGCCATTGGGGTTTTCCCTCGGGCAGGGCTGGAGCCTGAACTTCCCTCTGGTGACTCGGGAGCACGTGCATCTGTGGGACGGCCAGCGCTACCCGATTCGCTGGGACGGCAGCGTGTTCGAGAACAAGGAAGGGGAATACTTCCGACTGGAGCGAACACCGCCCCCGAATCCGTGGTACCTGGACACGAAGTCCGGGGTGAGGTACACGGTGTCGTCTTGGGAAGGGCACGTGATGAACATCACGGACCCAACCGGCAACGAGATCACGCTCGGATATTCCGGGGGGCGGTTGGACACGATTATGGACACGGCTGGACGGGTGGCGACCTTCAGCTATGTTCCCACGACGTATTGCCGTGGCACGGGGGATTCCCCGCCAAAGGTGTGCAAGGTCACGTACGGCGGCCGGACGGTGGAGTACCGCTACTCGGGGGACTTGCTGACCTCCGTCGTCGACCCGGCGGGCCGCAGCACGACCTACACGTACTGCGCGTCCGCGTCCCCATGCAACAGCGTGGTGAACCCATGGCTGGTCCGGTTGGTTGCCTACCCCAACGGAGCGCGGACCTCCTTCCGATACCGGACGGTACAGGCGGGCACGGACGCCCGGGCGTTCCTCGTCTCGTCCCAGTTCCTCGCGGACGCATCCGGTACCCGGGTCCTGCAGAGGACGTACACGTCCGAGGTCGTCAACGGCGCCGTGGTGTTCGCCAAGGTGGAGCGGTCTGAGGGCACGATGGGGAGTCCCCAGGGATCCACCCTGTACAACATGGACCCCCGGGCGGGCAGCGTGACCGTTACCGAGCTCGGAGCCCCGCCTGCAGAGGTCAAAATGGGCCAACACCGCCTCTGGTTCGCGGGGGGCCGCGTCGCGCAGACGGACGTTGCCATGGGCGGCGCCGCAGCCGACGCTGACCTCGTCACGTATTCCACCCTCGCCCACCACGACGAATATGGGAACCCCGTCTACACGCGCGACGGGATGGGGAACGAGGCGTTCATGTCCTACGTCCACTCGAACAACCGGAGCGCGTATTATGCCCCGGGGCGTTTCCAAACGACCTCGGGAGCCGTCTGGGTGGAGGAGTTCCTTGATCGGAGTATCTCGGATTGGACGAAGGGAACCGCGGGGACCGTGAGTCTCAATAAGACGATCTTCGAGACGCTCCCCCCGTCCCTCGAGATCAACAAGCCGTCGCCCACGGGGGTCGCGTCCGCCTCTCACACATACTCCTACCAGTCGACGGACCACCTTGTGAGCACGCGGATTCGAGCCAACGAGACCGATCGGGACCACCACTTCCAGATCCGTCAGGGTTCGACGATCCGGGCCCACGTGCTCTTCGCCGCCGGTGATGCCACGAGCGGCGAGATTCGGTACTTGGACGGCGCGAACTGGCGAACGGCGGATACGTACCTTCCGGGCGTGTGGTACCTGATTACCGTACACTTCAAGTCCTATCAGGGAACCCTGAGTCGGTTCGATCTGTACGTTGGCGGTACCAAGATCGGCGCGGGCGACTTCTTGATGCCGAGTGCGGGCGGCGCGGACACCGTGTACTTCCAAGCCGGATCCGCCACCACGACGGGGAAGATGTGGGTCGACGATTTGGCGGTCTTCCTCGGGACGTCGGTTATCGCCACGGGTCTCCCGACCGGCGGGCGGCTCCGCGTGTTGGACCCGCGCACGGGCAAACCCCTCATCGCCGACAGCCCCGCAACGGGGGGTATGGCGTCGCTGACCCTCGGCCCCTCCCAGTTCCCCGGCATGGTCGTCCAAGTGCTGGATGCCGAATGGTCCCCCATCTACACGAGCCCGGTGCGCCAGATCTGGGGCGGGACGACATTCGCGTTCACCCCTCCACGGCTAATCTCCGAGTTCACAAAGACCTCGTCAGGGTTCCCGAACCTCGCCTATCTGACTGTGTGGGTGGACGACGAGGGCGGAATCCCGCCACAGAACAGTAACCCGGTGGGCCACGGTGAGGAGTGGGTGTGGCAGTCTTGGCCGCCGGATTCCCTTGTCCTCCGCGGGAATTCGTACCACTGGAGCAAACCGAAGGCCCCCCAGCACGGCCACAGCTTCGGGGACTCCTCGAACTTGATGGCGCCCGCATCGAACGAGTACGCGGTCCAGTTCGTGTACCTCACGCGGGACGCTTTCCCCGCGGAGCTGATCCGGACCTACCGGAGCCATCCCGACGGCTCTTGGGCGCACCGGGCGTACTGGGGCGCGTCGCTCGACAACCTCGGCGGCGACAACCAGACGGATGCGCGGCGATGGATGGGGACCGTCCCAAGCGTCTTTGATCGCTGGCTCATGACGCTCGTTCGCCAGGACGACATCGGGACGGGGGCCGACTCGTGGAAGGGCGCGGGATACTACGTCGTGGGAGGCGGCGCGCGATGGGACGTGACGGCGAAGGGGCTCGCTGGGCTCGGTCAGATCCGCGTCTTCGGGTTGCCCGCCAACGGCGTCGTCGACATGGTCGACAGGAAGGGGGTGGTCAAGGTCACCGGCACCGCGGACACCCTCGGCACGGCCGTGCTCGACGTTTATGCGAAGGACGACTCGTTCCGCAACGCGTTTCCCGTCACTGCATCCTTCGTCGTCTACTCCCCGGGGCGGGCGTCCCGCCTGTACGACTCCCCATGGTTCGAGAACGTGTTCGGGGGCGACGAATTCTCCTTGTCCGGAGCGTGGTCGAAGTTCTTCTCGAACGGCGGCATGGACATCCGGATCAAAGACCGCCTTGCGGGGACGTACCGGGTCCAATCCGGGACCACGATTCTCGAGTCCTACTTCCGATACGACCCGAAGGGGAACCTCGTCGAGGCGAGGACCCGAGACGGCCCCCTGGGGTGGGTCTCCACGACGCGAACCCCAGACCCGTACGGGAATATCGTCGCGGCCAGCACGCTATACGACGACGCCTACTCGCACGAGACGACCTATCAGTTCGGATCCGCGTATCAGGCTTCCATGCTGACTGGCGTGTCCGACCTCGTTGGCGGCTCCACCCAACTCGCAGCGTTCGAGTACGACTTCAACACGGGGGAGCTCAAGTCCGTCACCCCTCCCAAGCTCCAACCACCGATCAACAAGAAGACATCGTACGACTACGACACGCTCGGCCGCCTGACGCGGGTCGCGCATCCCGACGGGGCCATCGTCACCCAGGCGTATGTCGACGCGGAGAACCTCGTGATTGTGACGGGGGAGAACCACGCGTCTGAGGTCCTGCGGCCGAACGGGCCGGGCTCGCACACTCAGTGGTCCATTGGAGGGACCGAGCCCTGCCGGCAACCCCCGCCGCCCCAGGAGAATTGGGAGTGTGTGGACGAAGCCGATCCGCACGATCTCGACAGGACGTACGTGTTCGAGACGGTCAACGGGGAACGGGACCAGTATGCGATGTCAGGGCTGACCGTGCTCAGCTCCGTCGGCTCCGTCACGGTTGTGGCGGTGGCGAGCTTCGAGTCGGAGGACTGGTGCGACCCATCCGAGTGCTTCACGTACTTCTACCTAACCTTGAACGGGTACCTGAGCCCACTGAAGTACGCGGGCTGGTCGTGGACGAAGGTGAGCCACACATGGACCCTGAACCCCGCCACGGGCGCTCCATGGACGACGGCAGACATCGTCGACCTCCAGACGGGGGTCCAGAAGTTTGTGCCCGGGTCCTCGATGGCCTACACGGAAACGAGGGTCACTCAGCTGTACGTCGTTGTGGTCGGCTCGACGGGATGGCACACATCCTGGCGGTGCTACGACGTGTTGGGACGGTTGACGAAGGTCTATCGCTTCGACGAGACCGGGCCGCCGCCGACGCCGGGGTGCGGTATCAAGAGCGGCTACTACTCGTTGGAGTCGTTCGTCTACGATGGCTTAGGGCAGGTCACGGAGTACACCGCGCCCCGCGGCCCCGGCGAGCCGGGACGGACCTTCGGAAGATCCTACGACGCTCTCGGCAGGCTTCTTGTTGCCACGAATCCCGACGGCACGTATGTGGACATCGCCTACGACGACGCCCTCGGCAAGAAGACCGTGACGGTCACGGAGGACATGGACCCGGATCGGAAGACGGAATACTGGTATGACTGGAATGGCCGCCTTGTGACGGTGCGTGAGTTCTGGGACGCGGGCACCGGCGGGTACTACGATACGACGTACGAATACGACGCTGTCGGCAATCTGAGGAAGGTGCTCTCCCCTGTGGACTCGATCGGTGTCCGCCAAGAAACGACGCACGAGTACGACCACGCGAACCGGGTGACGAAGACGACGTTCCCGGATGGAACGTACGAGCAGTACTGGTACTACCGGTCCGGCACGCTGAAGCAGAAGCGGGACCGGGCTGGGCTCTTCACGACGTACACGAACGACGTCCTGCGCCGTCCCGACACGATTGCGTATCCGGACGGCTCGTCCGCAGACTACGACTACGACGCGAACGGGAACCTCCTCCGCCTCAGCGTCTCGCAGGCGGGCCAGCCGAATCCCGTCGTGCTCGACTACACGTACGTCGACGAAAGGGACTGGGTCCGGACGGAGACGACGACTGTCGACGGCGTCGCCCGGACCGTGACGTACACGCACGACAGCGGGGGAAACGTCATTCGGATCCAAGGGCCGTCGGGGTACGACGTCCACTACCGGTACGACGGCCTCGGCCGCCTGTGCGCGGTCGCCGCGTCCATCCCGTCAAGCTGCGCCCCCGGCCTCCCGTATCACGCGACGCTCTCATACTTCCGCGACGACGCGCTCGATACGATCACGTACGGGAACGGCGGCGGGACGAGCGTCACCACGAAGCACACGTACGATGCGAACGCACGTCCGCTCGCAATCTACACGGACCGGGGGGCGACGCCCCTCCTCCGCCTCGACTACGAGGCCTACGACGCGCTCGGGGACCCCCTCCGGATCAAGGCGACCGGGCAGGACATCCCGACGCCCACGTACGAGTGCTACGCGTACGACGGCCTGGGTCGCCTCACGTCCGCCAAGACCGCGACGTCGGCGGGGTGCGCGTACGCACCTGGGGCTTGGGCCTTCGACATCGCGTTCTCGTACGACGCCCTCGGGAACCGCTTGAGCGTGGCAGACGGGGGAACGACGAATTATCGATACGACGCGTACTCCCGCCTGTGCTGGACGAAAGTTGGGACGCCGCCGGCGTGCACGACGCCCTCGGACTCGACGGCGAACCGGTACAACTACAACGCGCGCGGGGAGCTTACCTCCCGGGTACTCCTCGGGCAGACGTGGACGTTCGGGTGGGGCCCGGAAGGTCGGCTGACTTCCGAGAGCGGACCCTCGTCGTTCACGGCCACATACGCGTACGACGGCCTTGGGCGCCGCGTGAAGTCCGTCATCAACGGCGTCACGAACGTGTACGTCTACTCCGGCCTTTCGGTGATCGTCGAGACGAACCCCGCGACGAAGTACGTGTTCGCGGCCGGGATGCGCCTCGCCCGGATCCAGGGCGCGACGACGGAGTACGACCACTACGACCACCTCGGGAACGTCCGCCTCGTCACGAACGGGGCGAACGGCAACGTGGTGTCGATGCTCGCGTACAAGCCGTTCGGGATCCCGATCGTCGTGTCCGGCTCGGAGCCCACGTACGGCTACACGGGGGAGTACCGGGAATCCACGCCGAACCTGATCTACCTCCATTCCCGCTGGTACGACCCGACGATCGGCCGCTTCCTGAGCCCGGACGACCGGCTCGGCCGCCTGTCGATGCCGCAGGACCAGAACCGGTACGCGTACGTCGTGAACAACCCCATGGCGTACACGGATCCGACGGGACACCTGTTCTGGATTCCGTTCCTGATCTTTCTCGGGGTCGTCCTCGGCAGTGCCGCGGTGAACACCGCCGTCTATGCCGCCACGTGCGGGTCCTCCTGCTCCCTCGGCGGCTACGTCGGCGCGTTCGTCGGCGGCGCGGTCGCGGGTGCGATCGGGTTCTGGACCGCGGGCGCGGGGTACGGGATTTGGGGCGTGATGGCGGCGGGCGCCCTCGCGAACGCCGCCGCGTACACGATCGCCGCGGTCGCGACGGGCACGTTCACCTGGGAGGGCCTGATCGTCGCGGGCGCGATGGGCGCCCTCCTCGCGGGCTTCGGGTACGGCGTGGGGAAGGCGGTCGGGCGGTTTCTGCACCGGCCGCCGAACGGCGCGGTGGCGCAGACGGGGTCGAAGGCCGCGACGGCGGGGGACTACGCGGCGGGGGCGGCGAGGGAAGTTACGCCTCACGGTCGTATCCTAAGTGCCGATGCGACCAGGCAGCGGCTTGCCCGCGGAATCTCACTGGAGAACATCGATGAGGCCGTGGAACGAGGCGCGCAGTATTACGATGCCGACCCGCTCCTGGGGAATTCCAGGGTCAGTGTCATGAAGGCTGGAGACATGCAAAGTTCTGTGGGTTTCGGGGGGAGGAACCTAGTGGTCGTCCGCAATCTTAACTTCGACCGTGTGATCACGACCTACTCTTCGTCTCGTATCAACACTAGATTGATTCCATGGAGCGACTGGTGGGAGGGATTCTGGTAATGCAGATCGAGTGCGACCTGTCCGTGCCCGCGTTCTATGTCCGGTTCACAGAACGCGAGAAGGTCCACCACTCGGTTGAGGAGGAATGCGCGCTGTCCGTGGATCCCAATGACGAGTTGGTTGGAATTAGCGTCGGGCTCGCTGGAATCCTGGAAGAGTTCCCGCGGTCTTCAATCGAGCACATAGTGCAAAACTGTGTCCGTGACGGTTGGAGACTTCAGTCTCCAACGGGCGGCCAACATCCTAACGCTTCGGTCGCATCGGGGCAGGCCCCAGTTGTTTTCATGGAGTTCCGAGAGCCTGATGCCCGAGGCAGGAAGGTGGTTGGGTACTGCGTTGTTGATGTGAATCCGGAGGGGGTCATCCTGGGTCTCGAGTGCCTCCTGACCGGCAACCCTGATGGCCCAGTGAGATTCGAATGGCTCTGCCAGAAGAGGCTGTAGGATGCTGAGATTCGCCTCGGGTACGGGGTCGGGAAGGCGGTCGGGCGGTTCCTGCACAAGGCGCCGGAGGGCCCAATCACGCAGACGGGATCGAAGGCAGCGACGGCCGGAGACGATGCTGCGGGGGCGGCGGACGACGTGCTGGCTCGCGGAGGCGTTGGAGCGAATCGTGCCCGGGGTCTGGCCTTCGAGGAACACGTCGCCGGAACCCGCGGCGAGGTGCTCAACCGCGGGGCGGGGCGGATGAGCGTGATGAACAGCGAGGGGACGTGGATCCCGGACTTCGCGAGCGTCGCGGAGGCGAAGGCGGTTCACGGCGCCCTCTCCATGACGAGGCAGTTGCGAGTCGCCGCGCAGTATGCCCGGGAGACGGGGAGGCAAGTGACGCTTTACGTGCTTCCGGATACGACGTTCTCTGGCCGCCTAGAGATCGCCATCGCCGGGGGCCTCTTCAGGGTTGTAAGGGTGGTCGGATTCGAATGAAGAAAGGTCCGAAGACCGTCCCGAATGTCATGGGTCATGTACAGACTTGGGAGGATATCTCTCAAGGGGAAATGGCTGGCGCAGTGCTGTCCAAGATCCTCGTACACTTTCAGTTCGATGTTATGGGGGTAGATGAACCTGTCCGGCAGCCGTTCGACCTCGAAGACGCCATTCGGCAATGGTCGGAGAACGTGTCCACCAAATCCGGGCTCGTCTACGGCCAACTGATTCTTGAACAGAAGAAATCTCCTCACGCCGGATTCATGGTCAACTGGCAGAGGCAACCCGCCGGCCTTTGGCTGAACTCAATCAGCCTGTCCGCGGATCCCGAATACTTCCCGGACAAAGGCCGGCTGGAGCGCTTCCTTGACCTCATCGAGGCTATCTTCTCGCTCGTCCGGGCAGGCTATGGCACCGTCTCCGATTCTCTCGAGTGGGACGAGAAGGCCTGGGTGGACGAAACGCTGCCCGACGGACGGCGCGCCGAGGTCTCCGTCTCCCTCAAGGCGCAGGAGGGCCTCGTGGACCTATATTGGGCGAACCTGTTCGGGCCGCCTTACGTGCGCCGATTCGGAGCTGACCGGATTGAGTCGTGCCCCGGCGTGGCGGTGCGGAAGATCGGACCGGAGGCCTACCGTCTCTTGACGGCGCCGACGCCGTTCCAATGGTCCGACCCCTCCGTCCGCGCGGCTTGCGAGTCAGCGAAGCGACACCTCGACCCGACCATCTTCGTGGACAAAGCCCACCCAGATCGGAAGCCCGCGCCCCCGGATTGGCGGCTTGACAAGCCGTAGTCGGGAGTAACCAAGGAAGGCCGAGACGGTCGGGAAAGGATGAAGCGCCGAGACGGCGTTCGGGCGGCGATGGCCCGCGCGGATCGGGGACGGGGCGGGCGCCGCCAATCAGGCCCACGGGCGTTCGCCCTCCTCGCGGTCTCCCTCCTCCTGTCCATTGCCTTCGCGCCGCTCGCCGAGCGCTTGGCGGACGGCGATTCCCTCGGGAGTCCGGAACGGGCGATGGATGCGAAGCCGCCAAATGTGTCCTCGTTCGAGAACCTCCCGGGGCTACTCCCCGCTCTCTTCGTCGTGGTCCGGATTCGGGGGCATGGCGGCGAGGCGAGTGCGCACGTCGACGTGGCCCTCTCGATCCAGTACGAGACGAACCCCGGGACTAAGTACGTGTTCGCGGACGGCCTACGCCTCGCGAAGATCCAGGGTTCGACGACGGAGTACGACCACTACGACCACCTCGGGAACGTCCGCCTCGTCACGAACGGGGCGAACGGCAACGTGGCGTCGATGCTCGCGTACAGGCCGTTCGGACTTCCGATCGTCGTGTCCGGCGCGGAGCCCATGTACGGCTACACGGGCGAGTACCGGGAATCGACGCCGAACCTCGTGTACCTCCACGCCCGCTGGTACGACCCCACGATCGGCCGCTTCCTGAGCCCGGACGACCGGCTCGGC
>Ga0209342_10003363_pt1 | contig 16854 bp, 11 predicted proteins | sample RifCSP16_2_FD_184023 | JGI IMG/M metagenome (GOLD analysis project Ga0209342, IMG submission 184023) | Soil microbial communities from Rifle, Colorado - Rifle CSP2_sed 16_2 (SPAdes) (version 2) | ecosystem: Environmental > Terrestrial > Deep subsurface > Rock core/Sediment | place: Rifle... | reverse complement strand
CCCCCCGCGACCGATCCCTTGAACCAGGCCGTGATTTTTTCCTGCCCCGCCTTGGGTGCGCCGGCCAGGCCCTTTGCGACCGCCGCGTCGAGCTTCCCGGCGTCGAAGTCCTGCCCGGGCACGATCCCGATCTTCGCGAGCTTCGCCACCAGTGGCGCATCCTCGGCGGTCGGCGGGTTCGTCTTCAACAGCTCGGCGAGCAGCTTGAAGTAGGACGCCGCGTCCATTGCGTTGACCTGGTCGCGCGGCGGCGTCTTCGTATCCACGCTCGGATCGACCTTGCCCGACGCGGGCGTGTAGGGCTTGCCGTAGAAGGAGAGAGGCACGACCGACATCTGATCCTGCAGCGCGTGCACCGCCTTGTAGTCCTGCGGTGTGCCCGTGGAGTAGATCCGGCCGAGCAGCCACACCATGCCGGTCGGCGACTTGTACTCCGTGACGCCCGCCGGCAGCGTCCCGGACCAGCCCGGGCCCGTGATCGCATACTTCTGCGGGCGCGTGCCGGTCGTGCGCTTGCCCGGCACCTGGAACACCGTGGTCCAGCCGTCCAGCATCGGGAACAGCGCGTAGCGGCCCTTCAGGTCCGGGATGCTGACGATCCAGGGCTCCTTCGACACGTCGAGCCAGACGAGTGTGTAGAGCGTGTCCGCGTTGGGTGCGGTGACCGTCTTCATGCTGGGCGCCGGGTACTCCCGCAGCTTCGCGAGCTGCCCCATCGGAGCGTAGGGTCCTTCCGGCTTTGCCACGTTGGTCGACACCCGCCGCGTGATCTCCATGGTGACCAACGGGTAGCCGTAGACGTACGCCTCGATGCCGGTCTCGAGCGCCTCTTTTTCCTTCGCCGTGGCCTCGGCGGCGGCCTTGGCCTTCGCGGCGTCCTCCGCCGACGGCTGTGCTTTTGCTGCGTCCGCAGCGGGCGGGGCCGGGGGTTTTTGTTGCTCGCATGCGGCGAGCGCGAGGATTGCCGCGCCGAGCAGCGCTGCGCTTAGAGTTCGTGGCATGTTGTTGATCCTTTTCACGAGGAGGGGGAAACGAGGTCCGTGGCGAGCAGGGTGCACCTCACGGACCTCGGTGTAGCGCTTGAAAGCCTGGTCGGCTAGTTCCGGTTGTAGTCGAAGTTCGACACCTGCACGTTCATCTGCTTCGCGGGCACCGTCGCCTCGGCGAAAGCGACGTAGCTCAGCTTGCTGGGGAGCGTCTTGAACGTGGCGGTGACGTTCACCACGTCGCCCTGGTACACGGTCGACACCTGGATCCTGCGCGTCTGCCGGGTGTTCGCATCGGTCCACACCGTGAACGTGTCCCCGGGGACGGCCACGTTGTTGCCGGTCATCTGGATCGCGCCGCTTGGGTCCGGCCCGCTCATCTGCGCCTGGGTCATGAAGTCGAGCACCTTCCCCGGCGTGGGCAGCGTGTACTGCTCGAGGAGGCTCCGGAGCCCGCTCATGTACTCCTCCATCTTCTTGCGCTCCTTCTCGGCGATCGCCCGGCGCAGAAACCCGAAGGGCAGGGGCGCGCCCTGGTCGTTCATGAGGCTCCGCTGGATCTGGCCGGTAGGGCCGTAGTTGAGCAGCTCGATCCGGATGTCCTTCACCTTGCCGTCCTCGATCAGCTCGGTGCGGCTGGTCCAGCTGTACTGGCGCATCAGGGCGGCGTTGGCCTTGCGGGCGTCGACGATCTGGACCGTCTTGGAAGCATCGGACCAGAGCTTGGCCTGTTGCGCCAGGACCGTTGGAGGCGCGCCGAGCGCGATCAGGATTGCGGCGAGCACGGGCAGCGTTTTCAGCATTGGCTGGGTCTCCTCGGTGTTGTTCGTACGCTCTGGAATGCCGGCGCCCTACTCGCTCGTCTTGTTGTTCCGCTGCGCCTGCATCAGCTTCTTCTCGTCTTCCGGCGTGAGCTTCGGCCGGTCGATGGTGAGCGTCAGCTTGTTCAGCTTGCCGGTGAATCTGAACGGTACCTGGTAGTCCTTGTCGTCCACCGGCGTGCCGGTGTCGGCGCCGACGTCGAGGCTCTCGTCCCACTGCAGGATCAGCGGCAGCGTGCGCTCCATCTTCCGGGTGGCGACCTCCTTGCCGTCCACCTTGAGCACCCCAGTCCCGCTGCGACCGATGCCGGAGAGGTTGTTGAAGGCGAGCGTGCCCATGCCGAGGCCGTCGTACTTGAAGTCGAACTCCAGCGTGTGCTTGCCGGGCGCAAGCGCCGCGGCGCCTTCCCAGCGCTCGCGCTTCAGGTCGACCAGGTTCCACACGAAAACCGGCTTGCCCTTCAGCACGTAGAAGCCGTAGCCGCCGAACCGGCCGCCCTGGGTGATGAGCATGCCTTCGGCGCCGCCCTTCGGGATCTCCACCTCGGCCTTGAAGTTGTACGATGCGTTGAGAATGCTCGGCGCGTCGCCGTTCGGCGTCCCGGTGAGCTCGCCCGACCAGGTGAACACGTTGCGGCCGGCGGTGATGCTGGGCCGCGGCGCGATCAGCCGGGTCGCCACCGTCGCATCGAGCGGCAGAACCTGGTACTTCTTCGCCTCGGCCCAGAAGATTTTCTCCATCTCCTTGACCTTGGCCGGGTACTTGGCGGCGACGTTGTCGGATTGGGTCCAGTCGTTCCTGAGGTCGTACAGCTCCCACGGGAAAGCGGCCGGATCCTGGCTCACCGGCGCCATCGTGACCCACGGCGGGCGCATGACCTTCGTGCTCGCGATCCAGCCGTCGTGGTAGATCGCGTGGTCGCCCATCATCTCGAAGTACTGCGTCTTGCGCTTCGACGCAGCGTTGGTGTTGGCCTTGTCGAACGTGTAGGCCATGCTCACACCTTCGATCGGGCTCTGCTTGATGCCGTCGACGACCTTGGGCTGGCGGATGCCGGCGGCCTCGAGGATCGTCGGCACGATGTCGATGACGTGGTGGAACTGGTGGCGGACGCCGCCCTTGTCCTTGATCACCTTCGGCCACGAAATCGCCATGCCCTGCTTCACGCCGCCGAAGTGCGAGGCGATCTGTTTGGTCCACGAGAAGGGCGTGTCGAACGCCCACGACCACGCCACCGCCATGTGGTTGTACGTCCGGTCCGAACCCCAGACGTCGTAGAAGTTCTTCAGCTGAACCTCGACCGGCACCTCGGCGCCGTTGAACGACGCCACCTCGTTCGGGGTGCCGATCAGCGTGCCCTCGGCGCTGCCGCCGTTGTCGCCGCTGATGTAGATGACCAGCGTGTTGTCCAGCTTCCCCATGTCCTCGACCGCCTGGATCACGCGGCCGATCTCGTGGTCGGTGTAGGCCACGTAGGCGGCGAACACGTCCACCTGGCGGATGAACATCTTCTTCTCGTCGGCGGACAGCGCGTCCCACTCCTTCAGCAGATCCTTGGGCCACGGGGTCAGCTTCGCGTCGGCCGGAATCACGCCGAGCTTCTTCTGGTTCGCGAAGATCTGCTCGCGGAGCTTGTTCCAGCCCTGGTCGAACAGCTTCATCTTGCTGATCTTCTCGATCCACTCCGGCGTTGCGTGATGCGGGGCGTGGACGCCGCCGGGCGCGTACTTGATGAAGAACGGCTGCTCGGGCGCGAGGGCGTTGATGCGCTTCATGTACGCGATCGCGTCGTCGGCCATCGCGGTGGTGAGATTCCAGCCCGGGTTGCCGACGTACGGGTAGATCTGCGTCGTGTTCCGGAAGAGATTCGGCTGCCACTGGCTGGTGTCGCCGCCGATGAAGCCGTAGAAGTACTCGAAGCCCATGCCGATCGGCCACTGGTCGAACGGCCCGTCCTGGCTCGCCTGGAAGGCCGGGACGTTGTGGTCCTTGCCGAACCAGGACGTGCGATAGCCGTTGTCCTTGAGGATCCGCCCGATCGTCGCCTTGTCGCGGGTGATGATGCTGTCGTAGCCCGGGTAGCCGGTCGACTGCTCGGAAATCACGCCGAAACCCGCCGAGTGGTGGTTACGCCCGGTGATCAGCGCCGCCCGCGTCGGCGAGCACAACGCCGTCGAATGGAAGTTCGTGTAGCGCAGGCCGTTTGCAGCGACTCGGTCGAGGTTCGGTGTCGGGATCACGCCGCCGAAAGTGCTCGGCGTGCCGTACCCCGTGTCGTCCGTGATGATGAGCAACACGTTCGGCGCGCCCTTGCGGGGTTCCACGCGCGCGGGCCAGTAAGGCTTCGACTGCGCGGCGTTGCGCTCGATCTTGCCGCCGAACTTCGGCGGCGGCGGCGGAATCTGCTCGCCGCGGATCGTCGTCGTCGCGCTCGGGGACCCGGGCACCCCCGTGATCTGTTGCGCCGTCGCCGGCGCGGCGGCCAGCAGGGCCGCGGCGACCGTGATGAGAAGGAATGTCATCCGTTCGATCGTCTTCATGGCTTTCGCTCCATCAGGGATGTTTTTGGTTCCATGTCACCTGCACGCCCGCCCGGTTGCCGATCCCGCTCTGCCTACCGCCGGAAACCCGCCGCACCGGCCGGCAAACCCGCCGCCTCTGAAACGATAGCCTTCCGCGGTTGAGGCGGCGCTGCTCGCTCGCCTCGTTGTTGCGCTGCGCAGCCATCAGCTTCCGCTACTTCGCCGCCACGACACCCGGGGGCTTCCACGTTCCTTCGCCGGGCGGCAGGATCGAAGGCGGCGTGTCCTTGGGCCAGTACAGGCGCATCACCAGGTAGATGGTGTCGTTGGGCGCGGGCAACCAGTTGGCTTCCCTCGCCTTGCCGGGCGAGTCCTTCTGGATGTAGAGGGTAAGCGAGCCGTCCGCATTCTTCTTCATGCCGCGCAACATCGGCGAGTTGATGAGGTAGCGATTGATCGGGTTCTTGATCAGGAGCTGGCTCTTGCCGTCGTACATCGTCACGGACCAGAAGGAATTGACCGGCGGCAGCTGTCCGGCGGGGAAGGTGAGCGTGTAACTGTGCTTGCTGCCGTCGAGGGTCTCGCCCTTCGCATCCACGCGGGTAAAGGGATATGTCGCTTCCGTGGCATCGTTCCCGTAGATGCCGCCCTTGGCCGCGCCGGCACGCATCAGCCAATCGCCCTTGTAGAAAGCTCGGTCGCCAAAGAATGAACCGATGCTCCAGCCGTTGACATCTTTCATTCCACTGGCCAGAAACTTGTCCACTTTGTCGTCGCCTTCTTTCATGGCCAACAAGACGGCGGCCTTATGTTCCAGCGACAGATCCTTGAACTCGAAGGTCTTGCCCGGCCCGATGCCGATACTGGCGAGTTTGGCTCGAATCTCCTTATCCTCGGTGGTCGGTGGTACGAACCGGAGGGCGGCATCGAGATATTCGTAGAAGTTTTTCTTGATCCCCTCGGTGGTGGCCGGCAGGAAATCGATCTTCGGCGCGGCCGGCGGCGCGGGTTGCTTGAGGAACGCGGAAAGCGGCTGCGCCTTGTATCCCGCCTGCACCTTCTCCACGTTCGGCATGTCCCCGGGATTGAAGAGCTGGGTCCGGAAAATGGTGAACGCGAAGGGGGTCGTCGAGGAAAAGACCTTCTTGATCCCTGCGGGCGTCTCGCCTTTCCAGTCGGGGCCGACCACTAGATAGTTGCCCGGCTCGCTCCCGGTGGCGCGGCTGCCGATGTAGCCGAAGTTGTAGGTATTGCCGTCGACCAACTGCACCGAGTAGTAGCGCGTCTTTGCCACCGCCGGCACCGAGAGCACCATCGGCTCCGCACGAAGATCCAACCAAAGGATGGAGTAAGGGGTGTCGCTGTTCGGCGTGACGACCGCCGTGTCTTCGTAGGTCGCGACGCGGTGCTGATTGTTGATCTCGTTGAAGGGCGCCTTGAACTGGCTGGACTTCGTGTCCACGGCGAACTCATACATCACCGCGTAGTTCATCACGAGCGGCAGGCCGTAGATGAAGCCTTCCTCGGCGATCGCCTTAGTCTCGACGATGCTGGGCGCGGCGATGCCCTTGGCCGCGTCTTTCTTTTCGGCCTGAGCAATCGGGTCGTCCTTCTTGCCGCAGCCCGCAATCAGGGCCGCCGCGGCGGCGAAGATGGCGGTCCATTTCATGCATGCTGAAAATCCGGGTTTCATCTTTGGCCTGGTCCTTTGCTCATCAATCATCTCTGTTCTCACGGTCCACTGCTGCCCGGCCGATCGACTCCGCCTACCGCCGGAAGCCACCGAACCGACCGCCGCCGCCACCGAACCGATCGCCGAAGCTCGAGCTCGAGAACCGACTGCCCCCGCCACCGGAGTGGCTGCCCCAACCGCCGCCGCTCGAGCCGCCCGACCGATCACCCCAGCTGCTACCGCTCGAGCCGCCGAACCGGCTCGACGAACTGCTCGAGCCGCTGCCAGAACGATCCCAGCCCCCGCTGCCGCTCCCGAAGCTCGACTCGCGGCTCTCGCCGGTGCTCCGCGCCTGCTGCTCGCGATCGGCAGACGACGTGCTGCCCGCCGCGTTTTGCCAGCCGCTCGAGGTGTGCTGTTGCCAGCCGCTGCTGGTGCTCTTGTAGGCGTTGCCGTCGGCGCCCGCGTAGTGGGTGTTCTGCGGCACGCCGTCGCTCCAAGTCTTGGTCTGCCCGGTTTGCGCGTTGTAGGTGGTTGCGCTGGAGGTCTTCCCGTAGCCCTGAGGGCCGGCGGTGGCCTGTACGTTCCGGGTGACCGAGCTGCCGCCCGCGGCGGTCGCGGAGCCGCTCGACGCGTACGAACGCTGCCCGGTCTGGGTGTTGTAGGTTTCGCCGCGGGATACGGATCCGCTCGCGCCGCTCGGCGTGCTGGCGGTACGGGTATAGCCCTCCGAGGCCTGTCCCGTATGCGGGTTGTAGCTTCGCTGCGCCGCGTAGCTGCCCGATGTGCCGTGATAGGTGCTGTAGGTCCCGCTCGCGGTCGTGCCGTAGGCGCCGCCCGCGTTGTTGTACCAGGTGCGCGTTCCCGACGAGACGCCGTAGGCCCCGCTGCGGTAGACGTTCGCGCTCGCGGACCCGCAGCACGGGTAGCCGCCGTAGTACGGGTGATAGTACGCGCCGCCCCAGTACGGCTCGGCAATCGCGGCGGTCGTGAGACCCATCGCGAACCCGAACGTGAAGCCGACGGCCGGGTTGTACACCGGCGCCGCCGCCACGCCGTAGGTCACCGGCGGCGGATACCACACGCTGCCGACCCACGGGACGTAGGTGTAACCGGTGCCGTACACGACCACGCCATCGGGCGCGACGACCGTGCCGAAGTATCCGGGCGTATAGCCGACGTACACCACCTGTGGCGTGTAGCCGTAGATGCGTACGTAGGTCACGTAGTGCAGGGGCGAGGTCGGCGGGATCGTGTAGATCACCGATGGCACCGACGTTGCGACCACCCAGGGGCCGGTGAGCGCGCCGGCGGTGAACCAGATTCCCCCCTGCACCGCGTAGTACGCGCCCGGATTCACCTCGATGATCGGCACCCGCGAGTTGATGACCGATTGCATCGGCGTGTCGGGGATCGGGCTCCACTGCGGCGGGCCGTCGAACGACGGCGTGAATTTCGGCCCGTTGGTGCGCGAAACCGTCGCGTCCTGCGGGATGGAGTTGGCGATCAGCGCCTCCTGCGCCTGCGGCGTGCCGGCCACCGACGCGAGCACGACGCCGGCCGGGCCGTCCTTGGGGATGCGCGCGAAATCGGCCGGCAGCGCTTTCGCCGACACATACGTCCACGGGCCGCCGAGGCCGGGCGCCCGGTACCAGCGGCCGGCGATCAGGACGTAGTAGTCGTTGTTCGTCGTGTTGATGAACACGTCGCCCGCGGTGTTGCTCGCCCACAGGAGGTTCGTGCCGGTCACGGGCACGAAGTTGGCCTGACCCTTGAAGATGATCAGCTCGCTCGGGGTCTCGGTCACGTAGATCGCGGGCACGCCGTTCGCGAGCGAAGGCTTCGGTGTGGCGCCCGGGCCGCCGTCGAGGAGGTCGACCTTCCCGTCCTTCGCGAGCTGCTTCGCCGTCCCGTCGAGACCGAACGGCGCGCGGAACGCCTTCGTCCACGGCCCGGTCAGCGACCCGGACGACACCCAGCCGTCGTAGACGTGGAGGTAGTAGGTGCCGTCGAACCGCGTGCGTGCGATCAGAGCCTGGGTGTTGATCACGCGCTCGAAGCGCGAGTTCGGAATCTCCTTGATCACCGGCGTCCCGTCGATCGGAACGAGGAGCGCCGGCCCGTAGCTCACGAGGATGGTCGGCGGCGCGTTGCTTACCTGCGCGGCCTGCGGCTTGACCGTCTGCGACGCGCCGAGCGACGCCTCGAGCCGGTTGAGGGAGATGGTGGCCAGCGCGCCCGGCAGGGCGGCCTTCAGGTCCGGAAGGTAGCTCTGCCCGTCGTCCGGCAGCGTGGGGAACTTGATCTCCGTCAGCGCGAAGTCGTCGAGGTTCACGAGCCGCGCGCCGCGATCGACCTCGGTTCGCGCTGTGCCGACGATGACGCCGAAGGTTTCCGTCTGCGCGCCCGCGGGCTTGAGGGCTACTGCGGTGCGGAAGTTGAGGACGTTGCCGGTCCAGGAGTTGACCTGCGGCTGATAGATCAGCACCACGGCGTGGCTGATCGTGATCTCGCGCGGCCAGGGGTCGGCCGGCGGCGCGCCCGCGGCGGCCAGATCGGGCGGCGGCGGAATCGCCTGCGCGAGCGTTGCCGAGGGGAGGAACGCGCCCGCAGCGGCGAGCGCGATCAGGGTGAGGAGGGTCCGAGGTTCCATCTGTGCTTCCGTTGGTCGCGATCCTCCGCGAGGATCATTTCGGGAACAGGAGCTGCACCTGGAAGCGCAGCTGCCAGTCCGGGCCGTTGTCGGGCGCGATGACGTTCCAGTAGGCCGAGAGCTGCATGTTTACGGGCAGCCGGCCGAAGTGGAAGATCTTGCCGACGCCGCCGCCGAGCGGCACCGTCCAGCGCTGGCTGCTGCTCGCCTCCCAGTTCGCGGTGATGATCGGCGCGCTGGTGAGGTACAGGCCCTCGGGAAAGTTGTAGTTCAGGAACGGTTGGAGCAGGAAGTTGTTGTAGCTCGGGTCGGTGTTCGAGCTCGAGACCGACCAGACGTTGTTGACCAACGCGCCGTACACCCAGGGGCTGCCCTTCTCGATGCGCAGCACTACAGCCGTCGGCCCGAGACCCCACCGGTCGTTGCCGAGGCGGTCGTTGGTGTTGGTCGGCGCCTGCACGATCGGGCCCGCACCCCAGATCCAGCCCGTCGCGGTGTTGGGGGAGATGAACGCGCTGAACTGCACGTCGCCGAGGCCGGTGGTGGAGCTCTGGCCGGCGGTGAAGCCCGGCTGAGTGACGATCGGCAGGATCGTCCGGGTGATCAGGTTCCACTGCGGGCTGAGGCTCACCGGGATGACCGGCTGGATGTTCAGGATGTTCTGGGTCCCGTCCCGCGGCCCGACGTTGAAGTTGGTGTTGTTCTGGAACGGCACGCTGATCAGGTTCGCGACCGGGTTCTGGACCGCCTTCGCGAGCTCCTCGGCGCTCATGGCGGGCTTCTCCTGCGCAGCCGCGAGCGGCGCCGCCGCCGCGACGGCGAGGATCAAGAGCACGCAGAAGTGCTTCATGGGCTGGGCTGTGGTCATCGTTTCTCTCCCTCGCTCGATTTCAGGCGCCCGCGACCACCGGATGGATGACCAGTTCGACGCGGCCGTCCTCGTAGCTGCTGCGGGCGTTGCCCGACGCGTCGACCAGGATCGGCGGCACGCCCATCCCAAGGAGCTGCACGCGGACGGCCTCGGCCCGCTGGTTCGCTAACCGCTCGCGTTCGCTGACCGTCCCGCCCGCGTCGGGGTGGCCGACTGCGGTGATCGTGACCTTCCCGTAGGTCCTCGCCACCGACGCGACTTTCTGCAGCGCGGAGAGGAACTCCGGGTTCAGAACGGCAGAGCCCGGCGCGAAGCGCGTGCGCCCCGTCATGTTCACGACCAGCGCGTTGCCCTGGAGCATTTGCACGGTCACGTCGCCGCGATTGATCTCGGGTGCGAGCGCTTTCGCGAGGTTCTGCCGCTGGGTGTCCATGTGGTGGCCGATCAGCCCGCCGGCGAGCGCGCCGCCCGCCGCGCCGATCAGGATTCCGACCGCAGGATCCGCGTGATCGAGGAGTCCGCCGATCAGGGCGCCGGCACCGCCGCCGATCAGGGCGCCCTTGCCGGTGTCCGTGCCCATCACTCCGCCCATGCCGCCGCCGTTCCCGGCACACCCGGCCGTCAGGAGTGCTGCCGCGATGGCAGCAGCGACGGCGCGCGCGGGCGCACGGGCATTCGTGATGGTGCTCATGATTCGCTCGGTTTCGGTGGGAGGGATCGCAGCTGCGTCGTCAGCAGCGCGCGACGGCGCAGCCGTATGCACCTGGCATGTTGCCAGCATCGACTGCCCGGCAGAAATTGCACCTTGGTGCTATAGGGACGGAACCGGAGGCCCTGGCGCGATCGGGCCGCCGGGGCAGGCAGCCGCGCCCGGTGCCCGGCCATCGGCACCAGCGCGTCAATCGAGGCTGCGCCCGTCGTCCTCCATCACCCGCCCACGGCGGGTCTCGACCGTCTTCTCGGCGATGCCGAGCCGGTCGGCGACGAGCTTGTCAGGCGCAGCCGGGGCGCCTGCCCCCGGCCGCTGCGATCAGTTGAGGTCCTTGCTCTTCCAGAACTTCGTCCCCGCGACCGCACCGCCGGCCTGCAGCCCGTTCGGGGTGAGCGTGTAGTACGACGCGTCGGCGATCGCGTTCTCGCCGCCCGCCTGGCCGGCCGACTTGCCGCCCGCGCCGGCCTGGGCGCCGCCGCCAGCGCCGAACTCCCATCCGCTGTTGACGAACTGCTCCATGGCCTTGACTGTCTTGAAGATGATCAGCGTCTCGGTCTGCGAGGCCCCGATCTGCAGGCCGGCGCTCACCTGCGCCATGTCCATGTAGGTGACCTTCTTGGTCTTGCTGTCGTGGGCGAGCCCCGAACCGCCGGCCCCGCCGATAAGGAAACTCAGGCCATACGTGGTGAACACCGCGTAGCCGGGCGCCTTCGCGACCTGCGCCTTGAGCTTCGGGTCGGCCTTGTAGAACTTCTCGAGCGATGTCTGCGTCACTTTGCGGACCTCGGCCTGCTTCTTGGCCTTTTCGGTCTGGGCGAACGCATTGCCGGCCGCGAGCGAGAGCATCAGCACGCCGGTAGTAAGAAGGTGGAGCACTTTCATAGTGCGTTTCCTTTCGTCAGGGGGGAGGATGAAGAGGGGAGGGGAGGCCCCGCGCGAATTATGCACCTTCCGCGCGCGGGCGTTCTTTGCACGTCCACATCTGCTCAATGGCGCGATTTCGACGGGCGGCTGTTGATCGAGGTCAAATTCACGGCGGTCGCCTGGCGATACCTGCCCTTAACGACGAGGCTGCACCTTCTCTCGTCGGAAAGCACGCTGCGCGAAGAAACTGATCGGCGCGGACTCGATGAGCACCGCACCGCTCGCGCTGGCGATGGCGATCTGCAGCGTGTGCTCGACGTTGTTGGGATTGGCTGCCCCGGCCCAGTCCGAATCCGTGACCCGGAAATCGGCCGACGAAAAACTTTGCGGCAGCAGGGTCCCGTCCAGCTTCACCCGGATGACGTCTCCGCTTCGCAACGCGGGCTGAACCTGCACCCTGACATCGAACGCACCGGTGTTCGAGCGGATCGCGTCCTGGTTCGCCGGCGACACGATCGCGAGTGAGCTGTAGACGGGGGCGGGAGCGGCAGGTGCGGCCTGCTGCGGCGGCGTCGACGGGACCTGGATCACGTTCGGGGGAGGCAAATCGATCGGCCTCCCGCCGGGCGAAGGCTGGTCGGAGAAGACCGGCCCCGCCTTGTCCTTCGACTCGTAGATCGTCCCCTGCGCCACCGCAAGCGCAGGCAAGACTGCGACCAGCATCGCAATGAACAGTCGAGCCATCATCTCAGCCTCCAGGGGGCGTGTTCGCCTATGGGCGGGCCTGGCTCGAACCGCGCTGCCCGCCAGGAAGGCGAACAGCGCGGGGTGGCGAGAACTCGCGAGAGGCGCTTACTGCCCGTGCGCTGCCCGGGCCTTCTCGATCTGCGCTTTGACCGCTTCGAGGTTGAAACTCGCCCCCGCCTGCATGGGTGGGAACGCGATTGCGGTCTGCGCGACCTTCGCAACCTCCTTCTGCACGAACTGGAAGCGCCAGAACTCGTACAGGAACCAGTTGTAATACGCCAAGGACCCGTTCGCACCGTTCGGCATGCCCGTTCGCTCGTACGGGTCCGAGCGGAGGTTGGTCAGGATTGGCCAGTCGACCTTGATCGTCCCGCCCAGCCAGCCTTGCGGCTGATCGGTGAACCGATACTTGAAGTCGTCGATCCGGACCGCGGACAGCGTACCCTCGGTGAAGTAGAAGATCTCGTGGCGTGCCGAGGGGCCCTTGCCGGTGATCAGGTCCATCTGGTTGTAGCCGTCCAGGTGCACCTTGTACGTGCGGCCGCCCAGCTGCTTGCCTTTCTTCAGTTCTTCCGCGATGTTGGGATTACCGGCTGCCGCAACGAAGGTCGGGAACCAGTCCAGGCCGGATACGATGGCGTTCTCGACCTTGCCCGCCGGGACCTTGCCCGGCCAGCGCAGGATCATCGGCACGCGGAAGCCACCCTCGAGCGCCGTCCCCTTGCCGCCCGCGAACGGCGTCTGGCCACCGTCGGGCCAGGTGAAGTTCTCGGCGCCGTTGTCGGTCGTGAAGCCGAGGATGGTGTCGCCTTCGAGACCCGCGTCCTTCACGTACTTCATCACCGCCCCGACGATGTCGTCGATCTGCGCCATGCCGGCTTCCTGGATGGTCCAGTTGTTGTCCGAGTTCCGCATGCCCTGGTACTTCGGCGACAGGTGCGTGACGACGTGCATTCGCGTCGGGTTGAGCCAGAGGAAGAACGGCTTGTTGTCCTTGCGCGCCTTGTCGACGAACTTGAGCGCTTTCTCGAGGATCTCATCGTCGACAGTCTCCATCCGCTTGGGACAGAGCTCGCCGGCGTCCTCGATCTTCTGCTTGCCGATCTTGCCCCAGCGCGGTTGCACGGTCGCGTCATCGACGTTCGTCGCCCACGAATGCACCATGTTCCGCGGGCCCACCGTCGCCTTGAGCTTCTGCGGGTAGTTCGGGTGGCAGGGGTCCTCCATCGCGTCGAGGTGATAGAGATAGCCGTAGAATTCATCGAAGCCGTGCAGCGTGGGCAGGAACTGATTCAGATCGCCCAGGTGATTCTTGCCGAACTGGCCGGTCGCGTAGCCCATCGACTTCAGCGCCGTCGCGATCGTCGGCGCCTGCGCCGGCATCCCGATCGGCGACCCGGCCTGCCCCACGGTCGTCAGACCGGTGCGGATCGGCAGCTCGCCGGTGATGAAGTTGGCGCGTCCCGCAGTGCAGCTCGCCTCCGCGTAGTAGTCGGTGAAGCGCATGCCCTCGGCCGCGAGCCGGTCGAGGTTCGGCGTTCTCATCGACATCACGCCCTGGTTGTAGGCGCCGATGTTGGCCCAGCCGATGTCGTCGCCCATGATCATGATGATGTTGGGCTTCTTGGCCGGTGCCTGAGCGAGCGCCGGCGACGCCGCGAACAGGGCGAGGGCGAGGACGGCAAGCCACCTGGCGACGTGTTTGAGAGCATGCATGTGACACCCCTTTCGTTAGCAAAGGTTCAACGAGTCTCGAGTCCATCTCGGACCGGCCCGAGTATCCACCGCCCCGCCCGGAGGAAACATTGGACCTTGCTTCTACTAGATAACACCCTTCCTTGCCGGGCTACGACGCGGCCAGGCCCCTGCCACTCGGTCAGAAAAACTCAGCTCGCGGTCCCGCCAGAACTTCGTCCCGGAAGCGCCTCTATAATTGCGCCAATACGTATGTATTGACGTCGAGGTGAGTCACGGCCTATGCTCGCCTGATGCCCGCCCCCGCCAAGTCCGCCCAGCTCCAGATCCGCGTCTCGCCGGCCGAGAAGGCCGCCATCCAGCGCGCCGCCCGGCGGGCCGGATTGGACATGTCCGCCTACGTCCTCGCCCGAGTGCTGCCGGCCCCCGCGCGCCGCTTTCAGGAGCTCACCGAGGCCTGCCGGGATCCTGAGGGCGCGCGCTTCGCGCTGGCGGAGCTGAACTCCTGGCTGGCGAGCCTCGCTGCCGGCGAGCTTCAGGAAGCGGTGGCGTCGCCGCCGTCCGGGCTGACGCCCTATCTCGCCAATTACGTCGCCGCGATGGTCGAGTACGCCTGCGCGCAGCACGGCGTCGCGCCGCCGGCGTGGACGCGCGCGATTGCACCCCTGACCGAGCCGGTATTCGGCTCGGCGCTCATGAGCCTGCGCCTGTATCTGCTGACCCATTCGCCGGCGCCCTTTAGGCGGCGGAACATCTTCATCGACGCCACCGTCGGCGCCCGGGTGTGAGATGGCTGCGCTCACCGACCGGGACCTTCGCCGCCTCTTCGGGCTGCTGAACGAAGAACTGCGCCGGGCGGGCACGGAAGGCGAGCTCTTCCTGGTGGGCGGGGCCGTGATGTGTCTCGCCTATGCCGCCCGCCCTTCCACGCAGGACGTGGACGCGCTGTTGCGCCCGGCCCGCGAGGTTCGGGAAGCCGCGGCGCGGGTGGCCGTGCAGGCGGGCATTCAGGCCGATTGGCTCAACGACGGCGTGAAGGGATTCCTGAGCGAGCGCGGGGAGTTCAGTCCCTTCCTGGAGCTCGACCACTTGCGGGTCATGGTGGCGCAGCCGGAGTACCTGCTGGCCATGAAATGCCTGTCGCTGCGGATCGGGGCGGAGTTCCACGACGAGGACGACGTCCGCTATCTGCTCCGGCACTTGGGTATCGACAGCTACGAACAGGCGGTCGCGGTGATCACGCGTTTCTATCCGCTCGAACGCTTTCCGCAGAAGACTTTGTACGCCCTGGGCGAATTGCTGCCGAAGCGGGGCTGAAGCCCCCCGGCCAGGTCCTGCTACTTGCGCAGCTCCCGGATGAGCGCCTCGCTCGAAGGATCGTCCGGCGCGAGCGCGGCGAACTGCTCGGCGTAGGCGAGCGCCTTGGCGCGGTCGCCGCGATCGCGCTCCATCGCCGCGAGCGCCTGCAGGATCCCGCGGTCGCCGGGGAAGCGCTGGTGCGCCTGCTCGAGCGCGGCGATGCCCTTCGCGGTATCGCCGAACGAATGGGAATCCGGCCTCCGCGCCTTTGCATAGCGCGGGACGTCGGGAGCGAGCCGCACGGCCTCGGCCAGCTCGGCCAGGGTTTCCTTCTGGCGCTTCTGCCGCGCGTACGCGAGCCCGAGCGCGTGATGCAAAGGCGCGGAGGCCGGATTCGCCTTCAGTCCGCCGCGCAGCAGCTCTTCCGCCTGCTGCTCGCTCCCGCGCGCCCGATAGAGATCCGCGAGATTGACCACCGACTGGACCGCGCCGGGCTGAAGCTCCAGCGCCCGCTTGTACTCGGCCTCGGCCTTGTCGAGCTCGCCGCGCTCGACGTGGAGCGCGCCGAGATTGAGATGGGCCTCGGGCCGGTCGGCGTTGAAGCGCTGCACGGCCAGGTACTCGTCCTGCACGCGGTTGAACGCCGCCCGGTACTCCGCGGGGATCCGGTCGGACGGCTGCGCGGCGAGCGCCCGCGCCGCCTCGATGCGCACTGCCCGCACCGGGTCCTCCAGCATGCGTGGGAGGTAGCGCATCCCCACGGCGGGATCCGCCCGCGCGAGCAGCTGCACCCCGCTCCGCCGCACCAGCTCGTCCGGATCGTTCAGCGCATGCGAGGCGAGCTCGGTCGCGATCGGCGTCGGATCGACCGCGAGCCGCTCGAGCGCGCTTGCCCGGGCGATTGCCGGCTGCGCGCGGTCGCCGGCGATCTTGAGCAGCCGCGATCGGGCGTCGGCCGCACGGCGCGACGCTGCGGCGAACGCCTCGCCGAAGGTCTGATAAGCGGCCGGCGCGCGGCCGTACCACGCCTGCACCGCATCGGCGGCCCATTGTGCCGGCTTGTCCGTGTGGCAGTTGGTGCAGGCATTGGGCGTGCCGAGCTTGACCGACACATCGGGCTGCGGGACCCGCAGGCTATGGTCGTGGCGCGGGTCGACGACCATGTAGGTCGTCGAAGGCATGTGGCACGCCGCGCACGCCGCGCCTTTCGAGCCGGCCGGGTGGTGATGGTGGGCAGGCGCGTCGTATTTCGCGGGCAGGTGACACTGCGCGCAGACCGCGTTGCCGGGGGCCTTCAGCTGCTGCGAGTGCGGGTCGTGGCAATCGCTGCAGGTGACGCCGCGGGCGAACATCTTGCTCTGGGCGAACGAGCCGTGGTTGTAGACCTCGTCGCGCATCTGCCCGTCGGGCCAGTACAGCCCCTCCTCGAGCGTCGCGACATGGAATGCATCGCCGATCGGCCGGCCCGGGACGTAGTCGTCTCCGATCTGGGCGCGGCGCGCATGACAGCGCGCGCACGTCTCGATCTCCTTCGCCGATTCACGGGAGCGGCTGCGGGTCGCGTTGCCGGTCGCGGCGTCGATCGCCCACGCGACGCCCTTGCGCTCGTTGAACACGACGCCGAGTCCGCGGCCGGGGCCGTCGAAGCGCTTCCAGTCGCGTTCCTTCTTCGCCCAGGCGACGTGGTTCGAGGCCGGGCCGTGGCAGGCCTCGCAGCCGACGCTGATCTCCGACCACGTCGTCTTGAAGCGGTCGGCCGCCGCGTCGTAGCCCTTCCGCAGATTGGTCGAGTGGCAGTCCGCGCACATGAAGTTCCAGTTCTGCTGGAGCTTCGTCCAATGGAGCGGGTCCGCGTGCGTGATCTTCTCGGCCGGGTAGAGATGAAACCACCGCTGCCCACTCTCGGCCTTCGGCCGCGCGTCCCACGCGATCGAGAGCGCCTGCATCCGCCCGTCGGGAAACGCGATCAGATACTGCTGCAGGGGCGTGATGCCGAACGTGTACTTGATCT
>Ga0209342_10003360_pt1 | contig 16860 bp, 14 predicted proteins | sample RifCSP16_2_FD_184023 | JGI IMG/M metagenome (GOLD analysis project Ga0209342, IMG submission 184023) | Soil microbial communities from Rifle, Colorado - Rifle CSP2_sed 16_2 (SPAdes) (version 2) | ecosystem: Environmental > Terrestrial > Deep subsurface > Rock core/Sediment | place: Rifle... | reverse complement strand
TGCTCGAAGTCGCGCTTGCCGACGTACTTTCCGGTATTGACGTCGATGGAGACCAGCGCCTCCGTCTGGTCGATCACGATAGTCCCCCCTGACTTGAGCCAGACCCGCCGGCGCAGCGCCTTCTCGATCTCTTTCTCGATCCCCAGGGCCTCGAGGATCGGGCGGCTCGACTCATAGCGCTTCACGCGATCCGAGAGGGACGGGACGAGCGACGCCGTGAACTCGACACATTTTTGGTAGGCCGCCTCGTCATCGATCAGAAACTCTTCCACTTCCGGAGAGAACAGGTCACGGACCACGCGGAAGATCAGGTCCATCTCCTCGTGCAAGCATGAGGGGGCGGACGCCTGCTCATGCCGGCGTTGGATCTGTGACCAGAGCCTCACGAGAAACTGGATGTCAGACGCGAACTCCTCTTCCCCCTTCCCTTCCGCCACCGTGCGGATGATAAATCCGCCCGCCGGGGGGCGCATCGACTTAACGAGGGACCGGAGACGATGGCGCTCCTGCTCGTCTCTGATGCGGCGGGAGACGCCAACGTGCTGGGCCTGGGGCATGAAGACCAGCGAGCGCCCGGGGAGCGAGACGAACGAAGTGACGCGCGCCCCTTTCGTGCCGAGCGGCTCCTTCGCGACCTGCACGAGCACCTCCTGCCCCTTGCGCAGCAGATCCTCAATCGGCACTCTGGCCTCACGTGGCCGCTCCACCTCATCGACCTCGATCTCTCCCTCTTCCGACTCGCCGAGCATCAGGCGCTCGTACTCGATGAGGTTTTCCGTATAGTCGCCCCCGTAAAGAAAGGCGTCCTTGTTGAGCCCGATGTCGACAAAGGCCGCCTGCATGCCGGGCAGCACATTGGTGACGAGGCCTTTGTAGATGTTCCCGACGATGGAGCGCTGGCGACGCCGTTCTACATACAGCTCAGTGAGCAGACCATTATCGGTGAGGGCCACTCGCGTCTCGGTGATCCCCACATTGACCACCATCCGTTTGCCCATCGACCCCTCCTCAGAGGAATTGCCGCATCCTGACGGAGAGGAGGAGGCCAAGCGCCATGAGGGAGATGACCATCGAAGAGCCTCCGTATGAGAAGAACGGAAGCGGAATCCCTACGATGGGCAGGAGTCCGGTCACCATCCCCAGGTTCACAAGAACCTGGCTGGCGAGAAGCACCGTCACCCCCAGGGCCAAGAGCCGCCCGATAGGGTCTCGTGCCTGATCCGCGATCTCGTATCCCCTGAGCAACAGAAAGAGATACCCCGCAATCAGGAGGAGACACCCCAAAAACCCCCACTCTTCGGCAAATACGGCGAAAATGAAATCCGTGTGACGTTCAGGAAGAAATGCCAATCGGCTCTGTGTGGCCCCCTCGATGCCTTTGCCCACGAGCTGGCCCGAGCCGATCGCGATTTTTGCTTGGATCACGTTATACGCGCTTCCCAGTGGATCTCGAAACGGATCGAGGTAGACGAGCAGGCGCTCACGTTGATAGTCCTTCAACAGAAACCACGCCAACGGGAGCGCCCCCACCGCGGTCAGTGCCAGGAACGCAAACTGACGAGCCGCAATCCCTGCAGCGAGGAGTATTGCCGCGGTCATTGGGAGGAGGACCAACGCGGTCCCAAGGTCAGGCTGTCTGACAATCAAGACAAACATCGGAGCGAGGAGCGTAAGCGCGACCAGCAGATTCCCTCGACTCCGCTCCCGGCGCCAGGTAAACGCCCACGTGAGCGCGAGGATGGTGACGAGCTTTGCGAGCTCGGAAGGCTGGAACGAGATCGGGCCGAGCGCGATCCATCGCCTCGCGCCGGACACGGTGCGCCCGAGGACAAACACCCAGGCGAGCAGAGCGAAGCCGACCACGTAGAGGCCTGGCGCAATTCGAACCAGGCTCCGGTAGTCGATGCTCAGCACGATTGTCAGGAGGCAGAGCCCCCCCACGATCCAGATGAGCTGTCGGAAGGCGATCCCGCTCCCCCACCGAAACGGCGAGAGGCTTCCGATGGTCAAGAGCCCCACCGCCGTGATCGCGAGCGCAGTGCCAACCAGGGGCCAGTCCACGTTCTGGAGCAGCCGTCGGTCAATTCTCAACATCAGCGAGCAACAGTCCCTTCCCGGGCGATGAGCGCACTACCCCGACGCGCCTGCCCACGCAACCGATTCAAAGAAGATCCCTCTGAAGATTTCTCTCGCGATGGGCGCCGCGACCTGGCCACCCTTGCCTCCACGCTCAACGAACACGACCACAACGACCTGCGCGTCATCTCGGGGGGCGAACCCGGCAAACCAGGCGTGGTCCTGACCCTTTGCGGCATCACTGCCTCGGATCGTCTGGGCTGTTCCTGTCTTCCCGGCGATATCGAAACCGGGAAGCTGGGCCGCAGCCCCGGTTCCCCCGTTGTTGACCACACCCCAGAGGGCTTGGCGGAGGAACGCAAAGACGACTGGCGAAAGATCCACCCGCCCGGTGACGCGGGGCGGCGCGCTGTCGACCAGCTCGCCATTCTGATTCTCGACCCGCTGGATCAGACGGGGCGCCCAGAGGATTCCACCATTGGCCAAGGCCCCCATGAACCGCCCGATCTGCAGCGGAGTGACAAGCAGTTGGCCCTGACCGATCGAGACGGTCACGGTATCACCGGAATGCCACGAGCGCCCGCGCTCACGCCGCCATGCGGGCGACGGGACAAACCCAAACTTCTCGCCGGGCAGTGGGATCGTCGTTGGCTGTCCGAACCCGAACGCCTTGGCATATCGCGCGATCGACTCGATCCCAACTTTAAGACCGAGCTGATAAAAGTACGTGTTGCAGGAGCGAACAATCGCGTGATTAAGGTCGATCTCTCCCCAATCCTTGTCTTCCCAGTTCCTGAACACCCACCGGCCAAGCTGAAAGTCAGGGCCGCAGCGCAGCCGATCAAACGGGGTGATCACCCGTTCCTGAAGCGCGGCGGCTGCCACGACCAGCTTGAACACCGAGCCGGGCGCGTATTGGCCCTGAATCGCGCGGTTGAGGAACGGGTGGTGTGAATCCTGAACAAGCTTGAGCCAGGTCTCTCGTTCGAGCGCGCCGGTCAGCTGGTCAAGCGCGAAGGCAGGGCGAGAGACCATCGCGAGAATGTCTCCATTTCTTGGATCGAGGACCACGATCGCCCCCGCATGGTCTCCCAGCGCGCGCTCGGCAATCGTTTGAATTCTCCGGTCCAGCGTCGTGATGACCTGAGCGCCCGGGTGGGGCTCCTGCCGCCGGACCACCTGCACCGGTCGGCCCAACGCATCCACCTCGATCTGTTCGCCGCCGTCTCGCCCACGCAGGACATCATCGAGAAGCCGCTCGATCCCGCTCTGACCCACCAGATCGCCACGGCGGTAGCGCCCCTGGCGGAGCTGCTCATCGGAGACCTCGCGCACATACCCGAGAAGGTGCGCGGCAAAGCTGCTCGATGGATAGACTCGCTGCGGCTCCACCTCGACGATGACTCCCGGGAGCTCCACCCGTCGCTCCTCCACCTTCGCCACTTCATCCAAGGTGAGGCCGCGGCGCACACGCACTGGGCCAAATGAATCACGGGGAACCTGACTCACCGCATCGAGAAGCTCTTTCAGGGAGATGTGCAAGAGAATCGAGAGCCGGGCGAGGACCGCCTCACGATCCTCCAGCTCACGCGGGATCACGGAGAGCGTGAAGGCAGGTCGGTTGTCCACCAGTGGGAGCCCGTTGCGGTCGTACATGATTCCGCGTGGGGCGGCAACGGGTCGGACGCGGATCCGGTTCCGCTCTGAGAGATCACGGAGGCGATTCCCTTCCAATGCCTGGAGGTACCAGAGCTGTCCCAGGATGACGAGAAAGCTCGCGACCGTGACCAGTGTCACGCCGAACAGGCGTCGACGGAACGGATCGTGTCTTGAAGGCACCGGCAAAGCCAAAGTAGAAACTCCTTAATTCACTCGGAGGGAGCCGCACCCGACATTGTTCTCGGCCGACTTCGCTGCCGAGAGAGGCGAGCCCTCCTTCGAAACTTTCGCGGGCAACGCCCGCGCTCGAACAGGAACGCGCATTAGCGCGAGACCCATGGTGAGTGTTTCAGCGGCCCGCTAACGCGTCGAGCGGCGCGCGTCTACCCATGTGAGCGCGAGCACGGTCATCGCGCCAATCAACCCATTGTAAAGCGCTTGAGGGAGTATGGCATAGAGCAAGAGCTCTTCGAAGGCCGCTGGAAAATGGAAGAACTTCAGCAGCCCGTAGCGCAAACTCCCTTCCCCGATCGTCATCAAGATGAGCACCGGCACCTGGACCATCGGTTGGTGGATCCAGAATCGCGCGCCGAAGAAACCGGTCAGAAACCCGACAAAGGACTTGCTCACTGCCTGAATCCCCACTAATCCACTCCCCATCAAATCTTGGATGAGTCCCAGTCCAAACCCGGTCAGGCACCCGCGTTCAGGCCCACGCCTGATCGCAAAGAGCACGGTGAGGATCAAGGGGATATCGGGTGGAACGCCGGCGATCTGAACCCAAGGAGCCACACTACTCTGAATGAGCGGCCCGCCCCCCAGCATGGCGATGTAGAGGACCGGTCGCATCATTGCTCCCTTCTCGGACCCTGGGTCACCCCTCGCGGCGAAAGTGCGGGCTCAGATCTTCGGCGGATTGGCTCGTCAGCAGGAGGACTTCTTCAACACGGGCAAAGTCCACCACAGGTTGAAGGGTCGCGTAGTGAAAGAGCGCAGACCCCTTGGCCTCGACCGCAACCACCCGCCCCAGGGGCACCCCTTTTGGGAAGACCCCGCTACCAAGCCCAGAAGTCACCACAATATCGCCAAACTCGACGCCGCCCCCTTCACGGGGGAGAAACTTGAAACGGCACCCGCCCTTCGGGTCCCCTTCGACCACTCCACTCATCCGGGTTCGCTGGACCACGGCGCCCACAGTAGAGGAGGGATCGTTTAAAAGCTGAACAATCGAACTGCCAGCGCGCACTTCGACCACGCGCCCCACCAGGCCTTCGGGCACAATCACCGGTGTCAGACGCTTCACGCCGTCCCCACGCCCGCGGTTCACGGTCAGCGCTCGAACCCATCCTCCCCACTCCCTGCCGATCACCTCACCGGGAAGCGTCGACAGCGGGAGCCGCTGGCTCAATTGTAACAATCGGCGAAGGCGCTGATTCTCTTCAACAACCTCTCGGGTCTGCAGCTGAGCCACCCGGAGTTGCTCAACCTCTTCCTCGAGGCGCCGGTTTTCGCGACGGATCCCTTTCCAATCCAGATAGGAAGACCAGAGGGAGAACGCTCCGCGCTGTAATCGACTGACCACCGTCTGAACCGGCGCGGTGACGGACGAGACCACATTCGCCGCGACCCCTTCGCCCTGGCCCCGTGTTTGAAGAGTGAGGAGCACCAGGGCGGCGAGGAGCACCGATACGAAAACCGCGTACGCTCGATAATTCACTTCACGATCTGTCTCGCCCGCTGTCACGCGGGGATTGCAACTTTCTTGAGAAGTTCCAGCTCGTCGAGCACTTTGCCGGTCCCCAGCGCCACGCACGAGAGCGGGTCATCTGCAGCCGAGACTGGCAGATTGGTTTCCTGGCGAAGAATCAGATCAAGCCCCCGAAGCAGCGCGCCCCCACCGGTGAGGACAATCCCCTTATCCACGATGTCGGCAGCAAGCTCCGGTGGGGTCCGCTCGAGGCAGGTGCGAACCGTTTCGACAATGGTCATCACCGGCTCGCGCAGCGCCTCTCTCACTTCTTCATCGGTAATCACCACGGTCTTGGGAATCCCATCAATGAGGTCACGTCCCTTGACTTCCATCGACTGGCGTTCGCCGGTCATGGGGTACGCAGAGCCAAGCTTGATCTTGATCTCTTCAGCGCGGCGCTCTCCGACAAGCAGGTTGTAGTGCTTCTTGATGTACTGGATGATCGACTCGTCCATCTCGTCTCCAGCAATCCGGACAGACTTGCAGTAGACAAGGCCCGAGAGCGAGATCACCCCCACTTCGGTCGTGCCCCCGCCGATGTCGACAATCATGTTCCCGCCAGGCTCCTGGATCGGCAACCCGGCGCCGATGGCTGCCGCCATCGGTTCCTCAATCAAATACACCTCGCGCGCGCCCGCTTGCATCGCGGAGTCCCGCACGGCTCGTTTTTCCACCTGCGTGATTCCGGAGGGGACTCCGATCACGATCCGAGGGCGAACGAGTGTGCGTCGCTTGTGGACCTTGGCGATAAAGTAATGCAGCATCTTCTCGGTCACATCGAAGTCGGCGATGACGCCGTCCTTCAACGGCCGAATCGCCATAATGTTGCCCGGAGTGCGGCCAAGCATTGCTTTGGCTTCATGCCCGACCGCGAGCACGGAGTGGTCAGCTTGATGGATGGCGACAATGGACGGTTCGTTGAGGACGATCCCTTCGCCGCGCACGTAGACCAAGGTGTTGGCCGTTCCAAGATCGATTGCGAGATCGTTGGAAAACATTCCCACCAGGAGGTTTAAAAGCATGGCCCTACCTCTAAATACTGCTGTTTATAAAACGTTTTCGGGACCTCGGACGCCGAAAGTAACTTCAAGATAGCATGGGCAAGATTCGAGGGACAAGGAAAAGCACGTTACGAAGCGATTTCACAGGGTGCGCGCCTGAAACGGTCGGGCCTGTCTGAGCCCCCATCCAAGCGGGTGGCACCCGCCTGGCGCCGCCGTACGACCGACCGACCGTACGCAAGGATTGTGAATAAAGATTTGACAATATTGACCTTTTACCGAGAGTACTATTCTCCATCTCCGAGGATTTTAAATGGAGAGATTTCAAGCTTGACAGGAGTTGCGGGACCATGTAGGCTATGCTCGATTTCTAGTAAGAGGGGTTCGCAACTCAACGCAGCCCCGGTAGAAGGGCACTAGGTTTCAAGGTTTTGATGCCGTGAGGACCGGGGTCCCGCGGCATTTTTTATTTTACCCGGACATAGGGGTCCGGGAGTCATGGGGCAGACTAACGCCCTAAAACACAGGAACAGAGAGGGAAGGATCAATGCCACAAGGTCAGGTAAAATGGTTCAACGATGCTAAGGGGTACGGCTTCATCCAGGTCGAGGGCGGGGAAGATGTGTTCGTCCATCACACCGCCATTCAGGCGCAGGGATTTAGAAGCCTCAGTGAAGGGGATCGAGTTGAGTTCGAGGTGACTAAGGGGCCGAAAGGACTCCAGGCATCCAACGTTAGAAAGGTCTAACCCTCTTCAGTCCGCAGACAAAAACCGAGGGCTCCGGGGTATACCCCGGAGCCCTTCTTGTTTCTTCGCTGGGACCTACCACTCACGACATCCGAAAACACCCCAACAGCACCTGCGGGATTCTCTGGACTTCTCGTCGCCGCCCCGTTGGTGAGAACGGGACTGCCGGGGCCGGTGGTGCCTGGGTCCTCCCAGGCGGCCACCCTCAACAATCTCGGAGGGATTTCCTCTCCCTACCGAACTCCCTTCCCGAAGTGCGCACGAACAACGCTACGCCTCAAACAGGAAGGTGGGTGTCTGGCCTAGGAGGCCACCACCTCACAGATCACCGTTAATATACACACGGCTGGACCACCTCCTTTCTCGGCGAGCCCACCACGGGGGCCCAACTCCCACCGACCGAGAACCGACCGCCGACTGCCGGCCCGCGGCTTGGTCCGTCGTCACCGGCTGAATTGCCGATGAGGACGCCAAAGGGCCTGTGTCAGCCCTGACCAACTTTCCCTCATCCTACCCCCGCGAAGATGAGACCGTCCAGAAAAATTCGACTGATTGCAGCGCGCTGCGATCACTCGGCCTCGGTCCCCAGACGAGTCAGATACTGCTCCCACTCCACAGGCAGCAGCGACTTCTTCTGATTGTTGCAGCGCTTGCACGCGGGGGCCAAGTTCCCTTTTGTGCTCTTCCCTCCGCGGACCAGGGGAACGAGGTGGTCCATCGTGAGCTGCCGCGCACCGACGACCCTCCGGCAGTAGTAGCAGATCCCGCCCGCGCACCGGCGTTTCCACCACGCCGAGGACCTGAGCGCCCGCGCTTTTTCCCTCTCCCTCCTCAGATCAGTTTCGCTCACCCAACTGGCGAACGCTGTGCGTCGTGTCTTCAAGGCGATTCTGATCAGCCCATGGCTGAGACTCGTTCAGGCAAAATTTTGTAGATAACCCGAACCTCTCCCGGGCGACGATACGGGTAGGTGTCTTTCCCCAAGTACTTTTTCGTGAGTGAGTCGATGTGTTGATCAGCGTCCTTTTCAGTGATCTCCGCTACTCGCCCGCGAACTCCGAGGTAGCGGTACGGGTTTTCAGGGTCGAGAAGGGTGAGCGCCACTTTTGGCTGGCGGCGCATGTTCTTGTCCTTCACCCGACCTCTGGCAGTGTTGATCCGGATGTGGATGCCATCGAAATCGCACCAGACCGGAGTCACCTGAGGACTTCCGTCAGGCATCACGGTCGCCAGATGCGCAAACGCCTTCTTCTGAAACAAGTCTAAATATTTTTCTGGAATCGTTCCAACCATCGTGTGCCTCCTTGTGACGACACCACCGTGGGTTTCCTGTGAACTAGCGCTCGAGGTGGTACGGGACATCAGTGACAATGACGTTCTTCCTGAACAGCAGCGCCCCTTTGATCAGCAGCGCGGTCTGGTTGTGCATCAGGTGCTGCCACCAGCGAGCCGGAATAAACTCGGGAATAATGATCGTGACGACGTGGTGCCCGCCCTGGCCCTGCAGATGATCGATATATTCCAAAAACGGGCCCAGGAGTGAGCGGTATGGCGACGAGAGCACCACCAGCGGCAAGCCGCATCCCCACTTCCCCCACTTCTCCTCCAGCTTTCTCGTCCGCTCGGGATCGAGCTCCACAAAGACCGCCTTGGCATCCGGCGAAAGCGTTTTGGCATACTGAAGCGCGTGAACCACGCCTCTATGAAGATCGCCGACCAACACAAGGACTGTGTGGCGGATGGGCGGCGGACCCCCGTACCCCTCCAACGAGAGCTGTCGCGCCACTTGGCGATAGTGACGGTTCACGGTGAGAAAGAAGGAGATGAAGATCAGCGCCAGAACGATGACGATCCAGGCCCCTTGGGTAAACTTCGTGATCCCAACGACCACGAGCACCACGCCGGTCGTGGTGGCGCCTGAAGCATTGATGGCAGCCCGCCACATCCAACCGGCGGTTCGCAGCTTGAGCCAGCGACGCACCATGCTCGACTGAGAGAGCGTGAACGACGTAAACACGCCGACAGCGTAAAGAGGGATCAGGCTGTGAGTATCCCCTTGAAACAGAAAGAGGAGCGTGGCTGAGGCGACTCCCAAGATGATGACTCCGTTAGAGTAGACGAGTCGATCGCCACGGGTCGCAAACTGACGCGGCACGTACCCGTCCCGCGCCATGAAAAAGGCCAAGCGGGGAAAATCTGCGAAGGCGGTGTTGGCCGCCAGCACGAGGATAATCATGGAGATCGCCTGAATGAAGAAGTATAGAACACCTCCTCCGAACACCTGCCAGGCGAGTTGAGAGATGACGGTCTCCTCATCCTTCGGAGTGATGCCGTGAATCGATGCAAGCCACGTGATCCCCACGAAGAGCGTCACCATGATCGCACCGAGCACAGCCAGAACTGTTTGAGAGTTTTTCACTTCTGGCGACTTGAACGCTGTGACGCCATCAGCCACCGCCTCGATTCCTGTGAGCGCGACCGCCCCTGAGGAGAATGCACGAAGCAAGAGAAAGAGTCCTATCGCAGAGACGCTCTCCGTGGGCTGAGACGAAAACGAAACCTGTGGTGTTGCTCCGAACAAGTGACTGGTCAATCCCACAGCGAGGAGCCCGAAGTATCCGCCGATGAAGAGATAGCTCCAGACGGCGAAGAAGCGACCCGACTCCCGGATCCCCCTGAGATTTGCCAGCGAGATCAAAACGACAAAGGCCACGCCAAGGAGCACCCGATGGAGGAAGAGGCTCGGGAACGCCGACGTGAGCGCAGCCACACCGGCTGAGATGCTCACCGCAACGGTCAGCGTGTAGTCGATAAGAAGCGCAGCCCCAGCGGTGAGTCCCGGAAAGACGCCTAAGTTGTCTTTAGTGACAACGTAGTCGCTGGCCCCCTGAGGGTAAGCGGCAATGTGTTGGCGATACGAAATGATGACGATGGCGATCACAACAGCGATCGTGACAGCGATCGGGACCGAGAAGAGCAGTGCCCCAGCCCCTGCGAGGATCAGTACGCGCAGGATCTCTTCAGTGGCGTATGCCACCGAGGAGAGGTTGTCCGACGCGAAGACCGCCAGGCCGGTGGCCTTCCCGAGGCGTTCGTGACGGGCTTGCGCGGTGAGGAGCGGAGAGCCGACAAAAAGGCGTTTGAGAGCGTAAAGGCGCAACGTTCAGTTCCTCTAGAATCCCAACCCTAATCCCCCTCGTTGCCGAAAGTCAAGAATCCAACGATCTAGGGGCGCCAATCGTGTCACCAATTGACGGACCAAGACCTTTGAATCTGAACAGCAGGACACTATTCGGGAGGACGGCGGTGCTCTTCTCGCTTTTCAAACCGCGCGTAGGAGGGAATAAACGTGAGCTTGACGGATCCCGTTGGCCCATTTCGTTGTTTCCCGATGATCACTTCGGCAAAATTCTCTCCCTCGTCGGTCTGAATGCCATACCGCTCCGGGCGATACAGGAAGACGACGAGGTCAGCGTCCTGCTCGAGGGCGCCTGATTCTCTGAGATCGGAAAGCTGTGGCCTGTAATCACGGGTCTGGCGAGTCTCCACGGCCCGGGAGAGCTGAGAGAGCGCGATGACCGGCACGCGGAGCTCTTTGGCCAGCGCCTTCAGTGAACGGGAGATCTCAGAGATCTCCTGCTGGCGGTTCTCGACATGCGACCGGCCTCGCATGAGCTGGAGGTAGTCGATCATAACGAGGTCCAGCCCGTGCTCTGATTTCACCCGACGCGCTTTCGCTCGCGCCTCCAAGATGGAGAGCGCGGGGGTATCGTCGATGAAGATCGGCGCGTCCGCCAACCGCCCCGCCGCGTTCGTCAGGGGGCGCCAATCCCGTTGATCGAGGTACCCGGTCCGGACTTTGTGGGAATCCACTCGCGCCTCCGAGCAGAGGAGCCGCTGTACCAGTTGCTCCTTCGACATCTCAAGACTGAAGATCAGCGCGGTGCGCCGGTGCTCAATCCCGACATACTGCGCGACGTTGAGCGCAAACGCGGTTTTCCCCATGCTGGGCCGGCCTGCAACGATGATGAGGTCGGAGGGCTGGAACCCGGAGGTGAGCTCATCGAGCTTCGGGAATCCTGATGGAAGGCCGGTGACGTGCTCCTTCCGCTCGTACAGCGCCTCGATGTACTCGAACGTTTCCTTCAGGATTGAGCGGACAGGAACGGCGGTGCCCTCCATCCGTCGCTCGGAGATCTGGAAGATCTTCCGCTCAGCTTCGTCGAGGATAGAATCCACGTCTTCGGTCGCGTCGTACCCCGCCCCCACGATCTCCGTCGCGGTGTGGATCAGCTCCCTGAGGAGGGCTTTTTCCCGAACGATCCCGGCATACGAGAGGAGATGAGCCGCGGTCGCGGCTTCTTCCACCAATGCGGCCAAGACCGCCGGACCCCCGATCTCCTCCAGCACTCCCCGGCGGCGCAGCTCTTCGGTCAGGGTGAGGAGGTCGACCGGCTCACTCCGCTCGAAGAGCCCAATCGTCGCCGCGAAGATCTTTCGATGGCCCTCCTTGTAGAAATCAGTGGCGGCGAGAAGCTCGATCGCTTTGGGAAGGCTTTCGTTCTCGAGCAGAATCGCGCCGAGGACCGCCCGTTCAGCCTCGAGATTGTGAGGCGGAATCTTGCCGGACAGGAGCTCGGTTAGCGGCGCCAAATGCTTACCGGCTGTTGAAAAAAGCCCATCTGCGGCGTTGGCTTCGTCGCTCGTCGTTGCAACGTACGACTAAGTACGCCTCACTCCTCGCTTCCTCGGCGCCTTGCATCTGGACCTTTTTGAACAGCCTCGCCTCACAGCGTGTTTTTCAACACCCTCTTTACTCCCGGACGACAACCACTTTGAGTTGAGCGGCTACCCCTTGATAGAGATCGACCGGAACCCTGTGCTCTCCGAGCGCTTTGATCGGCTCATGGAGATCCACCCGCCGCTTCTCGATACGCACACCGTGGGCGGTGAGGGCGTCAACGAGATCGCCCGCATTAACTGATCCAAAGAGCCGGTCCTCCTCAGAAGCCTGGCGCGCAAAGGTCAGGGTGAGCGAGTTGATGATCTGAGCCGTACGCTCAGCTTCTTCCTTGGCCTTCTTCGCGACAGACTCGTGGTGCTTGCGGATCTGCGTGAGGTTTTTGAGGTTGGGGTCGGTCGCGACGACGGCCAGTTTCCGCGGAAGCAGGTAGTTTCTCGCGTAGCCGTCAGCCACCTCCCGAACGTCACCGCGCCGCCCAAGCGTAGGGAGGTCATCAAGAAGAACAATTTTCATGAGCACTCACAGGTGATCAGCATCACCACTGGGTTTTCTCTCTACAGTGTTGTTCGAGCGGCGCCTTTGCCGCCGCAACCTCCTGGGGGAGGTTCGGAAGAGGGATCTTCGGGGCCTCTCTTCGACTTCTAAAACTCGGCGCTGAACGGAAGCAGCGCGATATTTCTGGCGCGATTGATCGCTCGCGTGAGCTGTCGTTGGTGGCGCGCGCAGCTGCCGGAAATCCGACGCGGAACGATCTTCCCGCGCTCGCTCACGAAATTTCTGATGCGCTTGATGTCCTTGTAGTCAATCAACTCCACCTTGTCGGCGCAAAACTTACAGACCTTGCGCCGGCCGAACCGCCGCCGTTTCACTGGTTTCGCGACAGAAATGGGACCCTCCTTGATGAGCGCTTAAGAATACGCCATTGGGGCTAGAACGGCACCTCTTCGGTTCCCTCCGCGGATTCCTCGACCGATTCCGCGTCGGCCGGTCCTTGAGCGCTGGGAGCCTTGGGCCGCCCGAGAAATTGCACCCGCTCCGCGACCACCTCGACCACGTTCCGCTTCTGGCCGTCTTTGGTTTCCCACTCCCGGGTCTGCAAGCGGCCATCCACCATCACTTGGCTCCCCTTGTCGAGGTACTCCCCGCAGCTCTCCGCTTGCTTGCCCCAGACCACCACGGTGAAAAAGTGCGTCTCCTGCCGGCGCTCGCCGCCCTGCGTGCTGTACGAGCGGTTCACAGCAAGACGGAGATCCGATACCGGAGTGCCGTTGGGAGTGTACCTGAGCTCCGGTGGCCGAGTAAGATTTCCGATCAGGAGCACCTTATTCAGGCTTGCCATCACCCCACCTCCTTCAAGACCTCCTGAGACTTGACCGGCCGAGACTTCTTCGGGGGCGGGACACGCGTCGTGAGGAAACGAAGCAGTTGTTCATTGAGTTTGAGCTGGCGCTCGCACTCCTTGATCGGTGCGGGCTCCCCTTGGAGCTCGAAGACCACGTAGGTGCCCTCGCGCTGCTTTTTAATTTCGTACGCGAGCCGACGTTTCCCCCAGTTGTCCACCCGGGTGACTTCGATCCCCAACTCTTTCATGTTCTCTTGGAGACGAATAAGCAGTTGATTCACTTCTTCGTCTGTGGGACGGGGATCAACGATCACCATCATTTCATATGGCCGCGTGTGACTCACCCCCTTCACAACACGTTATTGGTCCGACGGCAAAGGGTAGCAGAGATCGGGGTAAACCGCAAGAGGGGCAGCGTGCCCATTCTCATCGAGAGCGATCTCACCACACAACAGAACAGCCCCGCTCTTCTCGAGCGGGGCTGTTGCACTCATTCAAGCGCGGGCGTGCCGCTTTTCGTTCCGAGCGCGGGCTTTGCCCGCGCAACTCTCCCGGGGAGAGTATCGGAAGGGGGGCAGCGCCCCCCTCCGAGTGTCTTAATACATATCACCGCCGTGAGGCATCGGCGGAGCCGATGGCCTGTCCTCCGGGATCTCCGTGACCAACGCCTCAGTCGTCAAGAGCAGCGACGCGATGGACGCCGCATTCTGGAGCGCGATCCGCTCGACCTTTGTGGGGTCGATGATTCCGGTTTGGATCATGTCCACGTATTCACAGGCCTCAGCATCGAAGCCATAGGTCGCCACCTTGTCGGCTTTGACCTTCTCAACGACTACGGAGCCCTCGAGCCCTGCGTTCTCGACGATCTGTCGAATCGGCTCTTCGAGCGCCCGCCTGACAATCGCGGCCCCGACTTTCTCGTCACCCTCGAGCTTCAAGCTCTCGATGACCTTCGAGGCGCGAAGGAGCGCCACACCGCCGCCTGGCACGATCCCTTCCTCCACCGCGGCGCGGGTGGCGTTGAGCGCGTCTTCCACGCGCGCTTTCTTCTCTTTCATCTCGGTCTCGGTCGCGGCGCCCACCTTGATGACCGCCACCCCGCCGGCAAGCTTGGCCAGCCGCTCCTGGAGCTTCTCTTTGTCGTAATCGGAGGTCGTGTCGTCGATCTGGGTCCGGATCTGCTTGATGCGGCCTTCAATCGCTGACGTTTTTCCGGCGCCTTCAACAATGGTCGTGTTGTCCTTATCGATCACGATCTTCTTGGCCCGCCCGAGGTCATCGAGCTTGATGTTCTCCAGCTTAATGCCGAGGTCCTCGGTGATCGCCTTCCCACCCGTGAGGATCGCGACGTCCTCCAGCATGGCCTTGCGCCGGTCGCCAAACCCTGGCGCCTTTACCGCCGTGCAGTGCAGCGTGCCCCGTAGCTTGTTGACCACCAAGGTCGCGAGGGCCTCGCCCTCCACATCCTCGGCAATCGCCAGCAGGGGCTTCCCGGCTCGGGCCACCTGCTCGAGGAGCGGGAGCATGTCCTTCATCACACTGATCTTCTTCTCGTGGATCAGGATCAGCGCGTCCTCCAGCACGCACTCCATCCGTTCCGGGTCGGTCACGAAGTACGGCGAGAGGTAGCCGCGGTCGAACTGCATCCCTTCCACCACCTCGAGCGTGGTCTCCGAGGACTTCGACTCCTCGACGGTGATGACACCGTCCTTGCCGACCTTCTCCATCGCCTCGGCGATCAGGTTGCCGATTGTCTTATCGTTGTTCGACGCGATCGTCGCGACCTGGGCGATCTCTTTCTTGTCCTTGGTGGACTTCGAGAGCTTCTTCAGCTCATCCACCACCGCTTCCACCGCCTTCTCGATCCCGCGCTTGAGCCCCATCGGGTTGGCCCCTGCGGTCACGTTCTTTAGCCCCTCGCGGAAGATGGCCTGAGCCAGCACGGTCGCGGTGGTTGTGCCGTCCCCGGCCACGTCCGAGGTCTTGGAGGCGACCTCTTTGACCATCTGCGCCCCCATGTTCTCATTGGGGTCTTTCAGCTCGATCTCCTTGGCGACCGTCACGCCATCCTTGGTGATCGTCGGGCTCCCGAACTTCTTATCGATAACCACATTGCGGCCCTTCGGCCCGAGGGTCGCCTTCACAGCCTGCGAGATCTCGTTGACCCCTCGCAGCAGGGCCGCCCGTCCTTCGTCGCTAAACATCAGCTGCTTTTTACTCATACCGATTCACCTTCCTCCTTCAGTCGTATGTGTGGATTATTCAAGCACTCCGAGGATGTCATCTTCCCGGAGAATCAGGTACTCTTCCCCCTCGATCTTCACCTCTGACCCGGCGTACTTGCCGAATAGCACCCGATCCCCCGCTTTGATGTCGAGAGGCACCCGCTGTACGGATTCCAAGATTTTCCCGTTCCCGACCGCGATCACCTTGCCCTCTTGGGGTTTCTCTTTGGCGGTGTCGGGAATGATGATACCCCCGCGCTTCTCTTCGCCTTGCTCTTCAATCCGCTTCGCCAAAATACGGTCTTGCAACGGCCGAATCGTCATGGTCTCTTCGCCTCCTTCGTAACAGAGTTACTTGGTCATCTTGGGATTAGCACTCGTATGCGGCGAGTGCTAATATAGCGGACGAACCTGAACCACGCAAGGAAAAATTTCGCACGGAAGAGTTCAGTATAACGACCTAATTTTATGTGATTTTTTAGATTTCGGCCGTAGCGCACAGAATGAAAGTGGCCAGATGGAACCGAAGAGAGGTAGCACTCGAGTCCCTTGAGTGACATGACGGAGGGTGGGAATGACGCCGCGGATCCTTATCACCAGGGAGTTGCCGGAAGACGCCTTAACAGTCGCCCAAAAGCATTTCGAGACGGAGCTGCTCTCCTTACATCAGCCGTTCTCTCGGGAAGAACTACTCAAACGCCTTCACGACAAAACGGGGCTCGTGTGCCTTCTCACCGACAGTATCGACGAGGAGGTTCTCAACGCCGCGCCGTCTCTCAAAGTCGTTTCCAACGTTGCGGTTGGCTTCAACAATATTGACGTAGCGGCCTGCACACGCCGGGGAGTGTGGGTCACAAATACTCCCGGGATCCTGACTGAGACCACGGCTGACTTTACGTGGGCACTTCTCTTAGCCGTCGCGCGACGAGTGGTCGAAGGCGACCGTTATGTCCGAGCAGGGCAATTTAAAGAATGGCAGCTCTTGTTGCTGCTCGGCACAGATGTGCACGGAAAAACCTTGGGGATCCTCGGGTTCGGCAGGATCGGTCAGGCGGTGGCTCGGCGGGCCAAGGGCTTTGGCATGAGGGTGCTCTATTATGACCCTTACCGAGTCGATCAAGCGGTTGAGAGAGAGCTCGGGGCCACATATGTGGATAAAGCCGCGCTGCTGCATGAATCTGATTTTCTGACTGTCCACGCGATATTGACTTCGGAAACTCGGCACCTGATCGGAGCGGACGAACTTCGCGCGATGAAACCCACCGCGTTTCTGATCAATGCTGCTCGAGGCCCGATCGTCCACGAGGACGCGTTG
>Ga0209342_10003358_pt1 | contig 16863 bp, 19 predicted proteins | sample RifCSP16_2_FD_184023 | JGI IMG/M metagenome (GOLD analysis project Ga0209342, IMG submission 184023) | Soil microbial communities from Rifle, Colorado - Rifle CSP2_sed 16_2 (SPAdes) (version 2) | ecosystem: Environmental > Terrestrial > Deep subsurface > Rock core/Sediment | place: Rifle... | reverse complement strand
GCCCCTGCACGGCGCCGACCTCGCGACGACGGCCGCACGGCACCTGGACGGAGACGCCGGCGCCTGGAACCAGGCGGTGATGGACCTGGGTGCTGTGGTGTGCCGTCCCCGGCAGCCGGCATGCGGCGCCTGCCCGGTGGCGACGTGGTGCGCCGACCCCACGGTGTACGTCGCCCCGCCCCGCCAGTCCATCTTCGCCGGATCGGACCGCCAGATGCGGGGGGCGGTGGTGAGGGTGCTGGCGGGGCGGTCGTGGTCGACACCCGCCGAGATCGCCGCCGAAAGTGGGCATCCCCTGCACCGGGTGGCGGACGCCGCCGGGCGCCTCGTGGCGGAGGGACTACTCGAGACCGGGGCCCGTGGTTTCCGGCTCAATCGAATAGGCTGAATCCAGGACCATCCCGGAGGATTCCATGCGCCTGAAGTCGCTTGCTCTCGCCCTGCTGATGTCGGTGATCGCCGCCTGCGGCGACGACTCGGGAGGGACGTTGCCGCTCGGGTCCACGACCACGACCGCGGCGACGAGCACCACCGGGACCACCGCCCCGGGAACCACCACCGTGGCGCCGACCACCACGGCTGCCACGACCACGACGGCACCGGCCACGACCACCACCACCACCGCGGCCCCGCCGATCCAATTCCGGCCCGACGGTCTCGGGATCGCCTTTTTCGGTGAAGGCGTCGACGCGGTCCTGGCGATCACCGACGCGGCGTTCGGAGCGCGCAGCACCGACAGCGGATGGCTCCCCGGGGGATTTGGGGATTACGGGGTGTGTCCGGGGACCCAGTTCCGCCAGGTCTACTACCTCGCCGACACCCTCATGATCATGTTCAGCGACGTCGAATACTTCCTCGCGGGCGGTATCACCAACTTCATCCATTACACCTACCGCGCCCCGACCCCGCTCACAACCGGACCGCCGACCAGCATTGACATCGGCAACACGGTGGCACAGCTGACTGCGATGTGGCCGGCGGTGGTCGTCACCGGCGACGACCCGCTGTACGGTCCGAGCTTCCAATACGACCCCGGAGCGGGTTACGAGTGGCTCGGCGGCACCCTGACCGGGGTCGCCCCCGGCGACACGATCGAGGCGATCCAGGGTGGAGTGGGGTGTGGGGAGTAAACAAGGACAGGGACGAGGGGGCAGATGGCAGATGGCGTTGTCCGCAAGACGGCTGCCCGCCACCCGCTACCCGCAAGACGGCCGCCCGCTGGACGCTAACGGTCACCATTGGTCTGATCTGGGCGGGAAGCGGGAAGCGGGAAGCGGGAAGCGGGAGGCGGGAGGCTCAGGAAGTTCTTCAGCAACTTCTTCCCCTCCGCGGTCATGATGCTCTCGGGGTGGAACTGCACCCCGTCGACGGGGAGGGTGCGGTGGCGCACCGCCTGCACGACGCCGTCCTCGCTGGTGGCGGTCACCACGAGGTCGTCGGGGAGAGCGGTCGCCGCCAGCGAGTGGTAGCGGGTGGCGGTGAACGGGTTGTCCAGCCCCGAGAAGATCCCGACGCCGTCGTGGGCGATGGCGGAGGTCTTGCCGTGCCGGGGCTCGGGGGCCGCGGAGACGACGCCGCCGTACGCCACGACGATCGCCTGGTGACCGAGGCACACCCCGAGCGTGGGGATGCGCTCCCCGAGCGTCTTGATGAAGTCCACCGAGAACCCGGCGTCTTCGGGCGTGCCCGGCCCGGGGGAGATCACGAGGCGGTCGGGACCGTATCGGGCGAAGGCCTCCTCGGGCGGGAGGACGTCGTTGCGGATCACCACCGGATCCGCCCCCAGCTCGCCCAGGTACTGCACCAGGTTGAAGGTGAACGAGTCGTAGTTGTCGAGGACGAGCACCTTCATCCGACGGTCCCTCCGGAGTCCAACACCGTCGTGCCCGGCCACTCGGAGAACACGACGAGCCGGACGACCGCGGCAGCGCCGATCACGGCCATGACGATCACGCGGACCGCAGGACCGCCGGGGAGTGCGTGGTGGAGACAACGGATCACCGTGCGCCGAGGATAACCCCGGCGTTCGGTCCGGCGACGAGACGCGACACCACCACCAGGCGCTGCCCCGCCGAGAACACCGGATTGCACGTGGGCGGGGTCGGCCGGGCCCGATCCCACTGCCCGGTGACCCAGGTGTCGCCGGGAGCCACGATCAGCGACTCCGCCACCTGATACGCGTGCTCGCCGCTCGCGGTCTCCACGGTGATCAGGTCGCCGGGATCGAGACGACCGAGGTTGGCAACGGCGCCCCATGGGTGGTGCGGTGGCCGCTGATCACCGCGTTGCCCGGCTGGTTCGACCGCCTCCCGGGCCCCCGGCACCCGCCGCTAGCCTGGGGCCATGCCCAAGTCGAAGGGACGGCGCAAGCCGAAGCAGCACGTCACGCCCCCACCGGTGCACCACGAGGAGAAGGTGTCCCCCAAGTGGTACGTGGCCCTGATGTTCTCGCTCATGGCCATCGGCGTGCTCGTGATCATCCTCAACTACATCGACCTCGTCCCCGGCGGCCACCGCAGCCTGTTCCTCTACTCGGGTCTCGGCGCGATCGCGGTCGGCTTCCTGATGACGCTGAATTACCACTGAGTAGGCGGCTCAGTGAGATGGCAGATGGCAGATGGCAGACCGCGCTCTGCGATCTGCCATCCCCCGACGACTACGCCTCCCGAATCAACCCGGAGGCGCTAGTTACAGAGCTGTAGTTCTCCACCGAGTTGTCCCCCGCTGTGGACAACCACTCCGGTCCCGGCTGTCTGCAGCCTGGTGCCTGCAGCCTGGTGCCTACAGGATCTCCATGTCCTCCCGGCAGTGGCGCGGCGGGGTCACGTCGGCACCCTGGGCGTGGGTGACGGTGAGCCGCATCCCGCACACCGTGCAGCGGAACGCCACCTCGACGTCGACGATGTCGTCGGGGTCGGGTTCCTCGGGACCGGGGTGGGAGAGCACTTTGATCGCCCACCGCCCGGTCATCCACACCGCCGCCCCGATCGCCAGGGCGATGGCGATCTGAACGATCCCGTTCACGAGAGCAGTTCGAGCAGGGTGGCGTTGGCCATGCCGCCACCCTCACAGATCACCTGCAGCCCCCAGCGCGACCCGGTGCGCTTCATCTCGTGCACCAGGGTGGTCATCACCCGGGCGCCGGAGCAGCCGAGCGGGTGGCCGAGGGCGATGGCGCCGCCGTTGGTGTTGACCTTGTTCCAGTCGGCACCGGTCTCGTCGAGCCAGGCGCCGATCACCGCGGCGAATGCCTCGTTGACCTCGAACAGCCCGATGTCGCCGATTCCCAGCCCGGCCTTATCGAGCACCTTAAAGGTGGCCGGGATCGGGGCGGTGAGCATGATCACCGGATCGGCTCCGGCGAGGGCGAAGCGGTGGAAGCGGGCGATCGGGGTCAGCCCCATCTTGTCGGCGACGTCTTCGCCCATGATGAGCATGGCGGCGGCGCCGTCGGAGATCTGCGACGAGTTGCCCGCGGTGATGCGGCCGTCCGGCTTGAACGCCGGCTTGAGAGCCGCCAGCGCCTCGGCGGTGGTCTCCCGGCGCAACCCCTCGTCGGTGGTGAACGTCCCGTCCGGGGTCTCCACCGGAACGATCTGGGTGGCGAAGCGTCCCTCGTCGATGGCCCGTGCCGCCCGCGTGTGGGAGTCGAGGGCGATCCCGTCGAGACGCTCCCGGGAGAGCCCCCACTTGTCGGCGATCATCTCCGCCGAGATCCCCTGCGGCACCAGGCCCTGGGCGTAGCGCGCCAGCATCTTCGGGCCGAAGGGAAACCCCGGTCCCTGCTGCACGGTGACCCCCATCGGCACCCGGGTCATCGACTCGACGCCGCCGGCGACGGCGATGTCGTAGGCGCCGGCCATGATCGCCTGGGCGGCGAAGTGGATCGCCTGCTGCCCCGATCCGCACTGCCGATCGACGGTGGTTCCGGTCACCTCTTCGGGAAACCCGGCGGCGAGCACGGCGTTGCGGGCGATGTTGAGGGCCTGTTCGCCGGTCTGCATCACGCAGCCGAGGACGACGTCGTCGATCAGGCCGGGATCGACCCCGTTGCGCTCGACGACGGCACGCAGCGGCACCGAGGCCAGGTCGACCGGGTGGACGTCCTTGAGCGCCCCGTTGCGCCTCCCCACCGGAGTGCGGACGGCATCGACGATCACGGCGTTGCGCATGTGGTCTCCCTGGTCGGACAGTGCCGGAACGATACCGGGGGTGAAAAGAAGAGCAGGTCCGCGAGCAGAACCCGTCGACGCCATCTGTCTCTCCCAGGTGATCCAGTGACCGGCGGAGGGTGGGAACTACCGCAGCACCTGAATGTCGTGCTCCTCGCAGATTCTGATGAGCTCGTCCGGCCAGACGCTGACGCTCACCTCGCCGAGGTGGGCCTTGCGCAGCAGGTACATGTAGGTGCGCGACTGACCGACTCCGCCGCCGATGCTGAGCGGGATCTCGTCGTTGAGGATCGCCTGGTGATAGGGGAGGGCGAGGTTTTCGCTCTGGCCCGCCATTCCCATCTGCGCGACCAGGCTGTCCTTGGTCACCCGGATGCCCATCGAGGTGAGCTCGTGGCGGCGACGGGTCACCGGGTTCCACACCAGGATGTCCCCGTTCAGGCCGTGACGAGGCCGCCCCGCGTCGGATGTCGTCTCGGTGATCCAGTCGTCGTAGTCGGCGGCGCGCATCTCGTGCGGGTAGCCGTCGGCCAGTTGGTGACCGATCCCGATGATGAAGACCGCCGGAGCGAACTCCTGGAGCAGCCGCGTCTCCCGCTCCTTGCGGGGGAGGTCGGGGTACATCTCGAGGATGTCCTCGGCGTGGATGAATTCCAGGGTCTCGGGGATCTCCGGAAAACCCTCCCCCAGCTGCGGGTAGGTCTCGGCCGCCAAGACGCCGGCACCGTGGAGCACCTTCCAGATCCGGCGGACGATGTCGCGGAGGAACCCCAGCGTCCGGTCTTGCGCAGTGATCACGCGCTCCCAATCCCACTGGTCGACGTAGGCGCTGTGATCGTGGTCCAAAAAGTAGTCCTTGCGGATCGCCTTCATGTCGGTGCAGATCCCCTCGCCGACGGAGCAACCGAATTGGCGGAGGGCGGTCCGCTTCCACTTGGTGGCCGCCTGCACGACCTGGGCGTTGAGCCGGTGCTCGAGGCCCAGTCCGCAGGGGAACTCCACCGGGGTGCGTGACCCGTCGCGGTCGAGCATGTCGTTGATGCCGCTCTCGCGGGTCACGATCAGCGGCACCTGCACCATCTGCAGATTCAACTCCCGGCACAGACCCTCTTCGATGAAGGCCTTGACGGCAAAGAGCGCCTTCATCGTCTCCATCGGTGTGAGTGCCGAGCGGTATTCCTTGGGAAGGACCTTCTCCACCTCGGGGTAGCTGCTGATGCCCGGTCCAGCCAGATCCGCCGTCTTGTCTTTCATGCCGGATCACCTCCGAATCAAGCGTGCTCCGGGATCGGCGGAACGGGAAGGGGGATTAAGACAGGTGTGGGCGAGTTACGACGACGGGATCGCATCTCGCCGCAGCTGGGTGATCAGGAACCCTGCCACTCCGTCGAGGGCCGCGAGCGCCTCGGGCACGTCCTGGAACATCTGCCAGGCGTGCCACAACCCGCCCCACACGTCGAGCGTCACCTCGACGCCGGCGGATCGAAGCCGATCGGCGAGGAGCCGGGCCTCTTCGACGAGCACGTCGCGGTCCCCCACCTGGATGAGCGTGGGCGGGAGCATGGCGAGATCGGCGAACAGCGGGGACGCCCCCGGATCGCCGGCGGCTGCGCCCGGGGCGTATGCCGCGGCCGCGGCATACAGACCCGTCCGGGGATCGTCGACCCACGGATCGAACTCGACGAGCGCGGGATCGAGCTTACGCGACCCGGTGAGATCGATGAACGGTGCGAGCAGTGCCAGCGATCCCGGGAGCGGGAGCCCGGCGTCGCGTGCTCGTACCGCAGTGGACAATGCCAATCCCCCTCCGGCGGATTCGCCGACCACGGCCGCCGGTGCACCCTCCGCGGCGCAGATCGATCGATACACGGCGACCGCGTCGTCGAGGGCGGCGGAAAAGCGATGCTCGGGAGCGAGGCGGTAGTCCACGGACACCACCCTGAGGCCGGTACGTTGCGCGATCGCCGCCGAGATCGGGAGTGACGCCTTGGCGGCGCCGAGCACATAGGCACCGCCGTGGAAATGCAGGATCGGTGGCCCCGGCCTCGGCCCCGCCGAGGGATCTACCCGGAGACACCCGACGCCGCCCAGTTCGATGCGCTCGACGGACACCGGGACTCGGGCAAAACGCATCGCCGCGCCCCAGGTCTCGGTGAACCGGATGCGCCATTCCCGGACCGCCGCCGGGTCGGAGTAGTCGACCGGAGGCGGGGGTGGAGGCGGCTCGGCGAGGAATGCCCGCGCCTCAGCGGAGAAGCTGGGTTGCAGCGAGGTCATCACCTGGGAGAGTACGAGAGTGTTGGGCGACCGGGTGGGTGTGATGAACGGTGGGCCTAACTGGACAGAACGCGAACCGACTCGGCGGGTAGTTCAGGTATCTCCGCAGAGCGCCCGTCAATAGGACGCGGCGATCACCAGGTTTCGGCCCACGCGTAGGCTGAAACCTGATCATGGGGCGTGCCTATTGACGCGCGCTCTAAGCGGTGATGGCTGAGAACGCCAGCTGTATGACAAGCGCTTTGACCAGCACTCCTTTACGAACCGCCCTACCATGTTCTCAAATACTCATTTGACTAGATGATTGGTCGCAATGCGCAGCGAGGCCCGGGTGTTCAAGGACGCGATATACGAGCAATTCGGTCGCATCGGCAAGGCGGTGGCTAGCCCGCGGCGCATTGAGTTGCTGGATCTGCTGTGTCAGGGCCCGCGCACCGTCGACGTATTGGCCCAGCAGGCAGGTCAGAGCCTGGCGAACACGTCGCATCACCTCCAGGTGTTGCGTTCGGCGCGTTTGGTGGAGACCGTGAGGAGCGGGTCGTTCGTGACGTACCGGCTGGCCGACGATGACGTCTGCGCGTTCTTCGCTGCGTTGCGGGGCTTGGCCGAGTCACATCTCGCCGAGGTGCCGCACGTTGCGCGGGAGTTCCTGGAATCACGCGGAGCGATGGAACCGATCGCGGTCGACGTGCTGGTGGAGAGGATCCGACGCGGTGAGGTCACGATCATCGATGTTCGACCTCATGATGAGTATCTGGCCGGGCACATCCCCGGCGCCGTGTCGGTCCCGCTCGATGAACTCAAAGGGCGACTCGCCGAGTTGCCCCTCGAAGGACAGATCGCTGCCTACTGCCGGGGTCGCTACTGCGTGCTGGCGATCGAGGCGGTGGAAACACTCACCGCCGAGGGGTTCGATGCAACGCGCATCGAACTGGGAGTCCTCGACTGGCAGGCGGCGGGTTACGGTGTCGAGATTGGTAGCGGTGTCTGATGTCGGTTGTACCCAGCGGCGATGATCTTTATGTGCCGTCAATCGTGCGCGGCACGGAATGCGGGAGGCAACCGACGAAAGGTGAAGGATCCATGGCTATGAGCCTGTTCATACTCAACGACGCCCCTTACGGAGCCGAGCGCAGCTACAACGGGCTGCGTTTGGCGGGATCGCTTGCCAAACGCGACGGTGAAGCTGCCCGGGTGTTCCTGATCGGCGATGCGGCAACGTGTGCCAAGTCGGGGCAGAAGGTGCCTCAGGGCTACTACAACATCGAGAGCATGCTGCGCGGTGTCGCCCGCCGCGGCGCTGAGATCGGTGTGTGCGGCACATGCATGGATGCCAGAGGCATTTCCGATGATGAATTGACTGAAGGGTGCCACCGCAGCACCCTTGACGAGTTGACCGACTGGACCCAGCAAGCCGACCGGATCCTCGTCTTCTGACGCGGCCGACCGGTTTCGGAAACTCCAAACAGACGAAAGGACGAGGCCGCTGTGAGCGACGCCAAGACCATCGTGATCCTTGGTGGCGGAGTGGGCGGCGTTGTTGCTGCCACCTCGCTTCGCAGGAACCTGCCGAAGCATCATCGGGTGGTACTCGTGGACCGCGAACCCAACCATCTATTTGCACCCTCGTTGCTGTGGCTCATGACCGGCCGACGAAGCGCCCACGAGATTTCCCGACCCCTGTCGCAGCTCGCCAAGAAAGGCGTCGAGGTCGTGATCGGCGAAATCGAATCGATCGACCCCGCGGGCTGTCGGGTGCGGATCTCCGGTGCCGCCGAGGGCGACCGAGAATTCGAGGCCGACTACCTCATCGTGTCGCTCGGGGCTGAGCTCGACTCCGGGGCGATCCCCGGTCTGGCGAAGGCTGGACACAGCTTCTACACCCTGGCCGGTGCCGCGAGTTTCCGCGACGCGCTCGCACGCTTTTCCGGAGGCAGGATCGTCGTTCTGACCGCCACCCCGGCCTACAAGTGCCCAGCCGCGCCCTACGAGGCAGCCATGCTGGTCGAGGCGGATATCCGCAGGAGAAGGATTCGTGAAAAGACTCGCATAGATCTGTATGCCGCCGAACCTGGGCCGCTCGGGGTTGCCGGGCCGGAGGTGTCGGCCGGGGTACGCCGGATGGTCGAGGCCAAAGGTATCGGCTATCACCCCGAGCATCAGGTGATCGGGGTCGACCCAGAGGCCCGTCAGATTGCCTTCAGGGACGGCAGCACCGCCGAGTTCGATCTCCTTGCACACGTGCCGCCGCACCGCGCACCACGCGTCGTACGGGAGTCCGCACTGGTCGACGACAGCGGTTGGATCCCGGTCGACCGAGATGCGCTGCACACTCGCTTCGGCAACGTCTACGCCGTGGGCGACGTGACGACGATCCCGCTCGTCATGGGGAAGCCGCTCCCGAAGGCAGGTGTGTTTGCCGAACGCCAAGCACGAGTGGTCGCCAGGAACATCGCCACGGCGCTCACCGACAAGGGCAAGGCGACAGGGTTCGACGGTCACGGCGAATGCTTCGTCGAGACCGGAGACAACAAAGCCGGATACGGGCGCGGTGACTTCTACGCAGAACCGACACCCCAGGTCAAGCTCTACGCCGCCGGCCGTCGTTGGCACCTTGGAAAAGTGGCCTTCGAAAAGAACTGGTTCCGCCGCTGGCTCTGAGCTGTTGAGTGGGGAGCCTGTACGTATGTTCATATGTTCATGTATTCTGTTGATACATGAAACAATCCGGCCTCAGCCGAGAGCCATCCGATCCGGGTCTGTCACGCGCCGGCGCGGAGAATCTTGCGGCCCGTTTCAAGTTGCTCTCGGACCCCGGGCGGCTCCAGATCGTCTATGCACTGCTCGAATCGGGGGAGCTCCGCGTCGGCGAGATTGCTGAAACCGTCGGGGCGTCTGAATCGGCGACCAGCCATCAGCTTCACCAGTTGCGGCTCGCCGGACTGGTGCGCGCCACGCGGGTCGGCCGCGAGGTCCGCTACCGGATCGCCGACAGCCACGTGCGTCTGCTCCTCGATGTCGCCGTTGAGCACTACCTCCACGACCACGGAGACCACCGGTGAGTCGGCGGCACGATCACACCATCCGGGCCAGCCGTCGACATCTGAAGCCGCTCGTCGTCGCCTTCGTGCTGGTCGTCGCGTTCATGATCGTCGAGGTGCTGGCTGGGTGGTGGACGGGCTCGTTGGCTCTCATCTCCGACGCAGGGCACATGGCCACCGACGCTCTTGGACTCGGTATGAGTCTGGCGGCGATCATCGTGGCAGACAAGGCTCGTGATAACGCCCGTCACACCTACGGCATATATCGCGCCGAAATCCTCGCCGCCCTCGCCAACGCGGTGCTCCTCTTCGCTGTAGCCGGATACGTCTTGTTTGAGGCAACCAGACGGATCGCAAGTCCCCCTGAGATCACCTCAGGCGCAATGCTCGCGGTCGCCATCGCCGGGCTCATCGTCAACCTCATCGGCTGGCGGCTGTTACGCCGAGGCGCAGAGGAGTCGCTCAACCTCGAGGGTGCCTTTCTGGAGGTCATGGCCGATCTCATCGGTTCCATTGGTGTCATCGTCGCCGCCACGATCATCTGGACTACGGGTTGGACAATCGTCGACCCCATCGCCGGGGCCGCCATAGGTCTCTTCATCCTCCCCAGAGCGTGGCGCCTCGCACGGAAGGCGCTTCGCGTCCTACTGCAAGCCGCCCCCGAAGACTTCGATCGCGACACGGTGACCGGCCAACTGAAAGCAATTCCTGGCGTCGTGGACGTTCACGATCTCCACGTGTGGACACTCACCTCGGACATGGATGTCGGCACCGTGCACCTCATGACCCGAGATTCCATCGACTCCCACCCGGTGCTCGACCAAGCTCGGACGATCCTCAGGGACCACGGCGTCGCTCACGCCACGCTCCAGGTCGAACCGGAGTCACACCAGGGATGCGCCGAGATCAGCTGGTGAGCCGAGCCGGATTCGCGCCCGGTTCAAACGTGGAGTGCCGGGTTACCCGACAGGACGCTCGGGTTCGAACGCTTGATTGCCCCGGTGCCAGGCGATTCGTGGTTCGAGCGAATCGCAGTGGACCTGACAGGACAGAACGCGAACCGATACAACGAGCATTCGCCAGGTGGCGCGCCGCTGCTCGGCGTCGGCTACATCAGCACCATGGCCATGCCGATCCTCGGGTTGAGGGGCTGCTCGTGGTTGACGACCGCAGTCCCGACGTGCCAGGTCTGGCGAGCAGAAGCGGAGACTTCGGTGTTCAGGTAGAGCTCGGCGGCTCGTCGCCCCCTCTCCCTCACCTCGGCGATATATCCATCGTCGCCGGCCTTCGCTCCGGTGAGCTTGTAAATCGTGACGTGGAGATGCGGGTGGGCTTCCACGGGCGTCTCGGACACGATCCCCTCGGCCACGAGCACCTTGAGGGGGTCGTACACGAACTCCTTCCAGGCAGCAGCCTCGTACTCCGTGTCGAACTCGGCGTAGAGGAGATGTCGGAAGCCTCCACCGTTCAGGCGCCTCGCCTCGTCGGACATCGGCATTGAAATTCCGCGGAAGTGACCGCTGCTTCCGACGGGCTCCCAACCCTGTAGTTCCTTCCGGTAGTCCATCGATGATCCTTCCCTCGTCGAGTGTGTCTTCGTGCGAGAACCGATCGGCCGAACGCCGTAGGCGGCGACCACCAAACCGATGAGCGATGCGAGAACCGCCGGCGCAGGAGCCAGGGCCCACCTCGTGAGTTGGAGGAGGGCGACTCCCGCGGCAAGCGCCAGGCCGGCCACGATCATCCAGCTTCGCCGGCGATTCATCCCCCCACTCCTGTGAGAACGGCTTCGGTGCGTTGAGCAGGGCCGCTCGACATCGGTTCAAGCGGTATCCGCTCCTTGTGAAACCTACTCGTTCGTCCCCTCACCCGCCCGATCTGCAGATGTCGGCCCGGTAGATTCGGTCTCGTGGCCGACGCACCTGGTCGTGGTGATCCCTCACGCGGATCTGACGGCGACGCTCCGGCGACGGCCGGGCCGCGTGCCGGGCGGCTTCCGGCCGGCACCGTTACGTTTCTCTTCACGGACCTCGAGGGGTCGACACGGATGTGGGAGCGCGACCCCGGCGAGACGGGAGCCGCCATGGCGCGCCACGAGCGGCTCTTGCGCCGTCTGGTGGTTGCACACCGGGGTGACGTCGTGAAGGGAATGGGCGATGGCGTCCTTGCCGTGTTCGCCTCGGCGAACGACGCCTTGTCGGCGGCGATCGAGATTCAACTGGAGCTACATCGGGAGGGCGCGGTGCGAGCCCGAGTTGGGCTCCACACCGGCGAGGCCGAGTTCCGCAACAACGACTACTACGGCCTCGCGGTAAATCGCTGTCAGCGTGTCATGGCGGCGGCTCATGGCGGGCAGATCGTGCTCACACTTGCCACCAAGGAGGTTCTGGCCCGCCCCTTGCCGAACGGCGTCACCGTGCTCGACCTGGGAAGGCATCGCCTGCGGGATGTCGCCGAAGCGCTCCGCCTCTTCCAAGTGGCCCATCCGGATCTTCGGGCGGACTTCCCCCCTCTGCGGGGAGCGGACACGTTCGCGCACAACCTCCCCGCGGAACTCACCGGCTTCGTCGGACGCGAGGTGGAACTCGCCGAGACCACTAGCGCGCTGGACGCATCGCGCTTGGTCACGCTCACCGGCATCGGTGGGGGAGGCAAGAGTCGACTGGCGTTGCGTGCGGCGGCGGACCTACTGGAGGATGCCCCCGGCGGAGTGTGGCTCGTCGAGCTGGCGTTCTTGGCTGAGCCGGGGCTGGTCCCCCGCCTCATCGCCCAGGCCGTCGGCGTCCCCGAGGAGCCGGGTCGGAGACTGCTCGACTCGGTGGTGATTCGGCTGCGCGATGCCCCGGCGCTGCTCGTGCTCGACAACTGCGAGCACCTGCTCGAGGCGTCGGCACAGGCGGCCGACCAGTTGTTGCGGGCGGTACCCGGGTTGAAGATCCTCGCCACCAGTCGGCAGCGGCTCGGCGTGCCCGGGGAGACCGTCTATGTGGTGTCTCCGATGTCGGTCCCCGACGAGGCGGAGTCCCGCTCACCGGAAGGGGCAATTCGGCACGATGCCGTGCGGCTCTTCGCCCAGCGTGCCGGCCAAGCGGTGTCGGGGTTTCGGGTGACCGATGCGAACTGCGTCGACGTGGGGCGGATCTGCCGGGCCGTGGACGGCATACCACTGGCACTGGAGCTCGCCGCCGGAAGGGTCGCCGGCTTGAGCGTCGGACAGATCGCCGACCGGCTGGCCGGCAGGCTCGAGATCGTGGGAGGGAGCGGCGGAACGGCGGAGCACCGCCACCGGACGATGCTGGCGACGCTCGACTGGAGCCATGACCTCCTCTCCCCACAGGAACGCGAATTGCTGGCGCAACTCGCCGCCTTCCGGGGAAGCTTCGACCTGGAGCAGGTGGAGGCCATCTGCGACGTCGAAGGCCTCGACGAGCTCCTCGGGCCGGTGATGGCCCTCGTCGACAAGTCTCTCCTCACCCGGGACCCTGCGACGGGGAGATACCGGCTGCTCGAGCCGGTGCGCCGCTACGCCTGGGACAAGCTCGTGGAGACGGGGCAGAACGACGCGCTTGCGCGTCGGCATGCCGCCTACTTCGCCGCGATGGTGGAGGGAGCCGCCAGCGGGGCCGATGCCGATCAATCGACCCGGCTCGACCGTCTCGAGCAGGAGCACGACAACCTCCGCGCCGCGCTCCGATGGTCGCTCGAGGCAGGCGAGGGCGATCTCGCTCTTCGCATCGGCAGCGAGGCGTGGGACTTCTGGAAGCTGCGCGGCCATGTCACCGAGGGGCGCACCTGGCTCGAGCAGGCGCTCGAGGCATCGCAAGACGCTCCCCCGGCCGTGCTGGCCCGGGCACTCCGCGGCGCCGGTGACCTCGCCGCCGGGCAGGGCGATGACCAACGCGCCCGCGAGTACCTAGTGCGGTCGCTGGAGCTTGCCGAGCGACTCGGCGACGACGCGGGGGCCGCCGCCACCCTCACCAGGCTGGCGGGCCTGCCCCATCGCCGGGGCGACCTGGGGGAGGCGACGCGGCTTCTGGAGGATGCGCTGGCACGGGCCCGACGGAGCGGCGACCCGTTGCGGTTGGGTCACATCCTGGCGAGCCTCGCCCTGCTGTCGGAGGACCAGGGTCGGACGGCCGAGGCCGAGGCGTACGTGACCGAGGCGCTGGAGAACAGGGGGAAGACCCGGGATCTCTATGTCGCCACCGATGCGCTGCTCGCCGAGGGTGAGATCGGAATCAACCGCGGTGACTGGGATCGGGCGCGCCGGGCACTCGAGGAGGCGCTGCAGGCCGCCCGGAACGCAGGGTTCACCGATGTCATCTCGTGGGCCACGGCGTATCTCGGGAAGCTCGCCGTCGTTGAAGGGCAGATCGACGAGGGTGAGCGGTTGCTCTCCGAGGGCTTGGCGATGTTCCAGAAGCTCGGTCACCCGTTGGGTGCGTCCTGGGCGATGCGCCACCTCGGCCGGGCGGCACTCGAGCAGGGCGATGCCACTCGAGCGGAGGCGCTGTTGCGGGAGGCATTGCGCATCTCACTGGAGCAGGTCCGACCGGATGTGCCCCTGGTCCTGCAGGCCATCGCCGAGCTCGAGGAGCGCCGGGGGTCCTGGGAGAGAGCCGCCACGCTCTCGGGAGCAGCGGAGGCGACCCGACAGCGGATGGGCTTGAACCTGCCGACGAGGGAGCAGTCGGTCGCCTCGGCGGCGAAGGACGCGCTCAGGGCCCGGCTGGGCGCGGAGCGGTTCGAGGAGCTGGCCGGGCGGGGAGCGGTGATGAGTCTCGAGGAGGCCGGCGCCTACGCAGGGGCGTGACGGACCGGCCGTCAGGTCGGCCATCGGTCAAAGAGATGCCCTTGCTCCGGTGGAAGACAAGAACCGTCACCTCGCTTACCTCGGTCATGGTTCAAACGTGTCATGGCCGTGGGGCCTGATAGGACAGAACGTGAACCATTGCAGCCCATTGTTTCCAGAGGTGTTGAAGTTGCGGGACCGCACGTAGCGCAACTGCGCGCTGATCAGGTGGGTCTTACCGTTTGGCCATCTCTCGAATCAGGCCGAGCCCCGGAGCCTTTCGAGGGCGTCGACTATCAGATCGACCCCGAACTCGAACCCGCTCTCGCCTGCAAAGCTGCCGTCGAGGTGCCCCGTCACGTGCTCCACGAGGTAGGGGAACTGGTCGGCGGGGAGCTCCCTGAGGAAGTTTGCCCCCAGCTCCTTGATGTCCTCTGCTGCGTCCATGTAGTTCACCTGCTGGAGCGTGTAACCGACGATGTGGCTATCGAGGACGTGGTATGCGTGGTGGGTCTTCTCGGCCGAGAAACCCGCCTCCCGAAGGTATGCGAGCAACGAGTTCATGTAGCGCATCCGGGCTTGTCCGAGGTCTCCGCGTGACATGAGGAGGCGGCAGGCCCAGCGGTGTCGCAACAGCACCTGGTTCGCCGACACCGCGCTCGCCCGCACGTCCGCTTTCCAATCGGCCGTTCGAGGAGGAAGATCGAACTCGCCCAGGACGGCGTCGACGATCCCGTCCAGGACGTCGTCCTTGTTGGCCACGTGGTTGTACAGCGACATGGCCTCGACCCCGAGCTCCTCGCCGAGCCTGCGCATGGTGATCGACTCGATCCCGCCTCCATCAGCAAGGGCGATGGCGGCGCGCAGGACCCGCTCCCTGGTCAAGGGGTGTCTCCGTCTCTCGGCCGGGGGGATTTGCTTGGTCATCCGCTCTCCCGCTTGACATACTTACGGCGTATGTGTAGGTTGCCGGGACAAGCTTACAAGGTAAGGAGCATGAGCAACCAATCACCCTTCCCTGAAAAGATGAGGGCGATCATCCGGAACCACTACGGCGGGCCCGATGTCGTCGAGATCGCTGAGATCGAGCGTCCGGAACCCGATGACGACCAGCTACTGGTCAGGGTCAGGGCCGCCTCCCTCAACCGCGCAGACCGCTACGCCGTAACCGGTCTTCCCCTGGTGAGCCGTCCGATCCAGGGTTTGCGCAAGCCCAAGTACCGCAGGCTCGGCACGGACTACGCCGGAGTCGTGGAAGCGGTCGGCAAGAACGTCAGCGGATTTCGCCCCGGCGACGAGGTGTTCGGCGGGAGAGACGGCGCGCTCGCCGAGTACGTGTGCCCTCGTCACGATCGGGCGATGGTGCTGAAGCCGGTCGGCGTGACGTTCGAGCAGGCGGCGGCCGTCCCCGTGGCCGCGCTCACCGCGCTCCAGGGGCTGCGGGACAAGGGCGGGATCCAGCCGGGGCAGCAGGTCCTCATCAACGGGGCGTCGGGAGGCGTCGGCACGTTTGCGGTGCAGATCGCCAAGGCATTCGGCGCCGAAGTGACCGCGGTCTGCAGCACGAGGGGGGTCGAGGTCGCACGCTCGATCGGTGCCGATCACGTCATCGACTACAACTATGAGGACTTCACCCGGATCGACCGCCGCTTCGACCTCATGCTCGACGTCGCCGGTACCAGGTCATTCTGGGCGTGTCGCCGGGTCCTCTCCCCGCAGGCGACCGTCGTGGTTGTCGGGGGCCCCAAGACCAATCGCCTGATCGGTCCGCTCGGTCACGTGATCAGGATGCGCCTCGGGGGATTGGTCGGCCGTCGCAAGACAGTCTTCTTCATCGCCAAGTTCAACAAGGCGGACATGGAGACCCTGCGGGAGATGCTTGAGGCCGGGAAGCTCAGACCGGTCATCGATCGGCGCTACGAGTTCGAGGACTGTGTCGAAGCCTTCCGGTACATGGAGGATGGACATCCTCAGGGCAAGGTCGTCATCACACTGTGAGCCCCGACGGAGTGCCCACCGCCTCCCTGTAGGTCCTCGGCAGTACCTTGATGCAGGAAACTTGTCACCAGGGAACGCCGAACGATCGACACCCTGCGCACCCCTCAACAGGTGCAGCGCTTCCTGCGCGACTTCCCTTACAACTGGGAGAAGACCATCAGAACCTTCCGCGGCGTCGTGGAGAGTGGTCGAGCGCACTGCCTGGAGGCCGGTGTTGTTCGCTGCCAGGCGCCCCGGTCTCGTCGGCGCCAATCAACATGACGAGGTCGGCCAGGACGAACTCTGAGAAGATCGACGTTCTGCCAGTGTGCATCACCGGGTTGCGCACCCAGAGCCAGAATGCTTCGCACGCTTCTCGCGGCCATTTTGTGGTACTTACCAAGAAGCTGATCATGTGTCTTCATATCGGTCCGGCCCCCGCGGTCGGGTCGAGCCGCGGGCGACCTCGAAGCCCTCGACGATCGACAGCGCGTCGTCGGCGAGGGCTTGCCCCGCCTCCTCGTAGAGGTTGCGGGCCACGGCGACCCCAGCACGGCGCAACTGGGCGACTTCATCGGGGTAGGCGGCGATCGCGGCGACGTGC
>Ga0209342_10003356_pt1 | contig 16866 bp, 15 predicted proteins | sample RifCSP16_2_FD_184023 | JGI IMG/M metagenome (GOLD analysis project Ga0209342, IMG submission 184023) | Soil microbial communities from Rifle, Colorado - Rifle CSP2_sed 16_2 (SPAdes) (version 2) | ecosystem: Environmental > Terrestrial > Deep subsurface > Rock core/Sediment | place: Rifle... | reverse complement strand
ACCGTGTCACGTTGGGATTCTTGTGGGTGCCGTAGTTGTCCAGAATCAGGTGCAGCGGGAGTTCCTTGGGGAATTCCCGATCCAAGAGGAGAAGGAATTTTAGGAACTCCTGATGCCGATGGCGAGGCAGACATTGGCCGATGACGCGCCCCTCCAAAACGGAAAGCGCGGCAAACAGCGTGGTCGTCCCGTTCCGCTTGTAGTCGTGCGTCATTGTGGCGCAACGACCTTTCTTCATCGGAAGGCCGGGCTGGGTCCGATCCAGAGCCTGAATCTGGCTTTTCTCGTCCACGCACAAAACGATCGCCTTGTCGGGAGGGTTGAGATAGAGGCCCACCACGTCGGTGAGCTTCTCGACGAACTTCGGGTCGCGGGAGAGCTTGCATGTTTCCATCCGATGGGGCTGCAGGCCGTGTGCATCCCAGATCCGCTGGACCGTGGCCGACGAAACCCCGGCCACCTTGGCCATCGAGCGGCAGCTCCATTGCGTGGCGTCGTCGGGCTTCGTGCTCCGCGTGGCGTCCACAATCCGCTTTACGAGCCCGGCCGGAAGGGCCGGCTTGCGGCCGCGGCCGGATTCAATCTCGGTGAGCACCTGGGGTCCGCCCGCGGCAAACCGCTCTCGCCACATGATCACCGTCGGACGGGTGATCGCGAGCTCCTTGGCGATGCGGTTATTTGACACCCCATCACCCGAGAGCAGAATGATCCGGGCGCGGGTCGCCACGCTTTGCGGTGTGCTGTGGGCACGAACCCAGGTTTCCAGCACCTTGCGCTGTTCCTCGGATACCGCCAATGCGGAGGCTTTGGTCCACATGAGCGTAGTGTATCGGATATATGGTTATTGTCAAGTTATTTATGAGACACTACACTAGCGAATCTCTCGGGAGAGGAAGGATGAAAGTGTCGTTTTTCACGGGGGGTGAAGTGAATGGGCATTATGAACTGGGCTTGCTGTCCGGATTGGTTTCCAAACCACTACATATTGACGTAATCGGAAGCAATACGATAATGCATTCGCATATCTTACAGAACGCGAACATAACCTTTCTGAACTATTTTGGTGTTAGAAGTCCGAATATGTCAATTAAAAAGAAAGCATTTCGTATAATAAAATATTATTTCCGGATTATCCGGTATACATTAGAGACAGATTCCAGGTTATTTCATGTACAATCAATAAATAAATTTGTATTTTTCGATAGAACCCTATTGATGATTTTTTATAAGATGTTTCGCAAAAAGATTATATTTACTGCTCATAATATAGATAGAGAAGAAAGAGATGGAAAGAATACCTGGGGGAATAGATTATCTCTATATTTCCTCTATAAAATCGTGGATCATTTGATTGTTCATACGGACAAGATGAAGTTGCAGTTGATCGAAAATTTTGATGTTCCAAAAAGCAAGATAACGGTAATCGCGCATGGAATCATGGATGTTGTTCCAAAGACAAATATGACTACGGTGGAGGCCAGGGAAAAAATAAACCTAACAGCGAAAGACAAAGTGATACTCTTCTTTGGAAAGATTGCTCCGTATAAAGGACTGGAGTATTTGATCTTGGCGTTATCGAAATTGGTGGGTAAATATAGTGATCTTCGAGTTGTACTCGCTGGAAATGTCAAGGATTGTAAGGAATATTGGGAAGATGTTCAAAGGACGATACAGGAACATGGTCTGAGCCGGAACATAATCTATCGCATAGAATATATTCCTGATGAAGAAGTCGAGATCTATTTTAAATCCGCCGATGTATTGATAATACCTTATAAACATATTTTCCAGTCCGGGGTAATATTCTTGTCCTACAATTTTGGCCTTCCTGTAATCGCTACCGACGTAGGTTCATTAAGGGAATGCATTATTGAAGGGGAGACCGGTTTCATTTGCAAACCGGAAAGTCCTGACGACCTGGCCGAAAAGATAGAGACATACTTTTATAGTGATCTATATCGGAACTTGAAAGAAAATCGCTCGAAAATCATTCAGAACGCCAATGAAAAATATTCGTGGGGAAAAATAGGCGAGAAAACGTACTCTCTCTATACCAGTTTGACTTGAGCGTCATGCTCCCTCGTCCTCTCCCGACAGCCCCTCAAACGAAACGGAAGGAACGGTTCGCACCAGGTCTCTCCAGGGCTTGCTGTTCCGTCGCTCAGCGGGTATTCGCGTCCCCCAGCAAGGAATAAACCGTGACACAAAGCGCTCGACATGCCCGCGAGTTATTCCCGGTCTAAGCAGACAAGACGACTCCTCAAGGTGGCCGGGATCAGGAGCACGTGGCCGAACTGGTTCTCGAACAACGGGCTACGATTCCCGAGCATCCGGTGGATGGACTCAATCTACTTTGGCACTCGGACCTCGGCGTGGGTGGAGGCGGCACGATGAACTGCGAAGCAACGGCATTGGGCGTTCACGTCTACAGCATCTCTTTGCCCCATCGGCGCTGTCGACAGACATCTCGAAGGAGACGGGACGCTTGGTGCTGGTGCGAAACGTCGAAGACGTGCAAACCAAGGCCCGCGTAGAAAAAAAACCGAAGGGGATCCATGCGCCCACGGCCACCTGTCCGGGCCGGCAACAGATTGTCGGCCATCATTGGGGACATCCTGAACGGCCGAACAGGTTGAGACATTGCCCGGCGAGACAGGCGGTGAAAATCCTTAAAGTTTTTTTCTCCAAAGGCGATAAAAAAAAAGAGACACTGCGGAATCCCGGAGGAAATCTCAAGGATTTGGAGTCATGAACGCTTTCGATTGGACCATCCTTACCTTCCTGAACCGTTTTGCTCGACGATCCTGGTTTCTTGACCAGGTTATTGGATCGTGGGTCGGGAATAACCTTTTCAAGGGAGGGTTGATAATTGCCATACTCTGGGGCTTGTGGTTCACCCGCAGCGATAGGGAACAAGAACAGATCCGGAAATCCATCCTACTAACCTTCATTGGTACGGTCGCGGGTCTGTTTTTCACGAGGGTTCTGGTGAACATCCTGCCGTTTCGGCCAAGACCGATACACAAGATGGCGTTTCCCTTTGTGTTTCCCTATGGTATCTCCGAAAAATCGTTGTTGGACCATGCAATGTCTTTCCCAAGCGACCACGCGACGTTGTTTTTTGGACTCGCTACCGGAATTTTCCTGATCTCCCGCCGATTGGGTTTACTCGTATTCGCGTACGTTTTTTTCAATACGTTGCTGCGCGTGTACCAAGGACTCCACTACCCGACAGATGTAATTGCAGGGGCGCTTATCGGCGTAGTTTCCATAATGCTGGTGAATACGCCGTTTGTGAGGAGGCACGTCACCGACAAGATTTTCGATGTTTCGCTGGAGTATCCACGCATCTTTTACGGGATGTTTTTCATCGTTTCGTACCAGTCGGCTACCCTTTTTGACGACAGTCGCAACCTCGCGGCCCAAGTGTTGAAGTTCCTGAAAATGATTTCAGGGCGGCTCGGTTGATCACGTATGTGCCGAGTTGAAGTTGCCCTCTTTTCGACTGGGCCAGCCAATATGCTGCCAAGGACTCCCGGGACCGTTCCGATGTGCTGGGCATCCGGGCACCCCCCGGGGCTCGATGGGCGCAAAGGGAACTCCTAACGCAGCACCTACGGCGAGAGTATTTTTGATGCCCTTAAGCATGAAGAGGTGTACGCTTACGAGCTCAGGCGATGGAGGACGTCATTGGCGGTTGCTACACTTCATCGAACAGATTTGCAGCCGGAGTCGGGTGCATTTCGACGTCGGGTACTTTCCGTCCGAGGAGTACGAACTTCAATAGGACCGGCAGGGAACCCAAACCCTGAGATCCATCTGTCTACCTGATGGGGTCACCCCAGGGAAAAGAGGAAGTCCTTAACAGCATCAGGAGAGTGTCCGATTTAAAAGAGGTAATTTCAATAATGGGAACCTACTGCAAAATTACACTCGTTGCCGGAGCGCGGCCCAACTTTATGAAAGTGGCTCCAATCTTCCATGCACTTTCTGCAATAAAAGAAACTGCACATGCATCCGGAATCGATCTGCGAATTTCTGTTGTCCATACAGGCCAGCATTATGACGAGAGCATGTCCGATGTTTTCTTTCGGGATCTGTGTATGCCAAAACCGGACAAACATCTTGAGGTGGGCTCAGGATCTCATGCCGAGCAGACGGCGAAGATCATGGTTTCCTTCGAGAGATTTCTTCTCGAAGACCGCCCCGACCTCGTCGTCGTGGTGGGGGACGTGAATTCCACCCTTGCATGCTCGCTTACGGCTAAGAAACTGGGCATCAAAGTGGCTCACGTGGAAGCAGGTCTGCGCTCCTTCGATATGAGCATGCCCGAGGAGATCAATCGAAAACTGACCGATGCGATCAGCGACCTTCTGTTTGTGACCGAGGATTCGGGGGTGCAAAACCTACGCACCGAGGGAATCCCACCCGAGAAAATCTTTCTCGTTGGCAATGTGATGATCGATACGTTGAAACATAATCTCTCTATTATTGAGGGAAGAGGGTTCACGCCTTCAGCAGCGGTACGGGATTTTCGATTAAATGGGCTTCGATATGCAATTCTCACCCTCCATAGGCCCTCGAATGTCGACTTCCGGGAAAACCTGACACCTATTTGGTGTGCGATAACGGAAGTGGCAAGACTGATTCCAATCCTTTTCCCTGTGCATCCGCGGACAAGATCTAAGCTCAAGGAGTTCGGGCTGAAAGCTGAAGGGGTGTCGATCATCGAGCCGATCGGGTATCTCGACATGCTATATATGATAAAGGATGCGACGATGGTTTTAACCGACTCCGGAGGCCTGCAGGAAGAAACCACGGTCCTTGGGATTCCATGCGTTACCATTCGGGAAAATACCGAACGACCGATTACGGTAGAGCTCGGCACGAACTATCTTGTTGGAACAAGTCCGGAAGCAATCCTTTCAGCAGCCGGGGAGATTCTTTTAGGAAATGCAAAAAAGGGGACCATTCCCCCACTTTGGGATGGTCATGCGGCGAAACGTATCGCCGAGGTTCTCCTGCGCCAATAGGAACGGGAATTATTGAAATCATTTGGTTTTTAAGGGCTATGTACTTGAGTCCAGTAACCACTACCCGTTGGGGTCCGAATGAATGATAAGCTTCGAACAGGGGGTCGGCTGGAGGAAAACGGCTTGTTTCACGAGCCTGTAGAAGAGCTTCCCCCGGTGCCGGGACGTTCGGCGGTTGAAGCGGAATGTGAACTCGACATGAAATACTACATGTTGGGGGCACTGGACTCAAGTGCATAGCCCTCTGGTTTTTAACCAGCATGATGCAGAATATCGCGATCTCATGGAAGATATAGCTTCTTATTTCGTTCTCTTCCCAATGGATAGAAAGAGGAGAATCCACCGGAACAGATATACTCCGGGAATGTCACTAAAATGTGGCAGACAGATGTAATTGCAGGGGCGCTTATCGGCGTAGCTTTCGTAATGCTGGTGAATACGCCGTTTGTGAGGAGGCACGTCGTCGACAAGATTTTCGATGTTTCGCTGAAGTATTCACGCATCTTTTCCGGGGTGTTTTTCATCGTTTCGTACCAGTCGATTACCCTTTTTGACGACAGTCGCAAACTCGCGTGCTAGGCGTTGAAGTTCCTGAGAATTATGGCGGGGCGGCTCGGTTGATCACATATGTGCCGAGTATCGTCCCCGCAATATTGCAGAGGACGTCCGTACAGGAGGAGGCGCGGGTGGGGAGGTAGACCTGCAGGAGCTCGATGGTCAGGCTTAAGATCCCACCCAACGCTACAACGACAAGTACCCGGGATTTCCTCGCCGAACCGTCTTCCTTTCGTAGCCATAAAGCAAAAAAAAATCCGAACGGGACAAAACCCAGGACGTTCACGGCAACATCACTGACGAAAGACCGACTGAAATAGTCTTCCGGCCAGGGGGGGCGAAGAACGTTCTTCCGAAGGACGTGAAACGTCGCCGGGATCGAAATATCATGATGGTGCCCGGTGTGATTTTGGGCAATTGTTCCCGCCCTTTCGTCGAATACATAGAGAAGAGTGGGCGACTTCCCTGCGGTCCACGTCGGCGTTCCCTGAGCGAACCAGTCCCGAAAATGCTGCAATACCTCGTCCACTGGCAATTCCCGGTCGTAAGAGGCGAGAAACAGTAGATCCCCCGTCCAGGAATTGGTGCCCGAGGGAGAATTACCGAGCACAAATCTTCCAGTAGCGGAGGGATCCGCAGGCAGGACGGGGAAGTCTTTCCTTGCCTTCCTCAACTGACCGTCGGCGTAGATCTTCGTCGTTCCGTTTTGCGAAGTGATGGTAACAAACCTGGGAATGTTTTTCGAGAGGACGTCTGTCGCCCCCATTTCGCGGAAATCGCTGCGAAGGTCGTTCCCTTGGGATGCGGCACGTAGAATCAGGTTCGATTTCCATTGTGCGAGGGTGAAGAACTGACGACCTTTGCCACCATCAAGCGTGAGGATGTGTGCGAGAGAATGTTGGACCTCACGCGCGGGTCGGACAGCCAGTTCCACGCTAACGGGTCGGCCCGGACGAATGGCTTCGCGAGATCCATACAACGAGTCTGTGCTGTATGCTATCCCCAGTCGTCCGAAATGGATCCCGTTTTGCCCATCCAACCACGTTACCTGATTCCTTGGGCGGAAACGGAAGGGCCATAGTCCGGCGATGAGAATGGCAACGAACACGGCAACGCATAGAAGGGGGGGAATTCCCTTTCTTCTCATGGTTTGCGCGATGGCTTCGGTGGCGGACATCGTCGTGTTCCTTGCATTCTTCCTATCCTTATATCGTTTTCCCGTTTCGGACGAAACGCTTTTTCCGCAATCCGAAGGCCCGACGACAGGGGGCCAGTGACACTACCCTCACGAGAAGATCATCGCCAAACTGCGAGAGGCCGACATCCTCATTGGCCAGGGGAAGAAGGCGGTCGAGGTCTGGACTTCCCCTGGTTTTGTAGACAACCATCAGGTCTGATTTGACGCTGCCCTTTCGAAGTCGTGGGGACTCACATTTCCGATGTGGCTGTGACGGCGAGTCCGGTTATAGAAAACCTCGATGTAGTCGAACACGTCCGCCCGTGCCTCCTCGCGCGATCGATAGATTCTCCTTCGTATCCGCTCTTTCTTCAAACTGCTGAAAAACGATTCCGCCACAACGTTGTCAAAACAGTTGCCCCGGCGACTCATACTCGGGATCAGACCGTGGTCCTTGCAAAACCGCACCCAGTGAACAATGCAGTCGAAGGAGGCGCTCTCAACCTGTTCTGTGAGGAAGATTAGAATATGTCGACACAGGGGAAAACGATCTGGATTGACTTGGACAATACTCCACATGTGCCGTTTTTCAAGCCGATCATCAGGGAACTGACTTTACGCGGGTGCAACATTCGAGTCACGGCACGTGATGCGTATCAGGTTTGCGACCTTGCTAGGCATATGGGGATACCGCACGAAACAATTGGACGACATCTGGGGAAACGACGCCTGCTTAAGGTGTTCGGTGTCATTGATAGAGCAATCAAGTTGGTGCCTTTCGCCCTCCGAGAAAAGCCGGATCTCGCTCTCAGCCATGGATCCCGTTCTTTAGTATTGGCCGCAAAGCTTCTTCGGATTCCTTCTGTTACCATCACCGACTACGAATACACCAAACCACTACCATTGTTCATGAGCTCTTCCTGGAAAATGGTACCCGAATTGATCCCTCCCGAATCCAGAAATTTCCCGCTCAATCGCTGTTTAACATACTCCGGTATCAAGGAAGACGTGTATGTATCTACATTCGAGCCCGATCCTGTGATTTTGGGACAACTTGGCGTGTCGGATGACGCAATCCTCGCTACAGTGCGTCCGCCTGCCACGGAGGCGCATTATCATAACCCTAAAGGCGAGAGATTGTTTGAGGCCGTAATGGAGTTGCTGACAGGCGAAAGCAATGTGCGCGTTGTCCTTTTGCCACGCAACGAGAGACAGGCTGCCTGGATAAGGACCACATGGCCGCACTGGTTCAAAGGCAATCGGACCACGATTCCAGAACACGCGGTGGATGGACTCAATTTGCTTTGGCATTCGGACCTCGTAGTCGGGGGAGGGGGTACAATGAACCGAGAAGCGGCGGCGCTGGGGGTGCCTGTCTATAGCATCTTCTGCGGTCCCATTGGTGCCGTTGACATGCATTTGAATGAGACTGGACGTTTGGTGTTGCTGCGGGACCATGAAGATGTTCGGGGGAAGATCCGTATTGAGAAAAGGCCAAAGGAAACTCATTTGCTCAGGGAAACCAGCTTCGCTCTGCGACAGATTGTCTGCCATGTTGAAGACATTCTAACTGGCCGGAAGCTTTAAGAAGACTGTCATACACATATAGTCCAATAAAGTTAGGGAATGGATTACCAAATCGGATCAGATATCATACGTTGGCTTGGTCGTGACTGGAGCTATTATTAAAAACAGATTAATATCTGGTTTTGAAAAAAGCTCCTATAAATTTGGAATTCTTAGTAGGAAAGACCCACTACAGTCCCCGAAGAGATGCTATAACGCCGGGCAGGTAGCGGCTGGAAATGTGTTTTCTGGGGTAAGGCAAAAAATGGGAAAGAGACAGAGCCGATTAAAGGGGGTTCTTCAGGGTTTGTAGTGGGTTGACCCTGTTTTCGGGGTGACTGTCGGCTCCGTCAGCCACTTGAAACCCGGAAGCGCCACTCCAGTTGCCCGGTTCTTCCATCACAAGGCGGTCAACGTCTAGAAAGCGATTGCATACAGCACCGAGGACAAAAAGGGATCCCGATGGGCATTCGAAGAAGTCGCAGTGCGTACGGCAAGGCGAACTACCAAAATATCTACATCAATAGGCTGGATGCAGAGGCTGAATGGCTTCGGGCCGCCGCCGTCCAAAGGGCCGACAACATACACTTCCTTCTCACCAAACACTCGATAACTGCGGAGTCGATTCTCGATTTGGGGTGCGGCACTGGCGCAGTTATTACGGAGTTGCAGCGGCGCAACATTGGGAAAAGGTATCACGGGGTGGACTACTCGCCTGAAGTCATCGCTTACCTTACCGCACATTCGAGCGGAATACAGACTCAGGTGGCTGATTTGACCGACGACTCGGTGAGCATTCCAGGAGCTTTCGATCTTGCTGTTGTGATCCATGTACTGCAACATCTTGACAACCCGGACCAGTTCCTGAAGAACGTGCGAAACGTTGATTTTCGGTTCTTAATTGTGGAGGTCCCACTGGAAGATTTGCCGTTGAATAGGGTTATGTCGTGCATAGGAATGCATGACAAAAACCCCACTGGGACGCTTCAGTTCTTCAATAGGAAATCCGCCAAAGAATTGCTCACCCGAAATGGTTTCAGGGTGATAGAAGAAAGGGTATCTGCACCGATGTTCGACCTAGAGACGTTAAAAGTGCTCAAAATGAGGTACAGGTGGACTACGGGGCAGTATCTCAAGAAAATGTTAACTTCAGTTATGTTGCCGCGCTTGTTGGGACCGATCAAACACTCGCTACACTATGCTTACTTCTCGCTGCTCTGTGAGCGCGAGGTTGGGTCAGTGACTGGAGGATTGAGCAAAAAAATGAAACCATTACGTGAAATCGCTGTATGAGTAGCAAAACACCTGTGCTAGTGTTGGGCTGCCACGTCAGTGGTCTAGCGGTGATACGCGCACTTGGCCTCAAAGGTATAGAGTCCATTGGTTTAAAATACGAGAGGACCGACTTCGCGGACGTGTCAAGGTATGTGCGCGAAGTGGTGGCCGTGCCACACCCGCGCACAGAGGAGGCGAGATTTGTCGACCTCCTCCATAGTAAGCGGTGTGATTGGGCGGGCGCATTGATAATAGACACAGACGATAATGGGGCGGTTGCTCTCTCGAAGCACAAGGATGAACTGTCGAGACATTACCGTATCGTGACGGCGGAATGGGACGTGATGCGACGTTTCCTGGAGAAGAAGGAAGCGTACAAGCTTGCCGAGGAGGCGGGCGTGCCGCATCCAAAGAACTTCGCGCCCAAATCGATGGAAGAGCTCAGGGAAGTGGTTGGGCAGATGGAGTACCCATGTATACTCAAGCCCGTGCGAGGCCACGAGTTCGTTGCACGCTTTGGGATGAAGAATTTCATCGTGGAATCTGAAAGGGAAGCTCTGGAAAGGTTCGAGTTGTGTTTGCAAGAGCGGCAGGATGTGATGCTCCAAGAGGCGATAACGGGGCCGGAGACGAATCTTTACAAGATGCAGACGTACATGAACTCCAAGGGCTTCCTAAGTGCCAAGTTTTTTTGGAACAAGATAAGGCAGCATCCGCCCATGTTTGGTGTGGCGCGAGTGGGGATTAGTAGCGAACGAAATGAGGACGTTGAAAGACTCTCGGAACAGTTACTTCGCACATCACACTACAGCGGATACTGCAGCTTTGAGTTCAAGAAGGATTTACGGGATAAACAGCTCAAGCTGATGGAGGTCAATGTCCGAATGCCAAGGAATGGACTTCTTGCGGTGGCAAGTGGCGTCAACTTCCCGTGGATAATCTATAAGGATCTGGTCGAGGATCAGCAAGTTACAGTCGACGATTATACGAAGAACCTGTATTGGATTGAAACCGGTTTGGATGTCTACTACGCCATCTTTCGCCACAAGAAGGAAAGGTTCACTATCAAGGAATACCTTCGGCCATACTTATCGAAGCATAAGGCATTTGCCGTGTGGTCGATGCATGACGTGAAGCCTTTTCTGAAGCACCTGGTTATTCTGTTTCTCAGATTATTTGAAAGAGGGACACGGAGGAAGCGACGGTAGGCGCTGAGTGACGCACGTGCAATCTCGTGGCACAGGTTTATGGGGTGTAGTGGCCGAAATGAGAAGAGCTTGCAGAAATGAGGCGGTCGAAGGTCGGGCAGAGGCTGATGACGAGCCGACCGTTGAAGTTCGGGCGGCACACTGTAGGGTGGTCGCTTGGGCAAGCAGTGTCCTGGCTGTGACTGGGCTGTCGTTCTGGTTTTTTGTTGGTTATCCGTTCGGTAGGTACCACGAAGCATACGGATGGGCCGCTGCCCTGAATGCGACCTCGTTCGCGGATTTTGTACTTACGCCGACGGGTCATTATACGAGCTACCGTCCGCTGGGAGAAGCATTCGCATGGGTGTTGTATAGGCTCGCGAACGAAGGTATGTGGGCTATTCAGCTTTTCAACTATGTGGTTTCATCAGTCGCAGTCGTCGTTTCAATACATGCAACGCGGGCCCCGAACGTTTCTGCTGTCGCCTTTCTTCTAACGGGGGGTGTGTTCTTCCGCGGGTTCATGTATTTGTTTCATCTGCACGGCCTGTACTACAGCGTTGTAGTGTTAATGATTGCGGTGCTCGTGGCGGACGACCTCAAACGCTCTTATTCCACAGCCATACTGGCTCGTGGGTTCTGTGTGGCGACCGTTGCGGGGCTTTTTCACGCATTTGCAATCGTGATCTGGCTTGGCTACTTCATCGGTCACTTGATTGAGAGACGAAAGGAAGCGGCTAAGGGGCTGATGCTTTTGGGTGCCATGCTATTGCCCTTTGGAGCGCTGATGGTCAGGGTGCTCGTACCTGGCCAGTTGTTTCACCTAGACGCCGATACGTGGAGCGGACTGGTCGGTACGTATGCCATGTTTGGATCCAACGCGCTGGTCAATGCCATTGCCGGGCTGTTGATGGCGCTTACCGCTTGCGGAATTCCGAGTCCGCGTGGAGGAATGGTGTTGCGGGTCTGTGGCGCGTTCATGGTAATGGCCGTGCTGATGTTGTTTCAATTGCCGCTATTGTTGGGTTGGGTGATCGTTTGCGTGATAAAGATGGGTGTGATGCGCCGATGGTCGCTGTTGCTCATGCTGATAATAACGAGCTGTTTTGCCATCTTTACGGGAACAGGATCTCCCCACCTTCTTGTTTTTGCGCTTGTCACATGTGCCGTGGCCACTCCTCTTGGACTGGAAGCATTTGATGCCAAGCTGCCATGGCCGGCAATAGCGAGTGGGCCGATTGCGTTGCTGCTGGCAGCGTCGCTGGCAATATCATTGAGATTGGGTGTGACCATCCCCGTGATCTCTCATCTTGCGCGGCCTCTGCTTATCCGACAGGAGCAGTCGGTCCAACTCGAGCAAGTTATTGCCTGGGCGAGAACCAAAGGCAAAGCAGATAGGCGCATCATCATGGATCCCGGCGAGGGGACAGACGACGCGCTGCTACCGGCAACGCAGGAGGACCTCGATGCTTACTTGGCATCGATGCGCCCCAAGAACGTTGGAGGCAACTTCAATAGCCCGCCGCTTGTGGCCAGCTTCTGGGGAAGGCCTGATGAAATGCGGCGCGAAGCTGTGCTTGTGATTCCAGGACACTTCGCAGGAGATGTGTGTGTATACGAGGCTGCATTGAAATGAGCTTCATGGTGACGAAGTGGAAACGGCAGGCGTCCGACGGGCTGGTGGAGCTGTTCTCCGGGAAGTACGCCCGGAACGAGGTCGACCAGGAATCCCGGCTGAAGGAATTGCACGCCAAAATCGGGGAGCTCACCGTTGAACGCGAATTTTTGTCCAAAGCCTTCGGTCGCTTCAGCCGAAGACCGGAGGAAAGGGATGGTGGAGTCGGCCCATCCCCGTCTCTCGATCGCCCGGCAGTGCCTGCTGTTGGGAATCAGCCGCTCGACGTTCTACTACGAGGCGATCGGAGAATTCCCGTTGAACCTCGATCTCATGCGGATCATCGACGGGCAGTTTCTGGAGAACCCCTTCTTCGGATCCCGGCAGATGTCCCGCTGGCTCCGCCGGCGGGGTTACTGTATCAGCCGCAAGCGGGTCGCCCGGCTGATGCGGAAGGTGGGGCTGTGCGCGATCTACCAGAAACCCAACACCAGCAAGCCGTTTCCCGGTCACAAGGTCTATCCGTACACGCTCAAGGGGATGGCGATCGACCATCCGAACCAGGTCTGGTGCGCGGATGTCTGCTACATCTCGATGCTTCGGGGGTTTCTCTACCTCGTGGCGATCATGGACTGGCACAGCCGGAAGGTCCTCTCCTGGAGGCTGTCGAACACGCTGGAGGCGGATTTTTGCGTGGCGGCCCTTCGGGAGGCGCTGGCACGGTTCGGGGCGCCCGGGATCTTCAACACGGACCAGGGGTGCCAGTTCACTGCCATCGAGTTTAGGACGGTATTGGGGAAAAAGGGGAAATAGCTGAAAATATTTTCTCACAGTATCCACAAGAAATCCTCGTAAATCCTTAAAATATATTAAATCTTCTATTTTATTTGCCACTTAATTCGTATCATGTCCAGGTATAAAAATTGCATTTTTATAGGAAATATATGGGAAAAAATATGAAAACCGCTATTGTTATTAACACTCATATAATTGGTACTGCAGTGATAAGGGCATTAGCCGCAAAAGGGATTCCTGTTGTCGCCTTTCACTATCGTTCGGACGAGTTTGGTTACCTATCAAAATATGTAACTGAGAGCGTGAGGGTGCCTGATCCAGGGAAAGCGGAAGAAGAATTCATAAGCAGGTTAGTGCAGCTCTCTTCGCGATTCAAGGGAAGTCTCTTAATTCCGACGGATGATTATTCGTTGGTTTGCGTATCAAAACATAAGAAGTTATTAAGCCAGTACTACGTAGTAGCTGTGGAAGAGTGGGACTTGGTTCGTAAAATCGTTCATAAATTGTATGTTCATGACATTGCCAGGTCGCTCGGAGTTCCATCGCCTGAAACGTTCGAAATACATTCCTTGGAAGATATAAAAAACCGATCTAACGGGTTGATTTATCCGTGTTTGCTCAAACCGCAGGAAGGACATATATTTTACGATATCTTTAAAGCGAAGGCGTTTAAAATACATAATAAAAATGAGTTGATAGATAAAGGAGCCATGCTCCAAAAAATGGGATTGAAGATGATGATCCAGGAATTTATTCCAGGGGATGATGGTCAGGGAGTGAATTATAATTCCTACTTTGTGGATGGCAACCCGATCGCAGAGTTCACCGCCCAAAAAGTAAGGATCGATCCACCCTTTTTTGGCTCGCCAAGAGTTCTTGTCAGCAAAGACGTTCCGGAAATCATCGAGCCTGGAAGACTGTTGCTGAGACGATTGGGATACAGTGGATTCTCATGTATGGAGTTTAAAAGAGACGCACGGGATGGAGTATTTAAACTGATGGAGATCAACTGCAGAAGCAATAAGACGGGATCCCTGGCGGTTTATTGTGGAATTGACTTCCCGTGGATTCAGTATCGGCACCTGATGTTTGGTGAAATTGAACGGCAGGGAAATGGCACGTTCAAAGAAAATGTTTACTGGATAGATTTTGCAAAAGATATGGTGATGTTTTTTACGTCACGAGAAGAAGAATCCTACTCGTTGAAGGAGTATGTAAAGCCATACCTGGGGGAAAAAGTTTTTGGAATTCTTAGCAGGAAGGACCCGCTACCGTTCCTGAAGAGATGCTATAACGTCGGACAGGTGGCGGCTGGAAATGTGTTTTCTAGGGTAAAGCAAAAAATGGGAAAGAGACGGAACCGATTAACAGGGAGCCATATGGAGTATCCCGAGGGTGTACCCAGAGGAATTCAGCCTTCGTAGCTACCGTCGAAAAGAGGCAGGGCATTTAGATTGCCTCCGTAAATTACAAACCTGGGCGCGCAAATGAACCAAATCGGGTACAGAGAATTCTTATAGTAGAAGTTTTCTTGGATGAAAGAGAAAATGTAGTTCTATCGTATAGTTATAATGATGGAATCCGCCCGTTTCCGGGGCGGATTTTTTATTATTCAATGTAATGGCCGTGCCGGGCATTACTAGTCGCTTACGGTTTTGTTATTTGGATTCCATTATTGGAATTTCCTCGAACGTAATTTTCTTGTAAGTCGCTAAAAATTAACCAATCCTGCGTGGTACACCTCTTGCCCTTCTCAATGGTCATTTGGGGAGGGCATTTTGACGAAATCGGGCAGACAACCAATTGCGCATTTTTCGATTTTTATCATTATCATTTTGACGTTTCTCTCCGGCTGTGGGGGGGGAGGGGAAGGGGGGTCGGTCCCCTTGGAGTCTCTTCCCCCAAAGATATTGAGCTGGCAACCGCCGACAAAATTCCTGAACAACATACCCCTCGAACCTAAGAAAGACCTGGCGAACTTTGAAATTTATATCAAGGGAAGCGGTGGTTTTACCGAAAACGATTCCCCCGTGGCCCTTGTATCCGCAGTCGATTCGGGAAGCGGACAGGTAGCCACCACCTTCAATCTTGCCAATCTGGGAGCGTTTCTATCCAGAGGTGTCACCTATCAGGTAGCGCTCCGGGCCGTGGCGATAACCGGGGCGAAATCGGCTTTCTCTTCGCCCGCGACCTTTTCCTTCTGATTTGCCCCCCCCTCCGTCATCGAGTAGTATTTCTCTACAGGAGAATGCTCCTGTCGAGGAAAAGATGAACCTGGAAAACGCGATCCTGTCCAGCTTTCGCGCCGGGGTGGTGGCCTTGAAACTTGATGGGACGATAGTCTATGTCAATCCGATCGGGGCGAAGATCCTGGAAGGGTGCCCCCTGACGGAAGGGGAAATTATCCATCTCCGGGCGGGGGAGAACCCCTTCTTTCGACTTCTCAGCGAAGCCCTCACGTTGTATTACCTACCCGCGCGTGTGGAAGTGGAACTCCCGGGAAAGTACGGGGATCGGCAGTTTATCGGGTTTACTCTTTCCGAACTCAAAGAAGGCGATAACAAAATTGGCATCTGCGCCTTTTTCAAGGATTTGACCCATGTCGAGATGGCGGAAGAGAGCGAAAACCTGAAACAGCGGCTTCTCCTGCTTGGGCAGATGGCGGCATGGCTTGCGCACGAAATCCGCAATCCTATCTCCAGCATCGGCGTTCATTGCAGCCTTCTCAAATCCCACCTTTCGCAAAACGAGAAACTTCTGGCTTCCGTCAGTATGATGTCCCGGGAAGTAAGCAAGGTGGAATACATCATCCGAGAATGCTTAAATTTCGTACGCCCTGCGGAACTCGGATTGAAAAAAGTCGATGTCGTCACGGTGGTGGAAAGTATCCTCGAGAGATTTAAGATGCTTTACCCGGAAATGAAATTCCTGATCAGGAAGCAGGACGCGGCTGTGTTTCAGGCCGAGGTCGATGCGGGTCTGCTTGAGCAGGCGATCAACAATATCATCGCCAACGCGGTCTTCGCCAGCGAAGAGAAGGGATCCGTAGAGATCTCGTTAGGCATCTCCCGGCACTTCAGCGAGCTGTTGCGGCTCGACAGGAAGATGGATCCCATCGTCCACGGTCATTCGGGGCAGGAAGAGGAGTTTGTCCGGATCACGATACGCGACAATGGTCCGGGGATCCCGCAGGAAATCGAGGACAAGATCTTCGTTCCCTTCTTCACCACCAAGAAATCCGGGACGGGGCTCGGCCTGTCGTTTGCCCAGAAGATCATTCATGCGCACGGCGGCGTCCTGGACTTGCAAAACGAACCCGGAAAGGGAACGGACTTCATCATCAAAATTCCTGTGAGGCAGGAATGGCGGACACGATCCTGATCGTCGAGGACAACGAAACGCTTCGGGCGGGGATCCGGGTGTCCATGGAGGAGTCCGGATACGGCATTGACGAGGCGGCGACGGGGGAAGAGGCGATCCACAAGCTGGAGACGGGATCGTTTCACGTCGTCGTATCCGACATCAAGCTCGGCGACCTGACCGGGGTGGACATCCTGAAAAAGGCGAAAGAGGTGAACGCGGGGACGGAAGTGATCCTCATGACCGCCTACGCCACCGTCGAGACGGCGATCCAGGCGCTTCGCCTCGGGGCGTTCGACTATA